>Ga0315289_10016764_pt1 | contig 10088 bp, 9 predicted proteins | sample YL17G11_40_MG_FD_203452 | JGI IMG/M metagenome (GOLD analysis project Ga0315289, IMG submission 203452) | Sediment microbial communities from Yellowstone Lake, YNP, Wyoming, USA - YL17G11_40 | ecosystem: Environmental > Aquatic > Freshwater > Lake > Sediment | place: USA: Wyoming | collected...
GTGCGGCGGCCGGATCGCGAAGCCGACGCCGCCGCCATCCCGCCGTCGGCCTCGCTGGCCGAGGCCGCCGCGCTCTGCGACGTCCTCTGGCTGAGCGTCCCCGACGACGAGATCGCCGGCGTCGCCGCCCAGGCCGCCGCGGAGCTGCCCGATCCCCCCGACCGGCCTGCCGTGGCCGTCCATTCGAGCGGTCTCGGATCGCTGCGCCTGCTCGACCCGCTGCGGCGGGCCGGCCTGCTCGTCGTCTGCCTGCATCCGCTGCAGACGTTCGACGACGCCCCCGACGCCGACGTCCTGTCCGACGTGCCCTTCGCCGTGACCGCCGCCGGCGACGACGGTCGACGCTTCGGCGCCGCCCTGGTGGAGAAGCTCGGCGGAAGACCCTTCCGTCTTGCCGACGACGCCAAGCCGCTCTACCACCTCGCCGCCGCCGTGGCCGCCAACCTGCTCGTCGCCCTGGAGAGCGAGGCTGGCGCCCTGATGTCCGCGGCGACCGGGCGCGGGCGGGAAGAGGCGCTCGCCCTGCTGGCGCCGGCGGTCTCCACGACGGCGCGCAACGTGGGCGAGCGCGGCGCCGCCCACGCCCTCACCGGCCCCATCGCCCGCGGCGATGTGGGCACCGTGCGCGGCCACCTCGACCTGCTCGAGCAACACGCGCCGCACTTCTCCCAGACCTACCGCACCCTCTCGCTGGAAGCGCTCACCCTGGCCGCACCGCGACTCGACGACGACGCCGTGCGCACGTTGAGAGGCTTGCTGATCGGGACGGGAGACCCGCCTTGATCGTCGCCCGCACCATCGCCAAGACACGCTCGGCCCTGGCCGGGCTGCCGCGCCCGCTCGGCTTCGTGCCCACGATGGGCGCCTTCCACGAAGGTCACCTCACGCTCATGCGCGCCGCCCGCGAGCGCTGCGCGACGGTCGTCGCCTCCATCTTCGTCAACCCCACGCAGTTCGGGCCCGAGGAGGGCTACGCGCAGTACCCGCGCGACGAGGCCGGCGACCGCGCCCTCGCGAAGAAGGAGGGTGTCGACCTCGTCTTCTGCCCGAAGGCCGACGAGATGTACCGTGACGGAGCCGCCACCACGGTGATCGTCACCGGCCCGCTGACCGAGGCCTACGAGGCCGCCGAGCGACGCGGCCACTTCGACGGCGTCGCGACCGTCGTCACCAAGCTCTTCGCCATCGTTCAGCCCGACGTCGTCTTCTTCGGCCGCAAGGACGCCCAGCAGCTGGCCGTCGTCCGACGCCTCGTCCTCGACCTCGACCTGCCGGCCGAGGTCGTCGGCCTCGACACCGTGCGCGAGCCCGACGGTCTGGCCCTGAGCTCGCGCAACGCCTGCCTCTCCGAGGCCCAGCGAGCCAAGGCCGCCGACCTGTACCGGGCGCTGGTCGCCGGACGGGCCGTGACCGGCGACGGGCGACGGGTGATCGTCAACGAGGTGACGAGCAAGCTCGTGCTGGGCTTTCCGCCGTACCTGCAGGAGGTCCCTTTCGACGCCCCGTCCGGCCCGCAGTTCTCAGTCGACTACGTCGACGTCGTCGATCCTGAGACCTTCGAGAGAGTCGACGAGCCGACCCCCGGATCACTCATCATCGCCGCCGCCCGCCTGGGCGAGACGCGGCTGATCGACAACCTCCCCATCGGGGAAGCCTCAGAGGTAGACGACCAGGAGGCCGCGACCGAAGCGGCGCGGACCTCCGGAAAGAAGGGGTGAAGACCATGGCCACCGTCATGATCAACGGACGCCGCAAGGCCGACGTACGCGAAGGGCCGGCGCGCGTGGTGACCGGCGCGATCGAGTTCTCCAGCCGCGGCGACGCCGACGTGGTGCGCATCACCGACGACGTCGCCGAGGCGCTGGCCCAGAGCGGCCTGCGCGACGGCACGGTGACCGTCTTCGCGCCGGGCGCGACCGGCGCGGTGACGACGATCGAGTACGAGCCCGGCGTGGTGCATGACCTGCAGCAGGTCCTCGACGAGATCGTGCCCCCCGGCCGCCGCTGGCTGCACAACGTCAACAACGGCGACGGCAACGGCCACTCGCACGTGCGCGCGGGGCTGCTGGGCCCGTCGCTGACCGTGCCCTTCGTCGACGGCCGCATGACCCTCGGCACCTGGCAGGAGATCGTCTTCTGCGACCTCGACACGCGACCGCGGAGCCGCAAGCTCGTCGTCCAGGTGATGGGCGTCTGACGCCCATCGCCCCAGCGGAAGAGGATCCCCGATGAGCGAACCCCCCGCGACCCCGCGCGTCCTGCTGCAGGTCGCGCTCGACTTCGTCGACCTGCCGCGGGCGCTGCAGGTGGCGCGCGAAGCCGTCGCCGGCGGCTGCGACTGGGTCGAAGCCGGCACGCCGCTGATCAAGGCCGAGGGCCTGCAGGCGGTGCGCGAGCTCAAGGCCGCTTTCCCCGAACGCGTCATCGTCGCCGACATGAAGACCATGGACGCCGGCCGCGTCGAGGTGGAGTACGCGGCCAAGGCCGGCGCCGGCGTGGTCGGCGTGCTGGGCGCCGCCGGCGACTCGACGATCAGGGAGTGCGCCGAGGCGGCGCGCAACTACGGCTGCAAGCTGATCGTCGACATGATCGAGGTGGCCGAGCCGGTGGCGCGCGCGCAGCGCGCCGAAGAGCTCGGCGCCGACTACGTCGGCATCCACGTCGGAATCGACCAGCAGATGCGCGGCGAGTCGCCGTTCGAGACGCTGCGCGCTGTCGCGGCGGCCGTCTCGATCCCGGTCAGCGTGGCCGGCGGCATCAACTCCGAGACGGCGGCGGCGGCCGTGGCGGCGGGCGCCGCCATCGTCGTGGTCGGCGGCGCGATCATCAAGGCGCCCGACGCCTCTGCCGCCGCCGCCGAGATCAGACGTGCCGTCGATGAGGGCGTGAGCATCGAGACGACCCTCTACAAGCGCGCCGGAGAGGCCGGGATCCGCGGTGTCCTCGAACAGGTCTCCACGGCCAACATCTCCGACGCCTGGCACCGCCAGCCCAGCCTCCCCGGAATCAGGCCACTGCTACCCGGCGCCCACATGTGCGGCCCCGCCGTGACGGTGCGCACCTACGCCGGCGACTGGGCCAAGCCGGTCGAGGCGATCGATACCTGCAAGCCCGGCGACGTGCTCGTCGTCGACGCCTGCGACGCCACGCCCGCCATGTGGGGCGAGCTGGCGACCCACAGCGCCATCGTCAAGGGACTGGCCGGCGTCGTCGTCTGGGGCGCCATCCGTGACACGCCCGAGATCGCCGCGACCGGCTTCGCCGCCTTCAGCAGCAAGGTCTGCGCCAACGCCGGCGAGCCCAAAGGCTTCGGCGAGGTCAACGTGCCGATCGTGATCGCCGGCCAGACGGTGCGCCCCGGCGACTGGGTCGTCGGCGACGACGACGGCGTCATGGTGCTGCCCAAAGAGCAGGCCGTGGAGCTGGCCAACCGCGCCATGGACGTGCTCGAGAAGGAGAACCGCCTGCGCGGCGAGATCGAGAGCGGCAAGACGCTCTCCGAGGTCGCCTACCTGCAGAAGTGGGAGAAGACGCGCTGACGGTGACGCGGTGAGGGGGAGGCGCCGGCCGGCGCCTCCCCCCGCCCCGTCGTCTACCTGATCCGCGTCCAGGTGGTGCCGCCGTTCACGGTGCGCATGACGATGAGCCGGTTGTGGCTGTCCTCGCCGAGGACGCAGCCCGTCGAGGGCGTCACGAAGTCGACCTTGTGGAGCCACGCCCGAATCGGAGTGGTCTTCGTCTTCCAGGTGAGCCCGCCGTCGGTCGTCTTGAGGACGCGCCGCCCAACGCCGTCACCGACCGCATAGCCGACTGAGGCGGTGACGAGTTGCACGTCTCGCACATGGGTCAGCAGGGGCACGGCGACCGGGGTCCAGGACCCCCCGGCGTCGGTCGTGCGCAGCATGATCGCGCTTCCGGGAGCACCGCCTCCCACGTATCCCCCCGCCAGTCCGAGGTCGCCGGCCCCGTACAGGTCGATCGCCAGGAGGCCGCTGACGCCGCTCTGGTAGGCGGCCGGCATGGCGATCGGGCCCGCCCAGAACATGCCGCCGCAGTCCCATTGGGCGGTCGAGTTCCAGCCCAGGTCATCCGGGTCGGCCGGCTGGTGCCGAAGCTCGCCGACGGCGAGACCCCTGGCCGCACTCACGATGTCGACGTCGGCCGGCGTGGACGTGCCGTAGGCCATCTCGGTCCAGTTCTTGCCGCCGTCGGTGGTCCACCAGATGCTCCCGTACGGCTGATGCGTCGCCACCCCATCGCCGTTCGGGTAGCCGCCCACGACGCGGCCTTCGAACGCATCGTAGAAGCTGACCGCCGTGAGCCAGCGGTACTCCATGCTGGTCGGCACGAGCACCTTGGACCAGGTGTGACCGCCGTTCGTGGTCCGGTAGGTCGTGCCCGGGTCGCCGACCGCCCAGCCGCGCGAACGATTGATGAAGCAGACGTCCATGAGCGTCGCGCCGCCCTTGTGCTGGACGATCCAGCTCCTGCCGCCGTTGGTCGTCTTGACGATCGACCCGCGGGCGCTGACGACCCAGCCGGTCTTGACGGTGACGAAGTCGACGCTCCCCCACCAGTCCACCGCTCCAGCCGATCCGGTCCAGGCCGGGACCGCGAGAAGCGCGAGAGCGACGGAAAGGAGAGTGACGCGGAGTGGACGCTGCCGTGACATGGGACCCCCTGGCGATCGAGACGCTGAACTTCGCCACGGACGGGGCCGACGGCTCGCGTGCGGTCGGCCTTCGCCGTGGATGACTACCTTCTATTTACAGTAGGCCCGGCTCCGCGGACCGTCAACGAGGCTGCGAGCGCTCCCCCTGCCCGTGACGACGGGACGGTCGAGGGAAACGTCGGCCGCGCTCTTCTCCCTCACCCGCCCCTGATGCGGCGGTAGCACTCCTCGTAGGCCGCGTCGACCTCGCCCAGGTCGCGCAGGAAGGTGCCCGCCTCGATCTGCTCGTCGGTGGGCCGCATCGAACGCTGCACCAGGCTGCGGATGAGCGGCTCGGCGGCAGGCACGACCGGCTGGTAGCCGGTGAAGTTGGCGTTCTGGGCGGCCACCTCGGGAATCAGCAGGTAGTCGAGGAAGCGATGGGCCGCGGCGGGATCCGGAGCACTGGCGGGGATGCTTGGCGCGTCGGCCCAGACACGGAAGCCCTCCTCGGGCAGTACGTACAGCAGGGGGCCGGCCCCCTGTGAGATCGCCGCCGCCACGTCGCCGTCCCAGCAGTGCATGAGTACGACCCTGTCGAGCAGGCTGCGCGACTCCGTGCTGGAGTCGTAGGCGATGACGAGCGGCTTCTGCTCCACGGCCTTCACGGTCGCCCGTTCGAGCACACCGGGGTCGGTCTCGTTGGGGTCGCTGCCCAACAGGAAGAGGGTGGGGCCGAGCACCTCGCGGGCGCCGTCGACCATCACGATCCTCCCCGCGTAGGCCGGATCGTAGAGCATCTCCCAGGTCCGATGCGGGACGGGGACCTCGTCGAGGCGTACCGCGAACCCCTCGGTGCCGAACATGTACACCGAGCTGTACTTCTCGCCGCCCGCGCCGGGATCGTAGGGCGGCTCGCGGAGATGCAGATGGGTGACGTGCCTCCAGTTGGGCAACAGACCCATGTCGAGAGGCCTGAGCAGCCCCGCGCCGGCCAGCGCCTCGACCGCCCAGTCTGTCGGTATGGCGACATCGACGACCTCGCCGTCGGCCAGCCGCGCGATGAACTCATCGTTGCTGTCGACGAAGACCTCGTCGACGCGGATGCCGGTCTCCTTCTCGAACCCGCTGCGACAGACCGGCGAGAGGTAGTCGCGCCAGTTGAGCAGACGGATGGAGGCTGCCGTCATGCCTTCATCATTCTCACCACGGACGGTGACTTCTGGGGCGGGCGGGGCGGCGCCGCAAGCGCCGCCCCGCCGCCGCGCTCTACCTGACCCGCGTCCAGCGCGCGGCGCCGCTGGTCGTCTTGATGATCAGCGGCGCATGCGCGCCGGTGGCGGTCGCCCCGACCGCGTAGCCGGTCGAGGCGGTGACGAAGTCGACGCCGCGCAGCTCGCGGCCGTAGGTCGTGCCCTTCAGCATCCAGGTGACGCCACCGTCGATCGTCTTGTAGATGTTCGGCGAGCCTCCGCCGACGGCGTAGCCGACGAGGTTGCTGATCATGCGCACGTCCTGGACCTGGACGGGGCCGAGGGTCGGCTGGGTCTCGGTCCAGGTGGTGCCGTAGTCGCCGCTCGAGAAGAGGAACGGGAAGAAGGTCGGCGCCGCGCCGTACTCGCCCACCGCCACGATGCGACCCGCGGCGGCGAAGTCGAGGCCGTGGACCATCGCCGTCACGGGCGTCGTACCGAGGTACTGGAAGCCGGTCCAGAACGAGCCGTCGGTGGTCGAGACGAGGAAGGGCATGTCGAAACCGGTCGACGGGGTCGTCTGGACGCGGCAGCGGCCGGCGGCGACCCCCGTCCAGCCGTTGACGAAGTCGAGCGCCGTGTAGCAGGCGCCGGCGGCGGTGACCTGCTGCGTCCAGGTACGGCCACCGTCGGAGGTGCCCCAGATGTAGCCCCAGGGCTGGGTGGTGTCGGAGTAGCTGCTGGTCCACTGGCCGCCGCAGATCCAGCCCTTGCTGGCGCTGGTGAACTTCACGCTGTAGAGGTTGGCGACGCCGAAGGTGGCCGCTCGCACGCGCAGCCAGCGCTTGCCGCCGTCGGTCGTGCGATAGAGACGAGCGTGGTCGCCCACCGCCCATCCGCGGAGCTTCCCGCGGAAGCAGACGTCGTTGAGCATCGGCCCGCCGCTGACGTGCTTCTGCGTGACCCAGGTGCGACCACCGTTGGTGGTGCGGATGATCGTCGCGCCGGCGCCGACGACCCAGCCGCGTTGGGCGCTGACGAAGTCGACGTCCTGGTAGAGGGCGTCCCAGGCGAGCGCGGCCGCCGGCGCGACCAGCAGGACGATCGCCGCGCCGGCGGCCGCCGCGAGCGCCGTGCGCAGTCTGGCCGTTCCCGTCATGAGGATCCCCCTATCTGACCCGCGTCCAGCGCGTGGCGCCGCTGGTCGTCTTGTAGACGCGTCCTGTCTCGGTCCCGGCGCCGTAGCGACCGACGACGTAGCCGGTCGAACCAGAGACGAAGTCGAGGTCCTCGATCGCGACGTTGGCGGGCAGCTGGTGAGGACCCCAGGTCACGCCGCCGTCGGTCGTCTTCCAGACGATGCGCGACACGCCGACGGCATACACGGTCGTCGACGAGACGACCTTCACGTCGGTGAAGATGGAGCTCGAGCCCAAGGGCCACGTGATGGCGTTCCAGCTTGCTCCCCCATCGGCGCTGACCATCGCCACGGCCGTGCCGGTGCCGTCGTCGGCGCCCACCACCGCGATCGTCGCGCCCCTCACGTCGATCCCCCACGGCGTGCCGACCACGACGGGGGCGTTGAAGATCTCGGCCGGTGGCGACCACGTCGCGCCGCCGTCGGTCGTCACCGTCCAGCCGAAGGTGTTGTACCCGGTCGTCGGGTCGGTCTGGTGCCGTAGCGGGCCGACCGCCCAGCAGGTGAGACCGCCGGTGGCGTCGAGCGCGACAGGGGCGAAGCCGGTGAAGTCGGCGTGCGTCCACGCGGCGCCGCCGCTGCCGCTGCGCCAGACGGTCCCGGTCGGCGGGTGGGCGTCGTCGAAGATGGCGCTGGCGAACCCGCCGCACGTCCAGACGACGCTGCTGCTGACCGCCTTGACGGAGGTGAGGTTGTCGCCCCCGACCGACGGACTCTGGACGCGCCACGCGGCGCCGCCGTTGGTGGTGCGCAGCAGCAGTCCCGACGACCCCGAGGCCCACCCGCGAGAGCGGTTGACGAACGAGAGGTCGATGATGTCGCCGCGAGCCGAGCGGTAGCGCCGCTGGGTCGTCCAGGTTCGGCCGCCCGTCGTGGTGCGCAAGATGAGTCCGCCGTTGCCGGCGGCCCAGCCGCACGAGCCGCTGACGAAGTCGACCGCCTTCAGAGGTGTGGTGGTGGTCCAGCGTGTGCCGGCGGCCGCCCGGCGCGTGGGCGGCGCGGTCGCCGCGCAGACGGGCAGCGCCAGCAGGAGAATCGACAGTCCGACGAGCAGGAACGCGGCCCGCAGCGCGCGGGTGTGATGCCGTGCCTTCATGGATTCCCCCGCCGACGAGACGGGCGCACCGTGCGGCGGACCCGTCGCTTCGAGCCGGCGTGCCGGCTCCTCACGCCCAACGTACGACGCGCGCTGCGAGGTCGTCAAGTAGTCGGCCGGACGGCGCTCGCAGGGCGGCGTGCTTCAGGCCGCCGGTCCGGGATCGCGCGCACTCCCGCCTATCGCACGCGCTTCCAGGTCGTGCCGCCATCGACCGTCTTGAGCACCAGGCTCTTGACCGGTGTCGCTCCCTCCCGGTACCCGACCGCGTAGCCGGTGCTGGCGGTGACGAAGTCGACCGCCCAGAGGTGAGAGCCGAAGGGCACCGACCTGGTGAACCAGCTCACGCCGCCGTCGGTCGTCTTGAGGATCTTGGTCACGCTGCCCTCGCCGACGGCGTAGCCGACCCGGTTCGTAGCCATCGTGATGCCACGCACGGCGTCGAGCGCCGGCGGCACGGTCATCGTCCAGGTCAGACCGCCGTCGGTGCTGCGCATGATGGCCGGGTCTCCTCCGTAGCCGCCGGAGTACTTGCCGCCGGCGACCACCAGGCCGGCGGCGGCGCGATCGACCGCGTACAGCTCACCCCACTCGGTGTCGTAGCCGGGGAAGTGCGTCGGACCCGTCCAGGACGCGCCGCTCGGGAGCCACTCGGCGAGCACGTTGCAGCCGCCCTCCTCCGTGGGCTGGATGCGATCCACGCCCACCGCGACCACGGTCGCCGCGCTGCCCGCGTCGACCGCCATCGGGCACGAGGCGACGGTCTTCCTCAGGGTCCACGTGCGACCGCCGTTCGTCGACGCATAGAGCAGGCCGTACGGCTGGTGGGTGTCCTCCGGCCGATCGTCCGGGCTTCCGCCGACCATCCAGCCGACCCTCCTGTTGATGAACCGCACGCAGTAGAGGTCCTGGGAACCCCCGTCAGAGACTACCGAGCGCCGGCTCCACCTCTTGCCGCCGTCGGTGGTGCGCAGGATGCCGTCGGTGCTGCTCACCGCCCAGCCGCGCGACGCGCTGACGAAGTCGATGCCGTAGATGTGGTCGACGCCGCCCTTGTGCTGGACGATCCAGGTCTTGCCGCCGTCGGTCGTCTTGAGGACGAGACCGCCGTCGCCAGCCACCCAGCCGGTCGACGGGCCGATGAAATCGACCGCCCTGAGCTCCGCCGCCTGCGCCGCCGAAGCGAGCACCATGAGCGACAGCACGGCGAGACAAAGGCAGATGGACAAGCGCGTTGCGTGAGACATGCTGACCCCCCCTGGATCGCTCACCTTGCCGGCGTCTCGTGCGGGACGCCCCGGCGATGCCCGTGTGCGTCGCCCTCACGCGCCGCTCGTGTGCGTCCTCTTCAAGCTACGCTCCCTGTGCGATCCGGTCAACGTCGGTGTCGAGGCGGGGGGAGCGCCGGCGGGCGACCGCGCAGCGGTCGCCCAAGGCGCTCGTCACCGCCGGCACGCCGGCGACCTGCAGCAGGTGGCCGCCGCAGTCGCAGTCGGTCGACCCGAAGCCCGGGACCGCGCGCTGCGCGGCACCGCCGGCGATGAGAAGCTCCACGAGATCGCACTCGGTCTCGGGCCCGTCGATGGTCCACCAGCGAGTCGCCGGATAGAGGGAGAAGAGGTGGTCGGCGTGCCAGCGCAGAGGCTTGTCGCGGCGGAAGTGGCGCGCGACGCGGGCGTCTCGCCCGCGTCGCGCGCTGCCCGCGTATGCGTACCAGCCGCGCGCGAAGGTGACGGGACCCAGCGCGCCGACGGCGATGGTGGTAAGCCGCGGCGCCCAGGTGGCGACAACGTAGAGGCGATTCGGCGGCCGCTCCGCCGTCGCAGGCCGTCGGGCCAACGTCGGGGTGCTCCTCCCCGCTGAGGCCCCGGACACGGTCGTGCCCGCGCGCGTTCGCCTACCTCACGCGCTTCCAGGTGGTGCCGCCGTTCACCGTCTTGAGCACGAGAC
>Ga0315289_10016767_pt1 | contig 10087 bp, 8 predicted proteins | sample YL17G11_40_MG_FD_203452 | JGI IMG/M metagenome (GOLD analysis project Ga0315289, IMG submission 203452) | Sediment microbial communities from Yellowstone Lake, YNP, Wyoming, USA - YL17G11_40 | ecosystem: Environmental > Aquatic > Freshwater > Lake > Sediment | place: USA: Wyoming | collected...
GAAGAAGGTGGAGGAGTTCCGGAATGCCCATATGGGCGAGCTTCCGGAACAGCTGGCAAGCAATACGGCGACGCTCACGAATCTCCAGAACAACCTCGAGATGATCCAGCGCAGCCTCACCGATGCCCGCAACCGAAAGCTGCTTATCCAGGGCCAGTTGTCCCAGATGGAGTCTGCCCAACCCGGCATGTCAACATCCCAGCGGTCGCAAAGGCTCGCGGAGCTCAGGGCCAGGCTGGAGGAGATGAGGGCGCATTATACCCGGGAACATCCGGAACTCAAGCGCCTCGAGGAGCAGATCCATGAGCTCGAAAAACAGCCCAGGGATGCCGCGCAGGCCATTGCTGACCCCCGCATATTTGATTTGAGGAATCAGCTGAGGGCGGTGACGACCGAGATCGCCGGGCTCGAGAACGATGCCGCAAGGATTAAGGTGAGGATAGACAACTATCAGCAGCGGGTCGAGATGGCGCCAAAGCGGGAGCAGGAGGCGGCGGCCATCACGAGGGACTATGAGATAACCAGGGCGAACTACCAGAGACTGCTCGACAGGTTATATGAGGCCAAGCGGGCGGAGAACATGGAGAAGCGCCAGCAGGGTGAGCAGTTCCGCATCCTCGACCTGGCCAAGCCATCGCAGACACCGGTGAGCCCGAATCTCCCCCGGATCGCCCTGGTCTTCATTGCTCTGGGGCTGGGATCCGGCACGGGTATCCTCCTCCTCCTGGAATTTTTTGACAATACGGTAAAGGGGATGACACAGCTCGTGGAGTGGTCAGGGAATATCCCCTGCATCACGGCCGTTCCCCTGGCTTTGACTGAGGATGACAAGCTCAGGTTGCGGTTGAAGACCGTCCTCATCATGATCGCCAACCTCGTTATCATGGTGGTGGGCCTTTCCGGGGTAATCGTATCCAAGCTCATCAACCTCTCCATCGATCTGCCTTTCAATCTGCCTTTCTAGGGGAAGTGGTATGTATACGGAATTCTTTGGCCTCAAGTTGAAGCCGTTCACCATCACCCCGGATCCGAAGTTCCTCTACATGAGCCAAGTACACAAGGAAGCGTTTGCCCACCTCATCTATGGGGTCAGGGAGAAGAGCGGGTTCGTCGTCATCACCGGCGATGTCGGTACGGGCAAGACCACCCTCCTCAACGCCCTGCTTCAGAAATTGCCGACGGGCATGCCGAAGGTGGTCATCAAAAACCCCAATATCAAACAGGAAAACATCTACTTTCTCCTGGGGGAGGCCATCGGTCTGCCGGAAGAGAAGCGCTCACGGGACTATCTCGATGTGTACGAAGGTCGGTTCAAGGAGATCGGTGGGGCCGCCCTTATCGTGGACGAAGCCCAGGGTCTCTCCATAGAGATGCTGGAGGAGATCAGGCTCTTATCCAACCTGGAAACGCCCCATGAAAAGCTCGTGCATATCCTTTTGCTCGGGCAGCAGGAGCTCAATGCCACCCTGCGGAGCCCGAAACTCAGACAGCTCAAGCAGAGGATCAGCGTCAAGTTCAACATCTCCCCGTTAAACCGTGACGAGACCAGGCAGTACATCGAGCACAGGCTCCGGGTTGCCGGCTATGAACCCAGAGTGAAACCCCTCTTCAGCCCCGCCGCCATGCAGGTGATCCACTCGCGAACCAAAGGGTATCCCCGCCTCATCAATATCCTCTGTGATAATGCCATGCTTGCCGCCTACACCGAGGACGCCCATGAGGCCACCCCGAAACTCATCAAACGGGTGGCAAACGAGATCGAGGGGACCTATACCAAAAATACAGGCATTCCCTGGAGAAAGATAGGCCTTGCGTTCGCCTTGATCATGATCGTCATGGGCGGCGCCTGGCTGGGGTTCTCTATGTACAGCCGGGAAGGAACTATTCTACCCCCGGGGTACCTGGAAACGGTAAAGGCCCCGGTGACTGTATCGGGGGTTCAAGGAGCGCACAATCTTAAGGGTGACGTCAGTTCGGAGACCGAGCAGAAAGTCCCAACGGTAGCCTCGTCTGTACCCCCGCAATTGACCCAGGCAAAGTCGAAGGGAAGGCGCATAAGGGTGCAGACCGGCGACACCCTGGCAGCGCTTGCTTTAGCCTATTACGGCAAGGTGAATCCGGCCGTTCTTAAGATAATCCAGAATGCGAATCCCAACCTCGGTAACATGGATAAAGTCAATCGCGGCCAGGAGCTCTTTTTGCCGGATATCGAGCAGGGCATGCAACCGATCTTCAGCGTCGGCGTCGCATGGTATCACACAGAAAACGAGGCGAATGCAGTCGTAATCGACCTGCAAAGCGCCGGATATCCGGTCGGGGCATATCCTTTCCTTGATGCCCGGAAGCAAAGGTGGTACCTGGTTTCCATCGGGGCATTCACAACACCGGACGAGGCTGTCCAGTATGCGCAGGAACTCATGGGAAAGGGTTTCCTCTACGCAAAACCGGTAAAGATACACATGGAGGGGTGAATGGTCGAGATATCGAAGGCCTTGGAGAAACAGGGGCTGAAATTCACGCGTTCAGGCGCCACGGGGAGGTTGGACGACCACCTCTACATGTACAATATGCCCTATACCTATACCGCCGAACAAATCCGGAAGATACGGACCTATATCTTCCACATGCCCGATGGGCGTTTGCCCCGGATCATCATGGTCACCAGCTCGCTGCCTTCCGAGGGGAAGACGCTCATCGCATCGAACCTCGCTATAGCCATTGCAAAAGGCGAAGATCAGCATGTCCTCCTCGTGGAATGCGATTTGAGACGACCGGCTCTCCATCATCTTTTCAAGTATGAGCCGTCTCCGGGCATGAGCGAGATCATCCAGGGCAAGAAAAGGATAGCCGAATGCCTGATAAAGACCCCCATCGAGAAACTGACCATCCTGCCTGCCGCAAAGGAATCACCCGCAAATCCCTCTGAACTGTTGGAGTCGAAGGTGTTGGCATCCCTGATCCAGGAGTTGGCCGAGCGGTACAACGACAGATTCGTGATCATAGACACCCCACCCATCCAGGCCACGGTGGACCCGAAGATCATTGCCGACCATGTCGAGGGGATCATCTTTGTAGCGCGCTACCGGTATACGCAGGAGTCCGACTTCAAGATGGCCTTATCCTCCCTGCCCCGGGAGAAGATCATCGGGACGGTCTTGAATGCGGTGGATGTGATGCCTGCCGCCAAGTACAAATACCGCAAGTATAATTATCATAAATACTATTAACCTCCTTGGAAAGATTTTTCACCTGCGCGAGGTGGGGCGTATGGTTCGTGAGCGGGGAGTGTATATGTTGGGTTCCTTGGGCGACCATATCCTGCCTCCGAGATGTCTCATGTGCGGTTCTTTAGGGGACGTTCGCCTCGGCGTATGCTCTATGTGCTCATCCCTCATCCGACGCGTTCCGGAACCCGTTTGCGATATCTGCGGTATCCCCATAGGAACCTCGGGGATATGCCTTGCCTGCACGCAAGAGATGCCCCCCCATGACAGGATGCGGGGGGTCTTCTGCTTTGAGGGACTCTTGAAGGACATGATCCATGCCTTCAAGTACGGGAGATATACCGCATTGAAGCGATTCCTCGGGAAAAGCATGGTTGATGGACTTTCCTGTGGAGAAAAGCGCCTGGATTTTCTGACCTATGTGCCGATGCACTGGACAAAGGTCATGGAGAGAGGGTATAACCAGGCGGCGCTCCTGGCGAAGGAGGTATCCAGGCACACGGGGCTTGAATTGAAAACAGGTGTGCTCAAGAAGGTAAGGAATACGCAGGCACAGGCTGGATTGGATAAACAGGGGCGAGGGAGGAATGTGCGCGGGGCATTTGCGGCCTCCGGGGTTGAAGGGAAGTCAATCATGGTCGTCGACGATGTGATCACCACCGGCGAGACCGCGCGCGAGGTGGCAAGGACCCTGAAGAAAGCAGGGGCCGCCTATGTTTTCTTTGCCAGTTTAGGGAGAGTCGTCTGATGCCGGACGGGAAAAAGAACCCCAAATACCTCGAGGAGATGACGTTTGCCGAAGAAAGCCTCCCCTGGGACAAGGGAAGGGAGATGTTTTCCCACTCGGATCTCTTCCTCGGCCGCTATGCCGAGCACGACATCTGGGAACTCATGGAGAAAGTGGGGCTCTTGGATTTGATCAGGAAGAAAGGATACGACAATCTCATCATCAGCATATCCAAGCAAAACTTCACCTCGCGCCTCTATGTGAATTATGAACGGCTCGACAAGGATACTCGTCTCGTCGAGCTTATCCTTCGGGAAGGGATGTTCAGGCCAAACAGGACTTTCATCGAGCGGTTTGATTTCAGTGTCGGCTTGTCCATGATCCTCGTGGAGTGGCTTGCACTCCAGAACCCGCGGGCCCGGTTCTCGCCCGAGCGGCCTAAACTGCCCGGCCAGGCTTATCCAGGCCTGGGCGGCTTGCGCAACCTCCAGCAGATGCTCTACCTATTCGGTGCTACGGGCCGCAAGGATGCGATCGTGGATGTACCTCAGCACTACCATGCCGCCGTAATCTACTCGCGCCTCTATTCAAGCATCTACTCCCGTCTGTACGCCTTCTTCTCCCCGATCGATGCCGGTCTTGTCGAAGCCATGATCAGGGATTTGAGCGACAGACCCCTTGCCCCTGTCTCGCTTGCCATCTCCTCCGGCTGCCTCGTCAACGAGGTCTCCGGCGCGCATGAGACCTGGAGAGCTTCGGAACAGGTCTATCCGATCACGAAACTGTTGCAGGAGTACGTCGAGAGCAGGGAGTACAAGGCGATCGTGGAGGAGACAGCCGCGAAGGTGAAGTACGCTATAGACTGGTACAAGTATAATCAGCTCTTTCAGCAGGGTATCCGGGATGAAGCATAGGTTTGCCGTCATCGGCTATGGCAGGGTCGGCAGCGCCATCACCGCCCTCCTCATGGAGGCAGGCTATGAACCAGCCTGGGTGGTCAATTCGAAGCAAATCGCCTTGAAAGATACCCCCAGCTACCCTTCTATCCCGCCTGAGCCATTCCATACGGATATCATCTTCATCACCGTCCCGGACGACCATATCGGAGCGGTTGCCGCTGATATGGCGCAGAGGTGGGGAAAAGCCCTTCAGGGCATCATCGTCTACCACCTGAGCGGCCTCCTGTCTTCCGATATCCTCTCTCCCATCGCAGACTGCGGAGGGTACGTGGCAAGCCTCCATCCGCTCCAGTCCATCATGGATCCAGAGAAAGCGAAAGAGGCCCTGCAGGGGAGTTTCTTCACCGTGGAAGGCGATCCGGCAGCCGTATCCGTAGCGAGGGATCTTGTCGCAGGCATGGGGAATTCGCTCCTTGCGATCAGGAAGGAAGACAAGGTCATCTACCATACCGCGGCGGTCATCGCCTCGAATTACCTCGTGAGCCTGATCTCCCAGTCCGAAGAACTCCTGCGTGCTATTGGTCTCAGACTCGAACACCTGCTACCGCTCGTGCGCGGAACCCTTGCCAATATCGAGGCCCATGGCAAATCCGCCCTTACCGGCCCGATAAGACGGGGAGACTGGAGCACGGTCGCAGGCCACATCAAGGCCCTTGCCGAAGCGTATCCCGATCTTCTTGCTCCCTACGTTGCCATGGGCAGGTATACGGCGCGCCTCGCCGGAAGATCCTGGCCACCGGATCTCGACGCGATCCAAAAACTCCTCGACTGGGCGATGCTCACCCGGAAGGTTGAAACCATAAAAGGGCGGGGCCTGAGGATCGTGTTCACCAACGGCTGCTTCGACATCATTCACGCCGGACACGTGACCTACCTCGAACAGGCCAGGGCCCTTGGGGACTGCCTGATCATCGGCCTCAACTCAGACGACTCGGTCCGCAGACTCAAAGGACCAGCCCGTCCCATCAACGACCAGAGCTCGCGCGCCAGCGTCCTGTCAGCTCTCGCCTGCGTGGATTGTATCGCCATCTTCGAGGAAGACACTCCCTACAACCTCATTAATTTGGTGCACCCCCATGTCCTCGTCAAGGGTGGGGACTGGAAGGTGGAGGACATCATCGGCGGCGATATCGTGAAGTCCTACGGCGGCGAGGTCCTCACCATCCCCTTCAAAGACAGCCACTCTACCTCCGACATCCTCGAAAAAATGAAATAGAAAAGCTCAATCCCCCCAACCACCTTTGAAGATTCAGGGGGGGGGTAGGAGATTTTCAGTTCAGAGTGATATGGGTAGTTCGCCGAGGGCCATGCGGCAGAGGTCGGTGATATAGATCTTGGGGAAGCCGCGGGCCTCGGTCGGGCGCTTGAGGAGGCGGTCGCACATGGGGCAGAGGGTGACAAGGGCTTGAGCGCCGCTCTCCAGGGCGTCATCGATATTGCGGGCCTGGGTCGCCTGGGCGAGGTCCGGATACACCCGGACAAAGGCTGCGCTGCAGCAGAGTGCATTTTCTAGATCGTAGTTGCGCGGGACTCTGTGCACCCCGATGAGGGTGAAGATCTCGTCGAGGAAGACATCCTTTTCCGGGGTATAGCGGGAAGCGCAGGGGCGCTGGTAGGCGACAGCCATATCGAGCCGGGTGATCCGGCTGCGGTGGTCCCTCAGGTAGTCGCGTAGGTATTCGAAGAGGTGACGGTAAGCGAACGGGACAGCGAGGCCAAAGTCGCGGATCTTGGCGTGCACCATGGCGTAGCAGTCGTCGTGAAAAAAGATGATCTCCCTGCCGAGACCGACCAGGGCGTCGACGAACGGCCGGGCATTCTTTTGGAGGGGGCTGATTCTTCCCAGGTGGATATAGCCGATGGAGCAGAAATAAGCCCCGCCCTTGGCGATCGTCAGCCCCCGGAACAGCTCGCTGTCGAGCGTGCCGAGTGGGATCTGGCCTTCCATGATGCAGAGGGAAAGCGCGGGTTTGTCGGGGTCGCCGGAGGTGACCGAAGAGGGGATGCCGCTGAACTGATCGAACACCGCCACCATAGCGGGGTTCACAGGGAACGATCCCGTGCGCTCCAGCATGGCAAGGATGAGATCGAACGGATCCGCCTTTGTCGGGCAGAACTCGGTGCAGGCACAGCAGGTGACGCAGCGCTTGAGAATCCCGGCCTCCTTACCCTCCATGAGCAGTTTGATCTGCTCGGCCGCTTGCTCCCGGGTAAAATCTCCAAACGGACACCGCTCGAGGCAGATGCCGCAGAGGTCGCATTTCAATGCATCCCACATAGTGAGCCTCCTTCACCAGGAATTCTTTTCCTTTCACTATCAGGATAGGGGAAAACGGTAAACGCGTCCAGTACGGAATACGGTGATCATACCGGAGTAGATGTCGAAACCCCTGTGCTGATCCTGGACTTCAACCTTCCGTAATCCTTTAGGCTCAAAAGGAGCGAAACCAAACAGAACGTGAAATGAATATTTGCACCCCCCCTTTTGTAAAAAAGGCAGTTCACCTGCACCCCTTTTCGAAGATGCGCAACTCGTATCCCTTGCTCGAACGCACGGGAGTTATTATAATGCCCAATTACAATGCATAGGAATGCGCCTCTTGGCTGTGTTTGGGCATACAGCTGTGCTCATTTTGCCTTAACGCTCTCTCCGTACATTCCTGGAGGGTGCTAGCTGATGGGTCGGAGCGAGGTTACAGGCAACGATCAAATGGTCATGGCGGAGTTCGGGCCGCTCACGATCGTTCGGCTCAATCGCCCTTCGGTCATCAACAGCCTGAACCTGACGATGATCCGGCTCATCCGGGAGTTCCTCCTGAAGGCCTTGGCGCTGGAAGAGTGCCGCTCCGTGCTTCTGACGGGCACTGGCGACTGGGGATTCTGCGCCGGGGGCGATATCAGGGCCCTGTGGGAACAGGTGCGGGAAGGTCGATACGAGGAAGCGGAGCGCTTCTTCCGTGAGGAATATGCGCTGGATCTCCTCATTCATGAATATCCCAAACCGGTGGTTGTCATTGCCGATGGCATCACCATGGGGGGCGGGATCGGGCTGGCTGCCGGCGCGGACATCGTGATCGCCACGGAGAGGACGCGCATGGCCATGCCCGAAACGCGCATCGGCTTCTTTCCCGATGTGGGGGCAACAGGCTGGCTATATGCCAAATGCCCGCAAGGGTATCCCGCCTTTCTCGGCCTTACCGGTTACGAGATGAAGGGCGGCGAGACCGTACGGGTCGGCATGGCGACCCACCTGATCCCATCAGGGATGATGGAGATAGTAACGGAAATCATGAGGAATTATAGAGTGCTGCTCGCGAGGGGGAAGGATTCCGCACTTTCTGCGCTTGCCCTGCTGCTTGATCCATACCGCATGAAAGAAGTCCCACCAAATCAGGTGTTGGATAGCTGGGTAGCCGAGCATTTCGACCGCAGGGGCACGCTCGAAGAGCTGCTCGGGACGCTCAAGGTATGCCGCTGGGGCCATGACTATTGCGCGGAGTTCCTTTTAACCCTCTCGGAGCGCTCACCCACGGCGCTTAAGGTCACCCACGCCCTCCTCATGCATAATAGAAACCGACCTTTACGGGAGGTCTTTGATTCCGAGCTGAAAGCGGCATCCTTCATCATCCGCCAGCATGACTACCTCAAAGGCGTGCGCGCGCGGGTGATCGACAGGGACGACGCGCCCCGGTGGAAGCCGGGCAGGCTCGCGGAGGTGGGAGAACTCCCCACCTTCGATCCCTAAAAGCTGAATCCCCCGACCCCCCCTGATGACTCAGGGGGGTCAGGGGTATGAGGTTTTATTTACGGCCTTTGTCTTCGGCCAGGATCGTACGTACATAGCTGCGGCCGTACACGGCAAAAGGGGCCAGTAGATCGCCGGTAAGCAAGGTGAGTTTGTCGATCGCCGCCTGTCCCTTTTCCGCCCGCATTCTCTCCACGGTCTGCTCCAGTTCTGCGCTGGTTCCCAGCTCGAAACGGGGGTCGGAGACGAATTGTTTCGGCATGTCCTCTGCGAGAACCTTGTCGGTTTCAGCCGCCTTGGTATGGGCCAGCTTGGTAACGACCGCGCGGGGGATGCGATCCTCGTAGGGGGGGCTTGCACCCGCTGACCGCAAGGCCACGAGGATCGGATTATCCAATTGCTGCTCCCGATATGCCCTCTGCAGGACGATCTGCAGGAATTTCTCCAGGGCTAGATGCCGATTGGACACAAGCTGGATGGCGTTGGCTTTGGGAGCGTGCACCCCGATCATATCTTCGGTGTTGACCCATAAGGCCCGGGCAGTACTCACTCTGGGAAGAACCGTGGCATGATAGGGCTGGGCAAGGTCTCCCAGATAATGAAGCCCCCATCCCATGAACCGCCAGCCCCAGTAAGTGTGCCCGGTCTGAAAAGCGAATTCCGAGAGCGTCTTGTAGAGATGGATACGATATTCGGGGTAGGTCTTTTTCAGGAAGCCTGCCAGAAGGTACATGATCTTGGCTTCATGGTAGAAGCCCATATGGAAAGGCGCCTGGCTGCCGTATTCCAGATGGGGGTTGCCGAAGGGCTGAGTGCCGAATCCGTATAGCTTTCCGAAATCCGTATCGTTGTCGGTAAAGAGCCCGATATCCAGCCCGAGATCCGGCTCATCGGTGGCGGTGACTGCCACGTCCAGGGGGCGCACCATGGCACCATCGTGCAGCTCGACAAAGGTCGTGTGCCTCCAGTCTGAAATGTCATGGAGGAAGGTGAGATCGTTGGCGGTCAGGGGTGATCTTCCCTTAACATCCTCCCCAGGGAGCAGCTGCAGGTAAGACCTGAGTCTTGCCTGCGGGTTGATCCTGATGGCGTGACAGAAACGCTCCCGGATGTCCTGCGGGTTGCCGGTGGCCTTGAAGGACAACGTGTCGGGGAGTGGCATATACCACGGGAGATTGTTCCTGGCCCATGTCTCCTCTGCGGCGAGGACCTTTTCAAGCCCCTTCTCCTCGGCCAGGAGGAAGGCAGCGAGGGATTCCACCTTGACCGGTTGCGCGTCTTGCACCTCCGGCATCGTGGAGAGCACGGGAGAGGAGAAGAGGGGATGCTCGGTCCAGGCCAGGAGCTCGTTTTCAGGACCAAATACGAAAAGAGAGAAGAGAAGGAGTACAAAATATTTTCTTCCAGGAAAAGACATCTTCATGGGACCACC
>Ga0315289_10016768_pt1 | contig 10086 bp, 7 predicted proteins | sample YL17G11_40_MG_FD_203452 | JGI IMG/M metagenome (GOLD analysis project Ga0315289, IMG submission 203452) | Sediment microbial communities from Yellowstone Lake, YNP, Wyoming, USA - YL17G11_40 | ecosystem: Environmental > Aquatic > Freshwater > Lake > Sediment | place: USA: Wyoming | collected...
GGCGATGGGATCACCGTGCATGAGGGAATCTATCGTGAACGAGTGACCCCGCCGCGCGGGGGCGAATCCGACGCGAAGCGCATCGTCTATCAAGCCGCTTCAGGCGAGAAGGTCGAGATCCGGGGGTCGGAAGTCGTCAAGAACTGGGTGAAAGTTCAGGACGATGTCTGGAAAGCGACACTCCCCAATGCATTCTTCGGCAGTTTCAATCCCTATAGCGACCTCATCCGCGGCGACTGGTTCAATGGCAGGGGGCGGCAGCATCACACGGGCTCCGTCTATCTCGACGGCGAATGGCTTGACGAGGCAGCCAAGATGGAGGATGTCCTGAAACCCGCGGGAAACACCCCGCTCTGGTTCGGCGAAGTGGACCAGGAGAACACCACGATCTGGGCGCAGTTCAAGGGCGTCAATCCCAACGAGCAACTGGTGGAGATCAACGTGCGTCGGACGGTGTTCTACCCGGAAAAGCCGGGCATGAACTACATCACCGTGCGCGGCTTCATCCTGCGCCATGCGGCAACCCAATGGGCGCCACCCACGGCCGAGCAGATCGGTTTGATCGGCACGCACTGGAGCCAAGGCTGGATTATTGAAAACAATGTGATCTCACACTCCAGATGCACGGGGATCGCCCTTGGCAAATACGGAGACGAGTGGGACAACAAGTCATCCAATTCGGCCGAGGGCTATGTCAAGACCATCGAGCGCGCCCTCGAGAACGGCTGGAACAAGGAAACCATCGGCCACCACATCGTGCGCCACAACACCATCTCGCACTGCGAGCAGGCGGGCATCGTCGGCAGCCTGGGCGCCGCGTTCAGCCGGATCACCGGCAACACCATCCACGACATCCATGTCCGGCGGCTGTTCACCGGCGCCGAAATGGCGGGCATCAAGATCCACGCGGCCATCGATGTCGAGATCAGCCGGAATCGCATCTACCGGACATGCCGGGGACTGTGGATGGACTGGATGGCCCAGGGAACACGGATCACGGGCAACCTGTGCCATGACAACAGCGAGGAAGACCTTTTCATGGAGGTAGACCACGGGCCGTTTCTGGTGGACAACAACCTGTTCCTGTCCCGCGTCAGCCTGAGAGACATGTCCGAAGGAGGTGCCTATGTGCATAACCTGATGACCGGGAAAATAACCAGCCGGCCGGACGGGCGCTCCACGCCCTACCATCAGGCGCACGCGACGGCGCTGGCCGGTATGAGCAACATCAAGGGAGGCGACAACCGTTTCTACAACAACATCCTGGTGGGCGGAGGCGAACCTCCGGCCGACGCCGGATTCGGCCTGTGGGTTTACGATGCGAGGGAATACCCGCTGCAGACGGGCGGCAACGTGTATTACAACGGCGCCCGACCCTATTCCAAGGAAACGAACCCGCTCGTGCCGTCGGGGAGCGATCCCAAGGTCAGGGTCGTGGAAGAAGGCGACCAGGTCTTTGTTCATTTCGCCGTCGGCCCGGAGTTGAAGCAAGCGGTCACCACGCTCGTCACGACCGAGCTTCTCGGGAAAGCCGCGATCCCCCAACTCCCCTATGAAAACCCCGACGGTTCGCCGTTGACCCTCGACACGGATTACTTCGGCGCGAAAAGAAAGGCAGCGCGCCCCACCGCCGGACCTTTCGAGAATCCCGGCCAGGGAGACCTCAAACTCAAGGTCTGGTGACAAAGGAGGTATGAACGCTGTCCGTCGAGGTGAATCCACCCTCTCCGGCGACACCCTGGATGTACTGATCCCCTCCCCCTGAATTAGTCCAGGTTCTGTGAGAGAATTCCATCGGCCGGAGGGCTGAAAAGGATTCTCGATGAAGACGCGACACCGTGCAGAGCAGATCGTGGCGAAGTGGCGGCAGGCGGCGCGGAACTGGGCAAGGGGCTGAAGGTGCCGGAAGTTTGTAAGGCCCCGGGCATCCGCGAGCAGACGGACAGGCGCGCGAGCGACTTCGGCATGGCGTTGCTCCGCACGGGATCGAACCGGCGAAACCATTGTATCCGCCGGCGCGGGCGGGTGCGAGATGCCGTGGGGGCGGCCGGTTATGGGTGTCGCCGGAACTCCCCCCGGAACTCCTGCGCGGGATTCTACGGCAGTCCGGCGCCGTTGTCTTCCGACGGCGCGGGCTTGCCTTCGAGGGCTGCTTTCTTCTCCTTGGCGGCTTTCCGTGCGGCGGCCCGCTCGCGAGCCTCTTTGATCAGTTTCGTCTGAAGTTCTCGTTTCGTCTGAAGTTCTTCCGCTTCCTGCTTCAGGGGCGAATCCGGATAGTCCCGCAGCAAGGTCTCCAAGTGCGCAGCCGCCTTCTCGGACTCTCCCGCTCCCGCCTCCAAACGCACCAACCTCCACAAAACGTCATCCACATAGGGACTCTTGGGGAACTCCTCGAGGTAGGCGTTGGCCTTTGCCATTTGCATTTGATCCCCTTGCGGTGTTGGATAGCCGCGCCAGACCCCGAGCAAGTGAAAGTCCAGGTATTGGCGATGCGGGGCGCGGGGGAATTTCTCGCGCAGTTCCTCCGCCTTGGCGTCTGCCACGGCCGTTCGCTTCGGCATAATCGTACGGTCTCCTCCGAGTATCTGCGCCAAGTCCGGCGTGAAGATTGAAAGAACGCCTTGGTCTTCAGGGGCCAGCGGCTTGACCGTGAACGTCTCGGCAGCGGTCATAAAGTTCTCGGCCATCCTCTGAATCCTAATCTTGGCCTGGATCTTATAGGTGCCGGGCTGGAGCCAGACACGGCGGTTGTCCACCGTTTGAACAAGAGGGACCGTCCGCCTGGCAATGACCGCCTCGCCCGGCCTAATGGCAGGGGCGCGATCGCCCAATTGTGCGACAAGGTCGGGATGGAGTTGCTGAACAACCGCCTCTGTTGGCCACCTGCGATAAGTGAGAACCGGGGCATCCGCGAGCGTAGTGACCGTAAAACTCACATCAGCAGTACGGTGGAAGACGCCCGGACACGCATAGGTTGTGATGAAGGGCGAATCTCCGACATTTTTCAAGCCCACCGTCACTACCAATGGTTCTCCCGCTACCCCCTCGCCGGCCCGCAGTTCCAGGAAGCCCTGCAACTCCACCTTGGTTTCTTCTCCGGGGCTTTCGGTGGAGGCGCCGGCCGTCCTGGCCAGCGCCTGCACCAGGGCTATTCGCAACATGTGCTCGTACCTGGGCGTCCGACCCGGCGTGATGAGCGAGAGGAGGCAGGCATAGTCTTCCGGAATGTCTCCACACGCGCTCCAGTCGGACGCGACGGCCGCCCGAGCCAACTCCACGTTCTTCGTTCGGGAAACGTAGTAGAGGAGGTCCGCTTTCACGAACATGTCGGTCTCGGTCTTGGCCGCCTCGTAGATCACCCACTCCGCCTTGGCCCCATAATCGGACCACAGGCGGTTAGCCAGGAACATCCGTGTCCACGGATTTTTGGCGAGGCCGAGGTGGTAACAGAGGACGCCCAGCAGGTCCTCGTCGGAGCAGGCCCGATGCTCTCGCAGGATGACGGCATAGGCCGCCACGCCCGATAGCAGGCCGCCACTCTCGGCGCCGGCTGCCTCCTTCCGAAGGACCTCCAGGCTGGGCGCGTCGGTCGCATAGGCCAGGAGGAGCATCGCGCAGACCCTGCGGTGCGAGGTGCCGCCTTCCCTGCTTCCGGCAGGCGCGGCGAGAAGGCCGAGGCAACGCTGGACCTCCTCGGCCGAGATCTGGCGCTCGCCCGGAGGCCGTTTCAGAAGTTCCCCCAGGCGCTTCGCGTCGGGCACCGCCTGGCCATCGAACGGCACGGCCCATGCGATCTTGAGCGCCCCGAGCCCTACCCCAAGCACCGCCAGACCGATCCCCACCCTTAGTAACCGTTTCATGCGTGACCTCTTTTAATCGTCGAACTTGTCGTCCGAAATCCCTACTTCTCCGGCGCGGCACTCTCGGCCGTGCGCCGGGCGATGTCTAGGAGTTTGCTAGGGCCAAAAGACCAGGAGTCCGCGTCCGCGTAGGGGCTCACGCGGGCCATAAGGTACTGGAGTTGCTCGGCAAGGCCCCCGAAGGCCTTCGACCAATCCTCCTGCAGCACCGCCCGCGCCAGAGCGGCGTCCTTCATATGCACCAGGGCGTGCAGCATACCGTACTGAGCGAAACTCTCGGCGAGGCGGTCCTCTGCACCCTCCGGGGGCCGTTCCGCGCGCGCGGCTTCGAGCAGGACCCATCCCGCGCGCCGCCCATAATCGACGGCCAAGCGGTTCGCCAGAAACAGGCGCTCCCACGGGTTCGCGGAGCGCCCCAGCCGGTAGCACAACAGGCCGAACCGCTCCTCGGGACTTCGGGACTGCGCCTCGCGCACCGCCACGGCATAGGCCGCGGCGCCGCCCACAATGTCAGGCGGAATTCCCGCCACGTTGAGTTGCCGCGCCTCCGTGCGAAGCACCTCAAGGCTCCGGGGCTGCGTCCCATAGGCCAGGCTGAGCGCCACCACGCAGCCCAGGTCGCCGCCGACCTCCCGCTGCTGCAAGATTTCGACATAGCGGTTCTCGTCTTCGGCCGTGAGTCGCCGCTGTTCGGGCGGCCGGCGGAGGAGCGCCTCGAGTTTCTTGGCATCGGGCACGGCTTCCCCGCCGAACGGAATGCCCTGCACCGTCGGAGGTAAACCGCCGAGGAGAACGGCGAGCGTCCCCAAGGCAAACCCACGCCCCCAGCGAAGTCTCCGCGTGACATTAGTCATCGTATTTCCCTTCCGTGCCATGATTCATCCCCGGATTGCCCCAGTCCTTTGCATGATCGCCTCGGGCGTCCTTGTGCCGGCGGCGGCGCTACGATCGATATCGCGAAACTCGCAACAGGGGGCGATGACCCAGAACCACAGCGCCAACGCCCCGCACCCCACTACAGCAAGGGCGCCGCAGATGATCTTGTTTCGCCGAGTCATGGTCAAAGCACATCACTGTCCGCGCATTATCAAGTTTCTGTCAGGTTCTTCGAGTAGCCGTTTTGGATCAAAAGATCTCTGGCCTCCGGAAACTCTTCTTCGGGGATCCTTACGAAGAAGCCTTGATCCGCCCCGGCCAGCATTACGTGGGGGGAAATCTCGAGTTCCGCCGGGTGGAGACCATTCCACCTGAGCAGGCTGACGACCATGTCCGCCTCCCATAACTGCGGGAACGAGGCAATCGCCTTGATCATATTTCACTCCCGCCCCGGCCGCCTATCCACGGCAAACTCACAGACTACGTGGCAGGGTATGCAAGGGCAAGAGGGAGGCAAGCGACACGGAATGCACCCCTCCTTCGCCAAGGCTTCTCGCTTCGCCCGCTGGGCTACGCAGGACAAGTCGGAGGGCAAGCGGCGCGGGGGGAAGGTGACCCGCCGGCGCGGGCGGGTGCGAGGCATCGAACGGTTGACCGCCCTGCCCTGGCATGCGGGGAACGCACCGATTGCGGATTTCGGATTTCGGATTGAAAGACAGACGTCAAACGACAACGGATTCACGGCGAGATCCCTCCGCTCGCCGCGCTCGGTCGGGATGACAAACTCGCGGGGGGCCGGCCGCGATGGCGCGAATAGGTTGACCGCGCTGGCCTCGGCGGCTAGAGTACGGACGCGGAGCGGCACCCGAAGGAGAACGCGATGGAGATCGTCGAGTACAAGGGTTGGAAGCGGAACGTGCGGCTGGCGAACGGGAAGATCGAACTCGTCGCGACGCTGGAGGTCGGGCCGAGGGTCATCCACCTTGCCCCGCGCCGCGGGAAAAACCTTTTTAAGAATTACGACGAGCAGATGGGGCGGACGGGCGAGAAGGAGTGGCGGAACCGCGGCGGGCACCGCCTGTGGATCGCGCCGGAAGACCCCGTGGCGACTTATTTCCCGGACAACGGGCCGGTGGAGGTCGAGGAACTGAGTGGCGGCGGCGTGCGCCTGAGGCCCGGGCCGGAGACGGCGAACGGCATCCAGAAAGAGATGGCGATCCGTCTGGACGGCGAGGCGGCCCACGTGCGGGTGGTCCATCGGCTGAAGAACATCGGGACGGAGACGAGGACGCTCGCGCCGTGGGCGCTCTCGGTGATGGCGCCGGGGGGCGTGGCGATCGTGGGGTTGCCGAAGCGGGGCGAGCATCCGCGGGACCTGTTGCCGAACCAGCGGCTCGTCCTCTGGCCGTACACGGACCTGGGGGACAAGCGGCTTGCGATGGACACGCGGTCGGTGCTCCTCGCGCAGAAACGGGGTGCTGGGCCGATCAAGTTGGGCCTTTCGAACCCGGAGGGTTGGGCGGCGTACGCGGTCGGCGGGCGCCTGTTCGTCAAGCGATTCGCCTGGAACGCCGAGGCCGAGTATCCCGACATGGGGTCGAGCACGGATCTGTTCACGAACTCCGACATGCTGGAGGTGGAGTCGCTGGGGCCGATGGTCGCGCTCGCGCCGGGGGCGGCGGTGGAACACGTCGAGGACTGGCACCTGTTCGAGGACGTGCCGGCGCCGGCGGACGGAAAGGACGTCGAGGAACACATTCGGCCGCTGGTGGAAAAAACGGCGTAATCGCGAGAGACCAGCAGCGTCCAATAGCGCGGCGGGTGCGGAGACCCGCCGCGCAAATTGAAAGATAGGGCGCGCGGAATGAGCGTTGAGACGATTGAGGTGCGTCCAGCGACGGCCTCGGATGCGGCGCGGGCGGCGGAGGCGTTTCTTCGTTTGCCGCCGACGGCCGGCGAGTCGGCCGGGGCGGCGGGCCTCGTTCAGGCAAATGCACGGAACCAAATCGTCGCGCTTCGGGGCGGACGCATCGTCGGATCGTGCGTCTGGGTTCCTGGGGCGGGCCGGTGCGCGACGGTGCAGGCGCCGCGGCTGGCGGAATGGGACGAGGAAGTTGCGTCGCGGCTGATTCGCGGGGCGGTGCGCGCCTCGGCGGAGGACGGCGCACGGTTCATCCAGGCGGTCGCGGAACCGGAGGGCCGAAGCCCGCTGGCCCGCGCCATCGCCCGCGCGGGGATGGAACGGCTGGCGGTGCTGGCGTACCTGAGGCGTGCGGTGACGGCGGCGGACGCGCGCCCTGTAGTAGAGAGCACCTCTCACTACAGGGCCCGCACGGCGGGGCCGAAGGGAATCGTTTGGAAGCGTTGGACGCCGTGGCGTCGGCGGAAGTTCGCGCGGACCATTGCGCGGACGTACGAGGGGAGCCTGGACTGCCCCGCGATGGCGGGGCTGAGGACGGCCCAGGATGCGCTCGCGACGCACCGTGCGACGGGCGTCTTTTGGGCGGGGGCGTGGCACCTGGCGCTCGAAGGGCGCGAGGCGGTTGGCGTCGTCCTTACCAGCGAGGTCGAGGGGCGCGGGGACCTCGTGTACCTGGGCGTTGTGCCGGAGGCGCGCGGTCGCGGCGTTGGACGGGCGCTCTTGGCGCTGGCCGTTCGGGATACCGCCGAGATGGGCCTCCCGGCCCTCGCCGTGGCGGTGGACACGGAGAACGGGCCGGCGTGGCGCCTCTACGCGCGGGCGGGGTTCAAGGAAGTACGGCGGCGGTTGGTGTTTTTCGTGCCGAGGGAACGGCTCTCGATTGCGGATTGCGGCCCCTCGACCATGCTCGGGCCGCCCTGAGCATGGTCGAAGGGCGGATTGCGGATTGCGGATTGAACGGCGTACGACACGGCACGCGCTAAGCCGCAAGCGGCGCGGGGCTACGCCGGGACAAGGCGGTAGCGGTCGTCGGTGCGCTCGACGAGGCCGTCGGATTCGTGGGCGAGGAGCGCGTCGCGGATTTCTTCTTCCGAGTAGAAGCGGCGCTTGCCAGGCCACGCGAGGATGTCCCGCACGGTAAGGCCGGGGCCGGTCGGATCGGCGTCGGTTTTTTTCTGGTCGGCGTGGGCGGCCAGGCACTCCAAGACGTCCTCGCGCGCAAGGCGCTGGATGCGTCCGGGCGGATCGTAGAGCGAGCCGACTAATCGCTCGACGCTCGTATAGTCGGGGTAGCGCGAGCCGATAAAATCGCGGACCTGAAGGACGCCGGACTTGTCGGGCCGGAGGCGGCCGGCCAAATGCGCTTCGACACAGAGGAGGCCGACGGAGCGCATGATGCGTTCGGCGGCCCGGTCGGCGTCGAGGGCCGCGTCGGCGGCCCAGAGGAACTTGAGTCCCTCCATGGCGACGCGGAGGGTGCACGGCGCCCCTGCCCCTTCGGGGGCGACCTCGAACGCGCCGACGAAGGGGTCGAGATCAGCGGCGGCGCCGGCGCCGAGGAAGCGGACGGTCGCCGGTTTGCCGCCGGCGTCGAGCGTGACGGTGTCGCGAGCGTTCATGCCAACCTCCGAACTGAGCGCCGCGCCAGGCGCACCGCACGTGCCCGGTAAACTGGGCGGCCAAATGCGACGACCGGCGCGGCTAAACGTGACGGCCAGCGCCGCTAAGCCGCAAGCGGCACGGCCAAACACTCACGCAACGGTGACTTCCTTGCAGAGATACACGTCCTGGACGGCATTCAGGAGTTTGACGCCGTCGGCCATAGGTCGCTGGAAGGATTTGCGTCCGGTGATGAGTCCCATGCCGCCGGCGCGTTTGTTGACGACGGCGGTGCGTGTGACCTGGGCGAAGTCGTCGGCGCCGGACGCGCCGCCGGAGTTGATGAGTCCCGCGCGGCCCATGTAGCAGTTGACGACTTGCCAGCGGGTCCACTCGATGGGATGGTCGGGGCAGAGTTCGTCATAAACGCGTTTGTGGGTTCGGCCGAACTTTTTTTCCTTGGTCGAGAGGGCGAGATACCCGCCGTTGCACGCCGGGGCCTTCTGTTTGATGATGTCGGCCTCGAGTGTGACGCCGAGGTGATTGGCCTGACCCGTCAGGTCGGCGGCGACGTGGTAGTCGGCCTCTTGGGTTTTGAAGGCATCGTTGCGGAGGTAGCACCAGCAGACGGTGAACATTCCGCGCTCGTGGGCGCACTTGAAGGCGTCGCTCACCTCCTGGAGTTGCCTTCGGCACTCGGGGCTTCCCCAGTAGATGGTGGCGCCGACAGCGGCTGCGCCCATCCAATAGGCCTGGTCGACCTGGGCGAACATCGTCTGGTCGTAGAAATTGGGATATGTGAGGAGTTCGGAGTGGTTGAGTTTGACGATGAAGGGGATCTTGTGGGCGTACTTGCGAGAGACGGCGCCCAGGACGCCGAGGGTGGAGGCGACGGCGTTGCATCCGCCCTCGATGGCGAGGCGGACGATGTTCTCGGGGTCGAAATAGATGGGGTTGGGCGCGAAGGCGGACGCGCCGGAATGCTCGATGCCCTGGTCGACGGGGAGGATAGAGAGGTAGCCGGTGCCGGCGAGTCGTCCGTGGTTGAAGAGGCGGCGCAATTGATTGAGCACCGCGGCGGGGCGGTCGCTCTGGGCGACGACGCGGTCGACGAAGTCCGGGCCGGGCAGGTGCAATTGTTCCTTGGTGATGCCCTTGGCCTTGTAGGCGAGGAGGTCGTCGGCTTCCTGGCCGAGGTACTTTCGGATCGAGTCGATGACGGCCATGGGCGGGCTCCCTTTCGCAAACGGTTCCCCGAGAGGGTCGGGATGCGACCCGTTGACTATACGTTCGCGCGGCGGGCCGCGTCAAGCGGGGAAGGGTCGGTCGCGGGGGGCGCAAAAAGAAGCCGGGCCCGCCCAAGGCGGGCCCGGCGTTAGAATCAACTCCGGCGGCCACCTACTCTCGCCCTTACGGACTACCATCGGCCGGAACGGGCTTAACGGCTGTGTTCGGAATGGGAACAGGTGTGGCCCCGCCCGTGATGCCACCGGAAAAGTCTCAAGCGCCGCTAAGGGCGCCTGGTATTCACTTGTCAATGACGCGGCGGGCAAGCCCGCCGGCTAAATATGGGGCAGACCCGCGTACGCGGGGCGGCTAAACGTACCTCGCGAAGGGCGAGGTGTGTCGGGTTTGGAATAGCGGCAAAGGGCGAAGCCTATGAGGCGCGGTTGTGAAAGACAAGGATTAATGTGGTCAAGTGATTGGCCATTAGTACCGGTCGGCTGAAGCCCTTTCGGGCCTTACACGTCCGGCCTATCAACCTGGTGGTCTACCAGGGGCCTCTCGTCCTTGCGGACATGGATACCTGGTCTTGAGGAGGGCTTCACG
>Ga0315289_10016769_pt1 | contig 10085 bp, 16 predicted proteins | sample YL17G11_40_MG_FD_203452 | JGI IMG/M metagenome (GOLD analysis project Ga0315289, IMG submission 203452) | Sediment microbial communities from Yellowstone Lake, YNP, Wyoming, USA - YL17G11_40 | ecosystem: Environmental > Aquatic > Freshwater > Lake > Sediment | place: USA: Wyoming | collected...
GTTCACGCTCGCTCTCGAACACCATCCGAACTGCCCGTTCCCGCACCTCGGGAGAGTACCTGCTCGCTCTTGCCATGACCCCATCCTCTCAAGGAATTGTGTCTCCGGCAATCCCGGGGCGGTTCAAGGTTTGATCTGAGTTCTCTCTTGTGTACCCTGAGGGTACTCCACCGCTTGTCTTGACTTGCGCTAGCTAGCGATACTCCTTGAGACTCGCACAGAGGAGGGACGACTATGCTCAAGACCTACGCCGCACGGTTGGAGGAGAGGCAGATCGAGGCTCTGAGGGACCTCGCGAACCAGACGAGGATCCCCCAGGCCGAGCTCCTTCGGCAGGCGGTTGACCTCCTCATCGAGAAGTGGCGAGCCGATCGCGACCGGCTCGCGTTCCTTAAGCGTCTCGAGGCACGATTGGACGAGGACCGCGAGGCCCTCGAGCGCCTCGCCAAGCTGTGAGATACCTTTCCCTCGAGGAGGTCCTCCTGATCCACGAGCTTGTCGTGGAGCGCTCTGGTGGGGCCCCGGGGCGGCGCGATCTGGCCCTGCTCGACTCGGCGGCGAAGCGTCCCCAAGCAACCTTCAGCGGACGCGACCTCTGCCCCGACCTCTTCACCAAGGGCGCCGCCCTCGGTCAGTCCCTCATCCGGAACCACCCCTTCGTCGACGGGAACAAGCGAACTGCCTGGGAGGCCATGCGTAGCTGCCTTGAAGAGAACGGACCCCGCCTTCACGTGGGCCCAAACGAGATCGTCGAGTTCGTCCTGCTCATCGCGGAGGGGGTCTTCCGACCGAGGCGATCGCAGCCTGGCTCCGGGGGCGCTCGAGAGGGGGACCTGAAGCTGGGCGCACGATCGTGGGCACCTGAAAAACTGCGGTTGCTGCTCCGAAAGAGCGTCCGTGACAACCGAAGACGATCCCTCCTCTCCCGCCAGCGTGCAAGGTGTGCTATGCTTGGCGACGGGAGCCAAACCCAAACAAACAGCCAAGAGGAGAGAGCGTGAAGACAATCAAAGTGCCGGAGCCGCTCGACGAGATCCTGAGCTCCCTTGAGGGAAACACGCTGGACGGGAAGCTCGTCCATCTGATCGCGAGCGACCTGACCAGGCGCCTACAGGTCTGCTCCAATCGGACCGTGCCCTTCGAGGCGAGGTACGGGATGGAGTTCGCCGACTTCGCGCGCGCGTGGGAGGCCGGAGAGATCCCCGATCCCTTCGCGCACGAGTCGGAGAGGGACTACATGGAATGGGAGAGCCTCGTCGACGAGTCGGCTTTCCTTCGCGCTCAGCTTAGGAAGGTGAGCCAGACGTTCGCGGCCCTCTCCCTCATGAACTTCCTCCCTGTTCATGCCATCCTGGACGAGGTACGGACCCTGGCAAGCCAGTTTCTCCCGAAGGGAACGTGTGAGGTCCAGGAACCGTCGTTCCTGCGGCCTAAGGTGCGGATCGTGCTCTCCCAAGATGCCTTCATTGGCCTATTCTACGCTCCCAGGACCATGAGGTTCGACTTCTCGCTGATCGTGGCTGGCAGACGCGTCTTTGGAACCGACAACCTCGGCGGGTGGCACTGTCACCCGGCCGGCAAACCCACCGTTCATGCCCCTATCAAGGAGCCCACCTTGGGTGAGGTCTTCTCGGAGATGAAAAAGGTACTCGCAGAGCAGCGCATCCTGCTGGAGGAAACCCCATGACCATCCCCCTTGCACGGCCGGACATCACGCAGCAGGAAATCGAGGCCGTTCTCGCGGTGTTGCACGATTCGTATCTCGCACTCGGGCCGAGGCTCTCCGCCTTCGAACAGGCCATGGCGAGGTCCGTCGGGGTGTGCCACGCGATTGCGACGAACAGCGGCACGAGCGCGCTTCATCTCGTCGTCCGCGCCCTGGGGATCGGGCCGGGAGACGAAGTGATCACGACCCCGTTCAGCTTCATCGCTTCCGCGAACTCGATCCTCTTCGAAGGGGCGAGGCCTGTGTTCGTCGACATCGAGCCGGACACGCTTTCGATTGACCCGGAGAGGATCGAAGCCGCGATCACCCCGCGCACGAAGGCGATCCTCGCCGTCGACGTGTTCGGCCATCCGGCAGACTGGCCCGCCCTGGAGCGGATCGCGAAGAGACACCGTCTCCATCTCATCGAGGACTCGGCGGAGTCCCTGGGCTCGACGCTCGACGGCCGTCCCTGCGGGTCGTTCGGCGACGCCGCCATCTTCGGGTTCTACCCCAACAAGCAGATCACGACCGGCGAGGGTGGGGTCGTAGTCACCAACGATGCGCAGGTCGCCAAGCTCTGCCGCAGCATGGTGAACCAAGGCCGCGGCGAGGAGGGCGGATGGCTCGACCACGTCCGCCTCGGCTACAACTACCGGATGGACGAGATGTCCGCCGCGTTGGGTATCTCTCAGTTGGAGCGCCTCGACGAGATCATCGCTGCACGCAGCCAGGTCGCCGGGTGGTACGCTGCCTCGCTAAGTGAAGCCAAGACCGTCGTCGCGCCCCGCGTCAGCGCAAGCGTCGGCATGAGCTGGTTCGTCTACGTCGTACGCCTCGCAGAAGGGTTCACGGGAGAGGACCGAGACCGCATCCTCAAGGGCCTCGAAGAGCGAGGAATCGGATGCCGCAACTACTTTGCTCCGATTCATCTCCAGCCTTTCTACCGGGAGCTTCTGGGGACAAAGGAAGGGGACTTCCCGATCACGGAGTCGGTCGCCCGGCGTACGATCGCCCTCCCGTTCTTCAACCGGATGACGCAGAACGAGGTTCAGACCGTGGTGGAGGCACTTCGTGAGCTTGTCACGTCAGTTGGGAAGGTATAATCGGATCGGCACGTTCGCGAAGCACCTCTTCTAGAACAGGGAGGGTCGATGACGAAGCGGTTCAAGATCATCGTCCAACGGACTCCCGAAGGGTACGTCGCTTATCCGATCGGCCTTCGCGGCGTCGTGGTGAGCGACGGCGAGACCTTTGAGGAAGTTCTCGTCAACGTCAAACAAGCGATCACGTTTCACATCGAGACGTTCGGAGAGGATGTTCTCGAGGGCCTTGCTTCTCCGGAAGACCTCACCGTGATGGAAACCGAAGTCGCCCTCGATGTCTAGATTCCCAAGGGATGCGCCGAAGACAAGAGTACTTAAGGCTCTCGAGTCCTTGGGATTCGAGATCATCCGAGAGAGGGAACACATCGCCATGCAGAGACGCAATGCGGACGGATCCTACACACCCCTAACGATGCCAAACCATCCGACCTACAAGTCAAGCACCCTGCGGACGATCCCCGCGCAGGTGGGCATCCCGAGGGACTCCTTCCTCACAACCTATCATGCGCAGTGAGAAGCCCACGTTGCATAGCCAGGATCTCTGTTCTTCGTGGTTTCGCTCGCCGCGGTTCTGGCAGACGCTCGCGTTCGTCCTCGCCGACGCCGCCATTATCACGTCGTCTCTCTGCCTCGCTTTCGTCCTGCGCTTCGACGGAGGGATTCCGGAGCGGTACGTGCCCGTCTTCGCCTGGACCGTCCTCTTCGCCCTCGGCGTGAAGGTCCCCATTCTCGCGACCCTGCGTATGTACCGGTTCGTCTGGTCCTACGTGGGGCTGGTCGAGGTCCTGAACGCCTTTCTCGCCTGTGCCTTCGGCTCCTTGGCTCTGAGCGCGGTGCTCTTCCTCTTGCGAGACTGGCCTCCTCTCTCTGGGATGCCTCGCTCGATCCTCGCGATCGACTTCGCGTTCACCTTGATCGGGGTCGGAGGCGTTCGCCTCTCCAAGCGCGCCTTCCATCAGGCGCGGCGACGCGGCGTGCACCAAGGCCTTGGCCGGCGCACCCTGATCGTGGGTGCCGGCGACGCGGGAGAACAGCTCGTCCGCGCCATCCTGGGCGAGAAGCGCGCGGGCTTCTGGCCGGTCGGATTTGTGGACGACGAACCTGGAAAGCTTGGCCTCGTCATCCACGGCGTGCGCGTCCTCGGTCGGCGCGATCGCCTCCCAGAGCTCATCCGCTCCCAGCGCGCGGAGGCCGTCATCATCGCGATGCCCTCCGCCCCTTCCACGGCCATCCGGGAGACAGTGAGCCTGGCGAGAAAGGGGGAGGTTCGCGAGGTCAAGATCATCCCGTTCCTCTCCGAGCTGTACACCGGCGAGGTGAAGGTCTCCGAGGTGCGGGAGGTCGAGCCGGAGGATCTTCTTGGCCGCGAGCAAGTGGCGATCGACACTCACGCGCTCGAACGCTTCTTGGAAGGGAAGTCGGTCCTCGTCACGGGAGCGGCCGGGTCGATTGGGGCGGAGCTGTGCCGGCAGGTCCTCCGCTTCAAGCCGCGGCGGCTCTTGGCCCTCGACTTCGACGAGACGGGACTCTTTCACCTCGAGCGCGAGCTCGGACGGAGGTTCCCGGAGCGGGACTTCGCGATCTCCGTCGGAGACGTCCGCGACCGGAAGCGCGTCGAGGCGGTCTTTCGGACGGAGAGCCCGCAGGTGGTCTTCCACGCCGCGGCGTACAAGCACGTCCCGCTCATGGAGGCCTTCCCGGGAGAAGCCGTAAAGACGAACGTCTTCGGGACGAAGGTCCTCGCGAGCGTCGCCAGGGAATCGGGCGCGGCGACCTTCGTCTTCATCTCGACAGACAAGGTCGTCAATCCCACTTCGGTGATGGGAGCAACGAAGCGTCTCGCCGAGATGGTGGTCCTGACGGAGCTCGGGGGAACCCCCACTCGCGGAATGGCCGTACGGTTTGGGAACGTCCTCGGCAGCCGGGGAAGCGTTCTCCCCACCTTCGAAGACCAGATTCGCCACGGCGGGCCAGTGACCGTGACCCACCCCGACATGAAGCGCTACTTCATGACCACCGCGGAGGCCGTGTTGCTCGTCCTCCAGGCCGCCACGATGGGACGCGGCGGCGAGGTGTTCCTGCTCGACATGGGAGAGCCGGTCCGGATCCTCGACTTAGCGAAAGAGCTGATCCGCTTCCACAACCTCGAGCCGGACCGCGACGTGCCGATCGTGTTCACGGGAGTCCGCCCGGGGGAGAAGCTCTTCGAGGAGGTCCTCACCGCGGAGGAAGGAGCGGAGATGACCGCGCACAAGCGCGTGTTTGTGGCCAAGCTTGTGCCACCCGGCGACCGGACGCGCCTCGACGATGGCCTAGGACGCCTGCGTGAGGCCGCCGAGACCGGGACGAAGGACGCTGTCCTCTCTCTTCTCCGCGCGCTCGTCCCGACCTACCGTCCATCGGACAATGGCGACACCCAGGCGGCTTGAGCCTGCAGCCTCCCGCCTCCTGACGCTCGCTGCTGACATGAGTCCCTACTTGCCGGCGGCTTTCTGACTCGACTTGGTGGCCAGTGGTTGGCAGCTGGTGGTTAGTGATTAGTTCTTGGTGGTTAGTGGTTGGTGAGGCGGCGCGAGGCGCGCCCCGGATCTCATCCGCGAGCAGATGCCAGCGGAACTGCTCTGGCGCCTTGGCCGGGTCGGTACATAGACGCGGCGCTCCGGAATCTACACCCCGTCCCAGGACTCTACTTGCTCGTTCAGGCACGGTTCTGTATCCTTCCTTGCTGGAGGACGATACGATGCGAATCGAGATCGAGCGCGAGCAAGACGGCCGTTGGATAGCGGAGGTGCCCGCTCTGCGAGGGGTCATGGCATACGGTCAGAGTCGCGAGGAGGCCATCTCAAAAGTGGAAGCCCTTGCGCTGCGCATCATTGCTGACCGCCTTGACCACGGGGAGACCGTCCCAGAGCTCGCCGAGTTCTTCGCTGTGCCCGCATGAGCCAGTGGTCCTCTACGAAGGCCCGACGGGTTCTTGCCTCGCTCGTTCGCATCGGTTGGTCAATCAAGCGTGAGGCTCGTGGCTCTCACCGCATTCTTGCTCGGCCAGGTTGGCCTGACTACGTCTTTCCGTTTCATGACGGTGATGAGATCGGCCCCCGCATGCTGTCACGCATCGCCAAGTGGACGGGCCTGAAGCCGGAAGACCTCTAACCCGATTTGGTGGCTGGTGGTTAAGTAGCTGGTGGTTAGTTGTTGGTAGTTGGTGAGGGCGGCGCGAGGCGCCCCGGATCTCATCTCCGGCTTCCCGCCGAGGAGGTGACTTGACATTCGATACAGCATCTGACCCTGTTGGTTGCATTGAAGCTCATCGTCGTAGCCTCTGTCGCTTTGGCGTCTCCTTTGGTGTATCATCGCGGTGCGTTGGAGGTGCACCATGAGCAGGCTCTCGGTGAAGGTGGAGCCGGAACTCGTCGAGGAGGCCCGCGACCTCGCCGGGGTGAAGACAAAGAGAGAGGCGATCGAGGTCGCGCTACGAGAGTTCGTGCGGCGAAGGCACCTTATAGACCTCGCCGGCCTCGCTGGGTCAGGATTAGTGGAGATGGACATTGAGGAGCTCGAGGAGTGGCGCGGAGCCGGCGAGGAGAAGCGTGAGCGGCGATAGCGCGGTCCTCGTCGACTCCTCCGCCTGGATCGGCTACTTCAAGCCGCGATCGTGGGAAAAGCTCAAAGCGGCGGCGAAAGAAGCGCTCGTCGCCGGCCGGGTCTACACCTGTTGGGTGGTGAAGGCGGAGCTCCTCGTCGGCGCGCGGGACGAGGGGAGCTTCGGAAAGCTCCTCGACCGGCTGAGCGCGCTGCCGGATATTCCGATCGACGACGAAATCTGGGGGAAGGCGTCTCGCTTGGGGTTCACCCTGAGGAAGGCAGGCCTGACGGTCCCCCTTCCCGATCTCCTCGTCGCGCAGGCCGCCCTCGCCGGCGGTCTCGAGGTCTGGCACATCGACGAGCACTTCGATCTTATCTCTCGGGCAACTACCCTCCGAGCGAGGGCGTTCCGAGAGTAGGGGAGAAGGCACCGAAAGTCGCTGGCTATTTGTGCTTAGTCCCTCTTGCTTTCGGCCGCCTCGCAGATTAGAATGATTCCAATATGAGAACCCGGGGAGATGGCTCGGCTCGGCTGCGTCAACTCGGGCTCGTTCCGACCGCGCAGAGGCTCGCTGTCCTCAGCCACGTAGAGGCCGTTCGATCTCATCCGACGGCCGAAGAGGTCTACTCCGCCGTGAAGGAACGATTTCCTACTCTCTCGCGGGCGACGGTGTACAACGCGCTCGAGGCGCTGAAGCGCGTCGGAGCGGTGCAGGAACTGACGATCGCCCGGGACGCGGCGCACTACGACGCGACAGCCTCTCCGCATCCTCACTTCCTCTGTCGGGCGTGCGACTCTCTGTTCGACATCGAACTGCCGTGCCCGATCCGGCCGGGGGACCGGATCCTGGGACACCGCGTGGAGGCGGTCCACACGTACCTGTACGGTGTTTGCGCAACGTGTGTGGAAAGGGCGAAACAAGCTAAGATTCGTTCTTAAAAAGGAACAAGTCCACCGCAAGGAGACAGACAAGATGCCTGAACTGCCTGAACTGGAGACGATCGCGCGCGGGCTGGAGAGTCTCTTTCCCGCACGCATCGAGCGCTTGGAGGTGCGCGACCCGCGGCTCGCCCTCCCTGTCGAAGAGATCGTTGACGAAGAGATCGCGGGGATCGAGCGGAAGGGGAAGTACATCGTCTTCCAGCTTGTGTCAGGGCGGTCGCTCGTCGTCCACCTGCGCATGTCGGGCCGCCTCGTCCGGTCCTGCTCCAAGCAAGAGGAGACGTATGCACGTCTTGTCCTTCATCTGGATCGCGGAAAGGTTCACTTCGTCGACCCGCGGCGCCTGGGGACGGTCGAGTACTGCTCTGACGGCTTTCCGCACCCGTTGGGGGCCGACCCTCTCGACCGGGAGTTCACGAAACAGAGGCTCGGGAAGATCGTCCGCTCCTCGCGCGCGCCGATCAAGACCCTTCTCCTCGATCAGAAGAGGATCGCGGGGGTCGGCAACATCTACGCCGCGGAGGCGCTCTTCCGCGCGGGCATCGACCCCCGTCGGCCGGGGCATAGCCTGACGGAAGACGAGGTCGGACGAACCCACTCGGCCGTGCGGGCGGTCCTCGAGGAGGCGATCGCTCACCTCGGAACGACTCTCGGAGAGAGCGTTTCCGACTACCGCGGCACGAGCGGGCAGCGCGGCGGCTTCCAGGAGCGGCTGAACGTGTACGGGCGCGGAGGCGAGGCGTGCCGGCGTTGCGGCACCGCTGTCGAACGAATCCGGCAGGCAGGACGATCCACGTACTACTGCCCCAGCTGTCAGCACTGAACCAAGGTGACACGGAAAGGGAGAAAACCATGACGCTCAAGGGATCGAAGACCGAGAAGAACCTTCTCGCCGCGTTCGCCGGCGAGTCGCAGGCCCGCAACCGCTACACTTACTTCGCGAGTCAGGCGGCCAAGGACGGCTTCCTGCAGATCTCGTCAATCTTCGAGGAAACGGCGAATCAGGAACGGGAGCACGCCAAGCGCTTCTTCGGGTTCCTCGAGGGAGGAGAGGTCGAGATCCAAGCGACCTTCCCGGCGGGAAGGATCGGCGGGACGGCAGAGAACCTGGCCGCGGCGGCGGGCGGGGAGCGCCACGAGTGGACGGCGCTCTACCCGGAGTTCGCCCGAACCGCGCGCGACGAGGGGTTCGAGGAGGTCGCTTTGCTCTTCGAGTCGATCCTCGTCGCCGAGAAGCAGCACGAGAATAGGTACCGCAGACTCCTGGAGAACGTCCAACAAGGAGGCGTCTTCCAGAAGCCCAAGCCGGTCGTATGGCGTTGCCGCAACTGCGGCTACGTCCACACCGGGACGGCCGCACCGGACGCCTGCCCGGCGTGCGCCCACCCGCGGGCCTACTTTGAACTTCTCGGGGAAAACTGGTAAACCGATAGGGGAGGCCGTGGGGACGGAGCCGCACGAACGGAGCAGTCTTCGCTCGTCTCCGCGGGTGACCCGGGGAAGAACGTAGGGGAAAAGCCGCGCGCCGTCTAGGCGGCGCGGCGGAGCCAGACGGAGCGGCACGGAGCGGAAGGCGATGACGACCGAGGAAAACCAGGACGCAGAGAGCGTCTTTGCCGTCGCGAACGACGCCGCTGAGCTGAACCAGGCGCTGTACCAGGTGACGCACGGCCTGTACGTGCTCACGGCGACCGCCGCCGGGCGCCTGAACGGCCAGTGCCTCGACGCGCTGATGCAGGTGACGAACGTGCCTCCCCGCGTCGCGATCGGAGTCGGCAAACGCACGCTTACCCACGAGATGATCGCCGCGAGCGGTCGCTTCGGGGTGAACGTCCTCGATCGCTCGGACCCGGAGTGCATGGCACTCATCCAGCGCTTCGGCTTCCAGTCCGGACGCACGGTCGACAAGTTCGCCGGGTTTCCGCACCTTCTCGGCCGAAGCGGAGTTCCGCTCCTCCGAAGCGCGACGGCGTTCTACGAGTGCCTCGTCCTTCCCGAGGCGACGCTCGACCTCGGCACTCACACGCTCTTCGTGGGGCTCGTCGAGCAGGCTGGGACGCGAGAGGGCGGGGAGCCCCTGACCTACAACGAGTACCGCCGGACCCTGCGCAAGAGGTCGTGAAGGAGAGGACGTTGAAAGAAAGAGAGATCAGACCTGGGGTGGGCTGGGTCGGCGCTTTGCACGCAGACCGGCGTCTCTTCGATTCGCTCATCCCGCTTCCCGACGGGACGAGTTACAACGCCTACCTCGTGCGCGGGAAGAAGAAGGTCGCCCTGATCGACACGGTCGACCCGACGAAGACTGGCCTCCTCCTCGAGAAGCTCGAATCGGTCCCCCAGGTCGACTACCTCGTCGTCCAACACGTGGAGCAGGACCACTCCGGCTCCGTCCCGGCGGTGATCGAGCGCTTCCCAGCGGTCCAAGTCCTCGCCACGCCGAAGGCAAAGGGGATGATCGTCGACCACCTTGGGGTCGCGGAGGATCGCATCAAGACGGTCGAGGATGGAGAGACCCTTCCTCTAGGAGACCGGACCCTGGAGTTCGTGCACGCCCCCTGGGTGCATTGGCCCGAGACGATGTTCACCTACCTCCGCGAGGATAAGGTCCTGTTCAGCGGCGACTTCCTCGGGGCTCACCTCGCGACGACCGACCTCTACGCGACCGACCGAGGGCGCGTGTACGCCGCCGCCAAGCGCTACTACGCCGAGATCATGATGCCCTTCCGGACTGCGATCAAGGGGCATC
>Ga0315289_10016770_pt1 | contig 10084 bp, 9 predicted proteins | sample YL17G11_40_MG_FD_203452 | JGI IMG/M metagenome (GOLD analysis project Ga0315289, IMG submission 203452) | Sediment microbial communities from Yellowstone Lake, YNP, Wyoming, USA - YL17G11_40 | ecosystem: Environmental > Aquatic > Freshwater > Lake > Sediment | place: USA: Wyoming | collected...
CGGCCGAAGGCAACGATCTGGCATCCTTGTTCTTCATGAAGATAGTCTATCATACCAAATCCCATATTGCAAGCTATTTATTGCACTGGTTAATAAGTCAGGTTTTAGTTTTGGGCGTAACATATAAGCCCGATATCGACGACCTGCGCGAAAGTCCGGCTTTAGATATCATCAAATTATTAAGTAAGCTGGGTGCGCGCGTGAGTTATCACGATCCGTTCGTGACCTCCTTGAAGGCCGAAGGGCTCGATGTCGCGTTCGCCGAACTGACGGACGAGTCCCTCAGAAAGGCCGATTGTGTGATGATCGTGACCGATCACGCGACATACGATTGGGAACGGATCCGGGCCTCTGCGCACGCCTTTGCCGACTACCGAAACGTTTTGAAAAGGGATCGCCCGAAGAGGGATGCCCGTCCGCGTTAAAGAGGATTTCGAGGCCGGGGTCCTCGGGACCCCCTCGGGGCTCCGATGTCCTCATCATAGGGAGAAGGACGAATGAACCGACGAGAACTGACGGACACGTTCAAAGGGAAAAAAATTCTTGTGACCGGAGGCACGGGAAGCTTCGGCCATCAGATCATCAGGGAATTGCTGACGCTCGACGCCGCGCTCATCCATGTCTACAGCCGTGATGAAAAAAAGCAATACGACATGGCCATGTCCTATCGCCAGCATAAGAACCTGCGGTTCAACATCGGCGACGTCCGGGACCTGGAGAGGACTCGGGACGCGATGCGCGGTGTCGACATCGTTTTCAACGCGGCCGCCCTCAAACAGGTTCCGAGCTGCGAATTCGCGCCGTTCGAGGCCGTCGAAACCAACATCATCGGCGCCAACAACGTACGGCGGGCCACGATCGAGGCCGGCGTGCGGACGGTCGTCTCGATCAGCACGGACAAAGCCGTCAAGCCGGTCAATGTCATGGGCATGACCAAGGCGATCCAGGAACGGATCATGCTCGATCCGACGTACAGCGGGGGGAGCACCAAGTTCGTTTGCGTCCGTTACGGGAACGTCCTCGGCAGCCGCGGAAGTGTGGTGCCCCTGTTCTTCGACTTCATTCAAAAAGGCCTGCCGTTGCCGATCACCCATCCCGATATGACGCGGTTCCAGTTGACCTTGAAGGAAGCCGTCCAACTCGTCCTCTGGGCGACCGTCAAGGGCCAATCCGGCGATCTCTGGGTGCAAAAAATGCCCGCGGCACGGATCCCCGACCTGGGGCAGGCGTTGGCCTATGGTCTTACCGGCAGGAAAGACTATCCCATGGCCATCATCGGGATGCGGCCGGGCGAGAAAATGCACGAAGTCCTCGTCTCGGAAGAGGAGATGTGGCGCGCCACGGAGCTCAAGAAATACTACCTGATCCCTTCCTGGGCAAGATCCCAGGACAAGAAGACCCCCGAGGGGATCCAGGTGTCCGAATACTCCTCCGCGGGGACGCATCTCTTGACCCGGGAGGAGATCCTGGCCATGTTGAAGTCCGACGGTTGGTTCGGGCCCGACGCCCGGAAAAAGGCCGTCCACGGAATAGAGATCGATGAGAACTGAGCGCGCGGCCATCCCTCTGTTCAAGGTCTTCCTGGCTCCCGAAGGGGAGCTGATGCCGCGTCTCCGGGACGTCCTTTACAGCGGACAGATCAGCGAGGGCGTGCCCGTCTATGAGTTCGAGCGGAAATTTTCCGCCTTCGTCGGTCTCCCCAATATCCTCTCTTTCTACAGCGGCACCGCGGCGCTCCATGCCGCCCTGATCCTTGCGGGCGTCAAAGCCGGGGACGAAGTCATCTCGACCCCGATGACCGCGGAGCCGACGAACATGGCCATTCGCCATGCCGGCGGCGAGATCGTCTGGGCCGACGTGGATCCCGCCAACGGAAACCTCACGGCCGCGGCGATCTCTGAACGGATCACGCCGCGAACGAGGGCCATCATGGTGGTTCATTACGGCGGGATCCCGGCTCCGATGGACGGCATTCGAGAGATCGCCGGACGGGCTGGAGTGCCGGTCGTGGAGGATGCGGCCCATGCCCTTGGCGCGCGCTACGGCGACCTGCCGATCGGAGCCCTCTCCAAATACGCCATGTTTTCGCTCCAGGCCATCAAACACATGACCACGGTGGACGGCGGCATGCTGGCCTGTAAGGATCCCGGCGATCTTCCGCGCGGGCGCACTCTCCGGTGGTTCGGGATCGATCGTCAATCCTCCCGTACCGAAGTGGATGTGAGTCGCGTCGGCTACAAGTATCACATGAACAACGTCAACGCGACGATCGGACTGGTTCAATTGGATCATGTCGCTTCCGTGGTCGAACGGCACATCGCCAATGGCCGCTTTTTCGATGCGGCTCTGCGAGGAATTCCCGGGCTGGACCTCTGCCGCTGGGACGAACAGGCACAGCCATCCTACTGGTTCTACACCGTGCTGGCGGAGCGGCGTGAGGACCTCTCTCGATATCTCACGGAGCATGGGATCGGGAATTCACAGGCGCACAAGCGCAACGATTGGCATTCCGTGTTCGCTTCCAGCCGCCGAGAGCTTCCCGGGCTTGACTCTTTTTATTCCCGCATGCTCCATATCCCATGCGGATGGTGGGTGAGCGATGAGGACAGGGAGTACATTACTAATACCATAAAGATTGGATGGTAGAAAATGAAGAACAGTGCACAGATGAGTCGGATCATAAACCGAATAGGTTGGAGTTTTCTTAAAAGCGTGGGGCTAAAGAAAAAACGAATGGCGCAGTTGCTGGGCAGGACACGGCTCGACGCTGAGCAAATCAATCTTCTTGAGGAAATGCGTGAAGCCAACAGTGCTTCTCGTTCTCCATTTCGCGCATCCGATATTTGGATTCAGTTGAGCAAGAGGTTTGATGATTGGTTTTGGTGGGAAGGGATTGAAGATGTCGAATCTCAAGAAATGAACGGTTTCTTCTCCAGTCCACGCCCAGGGAACATTAAGCTGCTACGATATGCGTGTTGGATGTTTTATCAGACACTTAAGGCACGCGATAAATTCAGCCTATTATCAAAAATTCCAGCTACTGCAAATCCTGAGTCTGGTCTCGCATTCGAATTTGAAGGGCATCTTGTATCATGGGATCTGTTAATATCCATTGATACGATGAATTCTCTGATCGAAGCAGATCCAGCTATCCTTACGGAGCCTGTCATTGTCGTTGACCTTGGAGCAGGCTGGGGAAGAATGGGATATGTCTTGAAAAAGGTAAATCCAAACTGCACATATGTGATTTGTGATTTGCCCGAGGCTCTCCTTGTCTCTTCCACCTACTTACCAAAACTTTTACCATATGAAAAATTTCATTACTTTTCCAAAAACCGATCAATTCGAGAGTTTAACAAGGAAACTTTTAAGAATGGTGATGTTTTCTTTTTAGGGGCACAGGATTTGGAATATTTTGCGGACAATACTGTGAATTTCTTCATCAGTATCGCCAGTTTTCAGGAAATGACACCTAAACAAGTGAATGAGTATTTTGATCTGATAGACCGAAAAGTAAATGGAGTGTTTTTTACACAACAACTCTTTGAGGCGAAAACTCACCACTATCAAATTGGGGAAATCTCAGGATACAATGAATATCCATTTCGCTCAAATTGGAAGAAAATATTTCTTCATCCAGCAACGTTCTCTGATCTTTATTTCGAAACTGCGTATCAAATCCTGTGACTGTTCGGGAAAGTGCAAAGATGATTCCACTCTTTAAACCGCATGTAATTCCACAAATGAAATCTATTGTTGCAGAAGTGTTATCATCTGGCCAAATTGCCGGCGGACCTAATGTAGGAAGGTTTGAGGAGTCACTCCGTAAATATATCGGGAATTCATGGATCACGGCTACCGGCGATATATCTACCTCGCTGACAATGTGCCTTTTCCTAGCAGGCGTACGCCCGGGAGATGATGTTCTGATGTCACCACTCGTGTGCTTATCAACAAGTTGTCCGGTGCGGAACCTATTTGCCAACATCCGCTGGTGTGATGTGGACCCCATGACAGGCAATATCGATCCTGCTGAAATTGCGAAAAAGATAACACCTCGAACCAACGTAATCGTTGTTTATCATTGGGCGGGTAACCCCGCTGATCTCGAAGCGATTCATGCCGTTGCTCGAGATCATAATCTTTCCGTCATCGAGGATGCGGGAGAAGCGCTTGGGGCCGAATATAACGGAAAGAAAATCGGCGCATCCGGTTCGGATTATACAGTCTTTTCGTTCTATCCTAACCGCCATCTGACGACCATTGAGGGCGGGGCAATCGCATGTGCGCGTGAAGATGATTATGAAAAAGTGCGGTGGTTGAAGCGATATGGCATTCATCAGCCCAGTTTCCGCGACGGAGACGGCGAGATCGATCCCTCCTCCGATATCCCCGTCGCCGGCTGGAACTCCTACATGAACCACGTGGCCGCGACGATCGGCGTCGCGCAGATGGAGCACCTCTCCCGAATCGTGGCCCGTCATCGGGAAAACGGCCTGTTCTACGACCGGGCGCTCGGGGATATCCCGGGACTGTCGGTCCTGCGAAGACCCGCCGGGGCACGTTCGGCTTACTGGGTCTATACGTTCCTGGCGCGCGAACGCGACCGTCTTTTCAAGCGGCTTCGTCAAAACGGCATCCAGGCCTCGAAGGTCCATCTCCGAAACGATATCTATACGGCGTTCGGGAGCGGCCCGGAGGACCTTCCGGGCGTGAAGGAATTCTCGGCCCGTTGCCTGAGCATTCCCTGTGGTTCGTGGGTAACAGACGAAGATTGCAGGCGTATTGTGGATTTGATTCGGCAGAAATATCTTTAAAAAAAGGAGAGCGGATATGAGCATAAATGCAATATTTCTCGCTTATCGAGACTGGTCAATCAAGGTGTTTCCTGTAATTCAGAAACATCCCAATTTGAAGAGATGTTTATTGTGTACCACCATTGACGAGTTGCGCAAGTTGAACTTAGCCGATTTTGATCTCCTAATCACCTGTGGTTGGAGTGAGGAAATTGGTGCAGATATAGCAGACCGGATACTGGCAATTGGTGTTCATTGCGCTGAACTTGACCGCTATTCATACGGGGCACCATTGCAAAACCAGATAATTGACGGCTTCAGGCACACAAGACACCGTGTTTTCAAATTTACCTTTGATAATAAATCAAAGCGTGCTCATACGCATTCAAGAGAATATTCGCATGAGGTTACTTTAGATCTTTCCGGAAACATGGAGGATATTCTTTATCAAATGACTGCCACCAGTATTACGCTTTACAATATGTTCCTGGATGATTATCCCAATATCATCTGGAAAACATGGGAAGAGGAAACAATTATTCGCCCAAAACGGATTCCATCCGACAGCCGGCTGACTAAAGAAGACTTGCTTCGCATGAATACCGAAGAACTCTACGATTTTTTCCGTTGTCTTGAAGATCCCTATCCCAATGGTTACATCGAGGACGACAAGGGGCAGCTTTTTATTAGCAAGGTTCTCTTTAAGAGGAAATAGGGGGGGCTGTCTTCCGGTGCCCTCCCTTGTTTGAGGGTGAGCCTTACAGCCTGATGAGTCTATAGAAAGATCTTTTTATATAATCCAGAGCAGATTCGGGAGGTAGCATTCAATGGAAAATACGTCAAATACCCCGGTGCAGTTATTAAAAAGACTGGACTGCAACGCATCGAGTTCGAGAGACTTGAACGATTTCATTTTTCGGATCATCCAGCCATGTGAATCGGACGTGGCGCTTGACATCGGATGTGGTTCCGGCAAACAACTGAGAGAGATTGCTAAAAAGGTAAAATCAGTTACCGGTCTGGATATATCAAGCGAACTGATCGACACTATTCGGACATCTTTACCTGAGCAAAACAATGTTCAATTGCTGGTCGGCAGTATGGATGACTTGGCAGATATTAATTTAAAGTTGGAATTTACCCTCGTTTATTCCGCCTACTCTCTTTATTACAGCAAGGATATAACAAAGCTTGTCACTTGCATTCGTTCGTTGTTAATAAAAATGGGTTCGCGTTGTTTTGTTATCGCGCCGGACGTCGGCAATAACGCTGAATGGTTTGATGATTTACAGACCATATTTGAACTTCCTGAAGACATTCTTGCATCTCCCCGAATTAGTCGGGATAAAATCCTGCCCTCGCTGCTTAATTCTTTCCCGGAAGTGCATTGCTATCACTTTGAAAATGAGGTGGAATTTAAGACTATCGATGAATTGATGAAATATTATGATGGCTGTGGTTCATATTGCCGACATGACAAACGCGAGGAAGCGAAGAAGTATTTTAGAGAACGTATTCAAAAGGAAGGGAAGTATACAATGCGAAAGATCGCGTTAGGTATGCTGGGCATTATCCGATGAGCATGAATGATGAAGATTCGCCTTACCATGTTGTTAACGTTGCCGTTGAGAAGATAGAAATTTCCCCAGGATCTACTGGAACCGGCACAAGCAATTGATCAGAAAGAACATTGCCGCGAACATGATCGGGCGCGCCTGGAAAAAGTGAGGTCGGCTTGGGAATCCCGCCGCGTCATCCGAAAACCTTTCGACTACCGGGTGATCCCGCCGCCCGCCGTCGACGTCCTCTGCTTTTGGGCTTCCGGAGCTGAAGGGGAGGGATATGCCCTGGCCGGGGAAGCGGATGGAGAGGGCTATTTAGGGTCTGCTGAAAAACGCGATAACTTTACGTAAGTCCTTGACATCATTATAGATTAATGCTATATTACGGGCAAGTTCAATGCTTCAAGTGCACGGAAACTGGAGTTTATCCCTCGAAAACCGTGCACTTTACGAAGGAGTTTCAGCCCGTGTACCGACCTAAAGACCGCACCACCCGGCCTCTTTTCCCCGAGCTTTTTCCGTTCGGCGGCAAGCTCGACGAGCAGAACCGCTGGTTTCGCATCGCGGAGCTCATCCCTTGGCAGGATCTTGAAGACGAATACCGGAAGGCGTTTTCCGATATCGGGCGTCCGGCTAAGGACGCCCAGCTTGTGATCGGGCTGCTGCTGCTCAAACATATGACCGGGCTTTCGGACCGGGAGCTCGTGGCGGAAGTGTTGGAGAATCCGTACATGCAGGCGTTCTGCGGTTTTCGGTCGATGGCGACCGAGGAGGCGTTGGAGGCGAGCACGCTGGCGAAGATCAGGGGGAAACTCGGGGTGAGTTTTTTTCGGTACATGGAGCGGAAGACCTATGATGTTTTGATCGAGCGGCGGATCATTCGGGCGAGAGGGATGCTAATGGACGCCACGGTATTCCCGGAAGCGATCAAGTATCCGAACGACGTTGGGCTTTTGAACGACGTCCGTGAGTGGCTGGTCAGGAGCATCCGAAGGCTGGGGAAAACATTGGGGATGACGGGGGTTCGGACCTACAAGAGGAAGGCGCGGCAGGAGTACCTGAAGTTCGCCAAGAAGAAGGCCAAGACGAAAAAGACGATCACCCGGGCGAAGAAGGCGATGCTGCAGTACGTGCGGCGCAACCTCCGCCAGATGTGGGAACTTGTTGAAACGGCAAGGCGTCGGAGGAAGAAGGTTTATGAGGCCGTCATGAAGAGATTGCGTGTGGCGGGAGAGATCTTCCGCCAGCAGCGCGAGATGTACATGAAGAAGACGCATCGCATTGCCGACCGGATCGTGAGCCTGCACCGGCCGTATGTCAGGCCGATCAAGACGGGGAAGCTGGCGAAGGACACGGAGTTCGGAGCCAAGGGGGCGTTGGCGCACGTGGACGGGTTCCTCTTCCTCGACCATCTCAAGCACAAGGCCTTCAACGAATCCGAGTTGGCTGTGGCGCAGATCCGGGCCTACAAGGAACGGTTCGGAAAACTTCCGCCGTACATGGCCGCTGACCAGAAGTACGGGACGCGCGAGAACCGCGAGACGATGGGAGCCCTCGGTGTCCGGACGGCGTTCAAACCGCTGGGCCGGAAATCGAAGGAGCTTCAAAAGAACGACCCCTGGTTTAAAGCGAAACAGAAAGAGAGGAACCGGATCGAAGGCGCGTTCGGGAACGGGAAAGAACATTATGGACTGGATCGCGTCAGATATACGGGAGAGAGCGGAACGGAAATCTGGGTGCGGGCGAGCCTCCTGGCGATGAACTTGAAGACGGCATTGCGGAGAGCATAGGAACGCGAGTAATGCTGAGCCGGATAACCGGATAAAATAATGGAAGCAAGGAAGAACTATCGGTCGCCGAAAGCAAATAAGGCTTTTTCAGCAGACCCTAATTATATGAGATGGTGGCGACTCCGGGGCTTTGGGATGGATTATGGTCTGCCTTGACCGGGTGCTTCAAAAGACTTTTTATTAATGGACAAATGGGAGCCCCTTTCACTCAATGGCTTGCAGACAGAAACTATGCTATTTTGCAGCCCCAGAACAAAACAATGCGGCTTCGCGTTTCCCAGCCCGCCGCCACCGCTCCGTTAGATACATGGTATATTCCATATTTTGATCGGATATAATCTATATAATTAATGATCAGACAGAACATCATCGCCAACTTGATCACCCGCGCCGGGGACGAATCCGTGATCCTCACCGGTGAACTCAAGAACTACAAGAACGGGATATTCATCTGCATACTGGGGTTTGCCGCAACTTTCTTTGCGTTTTACCCTGGGTTCATGTCCTGGGATTCGATGAACCAATATGAACAGGCGTTATCAGGTGAGTATAATGACTGGCAACCTCCTGTCATGGCCGTATTCTGGTCCATCCTAAACATGATATCCCGAGGCCCTCAACTGATGTTGACCTTTCACCTGACGCTATATTGGGCTAGTTTTCTGATTCTTTATATTACTTACAAGAAACGAGGTTCGCGGCTGGCGGTATATTTTCCGCTGGTGGCTTTTTCTCCTTTCCTGTTGAATACTGTTGGCGTCATTTGGAAAGATGTCGGGCTGGCCGTTTCGTGGACGTTCTGCATTGCATTGCTCATATACTATTCTTCAAGCAGGCACCGTATAGGCCTTGTTTCCGGTGCTATGATATACACCGCCTTTCTTTACGGTTACCTCATCAGAAACAATTCGTTTGTAAGCGCTCCCATCATGCTGGTGCTGATAGTCTATGTGCACATCACCACAAACAAAGCAGAAAGCCTGAAGAAATGGACGGTGATTGCCGGGGTTAGTGCTGTCGCTCTTGTTTGCGCAGTAGTACTTGCCAATACGTTCAACACAGCCATCTCCACGCGCACGTTTCAAGCACAATATGTCATGTTGGATGATCTAGCTGCGATATACAGATCCACAGACAGTGAGTATTTTCCGGACCATATAAGAAACACAGAAAAATATGGTGATTTTCTCAGAGATGTCAAAAGAATTAAGATCGGCGCGCTTTTCTATCCCTCGAACTCATACTATGCTACTCGCAATCGCAATGAATATTATATTCTCCGCTCTCAATGGGTAAAGGCGATTAGGGAAAACTTGGAGGTTTACATCAAGTATAGATGTGAAGTGTTCTTTGATTTGTTTCTGGCCCCCAACTACAACGGCGCTATGTCCGAATACTTTTCGATCATTCCAAACCAGCACGATATAGTATTTGAGCCAACCTGGCTATTTATCGGGTACAAATCTGTAGTACAGTCAATCAGACATTTGCTCCCTTTCCTTTTCAGGCCGATCTCTTGGTTTTACCTGAATATCGTTGTCTTGCTAGCGATCATGGTCTGGAAGCGGTTTAGAGAGGATGTTCTCATATGCTGCCTGTGGCTGGTGTCGTTCTCCTACTTCATAGGCTACCTGGTGTATTTGACTGCCCTTGACTTTCGGCGTATCTACTTGTCAGTAATGGTTTCGCTGGTTCTGTTGGGTGTGATGGCAAATAAGGCATACCTTGACCTTGGTTTCGCTGTGTTCCGCAATGGAAAAACGGAAGGATCGAATAACGCGCGAGTCTCGATGGGCAACAGACATGGCTATTATTACCGGGAGCGATAAATTGATTGCATTCAAGAGGCATAACGGACGCTCTCGTGCTTGAAGTAGTTCATCACAATATGGGGTCGGCGTTGACGACCGCGAAGATAGCCGGAGATGTCTTTCCG
>Ga0315289_10016771_pt1 | contig 10084 bp, 6 predicted proteins | sample YL17G11_40_MG_FD_203452 | JGI IMG/M metagenome (GOLD analysis project Ga0315289, IMG submission 203452) | Sediment microbial communities from Yellowstone Lake, YNP, Wyoming, USA - YL17G11_40 | ecosystem: Environmental > Aquatic > Freshwater > Lake > Sediment | place: USA: Wyoming | collected...
TTTTCCATGTTATTTTTTAAATGCCAGTCTATAATTAATGCACCTTCTAAGCTCCACCTAATATCTTTTATATGAAATTTCTTAAATAATTCTCCTCTATAATTCCAGTATATATTTAAATATTCGCTTAATATAATGTTTATTTCTTTATTATCAAATTTAATATTTTTTATTAAACTATCTTTATGATAATATTCATAAAAGTCACATATAAGAGTAATTATATTAGCATTTATAAAATCATTAATAGATAGTAATAATGGAACGTCTTGTTTATAACCTAATATTGTACCTGATATATTACTCCAAAAATCAAATGATTTATAATCTTGAATTAATTTATTTTTATAAATCCAACCTATGTCAGAATTTGCTCTAGGTGATTCTCCCAGATGTTCTGTTATTAGTTCTTCGATTTTTTTATTGGGTGCTTCAAGTAATTTTTCATTAAAATCTATCCTACGATTGAGAGGCAGATCTAGAATCTTTTTTCTATAGTCAACTCGATAATGAAAATTATTTCCTATAATTTCTTCTCTATAAAATTTACTTGAGTTAAAATTTATTCCATTGATACAAATTAAATTAGTAGGTAATACTGGAGGTTTAGCCATAGGATGAGTATTAGGATATGTTTCGTTTACCCATTTCCATAAATCCCATCTTTCATCTTTTTCTTTTGTATATGAAAAAATATATATTTCACCATCTATTCCATCCTCCCTAATGGGATAAGATTTAACGCTCATAATTGCCTTAGGTTCAGTAACATCAGAAATTGAATAAACAAAATCTTCAGTTTTTTCAGATAATATTGTGCTTGTTTCACCTAAGATATTAATATTAATTGGGAACTCGACTCGTTTACACCAATTTTTTATTAACATTATTAGTTTTTCTTTTGAAACTTTTGTTTTTAAAATAGCTGATATTTTTGTACCATTAATTTGTCTCTCACATCGTTCAATAGTTATATAATTACGCGGACCAGTTAAAGCAAGTTTTATGGGCCCGATTTTTTTTTCCGATGTTGGTTTATATGTTTCAATAACAACATTATCACATTCAGCAAAAACTGAGAGAAATCCTAATCCGAAACGACTTGATGGATAAAAAGGAAACTTTTTTTCAAAATCATCTGATGTGTAATATGAGCGACCAACTTGAAGTAAGAAATTTTCTATAATATCTCGATCCATACCTATTCCTAGATCTTCTATAGTCAGTATTTGACAAGTTTCATTTTCACCAGAAATCTCGTTATAGATTTTATCCTCCTTCAAAACAATATTTATAGGGTACCTATTTCTAATTGTTTTGTCTATTAAGTTTGGATATTTAGGTAAATTTTCCTCCTGCTTAATATCTAAATATATTTGACATCGAGTTGCATCTAATGAATTTTGTATTAACTCGCGTACAAAAGATAATTCTTCTTGGTACACATCTTTAATTAGCCTTTGGAAAATTATTTCCTCATCTAAAATAAATTTCCATTTTATAGGAATATACTTAGCATCAGCTCGAGGTCGAATAACAATAGTTGAATACTCATCACCAATTGTTGCAATTGGTATTACCCAATTACTATGTCGTGATGCTGAGGACATCAAAGAACGAGCTTCTTTTATTTCATCAACAATCCATTGACACCAATCAGTTAAATATCTATGTTCATCTTGATTCTGGCATTCAGCTTTTATTTCAATTTTATCTGGAGCAGTTAAACGATGTGTAATTCTTTGATATTTTGTCCATCTAGCTAGGCTATCTGAAGGCAAAGGACAAGCAGCATTTAGCAATAGTGGACAAGCACGATCAAAAGCCATGTCAAGAAGATCACCTAGACGTAACAAAATCGCTAAGAATCTTACATTTACTGTATCATCGAAGATGTCTCTTCTTTCTGGATATTTTTCGTCGTTTTTTAATTCAAAAGGTCTTAAACCATGAGCAATACAAACATCTTGTATTGTTTTAAATAGAACAGGAGATTCAAAGCTAAACCCAGATAACTGTGCCTCATTTTGGATAATCACGTTCGTGACCCGTTCAGGATGGGTTCTTCTTATAAAATCAGATAATAAATAACGGATTTGAATATTAGCTAGAAAATCAATTTGAGTTTTCTCAATATCTTTTGGTGGGTTCTTTATAAATTCGTTAATTAGATTCCATCTTTTTTGACCTGCCTCTCCTTCAGAAATAAATTTTTTCCATTCTTCAGAACCTAAAATGATAGTTTTTTCTTTATCAGATGTTACCATCCCCGAATCATGCAAATATGAAGCTATAATCAAAATATAAGCTTCAGTGGGAGATAAATCTATTATTGGGTTTTCGGGATCATTATTAATGAATATCAGCTTTGATATTTGTAAAATTATTTCTTCGCTATGGTCTATTGTATGACTTGTATAATGAGGGAATGTTTGAGGAATATAAGTAAGCCATTTTTCAATTTTTTCTTTTAACTCAAGAACCTTTCCATAATATTTTTGATCTTTTTTTTCTAAAAATGCAAATAATGCTGTTTGCGTGACATCCAAAGTTACTTTTCCCTCTAATCATATATCTGCTATGTTGTAAAAGAAATTATGCGCGTGCTCTACTTTGTGCGGTGTGGTGTTGTGCGGTGTTGTGTTGTAATGTGAGAGTGTATATATGAGTAAGTGAGTAAGTTTAGGAAAGTATGAAAGTAAGTATTTGGGTTTGGGTTTGGGGGTTAAATTTTAACCTTTTTTTCTGCGCGCTGCCTCTTGCGTTCTGCTCTGGTATTTTTCAGGGGTGAAAAAAAAAGAGTGGTAAAAATCAGGCATAGTAAATAGCATAGTGCCCTGAAAAAGCCTAGTAGAAAGTTGCACAGTGGCTCGCATAAGTCATCTCTGACTTATGCTCGCAAGTTCCCATGCTCGCTATGGCTCGGAAATGTCTTTTAGTATTTGACTCGCACCGCTCGTTATCTCGCGGTGCTCGTGTACTGTGGTAAAAGGCTTATGTATACAGTGCAGGTTCGCCATGCCGCTCGCATGGGGCATAGTAGTAAAATAGCAAAGTAATCAATAGGGCTAAGGGGTAAAATTAGGCTCTCTTTTTACCCCTCGTTTTAACGTACAGGGCTTGAAAAAGGGGTATGCAGGAGGGAACGGTACTATATTCGAGTTTGATTATCATTGCTACATGATTTCAGCCATTTACCTCTCTCAATCAACCCAAACTTCCCCATTATGCACCATAAGGCTAAGCGAAGCCCAAGCCTTAAGTTCTAAATAACATTTTTTAAATCGGGAAGAAAATTGGTTCGTATATTTATTGCGCATAGTAGCAAAGATGAATGGTTAATTAATCCAATTGCAAATAATCTACGACTGATAGGTGTAGAACCCTATTTAGCTCGTTTAGAAGACCCTACACCTTATCCTTTGCCTCAAAAATTTGAAAATGCCATACAGGGTTCAGTGGCTATGTTTGCATTCTTAACTCCTAATGTTGCAAATGATACGAATACACGGGATGTAGTAAATTGGGAAATTTCTGCAGCTTATCATCAGCGACCAAAAAAGCCGATTTATGTTTTCGTAGAGAACGGAGTAGAGGTCCCTTTAATGCTTAACTATATTACTGTTTATGCTAAATATGACCCTTTTAACCAAGAATCTCTTAATGAAATGGCTTCAAGAGTGCAAGGAATAGCTTCCGCATTTAAGCAAAGTGAAGACAAAACTAAAGCCGCCTTTACTTTGGTTGCAGTATCTTTGGGTTTGGGGTTTTTCTTCGGTGCTTTAGGAGATTCTGGCACATAAAATTAAAGAATGAAATTAAAACTCGCAAGATATATGTTGAACTATGCTTCTGTGCGCGCCTCTAAAACTTATAAGTATCTAATACGCCAGTTCTATATGAAAGTAAAATGGATCTCAAAGAAGATGAAACTGCGAAGGCACGCACAAACGCTGTTACAGAAAAAGAACAATCAAAAGAAAGAGGACCAAGAAGACCTTATCCAGGCGATGATTTAGAAAAAGCATTGAAAATTGCTTATGCGATACAATCTAAAAATAACGGAAATCCTTGGAAACCGATGTTTATTGCTGAAGCATTGAAATTATCTCCTGACGGTACTGATTTCCGTGATTTAACAAGTTCTTCATTAAAGTATGGTTTAACAAAGGGCTCTTGGGCTGCCAATTTTATCGAACTTACCCCTCTCGGAATAAAAATAACTAAACCACGCAATGCCGCCGAAAAAACCGAAGGCTTACAAGAAGCAGTCATGAAGGTTCCTTTATTCAATAAAATATTTAATTATTATAAAGATGGAGTATTTCCCTTAAAAGATGATTTTTTTAAAAATATGCTTGAAAGGGAATTTCAAGTACCAGCAAAATGGACCGAAGATGCCATCCCTATCATGGAGAAAAATGGACGCTTTGTTGGGATCATTCGAGAAGTTGCAGGGAAACCAAGGGTAATATTAGGTCCAACAGTGATTGGGGAAGAACCAGTCGCTGAAGAGGGCGAAGAAGAAGAGGTCGAAGAAGAAACTCTTGAAGAAAAACCTCCCATAAAAGAAATTACAACAGAATTAGTCAAGCAGATATTTGTAGCCCATGGCAAAAATAAAACTCCTTTAGATCAATTAAAAGCAATTCTTACGGAGTTTAGGGTGCCTTTCCAAGTCGCAATAGATGAACCGCATATGGGTCGTCCAATCAGTGAAAAAGTCGCACAATTAATGAAGGGGTGTAGTTCAGGGATTTTTATATTTACTTCAGATGAAGAAACCATCAATGCAAAAGGAGAAAAAATCTGGAGACCAAGTGACAATGTTGTCTTTGAGCTTGGAGCAGGTACTGTACTTTATGGATCAAAAATTGTAATTTTCCGTGAAGAAGAAGTTACTTTTGGAAGTGATTTTACTGCTTATGGGCACATTACTTTCGAAAAAGACAAACTAAATGCTAAAGCACTTGAGTTAATGAGAGAACTTATTGCATTGGGATTAGTGAAATTTACCCCTACCTGATTTTATATTTGTTTAGTTTAATCTTTCTTGCGTATGCTCCCAGAGTGTTAAAAATTTAATAATGGAAGGTAGAAAAGTATAATTCCCTCTTTAAGTTAAACTTTTAAGGGGAATAGGAAGCAGGTAGGTGAGCTTTACTCATCTCTCTAGGACCCAATAGAGAAATCCTGTTATCCTATTCCCCACAAATCTCGGAGAATAAGATTATCAATAGTAAATAGACTATTAATAAGAGAAAAGGATTTAATTAAGTAAAGGCTATATTATAATCGGGTTCTAGGAGATGGGTAGAGAGAAGGAAAAAAAGCTATCCCTTAGTGGATACGGTAACTATCTAAAGATGGATAATGGCTGTTTCGTCCTTAGAGATAGTAAAGGGAACAAAACCAGTTATCCAGCACTTGAAAAAACTCTGGGAGAGATAACCCTTGAGGAGGGGAACGTCGTTACTACTGGGGCTTTGGTCTATTGTGGTCTCTGGGCTATAGATGTGGTTGTCACTACCAAATTTGGGGAACCAATAGCCATGCTGAAGAATTTTATTGACGATTCTTACGTTAATACAAGAATCTCACAATACGAGTCTCTGAAGAACGGTAAAGGCATAGAGATAGCAAAACGTTTACTGATAGGTAAGCTAAACGGGTGTAACCTTATTCTGGAGAAGTATGGTTTAGAGCCTCCTGACTTTATTCCTTTGGTAGATAAGTTAGGGGAGAATAATCTGTCAATGTTAAGAAACAAACTTTTGAGCTTAGAAGGGAGATATGCACAGCACTATTTTAGAGAAATCTATAAGCTATTTCCGCAGGATATACGCCCACTTAGCAGGGTAAGCTATAATGCCCACGTAGGGTTGAACAACGTCTTTAATTTGGCTTACACGTTTCTCAAGTGGAAATGTTATAGAGCAGTAGTAAGGGCACACCTAGAACCATATCTAGGCTATCTCCATACGTACATTATGCCAATTCGACAAAATCTCGTATGTGACTTTATGGAGCTGTACCGTTACCTAATAGATGACTTTCTAATCACTAACTGTAGAGGGCTTACTCGCAAAGACTATTACCCAAAGAAAGTGATAATAGGCGATGTAAAAGCCAAGAGGATGTTTCTCAAAGACGATATAGCCTCAGAACTGGTGAATAAGCTGAACAAGTATTTTACGAAGAAGGTAAAGATTCCCAGAATGAAGAGGGGAGAAGTTCAGGAGTTAGAGACTCTAATCAACGAGGAGGCTCTCCTATTGGCAAAGTACCTGAGAGGTGAAAGGGAGAGCTGGAGCCCTAGACTAGCAATTCCTATAGATCGGAGAGTGTGCGAATATGAGAAGAATTCCTCCCAGCAAAATACGCCAACAGTTCATTCTGACATATGAGCTGTATGGTGCTCAGAAAGCAATAGACTTTCTCTCCAAGTTCTATCGTTTCAAAAGGATGAGAATAGTTGTCGATGGTAGAAAAACAGGAAAAGGAAACGAGGCTTGCTATGACAACGAGACCTGCACTGCTTATTTCCGTAAACGAGCTGTGGATAAGAGGACGGTTCTACATGAATTCTATCATCATCTAGCATCTCTTAGGGGTTGGAACCTCTCAAGGAGAGCGGAGGAAAAGGAGGCTGATTCCTTCGCCAAAAGAGTCCTGCGTTCAGTTTGATGTCAAGGTTCTCTGCATTGTCTAGCATGCTTGTGCGCGAATCTTTTGATTAAGACTGAAGCCTAACGATAATTCGACCGTACACTAAAAATTAAATTCTGTAGGTGTTGTAAAAAAATTATACCGTAATATTATCGACTTGTTCGTCATCAAAACTATTCAGTATGATCTTTGATAGCTTAGAAACTATCTTATCTGTTTCCCCTAATTCATGTTCCCAGATATGGATTGTTTGCCAACCTTGAGATTGAAGCCTTACATCTTTTAATTTGGCTCTTTCGATGTTTTTCTTCAATTTCTTTTCCCAATACTCCCGGTTTCCTTTGGGAACATGTGAGTGAAGAGGGCAAGAGTGCCAGAAACAGCCATCAATGAATAAAGCTATTTTAGGTTTAGTAAAAGCTACGTCAATTTTTTCTTTTCCATAGTGGATTCGATACCGGAACCCTGCTTTCCATAGTGCCTTTCTTATCTTGATTTCGGGGCTTGTATTTTTAGACCTAATAGAAGCCATTATCCTTGACCGAGTTTTTGTATCGAACTTGTCCATTTGTTAGTAGTCAGATTAATTACTCTCGGGATGTAAAATATAAGCATGGCAGGCAGTATTTTAGCAGCTTTCAATAACCTCGCCTTACACCATGATAATGATCTTAGGGCATATTCACGCCAATATCGAATCAGAATAAACTCTGAAGGCTCTGCATTAGAGATGTTTGTCAAAGATGCCTTTGTTAATTCTTTCAAGTTAGGTGATGAAGAGAAGCAAAGAGCTTACCGGTCACTATTTTCATATTTTGGAAATCAAAACAATCCCCCTGATTTTATGATTAAAGGTGGAGACGCATTCGAGGTAAAAAAGGTGGAAAAAATCCCATCCAAGCTTGCCCTTAATAGCGCTCCGCCTAAAGATCGATTACGAAAAAGCGATCCTATGATCACAAAATATTGCCGAGAATGCGAAGAATGGGAAGAAAAAGACCTCTACTACGTTATAGGGCTTGTTGAGGAGGGAACAGTTAGAAGCCTATTTTACGTTCATGCCCTCTGCTATGCTGCCGACAAGTCCGTATACGAAAAAGTTTCCCAACCTCTGAAGCATTCTGTAAGCCAACATATTAAGGAACTTGGTTTGGAAGAAGGGGATACAGTTGAACTAGGTAGAATTCACAGAGTCGATCCACTTGGCATCACGGATTTCCGCATTAGAGGTATGTGGGAAATTGTTTCGCCACATAAAGTGTTTGAATACGTCTTAGATAAAATAAATTGGCTTCCACCATATAGCAATAAATCAATACAATTTTCTCTTGATGGGACAAAGCAAGATAGATTAATCGTCCAATCGGTTATACCTGAAGGTACTAAATGGAAGAATTTTACCTTGCTCTGCCTAATGTTAAAGACAAAATATGAAAGTTATCCGCTTGAAGATCGTCGAGTTCTTGAGTCTAATCCTTTACTTAAGGTAATTGATACAACGGTAAAAGACCCAAATAATCCCGTTAAAACACTTGATGTAAAATTCATTATGAGCAGATGGTAAAATGAGGATTGCATCGCTATTCTCTGGCTGTGGCGGTCTCGATCTTGGCTTTACAAATGCTGGGTTTAAGCTTGCTTATGCTAATGATTTTGACAAAGATGTGTGGGAGACATTTGAAAAGAATCATGGATTGGAGATAGATAGGCGGTCAATACTAAATGTTCCGTCAAATGAAATAATTGATTGTGAAGGTATTTTAGGCGGTCCACCTTGCCAAAGCTGGAGCCTAGCTGGAGCCATGAGAGGCATCAAGGACGAGCGTGGAAAGCTATTTTATGAATATATCAGGGTTCTTAAGGATAAGAAGCCGCTTTTCTTTGTAGCTGAAAACGTTCCGGGGATTATATCTAGTACACACATTCCAGAGTTCATTAATATTGTAAAAAGGTTCAGTGAACTAGGATATAGTGTATCTTATTCACTATTAGATGCGAGGGATTATGGAGTCCCTCAAGAAAGAAAGCGTGTGATAATCGTTGGATACAACAAGAAACTAAAAAAAAGGTTCGAGTTTCCTCCACCTACCTACGCAAAAAACCCCATTATGTCTTTGTCAAATGTTCAGCTACAAAAATGGGTCACTTTAAAGGAAGCAATTGGAGACATTCCAGAAGCTACACCAGCCTTAGATAAAAACAAGGCGAATAAAAATCTCAGAATACCTAATCACGAATATATGAATGGAGGATTTTCTAGCATCTACATGTCAAGAAATAGAAGAAAAAACTGGGATGAACCGTCTTATACGATCCAAGCAGGAGGAAGACATGCGCCACTTCATCCTTCATCAAGCAAAATGAAAAAAATTGAAAAAGACAAATGGGAATTTGTGGACAAAAATCCTTTTTATCGAAGACTGTCAGTAAGAGAATGTGCTAGAATACAGACTTTCCCTGATGATTTCATTTTTTATTATAATAAAGTCGACGCAGGATACAAGATGATTGGAAATGCTGTCCCTGTGAAATTAGCTGAAGCAATCGCACGAAAAATCATTAGTGATTTTAATGGGTTCTAAATTTCTATTTTATTTTTTTTTAGAATCCTTCAATAGGAAGAAACTAGACTTTTTCGCGTTCGCGAGATGCTCGGTCGTGCGCGCATTTTAAATGGTTAAAAGATATACGCATGTACTAGTAGATTTGAGTTCACTTCTTCTCCAGATACGTGTTGTTGCCTACTACCGAAACCTCAACTTTATCGGATAAATCCCTAGCATCTATCCTCCTCTTCAATAGAGCCCTAAGATAGTTAGCATCCTTACCCACAGCCTCAACCTTCACAAGGTTATGCTGTCCATTTAGGAAGCTTTCGATTATAGGGTCATACTTGCTGCCCTTACGGTACCTACTTCTGGGCTTATTCTCCACTGGCTCAAGCTCAAACTTGATATCACTCAATTTAGTTCTGGTTTAAACTGATACCTTAAATATATAAAACTTATACACATTTTGAATTAATCTTTTCACGTGGAGTGCATTATAATTAACTTCCCTAATAAATTCCTAGATACTCGATTCAGGCTTTTTCGTTATAGTTACGCGGTAATATTTTTCTTAGAAATACCCTCTCGCCGTTATAGCTACCCCATATTCTAATTGAAACGTCTGATAGTGCAAGCCTCTTTTTCTCTGCATGGTGCAAGCCTGTATCTACCTTGATTTTTTAAACTAGCCCATTCTTCCTGCCTTGAGATTTCCTATGCTGCCCTGAGATCACTCTAGCGCCTGAGTAACTCACGCTGGTTTCATGCCAAAACCATCGGTTGGTTGGTTGGGATAAATTTTAGAGCCCCGGAGCGAGATGAGTAAGTGTTTTCCGCTCGGGCATGTGATGCCCTCGCTCAGATGG
>Ga0315289_10016772_pt1 | contig 10083 bp, 12 predicted proteins | sample YL17G11_40_MG_FD_203452 | JGI IMG/M metagenome (GOLD analysis project Ga0315289, IMG submission 203452) | Sediment microbial communities from Yellowstone Lake, YNP, Wyoming, USA - YL17G11_40 | ecosystem: Environmental > Aquatic > Freshwater > Lake > Sediment | place: USA: Wyoming | collected...
AAGGCCCTCGCTCCCTCCTCGGCGAGTCTCTTGCGCAGGCGTCTGACGTGGCGTTGGGACAGGCCCAGTGCATGGGCCACCTCCTCCACCGACCACCTGCCAGCTCCTATCTCGCCGACTACTCGCAAGCGGGTCTGCTCCTTCTGGGACAAAGTGACGGTGTCCTTTCTCTCCATGAGGACAGCATCACCGGCTGGCCACTGTGGACAAAGTCACTGAGCAGTTGGCAGGGACAGATTCTCAGAGCAGTTACAGCCCGGCGGCGGCCCTCCTTGTTCCCCTCAGTGGCCCGGTGCTAGAATGAGGCCACCACGGTAGGGGCGCAGCATGCTGCGCCCCTACATGGGAGGGGCCCCTTGGTCCTCAGCGATAGAACCATCCGGGAGGAGATAGCCTCCGGGCGTCTCGTCATCGAGCCGCTGGACCCCGACTGCATCCAGCCCGCCAGCATCGACCTGCACCTGGACCGGACCTTCCGTGTCTTCCGCCTCAGCCACCGCGCCCACGTTGACGTGCGTGAGCCGGTGGAGGATCTGACGGAGGTGCTGCATATAGACGACGATACGCCCTTCTTCCTCCAGCCGGGCGAGTTCGTCCTCGCCAGCACCGTGGAGACTATCACCCTGCCGAATGACATCGTGGCCCGCCTGGACGGCCGCGGTTCCCTAGGGCGTCTCGGGCTTCTTGTGCACGCCACGGCCGGCTTCGTGGACCCCGGATGGAGAGGAAAGCTGACCTTGGAGCTCTCGAACGCCGCCAAGATGCCCATCGCCGTCTACTGCGGCATGAGGATCGCCCAGATTTCGTTCCTGCGGCTGTCCACGCCTGTGGAGAGGCCCTACGGGAGTCCAGGCCTGGGGAGCAAGTACCAGGGCCAGCAGGGACCCACAGCCAGCCGCGCCCACGAGGACTTCCGGGGCGGGACGCGCTAGGTTGCGATGTCGACCGACGCGATGCAGAGGGCCCTGAGCCTGGCCCGGCGAGCCCTGGGGAGTACTAGCCCCAACCCCGCCGTTGGCGCCGTGCTGGTGAAGGAGGGCCGCATCGTCGGGGAGGGCTTCACCCAGCCCCCTGGCGGGCCCCACGCCGAGGTTTTGGCCATCCGGCAGGCCGGCGAAGCGGCCCGTGGTGCGGCCCTGTTCGTCACCCTGGAGCCCTGCTGCCATCGCGGGCGCACGCCAGCCTGCACCGAGGCCGTCCTGGCGGCCGGGGTGCGCGAGGTGCACCTGTCGCACCTCGACCCTGACCCCCACGTCAACGGCCAGGGCAGGGAGGAGCTGGAGTCGGCGGGAGTGGCGGTCTTCGTGGGCGAAGGGGAAAAGGAGGCGCGGCGCATCAACGAGGCTTATCTCAAGCACCGCACAACGGGCCTCCCCTTCGTGATCGCCAAGTTCGCCGGCAGCCTGGACGGCAAGATCGCCGCCACCAGCGGCGACTCGCGCTGGGTGAGCAGCCCGGAGTCCCGGCGCTGGGCACACCGCCAGCGCACGATGGTGGACGCCATCATGGTCGGGGTGCGCACCGTCCTGATGGACGACCCTGAGCTGACGGCCCGCCCCGAGCCCGGCGAGGGGGTCCGGCAGGCCGACGGGGAGCCGCGGCAGCCGCTGCGGGTGGTCGTGGACAGCCGGGGCCGCACGCCGCCCTCGGCGCGGGTGTTGCAGGGGCCCTCCAGGGCGCTAGTCGCTACGACGGAGGCATCGTCCGAGGCCTGGCGCCGGCAGATGCAGGAGGCTGGCGCGGAGGTGCTCTTGCTAGCGGCGTCAGGCGAGCGCGTAGACTTGGGTGAACTTCTGCGACTCCTGGGCGGCCGTGATATTCTCAGCCTGCTCGTGGAAGGGGGCGGCGAGCTGCTGGGCAGCTTCTTTGACCTGGGTCTGGTGGACAAGGTGCAGGCCATCCTCGCCCCCATGATCATCGGGGGGCAGGAGGCGCCCACGGCGGTTGCCGGGCGCGGCGCCCATCGCATGGCCGACGCCCTGCGCCTGCGGGATGTGGCCGTCGAGCGGCTGGGCGAGGACCTGCTGGTGACGGGCTACGTTGTCTGACAGAGAGGGAGCGAGGGCTGATGTTCACGGGCATCGTCGAAGAGGCAGGGAGAGTGCGGTTCGCGGAGGAGGGCCGGCTGGTGATCGAGGCGAAGAGGGCCCTTTGGGGCACCAACCTGGGCGATAGCATCGCCATCAACGGCGTCGACCTCACCGTGGCCTACATGGACGAGGAGAGCTTCCAGGCCAACGTCATGCCGGAGACCTACCGGCGCAGCAACCTGGGAGACCTGAAGGCGGGCGACCTGGTGAACCTGGAGCGGGCCATACCGCTGGGTGGGCGCATGGGCGGCCACCTCGTGCGCGGCGTCGTGGAGGCGACGGGCAATCTGGTCTCCCTGACTCCCAAGTCCGAGGCCGTCCTCGCCCGCTACTCGGCGCCGCCCGAGATCCTGCGCTACGTCATCGTCAAGGGGCCCATCGCCATCGATGGCGTCAGCCTGACGGTGGTGGACAAGGACGACACCTCCTTCGTCGTGTCGCTGGTCCAGTACACCCAGAACAAGACCAACCTCACTCGCCGAAAGCCGGGCGATAGGGTAAACTTGGAGTCGGACATCATCGCCCGCTACGTGGACCAGATGCTCACGGAGCGGGGCTAAGGAACGGGGCCGCACTGGGAGCTTGCTAGAAAACACTCTTGCCCTGTCATTCTGAGCGCAGCGAAGAATCTGATTTGCCGAGACCCTTCGCTTCGCTCAGGGTGACAGAAGAGGAGGGTTTGTCAACAGACCCTTGAGGCGCTCCCAGGGCCAGGACGGCGTGACATGGCGCTAGCTACCATCGAGGAAGCTATCCAAGAGTACCGGGACGGCCGGTTTGTTATCATCGTCGACGACGAAGAGCGGGAGAACGAAGGGGACCTAACCCTCCCGGCCCAGTACGTGACGCCTGAGGCCATCAACTTCATGGCCCGCTACGGCCGGGGCCTCATCTGCATGCCGATGACCGGGGAGCGCGTCGACGACCTGCGTCTCCCCATGATGGTGGGCCGCAACGACTCCGGCTTCGGGACCGCCTTCACGGTCTCCGTGGAGGCGCGGCGCGGCGTCACGACCGGCATCTCCGCTGCCGACCGGGCGCACACGGTGCGAGTCCTCATCGACCCGAACGCGAAACCCGATGACATCGTGATGCCGGGGCACACGTTTCCGCTGCGGGCTCGCGATGGTGGGGTGCTGGTGAGGGCCGGGCAGACCGAGGCCACCGTCGACCTGTGCAAGCTGGCCGGCCTCTACCCGGCCGGCGTGTGCTGTGAGATCATGCGCGCCGACGGTACCATGGCGCGCCTGCCCCATCTCAAGCGCTTCGCCTCTCGCCATGGGCTCAAGATGATCAGCGTCAATGAGCTCATCCGCTACCGCCTCCGGAAGGACAAGCTGGTGGAGAGGGTGGCAGATGCTACCCTGCCCCTGCCCATGGGCAGCTTCCGCGTCATCGCCTACCGCAGCATCATCGACCCCGACGAGCATGTGGCCCTGGTCATGGGCGACATCAGCGGGCCGGAGCCGGTGCTGGTGCGGGTGCACAGCCAGTGCGTTACCGGCGACGTCTTCGGCAGCCTGCGCTGCGACTGCGGGGCCCAGCTCGAGGGGTCTCTGAAGCTCATCGCCAAGGAGGGCCGGGGCATCGTGGTCTACATGCGCCAGGAGGGCCGGGGCATCGGCCTGCACAACAAGCTGCGGGCCTACGCCCTCCAGGACAGCGGCCTGGACACCGTGCAGGCCAACCAGGCCCTGGGCTTCCCCGCCGACCGCCGCGACTACGGCATCGGCATGCAGATCCTGGTTGACCTGGGCGTGCGCGAGATGCGGCTCCTCACCAACAACCCCGCCAAGAGGGCCGGCCTGGAGGGCTACGGCCTAAGGGTGGTGGAGCGGGTCCCCATCATCGCTAAGCCCAACCCGCACAACGTGCGCTATCTGGAGACCAAGCGCACCAAGCTGGGACATCTCCTCCGCGCGGAGGAAGGAAGACTATAGCGAGCGAAGCGTGGCCAGAACCTTAGAGGGCAACCTTGCCGGCCAGGGGCTCTCCCTGGCTATCGTTGTCTCCCGCTTTAACCGTCTGGTGACCGAGCGGCTGCTGGCCGGGGCTGAAGACGCCCTGGCCCGCCACGGCGTTCCTAGCGAGAAGGTAGACGTGGCCTGGGTGCCAGGCTCCGTGGAGCTGCCCCTGGCGGCTCGCCGGCTGGCGGAGCGCGGCCGCTATGATGCCATCATTTGCCTTGGTGCCGTCATCCGTGGCGAGACGCCCCACTTCGACCACGTGGCCAGCCAGGCCGCCGCCGGTATCGGCCGGGTGGCGCTTGACACTGGTGTGCCCACCATCTTCGGCGTCATCACGGCCAACACCCTGGAGCAAGCCCTGGACAGGGCCGGCGGCAAAGCGGGCAACAAGGGCTACGACGCCGCCGTCACCGCTATCGAGATGGCCAACCTGCTGGAACAGATAGAAGGAGCTGGCTGATGCTGCAGGTCAGGGAGGAGACCCCGCTACCCCAGGAGCCGACCGAGGAAGATGATCAACCCTGGGACGTGCTCGAGGGGGAGCAGCCCGACAGCGCCACTAGGCACGCCCTGAACCTGGCCCACCGCGCCATTGACCGCTTCCCGGAGCTGGCCCGGCGCCACCGGCGCTTTGCGGGCCCCGCGGCCGTGGTCTCCACGGGTGTAGTGCTCCTGGCCGGTATCGCCATTGCCCGGCGCCTTCGCCTCGGCGAGCACCCAGACCAGATCCTCGAGTCCTTGACTTCCGACGAGATCGAGAACGCCGGCGTGGTCGAGCAGCAAGAGAAGGTCCAGCGGCATCGCCAGATTCAGGCCCATATCCAGAAGATGTGGCGTCGCGTCAAGCCGAAAAGGAAGAGGCGGGGCGGGCGAGGGCCTGGGCCTGAGTCCGGCGACGCGTGAGCGGCGGCTCCTACCGCTCGTGGGTCTCCTGGGAGTGGCCGCCGCGCCGGGGCGATGACTGGTCGCTGGCGAGCCTGGCGCTCCGCTTCGTCGTCAGCGCCATCGGCATTCTTCTGGCCGACCAATGGGTGCGGGGCGTGTCGGTGGGTGACTGGCAGGCCCTGCTGGTCGCGACGGCCATCTTCGCCATCGTACACACGTTTGTGCGACCGGTCCTGCTCTGGGTCACCTGCCCCCTGCAAGTTCTGACGCTGGGCCTCTTCACCCTCCTCCTCAACGCCGCCATGCTCGCTCTGGCGGCCTGGGCGGCCGGCCAGCTTGAGGTTGACTTCTCCGTTGACGGCTTCTGGGCCGCCTTCTTGGGGGCGCTCCTGATCAGTATTACGGGGATGGTGCTGACGGGCCTGGCTCGCCGTCGCGAGGCATCACCCTAACAGGGTGATGCCAAACTCGCTGCTCGCCCTGAGCCAGTCGAAGGGCGAGCGGTGTTTGAATCCCGCTCGCGGTGAGCCTGTCGAACCGCAGCGGCATTCACGGCCTCTTTCAGCACTCTGCTAAGGTATCACCCGGAAAACGGTGTCGCCGCCCCGGCAGCGTTCGCTCACCTTGATGCCGATGGCGTCGCCTGCCTTAGCCTCTTGCACCTGGTCGTGCTCGATCTGCATCGACTCCACCACTTGCTCGAAGTCAGTCGTGTGCCCCTTGATGTGCATGGTGTCGCCCACCTTTAGGTGGCCGGTGATGTCGATGCCGGCGACGCTGATCTTGGCGAAGTAGTCCTTTACGATTCCTACCTTCTCCTCTGGCATGGCCGCCTCCCTTCCGGCGCGCTCGCTCCGTATCCACGAGGCCCCCGCACGGGGCGGCGCTAGTTTAGCACCAGCCCACGGCCCCCTTCAATGGGTGCCCGCCATCGTGACTGCCTCATGACTTGTGGTGAAGTCCCGGTCCGGCGGGGTCCTACGGCAGCTGGTCGGGCCAATCGGCCGGCAGCTCGACCATGAACATCTCCACTTCCTCCGTACCGGATCGGCCCCAATTGGTCGTAAAGACGACCCGCGTGAAGTCCTGGTTCACACTGGCGTGCGGCTCCGCCCAGTAGTCCTGCTCCTGCTCTTGGTCCACCACCGAGTGGGTGTGGGCTAGACGGACCACGCGCCCGTCCGGCTTGAGCTCAACGGCGAAAACCTGGTCGTCCATCCAAGTGTAGGCGGTTGGGTGCCCGCCACTGTGTGTAGAGATGAGGGCCCAACCGGGCCGGCCAAAGGCGCACCCCGAGAAGTGAAAGCCGAGGGGCGAGTGGCCGAAGTCTATCGGCCAGAGCGGGGTCACGGTGCCGGTGGCCAGATCGAGCAGGGAGATGTTGTCTTCGTCGATATCCTGGAAGATGACAACCTCACGACCTTCGGCGTCGAGGGCCACGTCGTAGTGTCCGATGATGCGCAGCAGACTCCGTCCATTGGTCAGGTTGCGGTCATAGACCATCAGGCCGCAGGGGTGCGCGTCATTGCCCAACTGGCCGTGCTCGCAGTAACGGTCGAAGGAGGCGAGGAAGTAGTTCCCCAGCGGACTGATGGTGACGTGGTCAATGCCTTCGTCCACCCCCGGCACACCGCGTGTGTCACGCTTGGCAATCACCTGATCGGTCTGCCTGTCGTACACTAGGAAGGCAAGGGCATCCCCTTCTGGGTCGTTAGCAATGAGTCCCCAGTAGCGGCTGTCGGACGAGGGTCTGCCCTCCCAACGTGTCCACACATAAGCCACCGCTTGGCCGGGGAAGTCATCGGCGAAGTCGTGGACCAGGGTCTGCTCTCCGGTCTGCACGTTGTAGGACATCAACTGGATCTCGTCTGGGACCGTGAAATAGATAAGGTCCGGGTCAGCTGCGTCCCACCGCGGTTCGTCTCTGAGAGGCAGTTCACCACCGAGCGGCTGGAGCGTAGCCGCGTCGTAGAGGTACCATGTCGCATCAATGCCGCGCGCCAGCAATCGGCTCCCGTCCGCGTTGAAAGACTGCACCCGAGAGTATTCGTTCTTCAGGCCGGCTGAAATGTCATCTGGCGACAGGTCGGTTGTTCGGTCGGTGACGCGCACCAGGCAGGTCCCGAAGACAGGGTCGCGGAAGGGAACACGTGCCGCCGGTTCGTCCAGAGAAGGGGTCTGGCGCACCTCGAGGTCGGTGACAAAGGGCGGCTGGGAGTCTGCACAGCCGAGCGTGGCCGCTGCCGCTGGCGGCGTCTCGACAGCGGAAGCGGCAGTCGGCGTCGCGGCGGCTGCCGGGGTGGCGATTCCGTCCGGCGCAGAAGTCGAGACAGCCGCTTCCTCCTCGTCTCCTCCACAGGCAGCCGGCATGACCGCGAGGAGCAACACAATCAGGACAATGAGCGGCCACCTCATCGGAGCACCTCCAATGGCACCTCCAATGGCGCCATCATCGACGTCGATTTCCCGCCGCACGGGCGACCGGCCGCCCGGACACCAGTGCTGTCGGCGTGCCGAGCAGCCACGGCCGTACACATTGTCGCCCTCACCTCACAGCGGCGGGCGGGCCTTGTGCCACTGGGTGGCTTCCTGTAGCAGGCTGCCCTCAGAGCCGTGTAAGGTCCTCCTCTGTCAGACCCAGATCCCTCAAGATAGTGGCCAACGTCTTCTTCTTGATTTCTTGGCCAGGATGATTGGGGGTCATTACCCGTCGACCTGTCGCAGGACCCCACCAAACTTCGTGGCTTCCCTTGCCTTGTCTGTAAAACTCCACACCCAGACGCCGCAACTTGCGCACGAGTTCGGCGTATCTCAAGTCGGGACCTTCACCATAAGCTCCGCGCGCACGATCGGGGGTTCTTCACCAGCCTCGAATTCCGGTGGCAAGGGCAGCCCTTTCTCCAGACAAAGCTCAATGATGATCCGGGCCACGTCCTCAACGTTTTCCAGCGCCTCCGCTATGGTGTCGCCTTCGGCATGGCAGCCCTGGAGACCAGGGCAGCTTGCCAGATAGCCACCTTCCTCCAGGGGTTCGACCTCGACCTTAAGGAGATACTTCCTCATGATTCTTCCCCTCAACATGTGGGCCCTGGGGAGATCAGGCCGGCTCAATCGCGTTGATTATAGCGCTCTCACAGTGGCGGGCGGGCCTTGTGCCACTCGGTCGCCCCCTGGAAGGCGTACGCCACCCGCAGCACGGTCGCCTCGTCGAAGGGCTTGCCGATGATCTGGAGGCCCACGGGCAGCCTCTGCCCCTCGGGGCCCTGCGCGAAGCCCGCTGGCACCGAGATGGCGGGCAGCCCGGCGATGTTGATGGGCAGGGTGCAGACGTCGCTGAGATACATCTGGAAGGGGTCGTCCACCTTCTCCCCCAGGCGGAAGGCAGGCGTGGGGGAGACCGGGTTCACCAGCACGTCGAAGCTCTGGAAGGCGTTGTCGAACTCACGGCGGATGAGGGTGCGCACCCTCTGCGCCTTCAGGTAGTAGGCGTCGTAGTAGCCGGCCGAGAGGGCGTAGGTGCCCAGCATGATGCGCCGCTTCACCTCGTCGCCGAAGCCGTGCTGACGCGTTCCCTCCATGTTCTCCCACATGGTCTCTGCTTCCTGGTAGGAGAACCCGTACTTGACGCCGTCGTAGCGGGCCAGGTTCGCCGAAGCCTCGCTGGGGGCGATGATGTAGTAGCAGGCCAGAGCGTAGCCGGTGCTGGGCAGCGAGACATCCCAGTCCACGCTGGCGCCCAACGTTTCCATTACTCTGGCCGCTTCGCCGATGACCTGGCGCACGCCGGCGTCCATGTCCTCCGGGAAGTACTCTCTGGGCACGCCGATGCGCAGGCCGGCCAGGTCGGTGGACAGGGCCGCCGTGAAGTCCGGCACGTCGATGGGCGCCGACGTGGAGTCGCGCGGGTCGTGGCCGGAGATGAAGTTCATCACCAGGGCGCAGTCGCGCACGTCGCGGGCCAGGGGCCCGATCTGGTCCAGGGAGCTGGCGAAGGCCACCAGCCCGAACCGGCTGACGCGGCCGTATGTGGGCTTCAGCCCCGCCACGCCGCAGAGGCTGGCCGGCTGGCGGATGCTGCCCCCGGTGTCCGACCCGAGGGCGAACAGGCACTCGCCGGCGGCCACGGCAGCCGCCGAGCCCCCCGACGAGCCGCCCGGGACTCGCTCCAGGTCCCACGGGTTGTGGGTGGGGAAGAAGGCCGAGTTCTCGGTCGAGGAGCCCATGGCGAACTCGTCCATGTTGGCCTTGCCGACGAAGACGGCCCCTGCCTCCCGTAGTCGCTCTGTCACATGGGCGTCATAGGGTGGCACGAAGTTCTCCAGGATGCGGGAGGAGCAGGTGGTGCGCACACCACGGGTGCACAAGACGTCTTTGATGCAGACGGGGATGCCCGTGAGGGGTGTCGCGTCGCCGCGGGCGATTCGGGCGTCAGCCTCTTCCGCTTGCTGGAGGGCCAGGTCCTCCGTGACGGTCACGTAGGCCCGCACCCGCCCATCGACCTGCCGGATGCGCTCCAGCACCGCCTCCGTCAACTGGCGGGAGGTTGTCTCGCGCCGCGCAAGGAGACGGCTGGCCTCATGGACGGTCAGATAGTGCAGATCCAGCGTGTCCTCCTCGGGCGGGCAGGCGGCAATCGAGGGCCGGTGCCCTACTCCAGCACCGCCCGCACGCGGAAGAACCCTTCCTCCGGTAAGGGGGCGTTGGCCAGGATATCCTTCCGCGGGAAGGAGTCACGGACGTCGTCGGCGCTGCCGACGTTCTCCAGGTCGAGCGTGTGGGAGGTAGGCGGCACGGACTCCGTGTCTACCTGCCGCAGGACGTCGAAGTGGTCCAGGATCTCGGAGAGCTGCTCCTCGAATTTGGCCACGTCCTCCTCGCTCAGTCCGACGCGAGCCAGACGTGCGATGTGCAGGACCTCGTCGCGGGTGAGAGCCAACTGGCGATGCCCTCCGGGGTAGAGTTGGCTGGATTATAGCACCTGAGCCCCGGCGGCACGAGGCGCGCTTGCCCGCACTGTAACTGCTCTGAGAATCTGTCCCTGCCAACTGCTCAGTGACTTTGTCCACAGTGGCCGGCCGGTGATCCTGTCCTCATGGAGAGAAAGGACACCGTCACTTTGTCCCAGAAGGAGCAGACCCGCT
>Ga0315289_10016774_pt1 | contig 10083 bp, 9 predicted proteins | sample YL17G11_40_MG_FD_203452 | JGI IMG/M metagenome (GOLD analysis project Ga0315289, IMG submission 203452) | Sediment microbial communities from Yellowstone Lake, YNP, Wyoming, USA - YL17G11_40 | ecosystem: Environmental > Aquatic > Freshwater > Lake > Sediment | place: USA: Wyoming | collected...
CGTGGGAGGCGAGGATCAGGAGGACATGACGAACGTATGAAAGGGAGACTATGAACCGAGGGGTATCTCTCGTACGGGAAACCTTGAAGCATCGGACGCGCACCCTGCCCCCGCTGGGTGGGGAAGAGTATGCATGAGTCGCGGATCAGCGCTTTGCCGGGACTACGTGCACGCGGATGGGGATCGCCTTCTCGGGGAGCGCCTGCCAGTCGGTGTGGAGGATTATCCTGCCGTAGTTGGGCCCGAGGGGGAGCGTGGGCGAAAGGGTCACAGCGAGCTTGAGCGCTTGGCCCGGTTTGAGGACCGAACCCTTCTGGGGCGAGAGCGTTCCGAATCCTATTGGGAAAATTTCGATCCGGGTAATGGCTATGGGCTCTTTCCGGCGGTTGCGGATGAGGAGCTCCTTCCGGGGGGCGGTTCCCGGCGTGATCGCGTCGAGTAAAAGAGAGTGCGGCTCCACCTGGAGCGGCGCGTAGACATACGCCGTGATGGTCAGGCTCACGAGCGGTGTCTGCGGATCATTCGTCTCGATCCCAATCACCTTCTTGAGCGCGCCTTCATAGGTGCCGGTCGATTTGGCCAGTTCCGCGGTGATGATGCGCGATGCGCCTGGTTTGACCAGCGGCCCGCCCGGGGCGCTCACCTTCACCCCTCAACAGGGCTTGACGTGGATGGTGAGGTCTGCATCGCCGGCATTCTTGAGGATGAACGCATGCGCGATCTTCTGGCCCTGCGGCACCTCGCCGAAGTCAACCGCGGGCTTATCCACCACGACGCGCGGGGCGGCATGGCCGGCTGCGACGAGGAAAGGCAGAATAAGCATCGCGAGAACCCCCACACGCATCATGATCCTTGGCACCCCGTAGCCTCGCTCCTGCGCTCGTTGCATGGCTCAACGCTCCTTTCGTGCAGCATTACCTATCTCTGCCTGCCTGCGTTCTTATCCATTACCATAGTCTCACGCTGCGGTAAACGAGAAATAGCGCCTTATCCCGCGTGTACATGTCATGCGCTGCTGATGCCAGGGTGCATCCATGGCATGCGAGACAGCTCGCCCCTCTGCTCACCTCATTCTGATGCAGGGGAGATACCGGGATGCCGTAACAACCCTACGGCTTGGCGCGAAACGCCTGCACGAGCCGGGCGAAATCGCCGGAGAACACCAGCATGGTCTGGTTGCGGTTCTCCAGTTCGATGGCCGCCCGCAAGGAGGGCGCATTGATATTCTGGTCGAGGACCCGCTTGGTCAATTTGAGCCCGCCCTGGCTCTTGGAAAGCATGGTCCGGCCGTACGTGAGCGCGGTCTCCATAAGCTTTTCAGCGCTCACGAGAGCGCTCACGAGCCCCATCTTTTCAGCCTCCTTGGCCGAGACCCTCCGGCCGGTATAGAGGATCTCCGCGGCATGGGAGAGGCCTACGAGGCGCGGGAGCAGGTAGGATGTCCCGAGCTCGCCCCCCGAAAGGCCGATATTGACGAAGGACGCCACGAAGTAGGCCTCAGGGGCGGCGATGCGGATGTCGCAGGCGAGCGCCAGGGAAAAGCCGCCGCCCGCCGCCGCACCGTTCACCGCGGCGATGACGGGCTGGGGGATCTCCCTGAGGCCGAGTATGAGGCCGCTGTAGCGCTCCTGGACAGTGGCGAGAAAGGCCTCCGGATTGGCGAAGGATGCGGCATGCGTCGCGCCGGCGGCGTCGATGAGGTCCGCGCCCGAGCAGAACCCTTTGCCCTGACCCGTGATGATGAGCACGCGCACCGTATCGTCCGCGGCGAGCAGGCGGCAGAGCGCCTGGAAATCATCGAGCATGGCGGCATTCATGGCATTGAGCCGCTCCGGCCTGTTGAGCGTCACGAGGGCGATGCCCGGCTCGATCTCGGATAAGGTGATGGTGCTGAACTGGTTTGCAATCGTCTGCATTGTTTACCCCTCCTCTCCATTTCTCGGTCCCTCCGGCGTGCGCTTGGCGACGAATACCGCCGAGCACAGGATCTTGGTTTTGTAACCGGCACCGATGGGGGCGATCTGAGTGAGGAGATAGTATCCTCCCCCTACAACCGCACACACGCACACGATGCAAAGCCCGCCTGCCCATTTACGCCTTGCTGATGCCATGGGATTGTACTCCTTGCGCCTTTGATCGGGTTACAGGCAAACGTTTGTTCCCTGCAAAATCCGATGCTCGTCCCGTCCTCTTCTCTACCACCTCAGGCCTGGAGGCGCACCGCCTTGCCGGGCCGCGCGCGCTGCAGTTGTCCGCCATCGACCACGGGCGTGCCCCCGACGATGACATACGCGATCCCTTGGGGATCCACGGCAGGGTCGGCATAGGTGGCGGCATCGAGAACCGTAGCGGGATTGAAGATGGTGATATCGGCATCTGCGCCCGCGATAATCCTGCCCTTACTTTTCAGACCAAAGCGCTCGGCGGGCATGCTCGTCATTTTATTGAGCGCCTCAGAAAGGGTGATGATACGCTTCTCCCGCACCATGGTCTGGAGCACGCGCGGGAAGGTGCCGCAGCCCCGCGGGTGCGGAGGAAGCCCGGTGACCTTGTCATACACGGCGTCGGAGGCCGCCATCACGAGGGGATCCTTATAGATCATCTCCACGAGATCGGACTGCATGGTGTGCCCAATGATGGGGGTCAGGGGAGCCTCCTTGCGGAGCTTCTCCAAGAGCTCCTGGGTGAGGAGCTTGCCCTTGTAGGGCCCGCTTCCAACCTCCAGCATGCCGATGTCGATGTAAAAGTGCTTTTGCATCACCCACGTCATGAGCTTGCCCTTGAGGAAGGGGTCGAGGGCCGCCGCACCCGCGTCGGTGCACCAGGCGGTATAGGGGTGCGCATCTCCGAGTACCTGCACACCTTCCTGCTGTGCGTTGTGCAGCACGGCGAGGCCTCTGTGCGTAAGGTCGTCATACGGGTCCGAGCGCCAGGCGATCTGCGAGGCGAGATGGGAAATTTGAAGCATCGCCCCTGTCCTGCGCGCTGCCGCGACCACCTCCTCGCAGGCGCTCAGCGCGCTGGGCAGGACACCGATGAGCCCTCTGCCGCTGTTCCGGATGTGCGTGGCGCACACCGCGCCCCTTTTTTTCGCGAGGGCGAATAAAGCATTCAGTTCATCCGCGGTGGTGCCGGGGGAGTACTCCAGCCCGAAGGAGATGCCGATGGCGCCGTGATCCATCGCCGCCTGCGCTATAGTGCCCATCTTTTCCAGAGCATCGACCGGTACGGAAGCGTACTTTCCAAAGCCCAGGGCCTTCTCACGGATGTCGGAAGCACCTACGAAGAAGGCGTGGTTGACCGGATAGCCCTCGCGGTCGATGCGCTCGAGGAAGGCGCCTACGCCGAGGTCCTTAGCGTTCTGCATGGACACCGTCTCGGAGGAGCCACAGTTGCCGCCGATGAGAGTCGTCACGCCCATGCGGGCCTCGTGCTCGCCCGCGGTTACGATCCCGTCGGCGTGCGAGTGCACATCGATGAATCCAGGGGATACCACGAGGTTCTGTGCATCGATGACCCGCTTGCCCTTAACCTTCTCGCGCGTCATGGCCGCTATCTTACCCTTGGCGATGCCGATATTATATAGCGCATCGGTCTTCGAAGCCGGATCGATGACCCTTCCGCCGAGGATAACCAGATCGAATGTACTCTCCGTGGCGCTCATGGCCGGGGTGCCGGCAGCGAGCACGAACCCTGCCGCGCCGGCCATGCCGAGAAACTCACGTCGGGTATACCTGCGGGGCTTCTTTTTTCTAGTCGTGCGTGCTTTTCCCTGAACATCTAAAGGCTTCATAGCGTCCCTCCTTCCTATAAATAGTCCCGTCAGGCGATATTGACGGATGTTTTATGCGGCGCTCTTTTCATCAAATCCCTCTATTAATTGTCTGAGCATACGCACCGAGAGCTCGATCGTACGCATACTGACCCGGTTGATATTATCGTGGATGGAATGCAGCCCCCTGTTGCCGATTCCGGGGCGCCCCGTGTTCCCGAGCTCGATGGTGGGAAAGCCCGCCTTGGCGAAGGCCATCGCGTCACATGCGTAGCCCTTGTCCTCGGAAGAAATGTCCTTGCCGCTCACGCGCTTCCACGCCGCGCCTACTCGGTTCACGAGCTCGGGGCTCACATCGTAAAATTTAAACCGCGACCCTACCTTCGTCGAGTAGAGCAGGTTCCCATAATCTCCGATCGAATCCAGGTCGACGACATAGACAGGCAATTTGGATTCCTGCGGACTCTTCAGGTATTCCTTCACATAGGCAAACGCGCCCTGGAGGCCCACCTCCTCGCCGCTGTCCAGAAGGATGGTGACATTGGATTTCCCGATCTTCACCCTGCCATCGTGAATATCCTTCGCCAGCGCGAGGAGTGTGACTACCGACGCGCCGTTGTCGACCGCTCCGTAGCTCTGCTCGTCTTTGGAAAGAAAGATGTGTCCAGTGAAACCGAAGGCAAAAAGGCACCAGTAGATCACGTATATGACCGCGAGGGAAAGGGCGATGTACCGTGAAACCGGCCTGGCCCATACGGAAAACCTTTTGGCGAGGAACGCCCATGCCGCCAAGAGCACGCCGAGGACGAAAAACAGGGTAAGCCACCGGTACAGCCAGTAGCGCTGGGCGTGATCCCAGTAATCGGTCTTCGAATCGTAGTGCGCGTTGAATACCAGGTCCCTTACCGCACCGGGGGCGTTGAACTTTATGATGAAATTCTGTCCCGTCTTGCTAATGAGGGCCGACACCGTCGGTATCCACAGTTCGAATTCCAGTATAAGGATTGCCGGAATCGCGAGCGCGAACAGGAGGGCTGCAAGCGGCTTCTTCTTCAGCACAAAGAAGAGCACCAGCAGCCCGCACAGCACGCAGGCGATCGCAGCGACATGCAGCGCGTGCGCCCTCAGCGAAAACTCCTGCACGGTGAAGGGCATGCCCCACGAGGTGAGGAGACCTTTAATATATAGAGCAGTCTGATCGAGCGCATCGCTATAATTGGACCTGGGTATGGCAATCCTTTGCAGAATCTGCAGGAGATCCATATAAATCCTCCTTATTTTTTCGCGGACAGCTTGTCCAGCCTGGGCAGTAATTTCGACTGGTAATACTCCTGCGCGTCGAATTGCGCGAGCAGGGCCTCCCTCTGCGTCCTGTACTGCGCCGATTTTTCAGGGCTGGACGATGCCCACGCCTTTTCCAATACGTTAAGCCGATAGATCTCCTGCTCGGGATAGAGGTCGGAGGATTGCACCCCCTCGAGGAGTGCTTGCGCCTGCTCCATTTCCCCCTGATGGTACGCAGCCATGCCCGCGTAGAGGCGGTACTCGGGGACCGCCGGGTTCAGCGCGTAGGCCTTGGGCGCGTACGCGGCCAGGAGATCGATCCGGCCCTGCTTGTATCCGTTGTAGGCCGCCATGAATTGCGCATTGGCGTCGGCGGCGTATTTCTGCGCGAGATCCACCCAGGCCGGAAGCCTGTCCTTATCGCTCAAAAGCAGGTTCTCAATCTGGGCCGCCTCCTCCACCACCGGCGCGAGCGGTATCGCGTCCACAACGAGCTCGGGGGGCTTTGAAAAATCATCATGGATATGGTAGACCTTCTGCCGCGCCGCATAGTACTGACCGAGCGCGACGTACGCACCGTCCCCTTTAGGATCGAAGATGATCATCTGCTGCGCCCAGGCGTTGCACACCGCCTCGCGCGAGCCGTACCAGCTGTAGTCGATGCCCTGCGAGGTCTTTTGCGCGCGCAGGAAATCTACGGCGTCCTTCACCGTGTACACGGGCTTGTGGGGAAAACCAGAGGCGATATAGTCGCGGTCGAAATTGCTGCCGGCGATATTTGACCGTGGGGCCTGCAGCTTATAGAGCTTCGCATCGTAGATGCGGTTGAAGTTCCAGAGGAGCGGGGTCTTCAGTTCCTGCGCCGCCCAGCCGTGCGCCGTGAGCTCGGCCACGATGCCCCGGCCCTCGTCGCGGTCGCTCCACACGGTGCCGTAGGCGCCCACGACCGGGTACTTGTCAAAGAGCGGATAGAGCTCTTCGATGCGCGCGCAGGTCTCGAGCGCGATGCGGGCGAGATAGATGATGGAGAAGCCCGCGGGGTTCGGATGCCTGATTTTCAGGGTCTCCTCGGCGAAGGCCAGCCCCTTGTTGTTATAGCCGGTCTCGATGCCCATGTAGAGCGGCCAGTCGAACTGGGTGATGGAATTGTACCCCTCGGCGTTATACCGGACGATCACCGTCATCTTGCCGATCTCCTCCCCGCCGAAGCCGGTGGCATCCTGGTTTCTTCCCTGGATGACGGTGCCGCCCGCGCCCTTCATGAGCAGCCCGGTGCACATGCCTTCGCCCACGTCATAGAACAGCGAGATGGCGATGATGGTATCCTCCGGCACGCCCGAGCCCTCGGAGAGGCCCTTGAATTCCTCCCGGAAACGCTCCGGCAGCCTTTTGGAAAACTGGATCGCCTTGTATTTTGCCACGGCCATGAGCACGGGGGTTGGAATGCCCATCTTCGCAGCCTGCCAGCGTACGATCTTCTTATACGAGTCGAGCGCGCGCATAATCTCGGGGCGCAGGAGCACGCCGTACTGCAGGCCCATTTCATGGTGATTGCCCGTCACCTCGCAGAACGGCGGCAGGCCGGCATAGCGGTAGGCGACGCCCGCGTGGAAGGCGGTCTTGATCCCCTGCACTTCGGCCTTGTATGCAGGCGTCCTTATCGTACCGGGAAAGGATGCGAGGCGTGCGAAATAGACCACGCCCACGACGAGCACAACCGTAAGTATTCCAATGACATATACGCGAAGCTTGCTTTTCATCATGCCCTCCTGGTTATCTCTTCATCCACGCCTGAGCGTCCTTCCCGCACGCTCACCCGTGGCCTTGCCTGCATCAATCGCAAGCACGCCGTTCACCACAAGATACTTGATCCCCTGCGCATACTGATGCGGGTCGAAATAGGTGGCGCGGTCGTTTATCTCCTCCAGATCGATCACCGCGATATCGGCATAGTATCCCTTATCGATTTTGCCCCTTGCTTTGATGCGGAACTTCTCGGCGGGGAGCGAGGTCATGGAGCGGATCGCCGCCGGAAGGCTCAAGACCTTCTCTTCCAGCACGTATTTCCTGATCTTGCGCGGGAAGGTGCCGTACACGCGCGGATGCGGCTTCGTAAAGCCCTTGGGCACCGTCCATCCGTCGGAGCCCGTGAGGATGTAATCGCGCGCCATGATTTTCTTCACATCCTCGATGCGCATCTCAAAGAGCACTCCCAGCGGAAGCTCGTCCGAGCATGCCATGCGCACATAGACATCGGACGGCGTTACCCCCTCCCTGTGCGCTATCTCCGCGAGGTTCTTGCCCTCGTACGCTTTCTGCTCCTTGTACATGGAAATATAGATCTTCTCCGGCGGCAGATACGAAAAAATCGCCTCGATCGCCTGCTGCACTTCCTTTCGCCCGGCTTGGGTTTTGTAGGTGTCCTTGAGCCCGCCCTTCCCGATGAATTTGTTGGGCAACAACGCCGGGATGTCGCAGGAAGACGCCTCGTAGGGATACTGGTCCGCGTGCACCTCAAGGCCTCTGAGCCGGGCTTTCTCGATGAGCTCCAGTATCTGTTCCACGTTGACATCCTGGAAGGGGGCGCACACCTTGAGATGGGAAATCTCGACGGGAATCTCTGCGCGTTCGCCGATCGCAAGTGCTTCCTCAACCGACGCGAGGACGGCGATGCTTCCATCGGGCAGCCGGCTGCCGGACTCATCGCGGATATGCGAGGTATAGATGCCGCCGTATTTTCTCACCACCTTGCACAGCTCAATGATCTCTTCCGTGGGGGTGAGAAACCCCGGAAAATAGAAAAGCCCCGTAGACATCCCGACCGCGCCCTTACCCATCTCGGCCGCGATCCGGCTTTTCATCATATCAAGCTGCTTCGAGCTGAGCTGTCGCGGTTGGTCATTGCCGAAGAGTTCCTCGCGCACCACACCGTGGGGGACGAGATGATAGACGTTGGTCCCGAATCCGATGGAGCCGAGCATGTCATACCAGGTGTCGATATGCGCATAGCCCGAGCCGCAGTTGCCCGTAACCACGGTGGTGACGCCCTGGTAGAGGTAATTGTAGTTGCCCTTCCAGGAGGGCAGGACATAAGCGAGATAGCGCTGGATCCCCGAGAGCCTGAAGGTCTCATCGCAGTGGGTATGCACGTCGATGAAGCCGGGCGTCACGATGCAGCGCCCGGCATCGATCACCCGCGCGGCGCTTCCGCTGAGCGCGCCGATTTCGACGATGCGGTCTTGCCTGATTCCGATGTCCGCGCGCCGCAACAAAGCTGTGCTCCCGTCGCAGACCAGGCCGCCTTTTATGAGGATATCGTAAACACCCTTGCCCGGCCGGGAACAACTTGTCATGAGCGCAGGGAGCGCTCCGGAAAGGACGAGCGCGCCGGCGGCCTTTGCTCCGCTCTTCAATATATCCCGCCGGCTGACCTTGCTGTCGAAAAACGAGGCTTCGCAACCTTCCGACGACTTATCAACCATCACTGACCTCCTTCCGGGTTGAGCGCATCCAACCCCCCAGGTTTGGTATGAAAATTCCTTGCATCGAGCTCAGGCCATCACCGGGACAATGCACCATCCCCCTGTCATCGGCGCAGGCGTTTCCGGGGTATGTGCGCGCATGCCGGCTATGCCTTTGCCCCATGCCTGCGATTTTTTCCAGCCTACCGCGCCGCGATCGCCTCCACCTCTACGAGCATCTTGGGATGCGAGAGCCCCTGAGCGATGCGCAGCGTCCCGCCGGCAGGCCCCTTCCCGGCCGGGAAAAAGGCGAGATACGCCTCGCCGAATCTCGTCCACTCTTTATAGAGATCTGCTTTCTCGGTTACGGTGACGGTGAGATACACCAGATCCTCCATCCCCATACCTGCATCGACGAGTAGCTCCCGGATGCGCTCGACCTCATAGCGAAACTGGCCTATGAGGTCATGCTCCACCACCTTGCCGGCCTCATCCATGGGCGGCACGCCGGAGATGAAGAGCCACTCCTTCACCTCCTTGACGTGCAGCGCCCACGGGAAGCCCAGGGAGGGGAGGCGAACATTTGTAATTTCCGTTCTCTGCATGCTTTTTCTCTTCCATCCGAGGGGAGTCACTGATCCCCCCGCTGTATGTGACCCTCTTTACAATTCCTCTAACTCCGCCAAGGTTTCCTGCCCCACTTTCAAGAGCGAGGAATCGAGCTCTACTCCCTGCTTCTTCACGTATGCCCTCCTCCAGAACCAGTACACGACGCCGAAGAGCATGAGGCCGGTGAAAACGATGCCGGTCTTATAATCCGCTAACCACCCGAATAAAAACAAAAGACCGGAGACTGCCACGCACGCTATCATGCTGAAGTGCCGCCAGAAGGGGCTGAACTTAAAGAGCGCCTTGTTATACACGTCGGGCATGCCCTTGGGCATACGCCACACGGCAATGGCCCCGAAGATCTGGAGGAGCATGGTGGCGAAAACCACCATGAGCGCGTATTTTTCCAGGCTCGCCGCAAACGAGACGCCGATGATCGAGACGAGCGTCATGAGCAAAATCGTCACCTCCGGCGTATTGAATCTTTTGTTGATTCTGCTGAAGACGATGGGCAAGACCTGGTCCCGGCTCCAGGCCAGCGCCTCACGGGCGGCCAAGAGCATAAGAGCGTTGATGGTGGTGGTCATGGCCAGGATGGCTCCCACAGCAATCATCGTCACCAGCCATTCGGGGAGAAAGGTCCGTGCGTTAACAAGCACCGCCGTGGGACCCAGCTTGGACGATTCAGCCCAGGGGGCCGTTCCCACGAACACATAGGTCTGGGCCGTATAGAGCACCAGGACGATGAAGAGCGAAATGATGATCGCCAGGGGGATGGTCTTCTTCGGGTTCTTCACCTCGCCGGCCACCTCGGTGATGCAGATGAATCCGGCCCACGAGAAGGTGGCGACGGCGATGACCGTGATGAATTTCCCCATGCCGTTGGGGAAGAGCGGCGCGAGGTACTCGGGATGGATGTGGAAGAGCCCCGGGATGGCGAAGATGAGCATACCTGCG
>Ga0315289_10016777_pt1 | contig 10081 bp, 14 predicted proteins | sample YL17G11_40_MG_FD_203452 | JGI IMG/M metagenome (GOLD analysis project Ga0315289, IMG submission 203452) | Sediment microbial communities from Yellowstone Lake, YNP, Wyoming, USA - YL17G11_40 | ecosystem: Environmental > Aquatic > Freshwater > Lake > Sediment | place: USA: Wyoming | collected...
TGTGGCTCTCGGGGCGTTTTTCATAAGATCTGTGCCTGGGATACCGCGGTAATCAGCTGGGAATGGGGGTGTCCTGGATAACCGCGTATCTGTCGATATTTTTTCAAAATATAGGATGTACATAGGGGTGGCAGTTACAAAAGCTCCGCTGGTAGCTCCTAAACGGACTCTGATAGTGTTGTTATACATATCAGCCCCGATTTGCGTATAAGAGTTCCAGGTAAAAGTAAAAGATGCTCCAGATGGTGTAAATGCCAAATGATAGATGGTTGAACTTGAAGACATAGTATTCCAGGTGAGCCCCCCATCCAGAGTATATTCATAGGTGGTAAGATCAGCTGTTAGGGCAGGATTAGCCAGTCCTGTGAATGGTATTGTTACTTGGTGCTTATCTGTGCTCAGAGCCGGTACTCCAAAAAGTATCCTGAAATCACGGATATAAACAAGTCCTGATAAATTTTTAAGATCAGTGGTAGCCATAAAAACGCTCCTTACTTTTTATTTTTCTTTACATTGATGCCTATTTTTTCCAACTGCTTCATAAGCTCTTTTTCCAAATTTTCGTCATCTTCTTTAGATTTGCTAAACAATTCACCGTGTATGATTTTAGCGGCGTCCTCTTCGTTAGGTTTGTCGCCCTTTTCCATAGTGACATTCTGACGAAGAAATATCACATAGGATAGCAAAACTTTTTTGTCTGCATCTTTTAGATCATTTAAAGGTTCTTTGTTTAATTTTATATTGGTTTGTACTTTTCTCAGAAAATTTGGACCGTCATTTTTTAAAATGGTGACGTCTTGAGGATCCAGACCTTCCTCTATTTTCTCGGTTATTACTTTAGCCACTTTGGCTATGGGCTCTGATATGAGTCTCAGCATATTAATTATATTCAAAAACAAATCTGAAATTCACAGTAGAACTACCCAGTGAAGTCTCTGATACATCCGCGTCAGCATCCATCCAGGCATATTCATACGGGAGACCGCCGCCATCCAAATTGAAGAGCAGACCGAAATCAGAATAGATACTCAGCATGGATACATCTGAAATGCCTGTAATAGGCATAAAGAAATCAGAGAGATAATCGCTACCGGGTGTAATACCCGTGATAGCAGCATCTGATTTAAATTTTCCGAACTGGGTATGATTTAGTCCATCGCTGTTTTCCAGGAACATCGCCAGTTCTACAAAGCTCGATTCGATAGTAGCTACTGGTTTTATAACTACGACGTTTCCGCTAGGTTTTCCTCTTATGACGTCTCCAAAATCCACTCCTGTGACATCAGAAGATACTAATGTCATGCTCGTAGGATTGTAGGTATCTATTCTCATAGATCAGTCCTTTGTTTTATCATGAATATTCAAATATGAACCGATAATTAATGTTAGATGTGCCACCTGTCTCCAAAAGACTGGGTTCTACATCCAGCCATACATAGTCACCATAACTGTCATGCATGTCGAGCTGGACCCCGCCTGTAGCTCCTTCATATGGATCCGGCACTACTATAAAATGATCCGATATGAAAAAATAGCCGGTATCACCACTGACAGACGGGTCCCACGATTCTACTCCAGACACAAAATCTGAATAAACAAAATATCCGTACTGTGTCTGATTAAAGCCGCCGTTGTTCTGGAGAAACATCTCCAGTCCAGTAATATCTTCGTCCTCTTTTTCAGGCCTGATCAATATAGGGAGGACACTATGCTCTCCTTTATGTACATTACCAAAATTTATACCTGTGATATCGTCCGCTAGCAAATTACCGGTACGTGGGCTATAGGCACCAATTTTCATGTGATATTTCCTGACACGATATGAAAGACTATTTTAAATACAGATATTATTAAGAGATTATTGGCTCAATGATGCTTTTAATGTAGAGGAGTCTATTGACGTAGGTATGGTGGGCGGCTATGTTCTCGTAGGCCTGGAAAGCCATTTCTTCACGTTTGCTCTTACCGGGACCTATTAAAAAATAATGGAGCTGTTTTATCAGGCTGTCCTTATCAGAAAAAAATCCCACTTCTTTGTCTGTAAAAATTTCTTTTGTCTCAGGTCGGGTATCTTCTAGTAGCATGAAAGCCTGGCAGAGGGGGACCTCATAGGCCCTGGGGTTGAGACTCTCAGCTCCAAATTTATCTTTATTAAACGGGTTCTTTTTGTTTTTGGTCCGTGGGTTCCAGTTGATATCACGCAGGATATTCAGTACTGCATTAGCCCCATTATAGTATTTGACAGTTTCTTTATGAGGGATGGTACGCGCATCAAAAACAAACTCCCATAGGGGGGATTTTTTTGGCATGTACTGCACATGACCACATATTTTAAAATTCAGCTTATATTTTTTTACCAAAGGCACAATAGCTTCCAGGAGCTCCTGCCTGTTAGGGTACATAGCTCCCAGGAATAATATATCGCTTTTGTATTTATCCTCCAGCATATCACGAGGGAGTTTGCCACACTCTACCGTATCTCCTGCTGTAGCGCAGTAGTACGCATTTTTATATTTATTACTATTGCCTATGGTACGCTCATTTGAAAAATAGTAATCGATTAGATTTATTCTATCGAGCATAGGGCTACTAGTGTGTGGATCTTCAGTAGCGATGACTATTGTTTTTACATGGTACATGCTTTCAAATATGTAGTTCGGTACGTTCAGCCCTCCTATAAACATGATGTGCGTGAATTCTTTTGATTTTATCAATGCCGTGGAATGTGCCATGTTATAGCATATTTTATCCGATACGACATCCCTCAAATAATGATATGGGAAAGTTTCGTGTTGAATTTTTAATTTCTGAAAGGCATGGATATAGCCGTTGTAGATATCAGTGAGGGCAAATTTAGTGGCGTCAGATACTATAAATATCTTCATGATTTTCTGCTATATATCTGGACTATGCCTGTTTGTTCTATTGCAGACAATATATTGACGATGCCGGATTCTATATAGCCTATATTACGAGCGATCACTATTATCTGCCGGGTATTGAGGTCAAAATAGCCTTTTTGAGAAAAAAACCAGTCTTGAGGATTCAGTGTGTAGGTTTTATTGAAAGACTGCTCAGAGGGTGATTTTGTTATGTAGCCTTTGGGGGTGTCCTGCCATATGAGCTCTAATTTTATGAGTTTATTTTTATCTATTTCAGCCCAGTTCGTGGCGCATTTTTTATTCAATTTTTTACTGAAAAAATCTTCATGCTCTTTGATTATTTTACCGTTATCATAGTATGCTATGAATCCTGTGAACGGCTTATGACTTTTTAACTTTTTTGGCTCTTTTTGGAGCATGGAATTTCTTCACTTTGGGTTTAGGAGAGCGATATTTCTTATAATGTGGTTTAGGGGCATGCTTCTGTTTCTTTTTAGACATCCAATGAGGTTTTGTTCTTTTAAATAATTTTCTCGATTTAAGAAATACTCTATTTCTTTTTATATATCTTCTCCGCTGTACCTTGAGTATAGCTTTGTGCTTTCTGTAATACTGACGGGATTTAAAACGTGCGACCGGACTCCTTTTCTTTATTTTTCGAACCACTCTCCTTTTATAAGCCAGTACGACTCTACATACTTTCTCGAGAGTTTCTTTCAGCATGATACTGTCCTTTTGATAAAACGTATATCATAGCTGATTTATTAATAGACTATTATCTAAGAGGACTTACACCGGGAGTCCGTGCTCTTTTTGGAATACCCAGAGTCTGTATTCCGGGGAAGCGGCTAGTTCAGTTTCTATACGTTTATACTCCTCCAACAGGGGTTTGGCTCTTTCTGGAGTTATGGTTTTTTTGAGTAACTGTGTTCTTATCCTCTCTAGCTGTTTTAGTGGTTTTACGACCTTCCTGTAGCGTTTTGAGGCCCCCAGGATTAAAGATGCATTCTTTAATCTGTGGCAATATTTACAAAGATATATCTGCTCCCGATCTTTATGATTGCTAGGCAGGTAGAGTTTGAAACTGGGCTTGCCGCATTTAGGGCATTTTACATACCAGCGGACTCCACCGAGATGACAATTGATATGTATGTAATCGAATTTCTGGCCGTTCAATTCAAAAGTGCGTAGACTCTTATACATCAAATTTTCGAATGACCCCTTTTGTGAGTCCAGCCATTTCTTTTTGAGGCTGTTTTTTACTTTATTTACGAGGTTAACAAAATTGAAGCACGTAGTAGATTCTACTGAAGCGTAGGGCATCTCGTCCATAAAAAACCTCTTCTTTTATATTATATTTTAGAACTCATTTATATAAAATTATTAATAGGTTATCGATAGTTTATTTGTCTGTTTTCATTTTTGTATGAATTTTGTTTATATATTTAAGAGCTTTTTCCATAAATAGTATGATTCCCACTACTATTCTATTTAAAATATTGGGATTTTTTATGGCCTCCGTGAGATCTTTATCTAAAACCCACTCTAACGCTATTACTTCCGGATAAAATTTTTGTTTTATAGTCCAGTCATTCATTTCATTTTCAAACTCTTTTAAAACTTTTTCTTTAGTCCATTTATTTGAAAATGCGTTGCACTCTTTGGGACATGTGCACAGCACAAATTCTTTATCATTAGGATCATAATTATACGTACATGTATTGAACCAGGTAGCGCCAGGATCTAAAGGGCTCCCGTGTCCGAGAGTTTTCCCATAAAAACAATTGCTATGACATATCTGACGAGCTTTTACGATTTTATCGTAAAGTAATTTTCTCTTCAGTTGCCTGTATCGTCTGTAGATTATCCCAGGACTTTTCATTGTGTGTCCTTCTGTTCTGCATCTTTATCGTAGAAAAAATCTTCATTCATGAAATGTATCATATCCACATAGTCACAGAATTTTTTATTAAAACTGACACCTGGTATCGACCATATCTCTATCATTTTCCCGCTTTTTTTAAGATGCTTGCAGAGATCTATGAAATCCCCGTCCCCGCTCATGAGTACCCATTTATCATATTTATCTATATTTTTCATGCAGTCTATGCATATGGCTAAATCCTGATCCGTGCCTTTATATATCCTTTGACCTTCATTACTGTATCCTATCTGGGCCTGTTTGATGATGAGCTCGTAATTCAATGATTTCAACAGGCTCTCAAAACGATTCGATTTAGCATCCGGCGTACGTATGATATATGCGTTCAGACCTATTATCTCATCACCGGATTTATCGAAATGCTCTTTAATCTTGAGGAAATCTATCCTCTTGTTCATGTCCTTGGCGGAAAAAAACAGATTTTGTACATCGATCTGGATAAACGTTCTCATTTTATTTTTTCTATCTCAGTGTTGTTATTTTTTCTAATGATCCTATAGGAATTATCCACTAGCTCAGTGCATCCGGGAAAATGAGTGACGAGGAGGACATCCATATTGAGTTTCTTACAGAGCTCCTGCACTAGCTGATATAGATTGTCTATGTATTCTGCGTCTACCGCGGCAAAGGTCTCATCCAGCAGCAATAATTTAGCTCGTTTCATTTTTATTATACATAGCAGTCTCAGTAAAAAACTTTCTACGACGTGGACACTGCTTTTTGCCTGAGAGTCCGTGAGATTGCCGTCATTGATGGTCTGCAGGTCTATCCACATCTTCTTACCACGCTCCTGCAGCTCTGATTTGAACTGAAAATTTCTATCGGCATATACCGTTTTCAGGCCGTAGGTTATCAGATTATCCATTTTAGACAGGTCGTTTTTCACCAGTTTATCTGTTAAATATTTGAGGACTTTTTCCGTTTTCTGGAGTATATCCTCATTTTTTTTCAAATCAGATATGAGACCCGCGGTTTTAGCACGATATGCTTTCTTACTCTCATGCATACCGTCTAAAAACTGGACCCTGTTTACTATAGATTCAAAAAGTTCTGATTCCATGGTGCCTACTGATTTTTTATAATTTTTGCATAGCTGCCTATCCCTACCAGAATGAATTTATTTTTGGCCACCTCCCCGCTGCAGTATATCTTAAATGCTCTCCCGTCATCGTTGATGTGCAGACGGACTTCTTTGTCTGTATCAAATGACGTCAGAATAGTTTTAAAAATTTTATAGTCGACAGCATGCTCAATATCGTTCTGATCATCATCTACTCTCACGCAAGAAAAATTCTCCGTGATTTTTAATGAGGAGACCAGGCTGACATCGAGACACGCTGATTCTCCGCTACCCGACAGTATTATTTTTATCCCGGTATTTGTAGAGGACGTATTACTCGCCATGATACGATCGATTACTTTAATCAATTTATTTTTATCGATCCTGGTATAGGGGCCCTCGGATTTTATATGCTCTTTAGGTATATTGACGGGGTTTGTATTGGATTTCAAAAAACTATAGTACATGGTACCGTCGATAGATTCTACACCTATATCTTTATCAGTCTCGATAATGTTCACATCATCACCGGGGAGAGACTCCACAAAAGAGATATATAGCGGTAGTATGATTTTTCTTATTCTGATATTCTCTATCTTTTCAAAAGCCTTGAACACAATAAGCCCCATTTTATTGGAGCCGTTTGCGGAGTAGACGATTCCTTTATTTATGATCACATAATCGAATTGCTTTTGATCATCTTTCAGGGCTGCCAAAAATTTGCTGGCATAGTTCAGGGCAAACAGCAGGACTTCTTTATTGACTGGATACACCGTTTTATTTGTTTTAGTCGTATAATCGAACGTCAGCATTTTATCCGGAGGGAATGACTGCAGCGAGCTGAAAGATTTCTCTGAATCAGTAGTATATACCTTGAGAATGAATTCTTTGGGATCAAACGACATATGAATACTATCTATGTCTATTTTAGATATGAGCTTCTCGAATATCTTCGGATCTATCGTAAAAGAAAAATTTTCTTTAGAGATATTTTCTACAGGTATGACACATCTGGCTTTGAGGTCATTATTCGTAGACCGGAAAGACAGCGTGTCATCCACGACGTCACATAACAGATGGCCCCTCTCCTCCTGTATCACTACTTTAGAGAGAGCTTTTTTGGCAGCTGACACTGCATTCTTTAAAACATTTTTTTGTGCTCTGATTTCCATCTTTACACCTCTATTGAAGCTATCGTAGCGGACACTTTATTCATTTCTTCCGAGAAAGTAGCCACCTGGCTCTTTATGAGAGCTTCTTTCTCTTGTATGATCTCTTTTAGTTTCATGGGATCATACCCCTCGGCTTTGATTTCACGTAGGAGCTCTGTAAGCGTATCTTTCTTGTTTTTATACTGCTCCTCTAGTCGTATCTTTTTCTCATCCAGTTTTTTGAGCTGGTCACTGAGTCTGGCGAATTCTTCTATCTCGTTTTGCATGGGTCTCTCCTCATAGGTCTAAAATGTTGCCGGTATATTCGGCTTTTATTGCGCTACCTTTTTTCTCGGCATTGGCGTCCTTTTTAGCTGAGTAGGCGTCACATCCGAATCTGTATGCGCACCACTTACATTGCTTTGATAGTCCTACTACAGGCTCGAATATCGTGGTCTCTTTTATAGCTTTTTTAACCAGGGCTAATTTGTCTTTGAATGCCATCACGGCATCCATATCAAAATCTATATATTTTATCATTTGATACCTGTAATACAGAAATCCCAGTTTATCGGGTAGCCTTTTATTTCTCAATAGATACATCAGTGCGTAGAATAAAAGCTGCTCTATATCTACGTTCTTGTCCATTTTACTAGTGCCCTTACCATCCAATATCTCTATAGTACCGTCTGGTTTCTTCCAGATAAAATCCATCCGGCATGAGAGAATATCCTGACTTTTTTTGAGGAGTACTTCAAAAGATATTTCTGACTTGGCATCCTTCCAAAAATCAAACTTTTTAATATTCAGCAGGGTATCATTATAAACATCTTCAAAAATCTGATCCGAGGTTTCATTTACCCAGGGCTCGGACCAATCCACGTAGCTACTTTCCAAAATATATTCCCACAAATTTTTTAATATTTTTTTAATGCTTTCATTGTCCAGTATCAGTCCCTGTTTAGTGTAGATATTCGTATATTTTCTGAAAAAAGCTTCTATGAGCTTCCCATAAAGAGTAAAATACTCACTAGATTTTGCCGGTGGCGGAGTTTTTGTGGCCTGGTAATTATACAGCCGCGGGCATTGTATGAACGTCCGATATTGAGAGTATGATAGTTTCATTCCAAAGCCTTTTTGTTTAAATCAGCCTCATCCAGCAATGCTATGACTTTATTCAAAACAGCTTTTTCGATATCCAGATTGGCCAGCTCTATCTTTATTTTGTCCTCTTCCTCAGTGACTACCGTGAGATCAGACTGCAGCTTTGACACGAATGCCTCAGCTTCTTTTATTTTCTTTTTATCCTCTTCTCTCTTTTCTACATCAAACACCTCATTGAAAGGCCGCACACTGAGGCGGGCGGTTTTGGTCGTATAGGAGAGCTCAGATCCTTTTTTATCTACATATATCAGGCCAATTTTAGGTATGCGATTGAGGTCCTCATCGGAATATGTCCCACGACTGATAGCTCCCACATTAATAAAAATCTGTTGTTTACCGTTTTTTTGAAGAACATGGATGCCCTGGTCTATATGATAATGACCTATCACAAAAATATCATCCCCTAGCGCAGCTATCTCATCATAAGAGTATAATTTATGATGAAACAGACTCCCGCCCTCTTTTGTAGAATAGACATGGAGTAGGCATATATTGAGATCCGCTCCTCCTTCTATTGCGGGTACGGCGGTCAAATCGGGCTCCTCTTGGAACGGAAAACTCCTTACACGTACTCTCATGCCTTTGATATCCAGAGTGACCGATCTAGCCTGATGGAGGGCCCCGCTGGAATAAATGACCTGCAAAGGCTGCTCTTCAAAAGTTTCATAGTTATCATTACGGAGATCGTGGTTACCCTCAGTGGCATAGATAGGCGCGGGGAATGATTTAAAAAGATCGATCAATTTAGTGTTTAATGCATGTGGATTTCTCATTGGGGCCTTCAGATTAAAAAGGTCTCCGGCAAATAAAAAGAAATCCGCTTTTATTTTTTCTCCCGCCGTTTTTATTTGTTTCAGCTTATCAAAAATATCATTTTCATAATCACCCGTGCGAGACGCAGGATTCACCACGCTCGCATGCACATCAGCAAATGTTATGAATTTCAGAGTTTCCATTATTTATTCAGCGACCCGCCGCATAAAGGGCATATCTTATACTGACTTTTTTTTGTTTGCAACTCTTCTCTGTCTTTTATCACTCCATCCAGCTCATTTTTCATAGATATCAAATCTTTTTTTTGACGACCCGCCTCCGCGGCATATGTCCTGAGTCTGGATAGAGACTGCACATCTATGTCAGCTCTCGGTAAAACGATGTCATTGACCCTGGATAATTTATCCACCTCTTTTAGTAGTTGGCTATATCTCTGATACCAGATAAAAAGTTTTTTATACTCCTCTATTACGGAAGAGATAGCGTTACCGGCAGGCAGCGTGATATCAAATATTTTGCCGATTTTTTTGATAGATCCGGATAGTTTGTCTACGGATTCAGAATACTGCACCAATTTCTTATAATCCGCTATGTTTTTGCCAATGTCATGAGGATCAGGCAGAGCCACGGTTTTTATACCCTGCATTTTTTTACAGGCACTGATGAGCCCCTGGATTTTAATGTATTTCTCTCGGATGCCCTGTAAATCTCTCTCTGATCTATCTATGACAGTTTTATTTTCATGGAGGGACTCCGTGGCTTTTTTGATACTGCTAAAATTTTTGAACCGCTCCAAATCTTTATCTACCAGATCTAAATCTTTTTCTCTCATCCGGAGTTCGTCTTTGTTCTCTCTCTGCTCTTTATTGCACAGATCGATGGCTTTATAAAGACGATCGAGGCCATAGACCGAGGTCAGTAAATCCGCCCCTTTCGAGTCCATTTTATCTACTAAAAACAATGGATTGAACTGGTCGGCGTAGTTAAGATTTATTTTTTGGCTGCTGATTTTCAGCTGCTTGAATCCGGCATCCAAAATTTTCTTTGGAGGGTCATCTTTACCTATTTTGTCGTAGACTTCTTTTTTGTTTATTTCGTAATAATTGTT
>Ga0315289_10016778_pt1 | contig 10081 bp, 12 predicted proteins | sample YL17G11_40_MG_FD_203452 | JGI IMG/M metagenome (GOLD analysis project Ga0315289, IMG submission 203452) | Sediment microbial communities from Yellowstone Lake, YNP, Wyoming, USA - YL17G11_40 | ecosystem: Environmental > Aquatic > Freshwater > Lake > Sediment | place: USA: Wyoming | collected...
CCAGCAATTCCGAATTGAATGCACTGCTCATTTGGACATGCAACGTCTAAGAATCGAGGCTTCGGACCTCTTTTTCCCATTTTGCTACACCCCAGGTAGCATGTGCAGATAGGATCTATAAATAACAGCCGATTCTAGATTCACGACCGGAGATCGCTGACCCTGCATTAAGATTGGAAGACCTCCCCGAAGAACTAGGTAAGCTTCTGGGCATCAGCGGGTTTCACATAGCTGAGGTAGATGTTCAAGAAAATCTCGAGACTGATTTCGGTAAAGCTACGGGATTAAAAAAGGAATATTCTACCATGTTCCTTCACAAAGCGAAATTTGAGATGGATATTTTTGAAGGTTTCATGGATAAGGACAACGGGGAAACGGTAGCAGCGAGAACGTATCCACAAGCGATAGCATTTGCCTTTAATGACGAGAAGAACGCATCGGCATTCTATGCTCAGGTCGAGAATAAGCTCCGGGAATCCCTGCTCTCGGCGCAGGCAGATCCATCCGGATCATTTGAGGTTCTAGAGGGTACCTATGGGGAGACGTCCTTTGGAATTGTAACCAGCACTCGCGCATTGATCGATGAATACGAGAACCCCCTCTAGCCTATTTAAAGAACGCCTTCATCTGCTTCAAGGTCAAAAACGTGGTGTCTGTATTGCCGATGTCTTGGATCGAGGGAATCCCAGAGATGTTCCAGGCGCATTGCATGATGGGGGATATGGAGAGTATGTATTGGTGAAATACGATGGTCCCCTGAACTTTAAGGATGCCGGGTTGATAACTGCTAAGAACTGGAGTGAGCGCTTGATGGGTGTTTGAGGTGACTTAGGGGAATTGACATGTAAGAGAAGATGAGAGAACGAGATTTGGCCGAGATTCTGTAGAAGTGCATTGATGGTGCGAGAAAAACTTGCATTGTGTATCAGGCCAATCTCAATTTTGCGACCATCAATCCCTATCTTGATCTTCCAATCGAAACCGGACTAATAGATATCATTCCTCATGAGACATATGGGATGAGCCTAAAGGGCAAGGAGATCCTCGAGAAGATGAGAGAACTCCGGAGGCTTCTGGAATATATGGCCGGGAATTGAGATTGGTTGCAGGCGTCATGATGCAAGATATCCCAAAGCACCTCCTCATCTAGGACAAAAAAGGTTCAAAACCCGAGCTGCGGCACATGCGCCAGGTAACTCTTGCGGAGCTCCTCGCGGTCTATATGGTCGTAAATGTCGATGGCCTCCCTCCTCGCATCTCCCCGGAGCTCCTGGATGAACTCCCGGGGCATACTCGCGCGCCGCAGATGAGTAGTGAACCAGTGCCGACAGCAATGAGGTGAAAAGTGATCCTCCATCCTATCCGAGCTGGCATTGTGAAGGCCTTTACGAATTGCTGCCGCCCGGATCATATAAGATAGCCCGACCCTCCCAAGCCTAGAGCCATGCGTGGAAAGGATAAGGGCCTTCTCCTGGTTTCCATCCCTTCCTCCGCGAACCGCCAGCTAGCGTTTGAGATAATGGGCTGCCTCATCATCGAAGAATACCACTCTGTTGCTTCGCTTCTTGGTGTTCTTCAAGAGTATGCTCTGGTCCTCCCAATTGATGGAGTCGACGTCCAGGGAGACAAGCTCCCCCCTTCGGATCCCGGTCTTGAACAGAAGCAAGACCATGGTTTTGTCCCGGATGTCCACCAGGGCTTCCACTAGGGCTGCCGCCTCCTCGATAGATATTATCTTATGTGTATGGGCCTCCCCATCAATCTTATACCTCTGCATATAACGCCGGCGGACTACGGCCACTGGATTCTTATCGGTGAGGCCCTCGAAGATAAGCCACTCGTAAAGGGCCGAGACGACCGCCAATTGAGTCCCTATAGTCTTGGAAGTATTGCCTTCCCTTCTCCGCTCCTCGATATAATCTCTGATGGCCAGCCGATCAGCCAGGAGGACATCCTGGCCCTTGGCCTCCATGAAGGCCTTGAACCGCCGGACGATTCTTAGATAAGTCTCGATGGAGAGCTCCGTCATCCTTCGGGTCCGGCAGTCTGCCACAAAATCCTCTAAAAGGCTCATTTCCCAAGCCACCTCCCGCCACGGCGATCCTTGGTTATCAGGCCGTGGAGCTCCAGGATCTCAAGCTGCTTATAGACCGCCCTGACTTGATCAGCATCCTTGGGGTCCACGTCCAGGATCTCCAGAAGCTTGTAGTCATGAGTGGGGCCTCGGCGGAGGACAGCCATGATAGTAGAATCAATGTTTCTCTCTCCCTCAAATTGCTCATCAAGGAATGCTACCTGGCGGAGCTGCCGTACCTCCTGCTCAAATTTATTGACCAGGAGGGATTGGATCCGGAGCTGCTCTCGGAGCTCATGATTCTCCTCCCTAAGTTCTTTCATGCCTTGAGATAGTTTGGCCCTTGGAATCGTGGCTTTATCGATAAGCTCATCCTCGATGACAGCTATCAGAAAGTTCGATCTCAAGGCCTGGAACGACGACCTTCACCGGGCCTTGACAGGAGCCTCGAACAGAAGGACGCTGGAGAACTTTGCCCATGCGGGAGAGATGGCCGAGACCAGGAAAGATCCGCCCCTGCTGATGGCCAGCACTCTCCTCGTCCCGGGGTACATCGATGAGCAGGAGATAAGGTCCCTGGCCAGCTTCCTCGCCTCCATAAGCCCGGAGATACCCTACAGCCTGCTGGCCTACTATCCTCAGTTCTATATGGCGGATCTGCCTGTCGTCCCCAGATCTTTAGCCCAGAGATGTCTGGAGGCGGTCGGGGAGGAAGGGCTGCAGCGGGTCAGGCTGGGCAATGCCCAGCTCCTAGGCCGGGGATAGAGGCGTCTTGCCCGGCGGAGCGAGGCGAAGTGTAATATGCCATTGCGTTGATATTGGAATTTTTGACGGGAGTGAGGAATTTTGATGGCAAGCGCAGAGAGGAATGAGAAGGCCTGCCCTTTCGTGGCCAGGGAGTGCCTGCAAAAGGATTGCATGGCCTGGGAAGCAGGCTGCCACCTGATCACCGGAAAGAGGGAAGCTTCGAGCCCCTTTGAGGATAAGCTCAGGAATGCAGCACCGCTTATGTACAGATCCCTGCTGGACCTGGTCAAGATCATGGAGGAGACCTCCCAGAGTTGCGTCAAGTGCGGCCCTGAGCTTTGGAACAGCGCGCAAGAGGTCAGGGCCGGCCTCCTGGAGGATCTAATCGCCGCGGAGCTGGCCGAGGTGGGCATCAGGGCGGAGAAGTGAGGAACAGTTTTTGGGTGAATAGATTTCATAAGTGATTTTACATGGCCAGAACCAGCTTTCTCACCAGCTGTCCCAGGTGCGGCTACCCGGCAGAGGCCTGGACAGAAGACGGCGTCAATGTCAGGGTCAGATGCAAGATGTGTGGCTACCAGGGCATAATCCCTCATCCAGACCTGCCGGAGAGGCCCTGGCGGGTGGGTTGAACGCCGATCGTTTGCCGAAAAGATATTTCAGGCAGGCACCAAAAGATGAGAACCAGCCACGCCATCCTGCTGCGCTTCCGTCATGATCCCCATTTCGACTTTGGTAGGATCAGCGTGGAGTACCTGAACCGAGGGGCTCCCAGCGACAGATCGGTGATCTCAGGGGAGCAGATACTCAAGCTTGAGCCGGGATGGATGGAGGTGGAATCCCCTACGAGGACCGCGTGCATTCCTTATCACAGGATCCGGCGGATACTTTACGAGGGAACAACAATGTGGGAGCTGGGCTCTGGATAGAAGAAGGCTCCCTCCTCCATGACCGGAGACCTTGCCAAAGTAACTGCGGACTGTCCAATTTCCGCCGGCGGACAGGATTTAAGGGAGGAAGGTAAAGGGATTGGCGCAACGCTCATGCGTTTGCCCTTCGAACTTTTCGCTCGTGGCGGTCCAGGTATTCCTTGATGGCCTCGACGATCACCTCTGACCTCTGGCAGTAGAGGACGCCCCTGCTCTTGGCCACGTACTCAATCAGCCTCTCGTTAAGCTCCGGGCTGAGCTCCACATCCACCTTTGGCATGCCCTCTAGCTATGGCCTTGAAGTATTAATAGCCTCCAGTTTAGTAGGCTCAATAGGCTCCGGTTTAATAAGCTCCGGCTCACCAGGCAAAAAATATTATAGAAGGCCCCGCCTCTCCCGGAAGGCGCCGCGGATGAGGTCTTCGCGGAAGAATCCCCCCAGCTGCCCGGTTGTTATATAGCTGTATACGGCAGCGGCGAAGATGCCATGCAGAGCCGAGCTTGCGAGGCCCAATCCCAGCAGCACTAGAACCAAAATTATTATCAATGCCAGGGCCACGGCTCCGGATCCCAAGAGAGCTATGGCCGCTGCTCCCAGCACCAGCACAAGGATAAAGATCAGCAAGAAGATGACTCCAATGCTGAAGTTGCCCACAATCTGCTCTCCCCAGGTCTTCTTGAGGAGGCTGGTGCTGCGGCTTATGGCCTGCCAGGGGCCCAGATCTTCAGCCACCAGGGCTGGAACTGCCAGGAATGTGGCCAGCCCCCAGGCCAGGCCGAGGAAAGAGGCCGCCAGGCGGCCTAGGCTGCCTCGCTCTGAGAACCATCTAAGGATCAGACCCACTGTGGCCGAGATGAGGGCGTAGCCGAAGATGGATCCTACGTGCGCGCTGGCTATGGCAAGCCCGTCTCTCACCGTAGGATCTCCGCCCCTGATCCTGATGAGGGCCGCTCCAACCAGGGCGGAATTGAAGTAGATGATCAAGAAGTACTGCACCAAGTAAAAGATGAAGAGCAGGATGTAGCCTGAGGCTCCCATCTCTGTGCGGCCTTCAAAGTAGCCTGTTCCAAGGAGGGGAAAAAAGAAGGTGGCTGTGACCACAAGTAGCGCCAAAGCCGAGATCAATGGGAAGATCAGGAGCTCTTTGTCGCTGCTCAGCACGGAGGCGCTGGCTTTGACCAGCTCCCAGCTTCGGGAGATGCTCTCAAACATAAGAGGTTTTTGTGGGAGTAGTAGTATAAATAGGCTCTTTTATTGAGCCGGATGGCTGCGAGCTTTGTTGGCTGTGGTTCTGGCATAAAGCCAAAAGGATGCTATGAAAAGCGACGGATGAAAGGAAAGGCTTTGGTCTGCAATTCCCGTCATGCGGGCAGCGTAGACCGATCGCCAGGGGAGTAAGCTACATTTCGAGCAACAATCATTGGCCACCCGTAGGGTCGATAAATTTAGAAATCGTATCGCGATTTCATTGGGGCAGCTGTCTAGAAGGTCTCGATGCCGATACGGGGCTTCATTGAGCCGGGCATGCTATAATCGATTTCAGATTGCGAAATCCTCCACCTCAAATCTTCATAAATTCCCTAGCCCATGACCGATGATGAATTATCTTTCGGCGATATGTAATCCAGAGTATAGGGGAAGAAGCGAAGAGTATCGTTCTTCGCCGTCCAAAGGTCCACTCCCTGAAGGAAGTTGGAATATGCAGGCCATAGATTTACGCTCTGGCCTGCTACCAGGTCGATGTACTCGGTGCTGGCCAGCACCACTCTCTTATGGCTGCGCTCGGCTATCTCAAGCTTTCCGTAATCTCTTCCAATGTCGATAGGTATGAACTGCTTTTCTGAAGCTTGAAAGATTCCATCCACTTCAGCCAGGCGCAGATCGTGGTCGGCGAAGACCTGGCCTATATGCAAGACGATTAATGGAAAGTCTTCCACCTCGCCCAAGCCGAATCTGCTCTTGAGATCAACCTCGTAGACGAAGGTTGAGTTGGAATTCAAGGTAGAGTTCTTTACTGGCATTCCATTCTGGCAGAGGCGCACAAAGATCCTGTCCTCTGCTACGTCGGCTATATCAAGGGAATACCCCTCTTGCAGGGGGATCACTTTGCCGGCAAAGGCGATCTCCTTATCGTCTGTATCCGCCAGAACCCTTCCCAGCATTTTGGCGTCCAACAGGCTCAGATTTCCAATCTCAGAAGTAGTATTCGGCCCGTAGCCAGCAAACCATAGATGGCCGAAGAGGCTGATGACATCGTAATACCCCCAGCCTTTGTACTCAAATTCCCTGGGCTGCAGCAGAGAATAGTATATTATCCCTGTATATTCCGACTCGGGATCATCAGGATAATAGCCGCTGAAAGGAATGCTTCTATCTTCAGTGCCGTTGATGATCAGCGTCTCCTGGCCAATTATTTTCTGATCGTCAAAATAGAAGCCGGGAAAGTTGGAGCAGTTCCAAACAGCTTCAACCTTAATAGGCACCTCTCCGAATATGCTGTAGTTCGTTGGGCCTGTCTTATCCGAAGGCGCGCCTCTCTTTATATAAATTCCGTGCTCTTTATAATAACCTAATGGGTAATAGGAAAGGGCTGGCGAGTCCAATGTCCTCAGATAAAGATCTCCCGCGAGGGGGATGAGCTCATCCCGGCCCAGGTTTAGCTCTTCAAAGTTCTCCATCGCGAGGCCGTCTTCTGATAGGGAGGTGACCTGAAGATGGCCCAGCTTCTGTCCGGCCTCAATAACGAGTGCAGGATCCATTATCTGGAAGACTCCTTCAACAGAAGCTACGACCTCCCCGCTTTCGGCCTTCATGGAGACTGGTCCTGCCACGATTATTACTGGAATTTCCTGCGGTCCAACTCTGTAAACAAAAGGCTCTCCCCCTCGGACAGCGGCTTGATAAATCTCCCGGCCATCTTTGAATAGCACCAGATGTGCCTGGTTTCCTTCGCCGATGGCTTCGCTTAGCGCCAGGCTATATCCATCCTTCAGCAAGAGAGGCTTATCCTTAGTCATGACCACATTCTCATCCCTATTCAAGAGAATCTCTCTCAGCTCTCCCCGCCCCAAAGCGCTCTCATTCTTTGAAAATGGGCTTCCTCGATAGTCTGCCAAAAAGACCTTTCCCAGAAAGCCGATTTGGCGAAAATATCCCCATTCTCTGTGCTCAAACTCATGAGACCATGGCCGGCAGGTGTAAACGATGCCGCCCTTTTCTAGATGCCTTCCTGTAGGCTCAATCCTCAAGCGCTCCCCCCCTCCTCCACTATCTGGATCATACTGTAGCCAGCTGAAGTTCTCTGGTGTGCAGGTTGTATCGCCAGAGCTCAGTGGTCCTCGGATTTGAGATATCTCCACTGGATTCACCAGCTCCAGATTCTTCTCCTTCCAGGCTTCTCTTGGCTCCGGATCGAGCTCCAGGGCCGCTATTATGCTGTCAAGGGCATCGTCGAACCTGCCAAGGCCGGCATTGGCGCGCCATTTGTTGACCCAGACGGAAGCAAGCTGGGGATAGATTTCTGATGCCTGATCGTAGCATTCAATGGCCGTTTTATATTGTCCCAGATGCTCATTGGCTAGGCCCTCGAAGTTCCACGCCACTGCTGAATCTGGATCTTGCTCTATTGCTTTGTCCAGCAATTCCAGTGCCTGGTCATGGAATCCCAGCGCTTCTAGAGCCGTTCCCTTGCCCACTAAAATCGAAGGCTGATCAGGATCCAGCCGCAAGGCCTGGTCGTAGCAGTCCAGGGCCAGATCGTACTCCCCCATCCTGGTCATAAGAGAGCCCTTGGCAGACCAGGCTTCAGCAGAGCCCGGATCTATCTCAATAGCTCTGTCGAACAGATCCAATGACAGATCAAAATAGCCCAAGTTAGCAAGAGTTCTTCCCTCATTTAGGTATGCAGGTGTGAAATTTGAGTCCAGCTCCAAAGCCCGACCATATGCCTTGATGGCCTCTTCATTTCTGTTCAACAAAGCTAAAGCGGTTCCCTTTTCCTTCCAGGCGGAAGAGAACTTTGGATCGAAACCTATCGATTTGTTGAAATGCCTGAGCGCCTCCTCATAATGGCCTTGGTTGGCTTGCCCAAGACCCTGGCCATACGAGATCAAGGCCTTCAATCGAGCATGCAGCTCGCCATTGCCCACGCTAAGGAGCGCTTCGCAGTTTGAGCAGGAGCATTTCGAAGCCAGAAACCTGCCGGCTCGGGCCAGTTCTGAGGCAGGATCCAGACGAAGGGCCTTTCCAAAGCATCCTGTTGCCCAATGGCCTCTGCCGAGGCTCAAGAGATAATAACCCTGGCATGTCCAGGCTGAAGCATTATCTTCATCCACTTTCAGATTACAGCTAAAATAGGGAAGTGATTCGTTTCCTTGAGCCAGGAGAGCAGAAGAATGGAGCTTTCCTATAGCAAGAGAATAGTCAGAGATGATCCTAATCTCCCCGTCGAAGAGGCTTCCGGGCCGGCTCATGCCATCTGCGGGTATGGGATTTATAATTTTTTCAAATAGAATTGAATTATTGGATTCATTAAAAAATAAAATGTCTTCTGCCCCTGTGCAGGCTGCCAAAAAGCCTGCCATTGCCAATAAACATAGGAGCAAATGGGCCAGGTGCGGCCTTGAAATTATCATACAGTGTAAGGTGCTAATTTCCAGTCGTTAAAATAAATAGCTTTCCGTGAATGATCCTCCTTTGAAAGGGTGGGAGGAGAATTGCAGCCTAATCGCCTTCCATTGCCAGGAAGCGATCTCCTTTTCACAGGAAGCCTGGCTGCACGATCTTTTCGACAGAAGGGATAACATAATACCACTGAATCGTCGAATTAGTATTCAGGTTCCCTATGAGCAAGATAGATCCCACATCGGCCGTCTTCGCAGGCCTGAAGCGCGCAGGGGTCGACTTTGCAGCCAGCGTGCCCTGCATCAACCTCGGCCAGCTCCTCCTCCTCGTAAGCTCAGATCCCGAGATTCTCCATCTGCCCGTCACCCGCGAGGAGGAGGGGGTAGGTCTCTGCGCCGGGGCATGGATGGGCGGAAAAAGGCCCGCCCTCCTGATGCAGAATTCGGGGCTCGGAAATATGATCAACGCCCTGGCCTCGCTCAACCTTCTCTACGGCCTGCCCCTGCTCATGATCATAAGCCACCGTGGCCTGGAGGGGGAGAGCATAGCTGCCCAGATGCCCATGGGCAGGCTCACCCCAAAGCTCCTGGAGGCCATGGAAATCCCGACCTTTGCACCCGCACCAGAGCAGGCCGAGGAGACGATAGCCTTCGCCTGGAGGGCTGCTGCCTTCCAAGGCAGACCTGCCGTGGTGCTCCTGGATCTGAACTTCTGGAGGGAAGGATGAAGCGGATCCAGGCTATCGCCATGGCGTCGCAGATCGCTGAGGCCAGGGAGGCGCTTCTGATCGGCAATCTCGGATACCCCAGCCGGGAGCTCTATGCTGTGAGGGACAGAAGAGAGAACTTTTACATGCTTGGCTCCATGGGGCTTGCCTCTTCCATCGGCCTGGGTCTGGCCCTGGCGCTGCCCGGGCGAAAGGTCATTGTCCTGGACGGCGACGGCTCAGTGCTGATGAACCTGGGAACTCTGGCAACTATAGCCCACCATGCCCCGGACAACTATCTGCTGGTGATCCTCGACAACTGCTGCTACGGCTCTACCGGCTCCCAGCCCAGCTGTACCTCCAGCAAGACCGATCTGGCAGGGCTGGCACAGGCCGCCGGCGTGGAGAGGGTCAGGAGGGCACGCAGCCTTGCAGAGCTAGAAGAGGCTCTCGACAGCGGGCTCGATGAGGGAGGCGTGGTTGTAGTCCGCGTGGACCCAGGAAATGCCGAGGTGCCGGTCGTAGACCTCTCTCCGCACGAGATCTTGCAGAGGTTCATGCGATCCTTTCTGCCGGCTCTGCCACCTTGAAGGAGCCATCCAGGATCCGCGTCTTCAGGTCGAGGGCCATCTTCAGTGCCCGGAGCCGATCGGACTGTCGAAGGACCACAGGCACCTTTTTTCCGCGGACGGAGAGGGAGCCCAGGTTGCACTTGAAGGCCCCTGAGGGGCATTCCGAGGCGCAGAGGCCGCAGTGGAAGCATCTCTCCAGGTCCCGCTCCGCCCTCGCGCCGTCGAATGAAACGGCATCCATGGGACAGGTCTCTTCCACCTTGCAGCGGGCGCATCCCTGGCACCTCCGTGGATCGAACTCAACCTCCAGGTCCACGCCATCCCAGACATCTCCGTAGCTGGCCAGGCCAAGAGTCTCTCTGGTATTGACATCCTTCACCGGCAGGTCGATCTCTCTGTCCAGCCTGGTCATCTCCCTGTGGATGGTCT
>Ga0315289_10016780_pt1 | contig 10081 bp, 14 predicted proteins | sample YL17G11_40_MG_FD_203452 | JGI IMG/M metagenome (GOLD analysis project Ga0315289, IMG submission 203452) | Sediment microbial communities from Yellowstone Lake, YNP, Wyoming, USA - YL17G11_40 | ecosystem: Environmental > Aquatic > Freshwater > Lake > Sediment | place: USA: Wyoming | collected...
GTTCCCTCATGCCTTTCAGGCTTCCAATTCCTCCAGCTGCCGACCGGGCCGCTTGGGTCGTCAACGCTCCAGCGAGTTGGTCGTGGACCGCTTCTCCGAACGACAGGGCATAGGTCTCCCCAGGATTCGTGAAAATCCGCAGTCCCTCACAAGGCTGAAGGACCTTGGCCATCGTCTCATCGGTGAATACCACGTCGCCGAGCAGGACGGATGTGTGCTCATCCCAGAAGGCTCTCGTCGACAGAAAGGTCTCGAAGACGGAACCCGACATGCCTGGCCGGAAGACGCATCCATCCACGGCTTCGATCAGTCGCTCGTCGTTCGTTATGAGCCACGGTTCGAGGCCGGCATCACAGACCTGGCGGACCATGCGCGAGAGCACCGTCTCGCCATTCCACAGGCGGGCGAGTTGCTTGACCTGACCGGCCCAACGTTCGCTCCGGCCGGCGGCCAGGATCAGGACAACGGTCTCGGTCATGTGGCGATCTCCGTTGCCAGGCACGCTTCACCACCGTTCTTGAGGAGCTGATCGAGATCCCCAAAGGGGATGTAAGCATGGCCCCTCATTCCCCAACCGCGGCCCCAAGAGTTCTTGATCCTGATGACGTGCCTGATGCCGCTGACCCCATTCAAGACATAGGCATGTCCTCCGAGGACCATGCCGCTCGCATGGATCAGTCCATCCTGGTCAGGCGTCATCATGCCCTCGAGCCAATTCGTCCCCACGACGACCGGACCGAGGTGCTTGATCGCATCGATCACCATCTCAACGTTCCAGGCCCAGTGGTAGGCCCCGATCAGTCCCATCGACACAAGGACCTTGGCACCGGCTCGGACGGATGTCCCTTCATACCCTTCGCCCGGCACCTCATCCACCTTCTGAGCCGCGTGGTAGATCTCCTCCGGGTTGAATTGCGTCTGCCCGGGGATCCTCGGGGAATGGAGAACCGGGCCATCAGCCAGCCAATGAGTCCAAGCATAGGCAACACACTCCGAGGTCTCGCCCTGGTCGCCCCACCAGCCGCTGTCCCACCAGAACCTGGACAGGCGGCGCGCCCGGGCCGGCGGGAGAAGCGCGGCCATCGAGTAGTTGTGGTCCCTCTCATCTCGGACGATCAGGCGGCCAAAACGGCGGTTTATCATGTGCCCTTCCACAGCCCTAGCTTCACGATCTCTTCCACATCGCTGGCCTCGAGCCGCTTCGGTGGGAACTGCCAGGAACCGTCCACACTGGCCTCGCCGTGGCGAATCCCGATCACGTAGCGCAGCGGTCCCTGTCGCGTGCCGAGGACCTGCAACTCCGGCCTCTCACGCAGCCGCGAGCATCCGGCGGTCTCGAATTGCCAGGGCATTTCGTCGGGAGCCAGGAGCTCCAGCAGGAGTCCACGGTTCCAGATGGAGGCTTGCAGCGAGATCTGATACTCGCTGTCCGGATGGCCCTTGATGAGATCCAACCGGTCCCAAGGCCCCACATCAACTGCGCCATTGGCGTAGAGGCGGTCGGTCGTCACATCCATGCGGGCCACGTTTCTGCCGTTGAACGACATGTAGGTTTCAAGCAGGCGCATGGCCTCCGCATCGACTCTGCGGCAGAGCCAGAAATCCTCAAGCAGCAGTAGAACCAGGTCGTCATCGATGCTCTTCAAGTATTGGGCGACGGCGTTGCTCCACTTCTCGACGGGATAGTCCTCCTGGCGCCCCATCGAGCAGAAACGCCATGAGGCTGGCAGGGACCACCCCGGATGGGTGAACCCGACCAGATCTACCGGCAACGTCGGCGACCAATACTTGCCGAGCAGATGAGCAGCGATCCGAGCCGCCCACAGGTACTTGTCGCAGGTCAGGACTGCGATGCGCATTGCTTCCTCGTCCTGGTCTGGGTGGGCCCAGACCGGCTGAGCCCACCCAGATCCAGACTTGTTCCACCCGCACTAGGCGGTGGGCGTGTAATATGACAAATCCTTGGCGTCGCGGTTGGTGCCTCCGCCGTCGACGAAGTAGGACGTGTCAGACGGGAACGGTGACCGCTGATGGATGAGCGGCGTGTACTTGATGTCCACGAGGCGTCCTGCCAGGTGCGGCGTCTCAAGGATCACCCGCCATTCCATCTTCGCCAACATCTGCACGCAGAAGTTGGTGGGCGGCTTGGCGTGCCACAGGAACCGGCCGCCATTGGTGGTGAAGTAGGACCCCGTCGGCGCGAACAGCCGAGCGCCGTCCATGGCCCCACCCGCAGCGTCGTAGTTCATGTACTCCAGGTAGGTCACGGGGCGTCCGCCCAGCACGGTGATCGGGACGAAGTAGATGTCCCCGATCTGGCTGGAGCCTGCGACTTCGGTTTCGGCGATTGCGTCATCGGTGACGACAGGCACCTGCTCGCCGTCGATCAGCAGGTAGGAACCCTGGCGCATCCCGTCGCGCATGGCCGTCTGATCCGAGGCATTGATGAAGGGCGTGGCGTCTAGCTTGGATGTGTCCACGATCTTGCAGCGGTAGGACAGGTAGGCGCATGGCCAGCACTCGGTGAGCTCGTAGAAGAGCGCCCAAGGCATGGCGAGAACCCACCGGACCGGCATGAGGCCGGCACGCTCGGCGATGAAGCGCAGGTTGCGGTAGATGTAGGTGATCGTCCGAACCGCCAGCTCGCAGTAGTCCGTCAGCTCCTTGTTGCCGAAGGACTGGACGATGGAGTCGGCAGCAGGGCAGGCCACGCCGCTCTCGGCATCGCGGTAGCCGGTATTGATGAGCAGATCCAGGCCATAGGGCTCCTTGTAGCCCTCGTCGATGTTGTTGGTCGGGTTGCCGGTGTAGAGCTGGCCAGCGACATCCCGGCCCCAGGCAACAGCGAACTCGAACAGCGCCTTGGCCAGCTCACTGCGCAGGGCCAGGGCAGGATCGGAGCCCGGCGTGGGCGACGTCGGCATCCACGGATTCATCCCGGCCGCCAGAGGATCCCCGATCAGGTTCAGATCAAGGAAGTCTGAGCGGTCCCGGATCTTGCCAAAGCGATCGAGCTCGAAGACCCGGGTCATCCGGCTGAAACGTCCGAAGACGAACGAGTGGGTGCACATCTTCATCAGCCCCGCGTACTTGGGGTCGATGCAGGGTCCCGTCGGCTCGCTGCCTCCAGAGGCCGTGACGCCGGTGATGATCCCGTACAGCGGATCCGTGGTGTTCGCCGTCCGGCTGGTGAGAAGATCCAGGAGCCCCAGCCGGGGCATGATCATTGCGTTGACCACATCGCGCTCGAGGCCAGGGAAGGAGAAGGCTCCCGCCTGACCGTAGGGCCCGTCGTGGCCGTAGATGGTCGTGGGCGTCGTGCCCGGACCGTGCTTCTGAGTGACAGTCATCTTGCGGAGCAGACTGTCCACGAGCTTGCCATAGTCGATCTCCATGGCACACAACTCCTTATGAGTGAGAATGAGTCCGGCTGAACGATGCGATCAATGACCTATGCGCTAGGCACCTCCTTGTTTGCCGGGACCGCCCAGAACCAGCGGCGATTCACCGGCTGCTCCGGTTGCGGCCTGGATACCCCCGACGAACTTATCCAGCCACGAATCCGGTGCGGGCTTGCCCCCTTTGTCGGCCAGCCGCTGCTTCACCTCGTCAGACTGGTTCTGCACCAAGCTGGCATCTTCTTGGGACGCCCGAGCGGCCCGGGCGACTGATCGCGGAGCCTCGCCGAGCAAGACCTCGACTTTGCCGGCCAGGTCCTTGAGGGTCTTCGCCGTCTCAGCCGCGGCGGTCTTCTGGCCCTCGATGAATTGAGTGAGATCCTGGGCTGCCTTCTCGGCGATCTGCTTCCCGGCTGCCACCTCGGGGGCCACAGGCGCCTCGATCTTGCCGACAACATCAATGATCAGCTTGACCAGGTCGCCCATGGTCATGCCCGAGATCGGCTGATCCTCGGGTGCCACGGCGGGAGCCGCAACATCTGCCTTGACGGTTGCGACCAGAGGTTCCGCAGGAGTCTCCACGGGCGTTTCCGCGGAAACGGCCTTGGCGGCCGCCGCCACCGGCTGCCAGACGCGCTCCACTGCGGTCCATTGATCGAATGGAGCGAGAGCGACGGTCTTCGTGGCATCATCCCAGGTATATGGGATGCTCCAGCTCTTCTCCTCCCGGACTGCGATCACGTGGTCATCGAAGACCGTGTCCGCCCAGGTCCAGGGACCATTGGCGAAGGGAGGCGTCAGAGCATTGATCGCACTCCGGACAGCCTCGATCCGGGCCGTGAGATCGACCTGCTTGGTAACCTCGGCGGGCGGCGCGGCAGTCTCTGCCGGGACAACCTCAGGCGTCACCTCCGGCGCGACCTCTGCTTCCTTGGTGCGGACGCCCTGGTCGATGGCCGTTGCCTCAGCCTTCTCGGCCATGTCAATGACGCTCTCGACCAGCTTTCCATCCGCACCCAGGCCGAGTTTCTTCTTGAACTCTTCGATCTTCGCTTTCTTCATCGGTGTTTCCTCCTGCTCTACGACGAGCTGCACGAATGGATTGCTGGCTGCCTCCTTGGGAAGCAGACTTCTCTCGAAGCGGCGAATGCTGTGATAGACACCCTCCTCGTCCGGCTCGGTATCGGGATGGAAGAAGGAGATCGAGCCGCTCAGATCGTTTGCCTTGGCGGCGATAATCTCGCCGAGTTGCTCATTCACGAAACCGCCAGCCTCGACGAGGATGCGGCCCTCCATGGCGTTGAAGTCGCAGGTTCCAATGTCCAGGCCAGGCACGTGCCACCAGCGCAGCGGGCCGTAGTCACCGTCGGCGTCTGCCCGGGCCACGTCTTCCTCGAGTGCCTTCTGCGAGATCACCTCGCCGTCCCGGTCCTCGAAGGCATTGCTGGAGAGCATGGCCCAGCGCCATTGGCCCTCGGCGTTCTTGAAAACGGTCAGGCCGACGCGGGTCATTCCTCGACCTTCTTCTGGTGCCGCAGTTCGGCCATGAAGCGGTCGGTGAAGGCCAGAGGATCCGGCTTCTGCGGCGTCTCGCTTGCGGCGGCTGGCGCTGCCTGTTCCACCGCTGGGATGTCGGCGGCAACGAGCGGCGATGATTGCTCCTGTGTTTCGGCTTCCTTCTCGGATCGACCGCGCCACATGCTCAGGCAGATAGCCACGGCCTGGTCCTGGTCTTCGGCCGTCCCATCCTCCAGGACCTGTGGCACACATCGGCCCATGAAGTCGCTTTCGCTTTCGTCCGCCTGTACTTCTGGCATGCCGCCCTCCTAGCCCCGGTTCTGCCGGGTGACCTCACTGTCGACCGCCCGCTGCAGAAGTGCGGGCATTTTGTCGTTCCACTTCTCGGCGATCGCAATATCGAACTCGCGCGCCTCGATCCCGGGCAGGCTCAGCTTCTTGCTCACGAAGACGACACCGCCCTTGCCCTTGTTGGAGCCGATGTAGCGGTGGCGCGTCTTTGGCCGGAAGCCTCCGACCATGACGGCCCGCCGGACACTCGTGCCCGCGTTGAGATAGCCGTAGATGTCGCTCGTCGTGTAGACCTCCCGCACACCAGGACGGGAGTCGATGGTGAACTCGGGTCGGCTATCCCATGTCCGGGTAGTGGCCACGAAATCGACCTTAGCCGAGGCGGCTGCCTCAGACAGGCTGTTCTCGACGGCCCGGACGATGGCCGCGCCGTCGAGGAATGGTTCCCTTGGGATGATGACCCGCATGGTGTCGGCCATCACTTACGCCACCTGCGCTCCTCCCAGATATTGATGGCGCCAAGAAATATCATCGAGAATAGAAATCCCACAGAAATGCCAACAAGGGTTTGAAGCAAATCGTTCATCACTCTCTCTCCGTCAGGACAAGCAGTCTGACACCCTGCTCGAACCTCTCCATGATCCATTGCGCAATCCGGTCCAGGTCCATCGTCGCAGGCGCCGTGGTTAGGTCGATGTCCGCCTCTACCCGGTAGGCCCCGCTGGTTCCGACCGCCGTCTGCCGCAGGTCAACCAGCACCAGGTCGGTCTGCGCGCTGGCCAGGGCCTCGGCCAGCATCCTCCGGGCTTCGGCCTCGTCGGGCGGGATATACTTCCCGTGCGCCATCCAGGTCAACGTGATCGACTTCATTCAGACCGTCCTCTAGTACAGGGCGATGATCCCCGTCGCCGAGGTCCCTGTGGCAAAGACTCTTTTCACTGCGAGCGGATGGACAATGCCAACCGCAAGTGACGTGAACTGGATTGCCGTGGTATCGTCGGCCAGGTTCACCCGCAGATTTCCGGCCTGACCACCAACGTAGATGCCCCGGCTCACGTTCGGCAGGTCTACCGTGTCGCTGGGCGTGACCCCCATGGCCGAGTGCATCGCGTGAGCTGGATCGTGCGGAAAGCGTGATCGTTGCGCCATGTCATTCTCCTAGACTTGCAGTTCTCCGTTCCGGATCTGGATCGGGTTCCAGCCGTCTGCCCGCTCGAGGCAGATCTGGCAGTGATGGGTCTCGACCTGGCCGAGCTCCCAGTAGCAGTCGTAGTCACCGGCCTCCTGGTCAAGCGTCTCAATCCTCCAGGAGCAGAGGCAATTTCCGAGGCACTGCGTCCCCTCGCCTGGCATCGCCGGCAATGGGAGGAATTGCACGTCTCCCGTCCAGTAGGGCACCTGGATCGCCGACGCATAGGACTCCGCCCTGGTAGCGAAGCCTGCCTGCCATTCTTCCGCGTCCACGATCTCCACCCGGAAGTTCGCCAGGTACTCGTACTGCTCGCCCACCAGCCGGGCCAGATACTCGGCAGAGCGCTCGTCCACGTCCGGCGATCCCTGGCCAGCCATGAGTGAGGCGGTGTGGTAGCGGGCCAGCAGGCGCTCGAAGTCTGTCTGCCAAACCGCCGCCGTGATCTCGCCGGCCTCGAGGCGTCCCGTGAGCTGGTCGATCTCTCCAACCAGCCGGTCTCGAAGCCATCCCAGCTCGGGCCGGACCTGCTTCTGGCCGGAGAGTCGCGCCTTCCGATAGAGCACAACCGCTGCGGCGCGCTCTTGCTCAATGAGGCGCGCGGCCCGTTCCTGCGCGTCCTTCGTCGGCTTGTCTGCCTTCATGCCCATCCGCTGGCCGAGCACGTAGTCCACGGGAGATCCAAGAGCCGGCGCGCGCGGTCCCGCTGGCGCCCTGTCGTTCAGCACGCCCAGCGCAGCGACGATCAGGTTCAGCGCCGCCGTCTTCGTTCTCACAGCAGCATCACCAACTCCTCTTCCTCAATCTCTTGCCGCTCAAAGTCCAGTTGTGCCTCGGCCCGCAGTCGTGCATCCTCCTCCGACAGATGGAGCACGCCCCGGAAGAGTTCGGCCCACAGCTCCAGCGCCCGCCGTTTGTTCTCCTCCATCAGGCGGGCGTAGGAGCCGGGATCCTCATAGATCTGAACGGTCTGCTGACGGGAGGGCGAAGGCGGAGGTGGCAGTGGCGGTTCCTGGCCGCCTTCAATGGTCAATTCTGCCGTGATGGTCAGTGCGCCCTCGGCGGCCGCCGACAGGCCGCGGATGACATCCTCCTCGAGCGTGAAGGTCTCAGCTCCAGCAATGGCGGCAACGAGGCCTCGCAAGATACCTGCGCCCGCGGCGGCCCCGGTAGCACCTGCTTCCCCACTGATCAAACTCACCAGCCGGCCGAGTCCGGCTGTGATGGTCTCTGAACCAGTGCCGGCGGCCGCAATGCCACGCAGGACACCCAACGCTGCGGTCTCCGCCTCGGAACCGGCAATCGTCGCGGCGACGCCTCGCAGAACACCCAGCGCCGCCCCGGCCCCGTCTACGCCAGCGATGGCCGCCACTAGGCCACGAGCCACGCCCAGTGCGCCAGCGATGGTCTCTGCCCCGGCAAGAGTGGCCGCCAGGGGCCGTGTCACAGCCAGACTCGCCGTGACAATCTCTGTGCCCGCTAGAGTGGCGGCTAGGTCAACCTGACCTGGAACATGGCCCGAGACGACATTACCGAAGAAGATCCGCAGTTGAGACATCTATGCGCTCGTAGTCGGAATGCTCAGCATGAAGTCACACCACTGCTTCGGGCTGGTCTGGTCGATGCCGACAATTGTCACCACGTCGGCATTCATCTCGGTGGCCGACAGTTCCAGGAGGACACAGACACTGGCCGTCGGACTCACTGTAGGCAGAGTAGTGAAATTGCTCAACCCGGCCCCGTCCTTGTCTGCCCTGAAGTCGCCAACCGCGATGGTTGGACTGACTTTGAAACTGCCGGGAATGGCGAAGTCGGACAGGGCAACGCGGACCTTGAAGTCCTCGTTTTTGACGGGCGGGTTGTACGGCGCGGCACACATCCTAGACTCCTATCAAGCAGGCCGGCTCTATGCCGATCTCCGCCGTCTCATCGCATGCCATCTGCACTACTGCGGCCTGCCCAAAGTCCAGTAGCGCATGTGCCCAGACCTCTATTCGATCCCCATGGTTCAACTTGATGCCCCACCCGCCTTTCAGGAGGTTGATGACCCCATAGTGTCCTTGTGGAGCAAACACAGTTGTCTCTCCAGGGCAGGTCAGATAACCAAGTTCGGCTATGCACGAACCGTTGACATAGACCTGCACGGTCGCACACCAGGGTTCCGTGTATGCCGCCTTCACGTCCCACGACATCAGCCGGAAGCCCTGGGCCGGCACCGTGTAGGAGAGGATGTCCAGGGCCGTTCCCGAGGCTGGCGACCGCAGTACGCCGATCTGCAAATCCGCAGCCCCCGTCACCGGGTTCTTGCCGTGCAATTCTGCTATCCACTTGGAGGCCAGTATCAGTCCCGCCGCTGGCTCCAGCGGCGTCACCTGCACCTTGATGACCTGGCCGCTGGTGAAGTCCACGCCTTCCCCGAGGGAACGACCTCGAACCGCATTCCGCCAATCCACGGCTATCTTCAGCGTAGGAGAATGGATCGGGAACTGCTGGATGGAGAGTTCGGCCTTTGTGGTGCCGTCCACTACCAGGAAGGCCGTGCCCATTCTCAGCCCTGCGCCAGCCGGGGCGAACATGCTGCCGGGTGGGATCACCGAGACGAGAAGGTTCTTGAGTGTCTCGACCTTCCCGGCGGGCACAACGTATTCGAGCAGGAGTGTGGCATCGCCCAGGGGAAACAAGGGCACCCTGGTTGCAAATCCTGCCGACGTGAGGGGATTGGGAATCTCCCCGCCCCGTTTGTTCGGGTCGTCGAAGACGCCCTTGCCCCACTGGATGTTGGCGGTCATTTACCCTTGCCCAAAAAGTGAGGCGCTCCAGCGCATGGAAGTCGTCGAGGCAGGAGTAACCACCCACCGCACGACTTCGGCCCCGGAGAACAGGATGCCGTCTCCCCACGGGATGACGATGACGCCAGCCACCGAGTCGAGATCCGTGTTCTGGATGCGGCCCTCGAACTTGTCCACGCCGCCCTGTTCCAGGTAGACGATTCCCATGTTGGCTTCGGTCGCGGACCACGTCGTCAGAAACCCGCAGACGACCGTGGACTTCCAGGAGGTCGCCGCGCCCGGCGTGAAGGACGTGATGACCTGATCCGCGGTTACCGCTGTCGTCGTAAGTGATCCCTGTTGGATGGTTGCCATGTGCTATCTCCCTGCTTCTAACTCGCCCTGCCGCCCCGCAATGTCGAGGGTCAGCACGGGCGCATTCTCGCGGACAGCCACGACATCCACCGTGTCTGTCAGGCCCCACTCAACCGGATAGCCGCACAGCGTCGGCATGAACGGCCCGGCCTGCGAGGCCACCATCTGGTCGATGGTCCGGTGGAAGTCGTCATACCCGATGCGGATGAGGCGCACCTTCGCCCCCTGTTCCTTGAACTGCTTGATCACCAGGCCAATGTCGCGCCTGACGCTCTCGGGAACATAGGAGTCCATCGCGACTTTGCGCACTCAGTCCTCCGAGAAGCTCAGCGAGCTGGCCGGGAACTGCGGCGTATCACCCGTCAGCACCGGCTTCGGCGTGGTCAGTGTGGCGTAGGCAATCATGTTCACGCCAGCCGATTCGAATAGCCCCACCCCGACGATGTTGCCTGACTGATCTCCGGTGGCGATCGGGAATGCCAACAGAATGCCGTTGACCTTCGGGTTGGCCGACGGCCACGTGGTCAGATCGTTGGTCACGG
>Ga0315289_10016781_pt1 | contig 10081 bp, 11 predicted proteins | sample YL17G11_40_MG_FD_203452 | JGI IMG/M metagenome (GOLD analysis project Ga0315289, IMG submission 203452) | Sediment microbial communities from Yellowstone Lake, YNP, Wyoming, USA - YL17G11_40 | ecosystem: Environmental > Aquatic > Freshwater > Lake > Sediment | place: USA: Wyoming | collected...
GCGACGTGATAGTGATGTCTAGAGGCTGCAATGGACTTTGCAGCTTCTGCTGCGAGCCTAGTATGAGCCATGGCTGTTTGAGATGTCGCTCACCAGAAAATGTTATGAAAGAAATTTTGGAGATGGCAGAATATCACGAAGGGAGACCTCTAAGCGTCATTTTCGCCGACCCCAACTTCATGGGTAGCCCAAACAGAGTTGACCGCCTTTCCGACTTGTTGATGGAACACGATCTGAACATAGAATTCTGCGCCATGGTTAGAGCGGACGCGATGGCTAGAAACCCGGAGATCGTGAAGAAAATGTGCGGAGCAGGCATAATCAAGTTTGAGATGGGCATAGAAAGCCCAAACTCCAAGGATTTGAAGTCAACCAAAAAGGGCATCACAACTAGAGTTCATGGGGAAGCAGTTCAGAACATACGTGAAAACGGCGGCAGAGCAGGCGGCACATTCGTGATAGGCCTCCCTGACCAAACGGCGGAGGAAATCAAAGCTTTTCCAACCTACGCGAAGGAGATTGGTTTGACGGCGGCAGCCTTCGGCATTGCAACGCCGTTTCCAGGGACAGAGTTCTACAAGGAACTGGACAAACAAGGATTGATCTTCGAGACCAACTGGGACAATTTTGACGAGATGCACTCCGTCTACAGGACCAAGCATCTGTCAAAAGAGAAGATTGAAGAGATGGCAACCTACTGCATGGCAAAATTCTGGAATATGGACACGCTCATTGATCAGGAAATGGTCTTTCAGAAAAGAACTGGGAGAAAGAAGGCGCTAGTAGATTTCATTCGAGAAAGGACATCGAATGTGAGTTTCCTGACGAACAATGGAAATGAGTTACAGAAGGACAACTTTGGCCAGCACATAAAGACGTTTCTTGAGGCTTATGCAGACCCTCGTGTGGAAGCGTACACTAGAAAGGTGGGGGTGCATGAAGTTCTAGAGATGACGAGATTCCTCCGAATACTTGGCCCCCAAAAAGTTCAATGCGTATTAAACCTCGACGACACCACTATTAGTTTTGTCTTCAAAACAACCAAGAAGACTGTTGAGTACATACGAGTCACACAGGGAAGGCAGGATGATTCAACGATAAACCTCGATGTGGATCTGAAGTGGTTAAGCGAACCAGACCAGTCAAATCTGGTAGAGAGACTCATCTTTCTGTTCTCGCATAATCTGAGCACCAAAAAGCTATGGAACACTTTCAGGCTTTCTGTCGCAACAGGAACAGAGATCTTGGCGTGGAACCTACGAAAATCTCGTCCACAAAAAACGAAACCCCCGCAAAATAGCGCATCACGAAGCCCCCTACAAAAGTCCACCCACTGAGAAGCCGACCACTTCACCGAAGAGCAAAACGATCAGATTAAAGCTTTCTTCAGAGTTCCAAATGCAGATGTCAAAATTCCAGCGTGAACCTCTGGGAACACTTCCCTTCAAGCTCTTGCGTTGTGCCTTTCCTCTGTTGAGTATTCCCGTTGTAAAAGAATACTTGACTTGCAGCCTTCTGCAGTACACCACGACTCTTTAAGGGGCAATTTGCCAAGTCCTCGATACAAGAAAGAAAGTAAGTCACCCTCTGCATAGAAATAGTACAGGTTCGTTTTGCAAATCAACATCAAATTGTCTATATTATTACCTCAGCTGGTTTTGTCCAATCTCATATGTCCATTGGAACATGGTTGTGAAAACTCAGACGCCCACTATCCAAGACCCCGCGAAATCTGAGTACTTTTTTTGGACATCCACACAGCTCAAAAGATTGTGAATAGCCCCCTAATGTCTAGCCAGTTCAGATCCCACTCCACCCGCCACACACAAACATCACTAGCACACGCTCTCGATTTTGAAGCTCGAAAGGCACCTACATGCTTGGCTTATATTTATGGTCCAGGATTTCTTAAGGTGCGGTTTTGGCCGTTATGGAGTATCATGAATTCGGGTGGACAGGAGTCAAAGTCTCCGATATCGGCATGGGCACGTACTATGACCCAATGTACATCATTATGTCGTTCCTCTTCGGTCACCAAGGAGGAAGGGACAAGAAGATAGCCGCTCTGAAGAAGGGGTTAGACCTTGGGATAAACCTCTTAGACACTGCAGAAATATATCAAACAGAAGACATAGTTGCAGCGGCGATTGAGGGTCGCAAGAGAGACGACTTGTTCATTGCGACAAAGGTCTTCATGAACCATCTTAGATACAAAGGTGTTTTGAAAGCTGCTGAGAAGAGCCTGAAGAGGCTGAAGTGCTCCTACATCGATCTCTATCAGATTCACATGCCGAACCCGAGAGTCCCTATTGAAGAGACCATGAAAGCCATAGAGAAACTAGTTGAAGACGGAAAAGTCAGATACCTAGGCGTGAGCAACTTCTCCTTGAAACAGATGAGGAAGGCTGATGAAGCCCTCTCAAAGAACAAACTCGCCTCCAACCAAGTTGAATACAACCTGACGGCTAGAAAAAGAGAGAAGGATCTCCTCCCCTACTGCGAGGAGAAAGGCATCGCTATTTTGCCCTACAGACCAGTCGCTCATGGCGCCTTAGCCAATCCAAAAAAGAAACTAAAAGTTGCCATGGACGAGCTCTCGCGGAAACATGGCGGCAAAACTCCAGCGCAGATAGCCCTCAACTGGCTGATAACCAAGAGCAAGGTGATCTTTCCTATCCCGAGGGCTTCTAGACCGGACCGAGTGATTGAGAACCTCGGTTCAGTAGGCTGGAGACTTGACGCCGAAGACATGAGAAAGCTAGAGGAAGCCGCACGCTCTTAGCTTACAATTAACATATGGCAATTTCTGGGTTCACCGCGCGTTCTTGCCGACCTGTCCCGGTCCACGCAAACCATAAAGAAGGTCAACATCCTAACGAAAAATCTCACCGATCCTAGGCTTCCACTTGAAAAACGAATTGGCCCATGCCAAGATAGGTCTGTCAGCCTCTATAGGGCCTTGTCTTTCCACCAGAAATCCGGGTCGCTAAGCTCAAGTGTAAACACCAACATATACTAAGTCCATTCACTCGCAAGCAGTTTATGAAAAAAACTGCGACCAGAGCAGCAAGCTCTTCACAAACAGACTTGAAACGAGCTGGCGACAAGTCGAACCTACGAAAAACGGGAAGTTGCGATGTCTCCACTTTTGAGAGAGTAAATCAGTTCGTTCTCATGACTATAGAGACGCGTCAATATCTTCTCGAAACGTCCACTTTGGACAAGGTCCCAGCTGAAGCTACTTTTTGTCACAACTACTCTTATCTAATCAGAAACCTTTAATTCTTATGACTTTGAAATATAGCGAGGTTAATCTTTCAGGTGTGCAACCAATAAAAGAGGCGATTAACCCGCTGTAGCGGGGTGGGGTAGCCAGGATTAACCCGCTGGGCTCATAACCCAGAGATCAGTAGTTCAAATCTACTCCCCGCTACCAAACCTTTCTACTACAGAAGTTGGACACGTCTCGAAAAAGTTTCTTGAAAACAAAAAACAGTTTTGGAGGATCAGGCTTTGCCTTTTTCTTCTTTTCCGAAATAAGTTGTCCACTTGAGTTTGCGAGCATCCCTTCTCAGAAAGAGGGAACTTTTCCTGCATTTGCTCGAGCAGAACCACAGGATAGAACCGTCATTCTTGACATACATCATTCCTGTACCAGCTGCAAAGTCGTTGCCGCAGAATGAGCATTTCCTAGGTTTCGGCATATGATCACTCTCTTGATGATCCTTGCTTATCTGTTGATTTTCTTCGCTTCTCTCTCCGTTTCTCTAAGCAGCAAAAGATCTTGAACACGCACTGGTCCTTTGACGTTTCGCGATATTATTCGCCCTTTATCTTTGCCTTCTAAGATACGCACTCTCACCTGCGAGATCTCACCCGTAACGCCCGTGCGGCCGATTACCTGAATCACTTCTGCCGGGGTGAGTTCCGCGCCTTCAGACGCTCTCTCAGCTTTCTCTTCTTTGCTCATCACTTAGTTCCTCGTCTGGCCTGCTCCACCCTTGCGACAATTTCCTTAACGAGCCCCGCGGCGTCTCCTTCCTTCACTATGGCGGCTGCACCAGCAGGAACGTCGATTCCTATGGCACTGCCTATCTTTTCCTTGTTAGGAACAAACATGTACGGAATCTTTCTCTCCTCGCAAAGCAACGGCAAGTGAGCCACGACTTCTGGTGGCTGAACATCCTCAGCTATCACCACAAGCTTTGCTTGAGCTCTTTCGATGGCTTTGGTCGTCTCGTTTGTACCTTTTCTAACTGCACCTGATTTTGCAGCTATTTGCAGGGCCTCATAGGCAGCATCTGCCAACTCCTTCGAAATCTCAAACTTCACATAGAATGGTTTAGACATAGGCCTCACCCTTCAAATGCACAGTCTAATCAACAATCCCTCTTTATGAAGGTTTCGACCTCAATGGTAGAAGCCAGAGAACACGAACCCAGCACTGAAAACTACCAAAGACGAAAAACACGAAAACCCCAACGCTTCGAAGAGAACGTAAGCATGTTCAGCTAGAATCTCCGTCAATCCGATCTGCTTTCAATTCTCATAAACTCGGTGTTTCGAAATGACAAGAAGAGGAACTTCAATGCTGAAAATCAGCCAAAGCAAGCCGATCTAGTGAAACGGACGTGCAAGGCTTGGGATTTGACCGTAGAAAAGTTTAAATAGGCTGCTCCGCTGAACCGTCTTGCTTTTCGTGAGGGGAAATTTCAAATTTGCAGAGATTAGGCCTAATCCTTCACACAAGTCCGAACCGCAACATCATAGTAAAGCTTGAGAACATTCCTAGAATCGGCGAAACGGTCGTTGATGAAAACCTGAAATCAATCGGGAGAGTTTTTGATATACTTGGTCCTGTGTCCTCACCGTACGCAGCGATAAAGCCTCTCATTCGAAACGTTGAGAGTTATACGAACAAAATGCTCTACGCAGTCCCCTCAAAGAGGAGAAAGGAGTAAGAACAAGTATGGATGATAATGAAGGAGTACGCATAGATCAAGATTCCGCGTCGCTCGGGCAGAGTCGTGAACCTGCCAAGGTCCAGTGTTGCCCCGAATGTGGTAGCACGAGGATCATGCGTGATTATGAATGTGCTGAACTCGTCTGCATGAACTGCGGGTTTGTACTTGCGGCAAAGATGACTGACAGAGGACCAGAGTGGAGAGCTTTCGACGATGAACAGAGAAGCAAGAGAACAAGAGTCGGAGCACCATTGACCTACACCATTCATGACAAAGGCTTATCAACGATGATCGACTGGCACGACAGGGACATCTATGGAAAGAGCTTGTCACCGGGCCAGAAGGCTCAAGTGTATCGACTGAGAAAATGGCAGCGTCGCATAAGAGTTTCAGATGCGACAGAAAGAAACTTGGCTTTCGCGCTTTCTGAGATCACAAAGATTGCCAATAACCTGAACCTTCCCAAAAGCATCCTTGAAACAGCCTCGGTTATCTATCGGAAAGCTGTAAAAGAACGGTTGATACGAGGAAGGTCAATCCAAGGAGTGACAGCGGCCGCCATATACCTGGCCTGCAGACAGTGCGGTCTTGCCAGGACGTTGGAAGAAATAGCACAATCGTCAACTGTGAACAAAAAGGAAGTTGGCCGAAGCTACCGTTTTCTGATCAAGGAACTGAACTATTCTGTTCCACCGGTCAAACCAAGCCAGTACATAACAAAATTCTCAAACCAGTTGACGATGCAAGGAAAAGTTGAAGAAATAGCTCACAAAATCTTGGCCGTCGCTAAGGAACTTAAGCTTACTTCAGGTCGCGGACCCACAGGCATAGCTGCTGCAGCAAGCTACATCGCTTCAGTGCTGACAGGAGAAAGAAAAACACAAAGAGAAATAGCTGAAATTGCGCAGGTTACCGAGGTTACAATTAGGAACCGCTACAAGGAACTCGTAGAGCGGTTGTCTTTCCAGATGACGATCTAGAATTCCTTCTTTCTTTTTCTATTCACATCCAAGCGTCCTGTCAAGTGAAGAATGAAACTCCGCGAACGCCTTTTCTGTACAAAACACATTTTAGACCAGTCATCTGAAGACTAGATGAGGAGGGAAGAACTGCTTGGTTAGTTGTCCTAAGTGCGGGACTGATGTACAGACGCCTCTTAAGACTTGGGCTATTCCTTCGAGAAAACCGTTAAGAGAAGGCGAAGAGCCAAGGCTCGCAGGAATATTCGAATGCCCGAAGTGCAAAGCACGATTCAGGGCGGCTGTCGCTGCGGAAAAAGGAGTTGAGGAAGCAGCAAATATAAGGAACATGGTCGAGAGGATCAGAGGTATCAAGGGAGAGCTTATGCAGACCCTGGTCAACCTGCGCGAAAAATTAACGACCCTGGAGACTGAACGCGCCAACCTGATGGTCGAGATAGAAAAACTGAGGAAGGTAGCCGAGGCAAGAGTGAGCGCCCTTGAAGATGAAGTAACCATGCTGAGGAACGATGCGAAATCTCTGCGAGATCTTTTGGGATATCAACAAGGAGAAGAGAAATGAGGAAGGATGCGCTGCTGGTCTACGCCGGGTTTATGCTTTAGCCGCGCCAGCAGCGTCAGTCACGTATTTGCTGTAGTATTCTTGAGCTTTCGCTACAGCTTTGTCAGGGTTTTTCAGGATTAGGTACTTCGCGCCTGTGACTCTTTCTGCAGAGTCATAATATTCTGCGACTTTCTTCGCGTTTCCCTCGTAGAGGGACAATCCTCCAGCTACTTCGTACCACATTCTGGCGCTGACAAAGTCCTTGTCTTTCTCAAATCTCTTCGCGTTGTCAGCAGCCTGTTTCACTGTCGTTTCGATCTTCCGTGGGTCGAGGAACATCACTGGAAGCAGAGCTTCATATGTTTCTTTGTCATCTGCGCACAATTGCTCAAGTTCAGTAAAAGTCCTCGGTTTCACAGCATTCTTTTCGTCTTTTTTCTTACCAAACATGCTTGATGATGCCTCCTCAGCTCCATTGTTAATTCGAATTTGTGCTACTATAATAGACAGTTAATCTTAAAGGTTTGTCTATGTTCTTACTAGGCTATGCCGTACAAGTTCACGTTCGACCTCTCGAAGATACCTCGCTTCTTCTTCGTGGAGATTGCCAAGATTGGGTACCAAGGGGCGGTGCACAAGAGGGTCGGAAGAACTATGCAGCATGTCATCATGAAGTTCAAGATACAAGAAGCGACAGGTCTCAACCTGTCTGATGCGATAGTCTTGCTTCAAGACTTCATCGACATGCAAGCTGTGAACCTTATAGAAAGAAAGAGATTCGTTCAAACCAAAAGAAGGGCTTTGTTCCTGCCCCATTGTTCAAGGAAATACATGGACAACAAGTGCAAAGCCTCCTTTGATCCTTCTATTCCTTCGTACATCTGCGCTCATTGTTCTCATGACTGCCCAGTTGGAGAGGCAGTCCTGTTCGCTGAGAAGAAGTGCTACGACGTATACATTGTGCCTGGCGGTTCCTGCATACCGAAGATCTTGAAAGCAAAGAACTATGAGGGAGTTGTGGGCGTAGCCTGCGGAGAAGAGGTGAAAGCAGGCATGGGGTTGTTGAAATCAATGAATGTATGTGGACAGAACGTTCCTCTGATAAAGAACGGCTGTGCAAACACAGCCTTCAACCTTGAAACGTTGTCTAAAACCCTTTGACATCTGAGGAAAGACTACTTCACTATTTCTCTCTTCTTCCAGCGTAAGTTCTTGTTGTGACACTTTCTGCACTTCACGGCAGTCGCAGCGTTTCGCGCACCACAGTGCCTGCATATTTTCATGTAAAGTCGGTGCTTCTGTGCCAAAGTCTTCTTCAACGGGTCCAATATCGGCATTTGTGTGGCCTCTTTTTAGTGGCTATGACTCAGATGAGCCAGTGTCAAATATACCTTTTGCAGCTTCAAGGTCGTTGCTGTCTCTTAGAAGCAAGACGTTTCGCTAGTATTTCGGCGACGCCGCCAGGCTTTTCAGCAACTTCCACGCCTGCCTTTCTGAATGCTTCAATCTTGTTCTCCGCAGTGCCAGCCTTTCCAATGACTATTGCGCCTGCGTGCCCCATGCGCTTCCCAGGTGGAGCTGAACGCCCAGCGACGAAAGCAACCACGGGTTTTGAATAGTTTCCAGCAGCAATGTGCTGGGCTGCAAGCTCCTCGAGGTTCCCGCCGATTTCTCCTATCAGAACTACTGCCTTTGTCTGTGGGTCTTTCTCAAACATGTTCAGTGCGTCTATGAAATTAAGTCCTGTTATTGGGTCTCCTCCAAGACCCAAGCAGGTTGATTGCCCCAGCTGTTTCCTGGACAAGCCGGCAGCTATCTCGTAGGTCAAAGTTCCGCTCCGTGAGACGAGGCCGACGCTGCCAGACTTGAAGATGTGCGAGGGCATTATTCCGAGCTTGCATGCGCCGGGTGTTATAATGCCTGGAGTGTTAGGGCCGATGATCGTGGCGTTGACTTGTTTGGTGTATGCCATGACGTTGATGGCGTCCCTTATGGGGATATGTTCAGTTATTATCACTATTGTCTTGAGCCCGTTCTCCATAGCCTCCAGTGCTGCGTCTGCTGCGAATGGAGCGGGTACGAAGATTATGGACGCATTCGGCGAGTGCTTTGCTTTGGCCTCCTCAACTGTGTCGTACACAGGAACACCGTTGATGTTCTTTCCGCCTTTTCCTGGCGTTACGCCCGCAACTATCTTGGTACCATAGTCCAGCATCAGCTTAGTGTGGAAGCTTCCTTGTGTACCCGTTATGTTTTGGACTATTGCACGGGTGTTCTTGTCGACTATTATTCCCACGTCAGTTGCCTCCTTTCGCGACGATTTGGACGGCTCGTTGAGCTGCTTCATCCATGCTTTCCAGTACGTGAATACCCGCGTCTGTCAGTATTCTCTTTCCTTCTTCTTCATTAGTGCCGACTAATCGTATTACCATCGGTTTTGTGACCCCGACTTTCTGTTTTGCTTCCAGAATACCCCTTGCAACTTCGTCGCATCTGGTGATTCCGCCGAGTATGTTTATGAACAGCACTCTCACGTCTGGGTCTGAGAGTACTATCTTGAGAGCTAAGGCTGTCTTTTCAGATGGAGCTCCTCCTCCGACATCCAAGAAGTTTGCTGGTTTTCCGCCATAGTATTGGATAGTATCCAGTGTTGCCATCACAAGACCCGCGCCGTTGCCTATTACGCCAATGTTTCCGTCTAGTTTCACGTATGCTAGGTCGTTTTCCATCGCCTCCAATTCTTGTGGGCTGAGGTCGCTCTCTCCTTCCAGAAGCTTCTTCTTGTATTCTGGATGGCGGAATAGGGCATTGTCGTCAATTATTATACGAGCGTCTGCGGCCATGAATTTTCCGTCAGACGTTTCTACCAAAGGATTCATCTCGATGAGTTCTGCGTCATAATCGACGCACGTGGCATACAATTTTTCGAAGACCCTGCCAAGCTCAGACATTTGCGGTCCAGAATAGCCGATCTTCTTGGCGATCTGTCTGGCTTGAAATGCTGGAAGCCCAAGATGGGGGTCGATCGGACTTTTGACAACTTTTTCAGGAGTTTTGGATGCTACTTCTTCGATCTCCATTCCTCCGACTCCTGAAGCGATCGTGATGTACTCCTGATTGAACCTATCTGTTGTTATGCCGAAGTAGAGTTCCTTTCTGACCTGGATTTTTTCTTCTATCCACACGCTCTTGACTGGAATGCCTTTTATCTGCATATTGAGAACTTTTTCCGCTGCCTTCTCTACTTCTTCGACAGAATCAACGAAAAGAATCCCTCCTGCTTTTCCTCTGCCTGCGACAAGCACCTGTGCCTTCACTGCGAGAGGAAGTTTCAGCTTGGTAGCCACTTCGCGGGCTTGTTTAGTGGTAGTTGCCAGTCCGCCTTGAGGAACTGGAATTCCATATTTGGCCAATATGCTTTTTGCTTCGTGTTCGAAGAGTTTCATCAAATCTTTCTCCTTATCTCAGGGTTTCTATCGCGATGTAGGATTTGGTGTCTTGTACGCCGTCAATAGAAGATAGCCTTTTTAGCGCTTCGTCGAGTTCTTCCCTTCCAACCAGCACAAGCACATCGATGTCTCCCGCGATTCGAA
>Ga0315289_10016782_pt1 | contig 10081 bp, 8 predicted proteins | sample YL17G11_40_MG_FD_203452 | JGI IMG/M metagenome (GOLD analysis project Ga0315289, IMG submission 203452) | Sediment microbial communities from Yellowstone Lake, YNP, Wyoming, USA - YL17G11_40 | ecosystem: Environmental > Aquatic > Freshwater > Lake > Sediment | place: USA: Wyoming | collected...
GCCTAAACCCCTAAGTGCGGCTTTCAGGTCATTATATTTTGCGATAGACATACTATTACCTTCTATGTACTTTAATATTTTCGCCTATGTGTTAAGTTTAACCTTGATTCAATAGTTATTGGTTTTTTGGGGCGTAGCCGTGGATTGTGGTTAATATTTTCCGTGTACTCTGTTTGCTAGGGGGGCTTCACTTGTCTCCATATTTTTTAACTAAAAACGATATTGCTTTTTGTAAGTTATCAATGACAACATCAACTTCCTTCTTTGTTCTTTCAAAACTATCAAGCTGTATTTGTTCAATAATACACCCATCGGTTGTGTGGGTTGGGTGAAAAACCCAATGGCCGCTTCCCTTTTGTCCCCATCTAACTAAGTCACCATCAATGTAAATATCCTTTCCTTTAGAGTCAGCTATGAGGTATGCGCCCCTTCTACCGCTACCTATGGGGGGTATTTCCATGGAAAGGCACTGTTTGTAATCAACATATTTTGCAAGTTGCATCATCCGTTTTTTCAAAAGCTTAGAGCCATCAATAGATACAAAATTTAATATACATTCAGAGCCGTAGGTTTCCTTGCGATATTGAGAACTTTAGTGTTTCTATTCGATTATTACAACGCTATAACCTACTGTAGCTATTACTAAAAATATTTCCAAGTTAACACTATTAGTTCAAGCGTGGGGGTTTTCTCTATGTTTGAAGTTAATATTACGAATGATATGCTAACTATGGCTAAAGCCAAGTCCCATGACATGGGTAAATTATATAACAGCATTACTCGGGGGGAGGGGAATCTGGCGGGTTTCATTGGGGAGGCTATGGTGGCGTCAGTAATAGGCGCGGCTATGGCGAATACCTACGACTATGACTTGGTTGCCGGAGCCCTTACAATTGACGTTAAGACCAAAAGAACGGGTAAGGCCCCTCAACCCCACTACGAGTGCTCGGTAGCTGACTTTAACACCAAACAAGCCTGTGACTGGTATTTGTTCACCCGTGTGCATACTACGCTTACTAAAGGCTGGATACTTGGATATTTGCCTAAAAGGGAATTTTATAAAAAGGCTAAATTTTGCCGCAAGGGCGAAGTAGATCTTGCCAACTATTTTATATTCAAAGCCGATTGCTACAATATCAAAATAGAGGAACTATGGACGTTGTCTCAACGTTTGCTGCCATCCACAAATATCATTTACAAATAACCAAGTGTAATTAATATATTGCCACTAGTGGGGCGTCAAAAATTAAATATATTCTATTCCCGAGCTAAAGTTTTTTGGGATTTCTCCGATAAGTGAGTTGAGAGGTCAAAGATGGCTAAGTTTTCCCGGCTATCTCTGGCCTTTTGATTTACCCCCAAAGGAGAAACCAATATGAAACAAGCTACCGAAAAAGAATTGCTGGCTCGCAAAGTTTTTAGCTACCTAAAGCCCAAATTCAAATACGATCCCTACATTAAACTAGCATGCAAAAGAAGAAAAACCACAATCTCAAACATGCTGAGAATCGTGCAAGAAAGATTACAGCTTCTTTCTATAGAATCGCTGAAGCTGATGGATGATAATAAAGCAGAAAACTATCTGGAGTTTAGACTAAGTTTCATCGAAATTTCTTTTATGGACGATAAGGATATTTTGGCTGGATATCGTGACTCAATAGCACCCCGCCATTGATTTCTTCACAAGTAGCAGTGTCTAATATATAGACAGAAAGCTTATAACTATGCTATTGTTTTTTTAGGTAAAAATAAGGGCACAAAATTTGCTTAAGCATTTTTTGACCATTTTGTGGGAGAATAACATGAGTACGGCAGAGTTAAAAAAACAGATACGTGGAGAATTTGAAAATCTTTTGCTCAAATATGCGGGGATGCTCGCTTGGTATGATAGGGAATTGCACAAAATTTTTGAGCCCGAAGATGGTTCTGGGATAAATATAAGTGCGGGTGTTGACACATCGTTATTTGTTAAGGCGCTAACTAAACTAGATGATGATTTTGCCGAAAAAGAATTTTCTTTCTATAAAGAATACAGGCGTATACTTCAAAAATATCACAAAAAGCTTCAGATTGCAGAGCAAAAAGAAGAGCTGGAGATGGCCATTGCTTCCTTGCAAAATAGGTTAAGATTAACTATATCTCTTGTTAGTGAAGATGCCGCCGATAAGCTAGAACAAGCAAAATTACTTGGTGTATCGGGGAAGCCTATTGCTAGAATGGAATTCTTGGCAGAACTAACACTTGCCAAGCAAATGGATTTTTTCAATTCCATCTTCGGCGAGTTTGGGTGAATTATTCATGGATTGAAAGAGCGTGACTTAAATCACGCTAACCCCTTAATAGGCAACTTAATTTTGTCGTCTTCCGTAAGGCCATCTATTTTGATTATAGTTACTTTGGCCTTTTCATTTAGCGCACATTCCCATTGATCTGCCCCATACCACATAAAGCTAGTTAGCCCGTATTCCCAGCAGATATCTTTGGGATCAATAATAGCAGTAAGTTTGTATGTCTTATCTTTTTTAGTCTTAGAACGATTTAGCCCGTAGTCACCCGCACCACTTTTTTCAAAAGACCAATGAATCCCTATATTTTTCAGATCTAATTGGGCTATGTTTTCTAGTACAACCACTCGATATATTTCAAGCTGAGTTTTGCCTTTCACTTCATTATATTTCGAAATATATTCGTTAAGGCGCTCATCTCCCACCATTTCCTGATACTCTTCCCCATTATAAACATCGTCTACGTTTTCTTTAACCCATTCTTTGGCGTCACTAAAATGCGATAAGTCTAGGCTACTTTTTTTAGCTGAAGTAGTTTTGCGCTTGGTCCATTTTTCTTGCAAGTGTTTGTAAAAATCTACCATATCCCAGCCATTTTTTCTAAGTACTTGAACTATTTTATGTAGGGCTGGTGTTCCTCTTTTAGCATTATGTATATCGGCCTTAAATGATTCAATCCCATCGTAGGCCCACAAGGAAGTAATAGCTCTTTTAGCCCCACCAAAGGGCTCAGTACTTAAATGGGTTATATCGTCCTTTTCATATAGCTCTAACCAAGTAGCCATATGATCTCGGTTACCATAGCTACGAGATGACCCATGGTCCACTTCCGTGCGAAGATCTATTTTGCTTAAGGGGATGGCCCTTCGCTTATCTAATAGCTTAGCGGATTCTTTATCGGTATATAGAAAAGTAGGTATTCCCTTTCGCTTAGCTTCTATCAATAGTTTTCTAAGCTGTCTTTTTAATACAGCCATCTCAACGCCCACAAAGTAAATATGGATCTCATCTATATACTTCAAGGCGGGTTCTATAAACGGCTTATCGCTCCAAACGCGGTCTTCCATTTCATTTTTAGAGGGAGCCACTTTTCGGAATTCGCGCCCCCAATAGTCTACGGGGTTTCCAATATAGTTATGCTGCAACTTAGCACCGTCTAGTTTTAACAGCACACCAAAATTCTCAGTAGATCCAATATGGTAGCTTCCTATTTTGCTGCGAGTAGTAGACAAATAGTAGTATTTGTCTTTGGGTTTATTTATATCGTCTGAGCTACTTATGAAAGTTAATGCAAACTGGTTTTCGCTTAATATTTTTGTAGCCGATGGGATAGAGGTGTAGTGGTATACCACATCTGAAATACCCGAGGTTACTAGCGACGCTGTGCTTTTTATAATATTATGAAAGGCATTGATAGCTGCTTGCAATGTTTTTTTGGCTTGATAGGCCCTGTGGGTATTGGTCACATACCAAGTTTCACCCCCCACCTCACTCTTCCATACTGCGGGTGATTCGGCTCCCCCACTGCCATGATGCCAAACGGCCTTGGCCTTCATTACAATATCTCGCTCTTCGTCCGTTAGTTTTACCTTACCTTTTTTAAGCGCGGCCATACTGGGTTCAGTAGCCTTGGCCTCTACCGTAAGTTCCACAACGCTAGGATTCAATATAACGAATGAGTCTTCCTCTAAGTTAGGCTCCGTGATCCGCACAGCGTCATAGCCCTTAAACAGTTTTTGTGGCTGGTATACCTCTTTATAGTGTTGCCACCAAAAAGTTTCTGGGTATATCTTTGCATCGGGTTTTAGTTTTACGGTAAATACCTTACCGTTGTTATGCTGCGATGCAAACTTTTCGGCATATTTCCTATCAGGAGTATAGTAAGTGTTTGGCCTTTTGATATCTAGCTCACTACCGCCGTGGTATAGTGTGCTCGGTAGGCTTTCATTTCCCTTTGTTGCATTTGCTTGTTTTAGATCCTTTAGGGTCATTGTGGGAAGATATGGTGCAAAAGAGCTGTCTAGGTTTGGGGTGTTGTATAAATCCGCAAGTTTTTTCTGTATTTCTTCAGTTTTAAATACACTGGTGCCCTCATACTTTTTAACAACATCGGCTGGGTGGTACGTTCGGTCTCTTGTCTTAAATACGTGGGCATTTCTCTCTTTGATTCTTAGGGCTATTTCTACCTTATGGTCACGGGTGGGGTGTACTACGCGAGTTACTCCGTATTTACCGACATTTTTCCCCGCAGCAATAGGCTCAACTATGATGTAATATTCTTTTCCTTCACTAAAGGAATAACTCTCATCGCTAGTTTTGGTAACAAAATCCTTGCCGTATACAGCATTTACCTTGGCGGCCATTTCTTCGAAATATTCGCCGTGGTGATCCACATACTTACTGCTTTTAAATTCTTCCAAACTTTTACAGTCTCTAAACTCATTGTGGTGTATCAACTCATGGACAAGTATTCTGCGCAGAGTTTTCTCATCATCTAATACGACTTTTTCAATGGATATAGTTGCTTTAGACTGAAATTTACCGCCTACTTCTTTTACACGAAGGGCGTATTCCCCAATTCTTTTGGGGGCGGTGTGGTTAACTATTTTGAAGACAGGTAGCGGTAGCCCCACGAAAAACTGAGCCACAAGCTCCTTAGCCATAGCTTGGATATCGGAGAGACCAAAAGAAGCTATTAACATATGGTCTAAACTGGCAGCTTTGGCTAAGGCTTTCAGAATGCGGGTATTTGGCATATTGGTACACCTATCTTATTGAAGTTAATCCTATATTAAGATAATACGGAATAGCTTGGGGGCAAAACCAGCCTACTTACTAGGTTTTTTCTGCATTTCCTTTCGAGCTTTTTCCCTATCCTTTTTGGCTTGCTTTATGGCTTTCTCTTTGGCGGCCTCTCTTAGCTTTAGCTTCTTTTCTTTTTCCTTAAGCTTTTCATCGCGTTCTTTGCGCTGCACATTTTTTTGTTGTTTAACCCACGATTTGTTAACGGGCCTTTTTACCGCCCCAGCCCGTAGGCTAGCGAGGATATGTTTACAGATTATTGGGATCTTCCTTGGGTTTTTCTCCACGGGGTCATTACCATTAGAGTATTTAATATCGCTAGACTGGGCGTCATATAGGGCAACTTCGCAGTGGTAAAGAAAATAGGGGCAATTACACTGTACCCATGCTTTGGCATTGTACTGATCGTCGCCATAAAAGCGCAGCTTTACTGTGCGAGTAGTTCCATAGTTTTTCTTACCCGATCCGCTAGATTTATTAGTTTTGGCTTTTACTTTAATATCTCTGAACGTGTCCCCGTCTACATCCATGGCTTCTTCGACATACCAGTCATACAACATGACATCTCGTGAGTTTTTTTCAATATCGGTACCCACCATATTTTTCCACTTACGGGTATCTGTAACAAGTTGTCTTACGCTTTGCATGCCGTTCCCCCAAAATAAAGCTAAAAAATCCATTATCAAATTAACGTAGTTAATAGCAACACTAGTAAAGGGTTAAGTAAGCAATAATGTATATAGAGGGACGTATGCCAAGACCCAAAAAAAAGAATATTAAGACTAGGCCCAAGACTAAGCCGAAAGCTAAGGTTAAGGCTAAAATTACTATAGTTAAAACTAAGCCGAGGGCTAAGAAAATCGAAAAGCCTATCGCAGCCAAAAAGACCAAGCCTAAGGTTAAGCCAAAACCTAAGCCCAAACAAGTTAAGAAGCCGAAGAAAGTAGAAACGCCGAAGAAGACGGGGAAAACAGAGAAGCTAGCGAAGATACCGCCAGTTAAAAAATTAATAAAAGTTAAAAAGACTAAATCTTTTGTAAGAGATACTAAAAAAGATATTAATGCTGTTATGGATACTACTAAGCTAATGGGGGCTTTACCGAAGCCGGTTGAAACCCCTCTTAAGCCAATAGCCCCCCCACCAAAACCCGTACCAAAAGTTAAAGAAGCGAAGCCATTAAAAGTAAAAAAGTATAAAAAAGTAAAAGAAGTCAACGAGGTATTTAATGAGGAAGCCGATGGCGATGAAGAACTCAACATATTGAGTGCCACCGCAAAATCTACCCGAACTAGATATGATGACGACGATATGGGTATGGGTCTAGACGATAAGCAAGTTGCCATGTTCGCAGGGCTAGCTAACGTAGATGAAGTTCTTTATGAAGAAGTAGAATATCACGAGGATCTCGACCACCTTCATCCCGCCGAGGTGGCGGCTAGGTTTCATGGGGAAACCCGAGGCCAGCAAATAGGTGGCTCAGATGAGCAAATTTTAAAAGACTTACGTAAACTGGTTTTTTCCGTACCTCTTTTGCCACAAGACGGGGTTAGTAAGCTTTTCGATCAAATAGATGCTTGTATATACCCTACGGTGTACGCCATTTTAGATACCTCTCAATCCTCCCTAGAGGAGCTTCTACAGATTGTGATTAAGGTCGCTGCGGGTAATACCTACGGTAAAAATATTTATGAAAAAGATGAAGACCATAGAGACGAAGAAGAAAACCGAGATACTGAGTGCCGAGGTACTTACCGCGAGCATGAAATAAAGTTTCTAAAACAATCCTATGACATATTCAGACTCTATGCCTATACCCAAAGCAATCTTAAAACCAACATAGACGTTAAATCTAGTATGCTTAAGGGCCAGTTTATTCGAGGGGTTTACGAAGACATTTTAAGCAGTTTTGTAACTAGAACTAAAGAATATGAAAAACTTCACTGGCAATCTCTGCACAGTAAGTTATCTAATAGTACAGATGAATATCACACTAATATTAAAATGATTACCTACTTAGATCAAGAGCTGCGGCTAAATAAATCGGCATTCTACGTGAGTAGGGAAGCTAAACGAATTTATCAAAAGTATATGGAGCTGCGGGCTATGATTGTTAAGCCCTATTTGCGCTCGGTATACTCAACGGCTAAGAGCACTGCCAGAAATAGTCACCAAATGTTGGACAATTTTCAAAACGGTAGTATTGGCCTTATGCGGGCGGTTAGTTGCTATAGCACCAAGCGCAAGGCGTGCTTTGCTAGTGTAGCTAAGTGTTGGATTAAACAAATGATGCTTCTTAGCATTAAAGAAGACGCCAACTTTGTAAAGCTTCCTGTCAGTACTTGGCAAGCCTACACACAGCTTGAAAAAGCTAAAAATAAATTAGGTGCGGCTGAAGACAATATAGAGGCAATAGCAAAGCACGCTAAGATGCCCCTTAAAAAAGCCAAGGCGGTTTACCATACCGTAAAAATAGCCCAAGTATATTCTCTCAACCGTACCTATGATCAAGACGAAAAGCTTACCCTCGAAGACATAATGACCGATGAGAACAAGTTGGGGGGCGACGTTGATCCTTTCCTCGACATGCTAAGGGACTACTGTGAAGCGGCAGGTTTGACCGATATGGAAACTAAGGTGCTTGCAATACGCCACGGTATGCTAGATCTAATTCGTGTTAGAAAGGTTAAAAAAGAAGAGCCTATTGCCGAGTGCTTGGCCCAGAATCTCGCCCGTTTGGGGTATAACTATAAGGTTGGGTAATATACTGTAATTATTTAGTAAAGGCGGGAAGATATCTTTTTTTAAAGCGTTCCAACTAAAATTCCGATATATAGGTGTTTGAGACGGAGGCATATATGGGTGATTTTAGGGAAGAAAAAAACGTAATCATAGATAGATTTTTAGGTGAGTTACAGGAGACAACCAAGCAGCTAGCCGGTATTTTGCTAGCTGTCAGATCTTTTAAGGAAACGGCAGTAAAGACTGCATCGGTTGTTCTTTCTTCAAAAAACTCAAAGTATTTAGAGGCCAAAATAGAAGCTGTGATGTCTGGCTACCTTGCAAAGGAGCTTAATTTCAAAACAGATTTGGTTAAACTCTATAAGAAAAGTAATCTCCCCGTAAAGTTAATTACTTTGCCCGAAATCCTTGAAGCTAAAGAAAACCACTTTAAAAAGTACATTCACGAGGCAAGAAAGAAGTCCGATGAACTATATCTAGAGATACAGGAAACTAGCATAAATCCCCTTATTTTTATTGAATTTTTTGACTGGGGCATGTCCCTTGATTACAACGCGCTAAAAAAATCGTACATGGAAATAGCCAAGCAAGAACTTGATGAAAAAAAGATAGATAGTCAAATAAGAAAACAACTCCTCAAAGCCTTAAGCAAACTAACCGACAGTTGGGACCATGAGGAGAAATAGCCACCCTACCAAACCCCCAAACCAGCCACACTACGCTAACTTTACATACCAAAAAAACTACTAACACCAGCACACTTATTTTTTTTCTACGGAGCCTCCAGACTCTAGTAAAAGTATCTATGTAATTATGGATTTTTGGATTTTAGTAGGCTTTTAATTTTTAGTCAGTGGAATTTTATTACATTTTTTTGGAGTGTTAGTATGAATCAGTTTAGTAACCAAGGTTATGGTGGCGGTGGTGGTGGTTTTCCTCAGCAGCAACAAGGCAATGTTCCTTTGCCGCAAGCAAACGCCGGTCTTTCAGGATCAGTACATAATAAAAGACGTTGGGATGATGATATTCGTTGGTTTGATTTCCCAGATAGGACTATGGTTACCCTGCGGTTTTTTGGCCCAGTGTATGCTACCTATAATCACTGGATGAAAACCAAACAAGGCAAACGCTTTCCTCTTTGTTGCCCTGCCTACAATCAAACGTCACAAAATTTTGAATCCGGTAAGTGTTCTGTTTGCGATGACTTTAACATACCTTCAATTGCAGAGGCGGCTAAAACTCTCAACCCGCAATTTAGCGAAGAGTACGATCCTAACTTCAAAGAACTCAAGTCGATGAAGGCTAGAATTAATGGCTTGGCTCAAGTGCTTATTCGCAATGTGTCTAATTTGGGAGACCCTTCGCTTCAGACGAGACCTTGGCATCCGGTACGTCTTGGGCCGTTAGTATTTTTTACTTTGTTAAAACTAAAAAATATGAATGTGTGTACGATTAACGGCAAGCAGTACCAAGCCGATGTAGCCGATCCGTATTGGGGCAGGGACATTCATGTTCTCTATAACTCGACGGAACGGAACCCCGGCCAACGATACATGATTAACCTCGGTGACCATACCCCCCTTACCGAGCTTGAGAAAACCTACTTGAAAGAAATCTATAACTGGGACTCTCTCGTAGAGTATGCCACTTTCGAGGAAACTAAACAATCTCTTCAGGTAAATGGCTACTACCAAGTACTGAATTTGTTAACTAGTGGTACTCCGGCGTTCGCCCAAGAGCACAATACTCAGTACGCTCAGTATGAGACCTACCTCAAGCCACCAACCCCTCCCCCAATGGACGGTGGTAACCCATATGCTCAACAGGCCCCACAAGCCCCACAGCAGCCAAGAATGCAACCCCCGCCCCCACAAGGGCAGCACTACGGGCAGCAACCCCCAGCACAGTACGCCGCCCCACAACCCCCTATGGGTCAACAAGGTGGATATGCTGGCGGAGGTTATGCAAATCCACAACAAGCGCAACAAGCGCAAGCGCAACAAATGGCTAACAACTATGTGCCACCACCACTAGTAACCCCACCAAACATGATGGGCTTGCATCAGGTGGAGACGCCTACGGCTACCCCGTTGCCTAGTTTTGTAGCTCCGCCACTGGGCTATAACACAAGTATCCCAACACAAGGAGGGGATCTGGACATCCCTTTTGACGGTCCTGAGCGGGCATATCCTATTAAAGGACAACAAGTAAGCAAAGATGAGTTTAATACTTATGTAAACAGCTTTGTTACTAC
>Ga0315289_10016783_pt1 | contig 10081 bp, 7 predicted proteins | sample YL17G11_40_MG_FD_203452 | JGI IMG/M metagenome (GOLD analysis project Ga0315289, IMG submission 203452) | Sediment microbial communities from Yellowstone Lake, YNP, Wyoming, USA - YL17G11_40 | ecosystem: Environmental > Aquatic > Freshwater > Lake > Sediment | place: USA: Wyoming | collected...
TGAATAATCCAGGCTAGGCGATGTAGAAGCTGAAGACGCGTGATTCGGGCGCGCCCCAGGTGCTCTCGACAGTCAGGCGTATCCCTTCAAGCTCTCGCCCGACGGGGACGCGAACGAGCCGCTGGTAATTGCTGTCTGTCTGCCAGAGCGTCTGCCACTCTCCCGACCGGAGCCCGTCCAATCGTACGGCCTTGGGCATGACCGGCGGAACGCTCAAGAGCTGGCCGGCGCGCAGCGGGTAGTGGCTGACGCCGGGCATGAGTTGGTCGAGGGCGCTGTCGAGCACGAGCGTCGCCTCTTCCACACGTGCCGGCCGCTCGAATGTGTAGGCGGCCCAATCGCCCGGTCGGGCGAGCCAGTAGTGTCCCACCTGCCCTACCGGACGGCTGACGCCATCGCGAACGGGCTCCGGATCGCCCTGTGAGGCAGTCAGGCTGGCGTGGGCGTTGATCCCGCTCGGCTCGCGTCGCAGGCCTGGGATGTAGGCATCGTCGCGCAGCAACATCTGCTGCAGCTCACGCAAGCGAGCCTGTCCCACCTGGCGCGGCGATAGCCCGTCGCGTATGGCGATGGCGGCGGCTGTGCCGACGGCCTGGCCCATGCTCGCCACGGTGCCCATAACCCGCGTAGAGCTCATCGCAGCGTGAGTGCAACTGGCGCAGCGCCCAGCGAACATCAGGTTCTCTATCTCGCGCGCGTACAGCGAGCGGTAGGGGATGCCATAAGGCGAGGGCGCTCGATGGAAGATGGTCGCCGGCTTGCCCAGCTTCACTGCCCAGAAGCCGGCCGGGTGATGATCGTCCATCGTCCAGCCACCGTAGGCCACGGCATCATCGAAGGAGCCACCGGCCTCAATGTCCCGCTGAGAGAACATGTGGTCGCCAACGTAGCGACGGCTCTCGCGCTTGCCGGGCAAGAACTGCACCCAGTCCAGGGCCCAATTGTCGGCACCGTGATCGCCCCGGTTCTTGATATGGTCCCAGACGCCGTAGACCACGCGCAGGAGCTCATCGCGCAATGCCTCGGCATCATAGAGGCTGTCGTGGTCGCCACCCAGCTCGATCCACCAGTAGCCCCATTTGAACCAGTCGTGATCCCGGGCGCCGTAGGGCAGGTCCTCTTCCCGCTCGAAGACGTAGGCCCAGGGATAGGACACGAACGGCTGCGGTGTAGCATATTCGCGGGCCATGAACATGCAGGAGAGGCCCATGGTTTTCGAGTCTGGCTTCTCGGGGGCAATGGACTCGCCGAACTCGTCGCGGCCTTCGCGGCCCATGCGGAACGCAGCTCCGGTGAGCGGGGCGAGGATGCCATCGCCTGAGCAGTCAATGAAGAGTCGGGCGCGCACGGTGTGGTAGAGGTTGGTAGTCATCTGCCAGCCCGTCACGCTGACGACGCGGTTGCCCTCCATCTCGGCGCTCTGGCAGGTGGTGTTGAGCAAGAGATCGAGGCCCGGTTGGCTGATGGCGCGGCCGTAGAGAACAGCGTCCCACTCCGTGTTGCTTTGCTGTGGGTTGCGAAAGACGTTCTCTAACCGCAGCTCCTCTAGGATGCCCGTCTCGCGCAGGTTCGGCAGCGCACCGTAGCGGTCGGCGCCACAGATGTGCATGCGGATCTCGCTCGAGGAGTTGCCACCGAGCACCGGACGCTCCTGCACTAGAGCGACGCGGGCGCCGTGGCGCGCGGCAACGAGCGCCGCGCACAGCCCCGCGAGCCCGCCGCCCACGATACATACATCCGTTTCATGCTCGCGCCGGCCGATACCGGCCTCCTGGCTGCCGCGCAGGCTTGCCATCGCTTCCTCCTTGACTATGCGGAGCGCGCCACCACTACAGCTCTTCCCGGGCCATGGCATAGATGCGCTCGAGCTCGGCATTGGCTGCGGGGGAAAGGTAAGCCGGCTCTTCTGCCTCCTGATCCAGCTCCGCCAAGCGGTCCCGCAGCCGCCCCCTGAGGTCCGGCAGGCCGAGCGCGGCGCGGTTGGCTAGCGTGAATCGGTCGAAGAGCCGTGAGCGCCAGGTCTCCTGGCGGTACAGGGCGGCGGTAGCGTCGCTGCCGAGGAACGTCCTCTCGCTCAGCGCCTGGCGCGTCTCCTCCAGCCAGTCGTCCGGTTCCTGCCAGAGCTGTCCGCGCAGGACGCGCTCCACGTGCGCCGCGATCTCGAGATCGATCAGCAGTTGCTGAAGGCTGAAACCCTCGCCCTGTAGCCTCCCCGCCACTCCGAAGGAGCGCACGCCGGCGAGGGCGCCGAGCAACACCCCCGCCATCCGTTCCGCCGCCGCCTGTGCGTCCGCCGCGCCGGCCATGCTCCAGAAGTTGTGCCCCGGGCGCTTACCGTAACGGGCCAGCAGCGCCACCTCCAACTGCCCCTGCAGGAGCGACTCTGGGCTGCCACAGCCGAGCGCGTTGGCGTAGGGGTCAAAGGCGAGCAGCTTGAAGCCGAAGCTGATACGCGCCTGGGGCAGCAGCAGCGAGGCGATGGTGTAACCGCCGAAGGCCTCGGCGAGCGCCTGAGCCAGATATCCCGGTGCGAGCAGCGGAGCCGTCGCTCCCGGCATGGGCATTGTGCTTACGCTGACGGCCGGCAGGCGGTCGGCAAAGTGCAGCGCCAGCGCCAGGTTCTCGGCGTTCACGCGCAGGGGGCTGATCATGTAGAGGGGCAGCGAGAAGGGCTTGTCGGCCACCTGCGCCATCTCAAAGACGTATTCGCCCACCGCTGCCGATCCAATGTCGCGACCGCTGAACGCGCGCGTGTGCTGCCAGGCGAGCTTGTAGAGCGCCACTTCGCACAGCGGCATGGGGACGTCATGGGGCACAACCGGCGGATCGCCGCCGAGCCCCAGGCGGTCGCAGACCCGAAAACAGCGCAGGAGATCCGCCGCGGTGGCCGGCCGCGGTGAGATGCTCCCTTCGCCGAGCATGTTCAGGGCGCCCCCACCGGCGTGCACGTTCAGGTGCCAATCCTCGTTCGGCGGTAGGGGGTGGCGCAGGCAGCGCAGTGCCTCGAGGACGTAGCTATCCTCGAAGTAGACCCGCTCCCCCCGGACGCGCGCCTCGGGGAAATCGGCGAGCCTCCTCAAGGCGTCGGCGAGTGGCACCTCCAGGCCGACCTCGGACAGGAGACACGCCGCCCGCTCTTCAATGAAGTAGAGATCCGCCTCACTCATGTCCAGGGCGGCGCGAGGGGCCAGGTGACGCATGGCTATCTCTAGCGCCCGCTCAGGGGATAGCGCGACTCGCGCGCGATCTCGACCATGCGGCGCAGGTTTCTGGCATGGCGCAGTCCGATGTTTGCCTCGTAGGGCCCGGCCGTGGGTGCGAGGATCATGCCGCCGCCCGTGGCGCCATCGGCGACCTGGCGGCGGACCAGCGCGTCGAACTCCTCCTCGTCCAGGCGCGAGATGTCGTCGTACTGCACGCTGCCGACGATGCACGTGCGGCCGGCCATAAGTTGCTTAGCATCGGCCAACGGCATGTCGCCCACCGGCGGCTCTTCTATGGGCTGCACGCCGTCGGCGCCGCTCTCCACGATCGCCTCGAGCACGGCGCGCGCCCGTCCGTGGTGGTGCACGATCACCCGACCGCCGTAGCGATGGATCAGCTCGAAGAGAGGCGCGTTATAGTGGGTGCAGAGGCGGCGAAAGACGGCGGGCGAGGCCAGCGGCGGCGCCACGAATTCGGTGCCGGTGACGAAGAAGACCGGCCCCGCGCCCAGGCGCAGCGCCTCCTCGAGGAAGCGGTACTGGCGCTCGAAGGCGACGTCCGTGAAGCGGGTGAGCGCCGGCAGGTCGGTGGCGATCCAGAGGGCCAGGTCCTCCGGAGCGGCGTACCCGCTCACGCTCTCGATCGGCGTGGACATGTTCACCATCATCAGGCCTGCCTCTCCGAGGCGGCCGGCCGCAGCCAGGTAGTCCGTAAGATCCGGTCGAGGCGGCTGGTAGGGGATGGCAAGCGCCTTCTCCAGATCGGAGAGTTCCCGCAGCAAGTAGCGCGTGTGCCAGTGGGCGCTCGATCCGGGGTCGTGACGCGCTTCCTGCTCCAGCGGCCCGTATGGGGTATGGAGGCGGGCGCTCGTCACTTCTGTCTCGCCGTCGTGCCGAATCTGGCTTTCGAAGGCGGCGGCGGTAGTGAAGAGATAGGGCGCGGCGAGGGAGCGGCGGTCGAGCCAATCGCTCTCGGCGTAGATGAACGGCGCGACCTCGGCGTAGGCCGGCAGGCGGTAGACGTCCACGTAGGAGCCGAACTGCTCCCGCGGGAAGAGCATCCAGACGGGCACGCGGTCGGGCTCTTGCCCGCCAAGCACTCTCAGTAGCCGTTCTCTGCTCGTCATCGTCTTTTGCAGTTAGCCCTTTATGCCGCTCATGGTGATGCCCTGGATGAAGTAGCGCTGGAAGGCGGCGAAGAGGAGGAGCACCGGCACGACCATGAACATGGCGATAGCCATGAGGTTATTCCAGCTAGGCACGCCCTGGGGCTCGGAGCGAAAGGCATAGAGGCCAAGCGCCAGCGTGCGCAGGTGTGTCTTCTTCAGGTAGATGAGCGGCCCCATGAAGTCGTTCCAGGAGCCCTGGGCGCTGAAGATGAGCACGGTGGCGAGCACGGGCCGCGACAGTGGCAGCACGATGCGGAAGAGCGTGAGCACCTCGCCCGCCCCATCAACTCGCGCGGCGTCGAAGAGCTCTTCAGGGATGCCGCGGAAGAACTGGCGCAGGAGGAATACGTTGAAGGCCGAGCCGAAGAAGGATGGCACCGTGAGCGGCAGGAAGGAGTTCAGCCAGCCCAGCTTCTGGAAGAGGATGTAAGTCGGTACCAGGCGCACAACGCCGGGGAGCATCATCGAGCTGAGGATCAGCATGAAGATGAAGTCACGCCCGGGGAAGCGGAAGCGAGCGAAGCCGTAAGCGCCCAGGCTGTTGGAGAGGAAGGTACCTGCGAGCACGGCCAGCGTGATCGTCATCGTGTTGCGCAGGTAGAGGAAGAAGGGCATGCGCGTCAGCACGTAGGCATAGGCCTCTAGCGTCGCCGGCATGGGGATGAGCTGCGCCCCTTTGAGGATCTGCCCCATCGTCGACAACGATACGGAGAGCATGTACAGGAGGGGCATCAAGGCAAGCAAACTGATAGCGACGAGCAAGGCGTGGCGTACGATGACGCCGGGAAGGGACGCCAGCCGCCAGCGGCGGTGGGGGCGTGCAACGAGGCGAGTGGCGGCTGCTGTCGTTGCCGTCACTTGCCGCCCCCGTAGAACACCCAACTGCGAGAGCTGCGAAGTAGCATGGCCGTGAAGACCATGATCATGCCGAACATGATCCAGGATATGGCTGAGGCGTAGCCCATCTTGAGAAACTTGAAGCCGTTGTCATAGACATAGAGGGCCATGAAGTAGGTAGCGCGCAGAGGCCCGCCGCCGGTCATAATGAACGCTGACTCGAATACCTGGAAGGCGTAGATGGACTCCATGATGAGATTGAAGAGGACAACGGGCGTCATAAGCGGCACGGTGATGTGCCAGAAGCTGTGCCAACGGGTGGCGCCGTCCACGTTCGCCGCCTCATAGCAGTCTCTTGGGATATCCTGCAGGCCGGCAAGGAAGATGACGAAGGAGCCACCGGTCTGCCAGAGGTTCATGAGCACGATCGCCGGCTTGGCCCAGGACGGGCTCACCAGCCAACCCGGTCCCTCGATGCCGATGAGGGCCAGGCCGCGGTTGAGCAACCCTATCTGCGGGTTCAGGACAATCAGCCAGACGACGGCCGTGCCTACCGACGGCACGATGCTCGGCACGTAGATGGCAGAGCGATAGAGGGTGGAGGCGGCGCCGGCGCCGCGCACCAGATTGGCCAGTGAGAAGGCGACGGCGATGCTGAGAGGGATGCGTAGCGCGGTGTAGTAGAGGGTGTTGTGAAGCGAGCGGTAGAAGAGGTCATCTTGCATGGCGCTGGAGAAGTTGCGCAGCCCGACAAAGCTCGGCCTCGCGCTCAGGATGTTGTAATCGGTGAAGGCAAGCCCGAGTGAGGCCAGGATCGGCCCGATGTTGAATATGACGAAGCCCAGGATAACCGGGGCCGTGAAGGCAAGTCCTAGGAGCGCCTCGCGCCGCCGTGCCCGCGAGAGGCGCGGGCGCCTGAGCGCCACCGCCGCTGTCGCTGTCATAGCCGGTCCCCAGGTGAAAGGGCGCCGGGGCGATTCCCCGACGCCCGTGAGTGGCGATCAGCCCTGACTCTGCCAGAACTCGTCGTTGGCCGTCGTCATCTCGGCCGCTGCCCAGGTGATCGTCGCGGCAGCGTCGGACTCGTGGCGAGTGGCCTTGTCCAGCATCTCGTCCCAGATGGAGAGGAACTGGTTGAAGACCGGCGTGCGCGGCTCGGGCCGCGCGCTCGTGAGCGCCGCCTCGACGACCGACCAGTAGCCGGCGAGCTGGGAGAGGGCACTGCCCTCATTGCAGGCCTTCCAGGGCGAGGGCCGGAGCTGGGCGACGAGGAACTGGCAGCCCCCATCGTCGCGGCTCATCCACATCGCCAACTTCCATGCCTCCGGGATGTGCTGCCCAGTGGCTGGGAGCGTCCACAAATGTGGACCGTAATTGGCCTCGTGGAACTGGCCCTTGTTGTTTGGCGCCACGGCTGAGCCGTATCGTAGCTCCGGCGCGTTCGTCTTCAGAAGGAAGTAGTTCCAGACGCCGGAGTAGGCCATCGCCGTGCGGCCGCTATAGAACGGGTCGCTCTCGCCGCCGGCGCTCACGAAGCCGGCGACCTGCTCGGCGCCGCCCTGGGCATCGGTGAGGTCCACGATGAACTGCAGCGCCTCCGCGGCATCCGGGTTGTCCATCTGCACTTCCCGGGCGTCGCCGCTCAGCCAGGCGGCCTCGTTCTCGGCCAGGAAGTTGAGCCAGGTCCAGCCGCTGGCGCCGATGAGAAGGCCCAGGCGCTGGATGTCCTCCCCCTGTTTGCCGATCAGAGCCTCGGTGGCCTGACGCAGGTCGGTCCACGAAGCCGGCGGAGCCGCTGGATCGAGGCCAGCTTCTTCGAAGTGCTGCGTGTTGAAGAACAGCAGTTGCGCGGCTTCACCGACGGTGTGGGGCAGGCCCCAGATCTTACCCTCGAACTGCGTCACCGCCCAGTCCGACTCGTATACCTCGTCGGCCGCGATGCCAGCCTCGGCGATCAGATCGTCAACCGGCATGATGGCCTGGTTCAGAGCGTAGGGCGGCATTTCCGAGGCATTGAGCATGAGCACGTCCGGTGCCTCGCCCGCCGCCACCGCCGTGAGTATGGTCTGCTCCTTGCTATCCCAGGGAATGAGGGTGGGCTCGACCGTCACGCCTGGGTTGCGGGCCGCGAAGTCCTCGAAAGCGGCGGCCAAGAGCGGCTCCCGTGTGCCGCCCCAGTGATGCCAGAGCGTCAGCGTCACCGGCTGAACTGCCGCGGTGATCTCCACCTCTTTCTCGACAACGACGGTGCTCTCGACGACCACCGTCTCCACTACGACTTGCGGCGTCCCCTCGACGATCTTCGTGACCTCTTTCTCGACGACCTGGGTCACCACTTCCTTGATGACTTGGGGCGTCGGCGTGGCGCCGCAGGCGGCCAAGGTCGCGGCCGTACCGCTTGCCAGGGCGCTCTGCAGCAGTCGCCTCCTGCTAACCTCTCTGAAGGCCATGGGGTCACCTCCTGTGGCTGATAAGCCTGCCGATCCGCGTCTTTGGGTGAGAGTCTCGCTGCAAGTATAATCCATGGCAGGCGCAGGCTGTCAGGGGCAATGCGACACAAGCGCGCCATTAATGCGCCACGGTGCAAGATGAGTGAGCCGACAGCGACCGAAGCGCACCACTACCCCCCTTTGCCGAAGGAGTTCCTAGCTTCGGTGCGCGATGCGATCGCCCACCTGCACGACTACCCGCACCTGCAACGACACCCCCTCGCCAAGGCAATGGGCCTGAGCCCGGCGCAGGATGCGGCGGAGGTGCTCAGGCGCGAGCTGTATCAGGCGCTGGAACAACTCGACCCTGGGCCTGGCGTCTCGCGTAACGCGAAGGAGTGGCGTCCCTACGGCATCCTGGTGCGCCGCTACGTCGATGGCTTCCCCGTCAAAGAGATCAGGAGCCAGTTCCACATTAGCCTGCGTCAGTTGCAGCGCGAGCACCGCCGTGGCCTGGAAGCGTTGGCGGGGGTGCTCTGGCAGAGAGCGGAGGCGGCGCCGAAGGCTGCCTCCGCCGAGGACAGCGATCTGCGCGAGGAAGTGGACAATCTCGGCCTCTCCTTGGCCAGTCTTGACCTGAGTGCGCTGGTGAGCAGCGTGCTCGCGCCGGCGAAGGCGGTGGCGACGCGTTTCGGCGTGGTCCTGCGGGTCACCCCACCGCGCCGACCCGTTCTCGCCTGGCTCGACCTCACGCTGGCGAGGCAGGCGCTGATCGGCGTGCTCAGTACCCTCATCGCCGCTCGGCCCGATCAAGTGGAGCTGAACTGGAGAGACGCCGGTGGCCAGGCCGTTCTGCGCGTGAGCGTACGACCGCCGCTGCCTGCCGGCGCGTCGGCGGAGGCAACCGAGAGAGCGCAGCGCCTGGCCGCCGCGGACGACCTGCTCCGCGCCCAAGGGGGAGGGCTGCGCCAGGAGAGCGGCGAATCCGGGCTGCTCAGCGTAGACCTCACGCTTCGGCGGGCGGGCGGCGCCGCCATCCTGCTCATAGACGACAACGAGCGCGTGCTCCGCCTCTTCGAGCGCTACCTTCTGACCGGAGGCTTCAGCGTAAGCAGCGCCGCGAGCGCGGACGCGGCCCTGGACATCATCTCCCACGAGCGGCCCGACGCCATCGTGCTTGACATAATGATGCGCGATGTGGACGGCTGGCAACTCCTCCAGCGACTGCGGGCCATTCCCGAGTTGGCGGCGGTGCCTATCATCGTTTGCTCAGTGCTGACAGAGCCCGAGGTTGCCTTCGCCCTCGGCGCCCAGGTCTACCTCAAGAAGCCGGTGTCGCAGCAGGAGATGCTAGCCGCGCTGCGGCAGGCTCTTGGCGAGAGTAGTTCGGAGGCGCGACGTCCAGCAGTGCCCTGATGTAGTCGCCGACGAGGGAGCGGTCGTTGCCGCCGTGGCGCGCCAGCTCCAGGTGCAGTGGGTAGCGCCTGGCGAGGTCCTCGCCGTAGCCGGAGGCAGTGGTCACGATCACCGCCGGCGTGGCGGCGCTCTCTTCGGAGCGCAGCGCCTCGATCACCTCCCGCCCACTGACACCGGGCATGACCAGGTCGAGGATGACCACATCGAACGGCGAGCGCTGAAGCAGCTCGAGCGCCTCGGCTCCCGAGTAGGCGCCGCGGACCTGCGCCCCCGGGAACTCGAGCCCGAGCATGCGCGCGATGAGGGCGACGAACCCGGCGTCGTCGTCCACGACGAGGAACCGCGCCGCGTCGGGCCGAACGCGGCGGATGGCCTCCGCCAGTTGCTCCCTCTGGATCGGCTTCAGCAGATAGCCGGCGACGCCGAGCTCGCGCTCGGACACTCCCCCCAGCGGCGTCTCACAGGTGACGACGGGCAAGTCGAGCCTATCGGCTGCCTGCCAAACGTCCTCCGGCCGCCAGGCGGAAGGGAGCAGCGGGTCGCGCAGCAGGACGACGCCGCTCGGGTGCTCGGAGCGGACGAGTGCGGCCAAGGCGCCCGGGTCATCCAACGGCAGTATGCGATAGCCGCTGATTGCCTTGGCCAGCGCCGTCGCCGGTTCACCCGGCGGGCCGAGGACGACGGCAGTCTTGGCCAGCGGGTTCCTGGGCACGGGCGGCGACCAGCCCTCGGGTGCGTAGTAGGAGAGGCGCGAGCGGGCCCGGCCCGAGTCCGGCAAGGGCAGGCGGAAGCGGAAGGTGCTTCCCTTGCCCTGCTCGCTCTCCGCCTCGATGCGCCCACCGTGCAACTGCACGAACTGCTTGCACACGGCCAGGCCGAGGCCGGCGCCGCCGCGGCCGCTGGTGATGGACTGCTTGGCCTGGCCGAACTCCTCGAAAACGGTGGCCATGTCCTCCGTGGCTATGCCGACGCCCGTGTCGCTCACGACCACGATGACCTCGCCGTCGGCCGCGGACGCGCTCACCTC
>Ga0315289_10016786_pt1 | contig 10079 bp, 7 predicted proteins | sample YL17G11_40_MG_FD_203452 | JGI IMG/M metagenome (GOLD analysis project Ga0315289, IMG submission 203452) | Sediment microbial communities from Yellowstone Lake, YNP, Wyoming, USA - YL17G11_40 | ecosystem: Environmental > Aquatic > Freshwater > Lake > Sediment | place: USA: Wyoming | collected...
CGACTGCCGTTTGCAGAACCTCTTTGCCTCCTTTTCGGAGACAATCCACGCAAACTCCAATCGAGCGGGAGATCACCTCCGCTTCGTTGCCGCATTTCGGACAGTGACGATAGGGCATCTCAGTTGTCTTTCCTTTGAGTTTCACGACGAGCTGTGCCCTTCTCGTTGTGGGTTTTCGTGAGTTGCCGGACGAGCCTTTGAGACACTCGCGCTACCTGTGGAGCATGTTCCTCAAGGTCAGGGCGTTCTGCACGGCATATCCGCGATAGTCGTTGTTGAAATAGACATAGCCGTCGCGTTTTTCCTTGGCCAACTTTCGTATTTCTAAGGCCCATTTCTTCAGGTCTGCGTCGCCGTAACAGGAGGCGTACCATCCGCCTTGCCCGTGCATTCGGATGTAGGCGAAAGGAGCGGTCGCGCGAAGGTGCGTCGCCAAGTCGGGAGCGCTAATGATGCAATACGCGACGCCTTCCGACTCGAGAAGGGTGAACGTTTCCTCGTCGGACCACGATTCGTGTCGAAACTCCACGGCATGTCTCATTTCTTTGGGGAGGAGCTTGATGTACGCAGCCAGGAGGGGAACGTCCTTAGCCACCGACGGTGGAATTTGATGAAGAACCACGCCGAGTTTGTCCCCAAGGCGCGCTGCCTTGTCGAGGAACTGTTTCAGTAAGCCATTGACCCCTTTGAGCTTCTTGTGGTGCGTGATGAGGCGATTCATTTTCAAGCTGAAGACGAAATCCTCGGGCGTGTTATCTCGCCAGGCGTCCATCGTCTTGTCTTGCGGCACGTGGTAGAAAGTGGAATTCACCTCGACGGTGGAAAACGTCTGAGTGTAAAACGAGAGCCAATCTTTGTTCCTGAGTTCCTCGGGATAGAAGACGCCTCGCCAGTGCTCATAACTCCAACCAGATGTGCCAATCAACCAGTTCATGTGGAAACCTAAGTGCTCTGATTCGTAAATCCTCGCCCGCCGACAGCGGGATTGGACAGGGCTTTCAGTTTTCTCTCGCCAAGGCGCTAAGGACGCTTCGCGTCCTTTGGTGCACGACTGTGAGCAATTCTTTGGGGCTTGGCGGCTCTGCGAGAGCCCTGCTTTGCCAGCGAGGCGCGGCTGACGGTGTTCAAAAGAAGCGCCGGGTTCCGAATACGTGATCGTACTTGCGAAAGCGTGTACTGAGAGAACTACTGGAAGGTTGCCACTGCGGTCGTTCGAGTGGCCAATCACCGGCGGTCCAGTCAGTCCCGCGACGAGCCAAGAGGGGCAACCGAGAAGGCTGTTGTGCCGCGCGAGCCACTCGTCGCCTCGCCAGCCCGGACCGCAGTTTCCCCCCATGCACCGAGTATAATGCGACTCCGGTCCCCTCTCAAGGAATTGCAGAGGCGGCAAAAAAGCGACGAGGATGAGTACTCGCGGCATGCCGAGCAGAGTCAACGCCGGTTCTGTTCCGGCCTGCGCAGCATCTCGATGAACGGCTCGACGCGAACCGCGAGCCGCTCGCGCTCCTCCCATGAATAATCGGTCTCGATTTCCAGAAATGGGATGTTGATTTCGTCGAGCTTCTTCCTGAGGATTCCGACTTCTGATTGATATAAGTAGCATGGTCTCAGGTTGTGATATATGACGCCGTCAACACGGTATCGTCTTGCCAGAGACATGTTGCGGTAAACACGGTCTTCGTTGGGGACGAAACATGGACAGGTGCACGCCAGGGAATAGCGTTCTGCGAGTGCCCGGAGGATGTCGTTCGTCGTCGGCTCGTCTATCTTGACCGGGTCGTAAAAGACCCTTGCTCCGGAGCAAAGCTCCTCAGCGACGATGACGGCGCCTGCCTGCTCGATCGTCTCCGGCACGCTCCAGTTCGGCCAGATGATTGGAGCACCCGTGAGAAGAATCCTTGGGAGCTGCGTGTTGTGCGCGTCACAAACGGGTTGCCCTCGCTGAGCCTCGGCGACGAGTCGCATCACAGCGTCCGTCCAGGAGGAGATGTCGTCGAAGAAAGACATGTTCATCGCCAGGAGCAAGTCGCTCCCGCGAATGGGCGGCTGGTCCGCGAGCATCAGGTCAACGAGGCGCCTCGTCGCGTAATTCGCCCTCTGGTAAACGCGAATGCTTTCGACGAGGCCCGGCCTCTCGAATTGCCGCGCGGTCACTCCCTCAAGAAAACGAATAAGGAGCAGGAGGTTTTGAAGACGTTCTCGCTGCGCGCTGGGTTCTCTCTTGTTCAAAGGAATCCGGAGGATGAAAGTTGGAATCCGCGACGAGAGGAGTTCAGCGAATCGTGATTTCCAGTCACAGACCGCCGGAACGATAACCGCGTCTATTTCGGACAAAAGCGAGCTGCGCTCATTTGAAAGCACTTCTTCTGGGGCACTGACGAGAGGGCAGCAGTCGCGCGCGAGGCCGTGGCGGCCGGTCCTCGGCAACCCGCAACAGAGGCGGACCGGTACGGCGCCAAGGGCCGCGATGAGCTCCTGCGGCACCATGGCACAGTAAAACCCGACGAGCTTCCGGCCCTCCTTCGTCGCCCTATCGAGCACGGGCGGGTTGAGAACGCGAGCGGCGATGTCATAAAAATACCGCATGGCGGGGAGAGGCTCTCCGCCCGACCTCAGCCTCTTCGCGGCCTGGTCAACAAATTCAGTGAGCGAAGATTGAAAGGAACAGCGTGCTTCGTCCAACGGACTTTCCCGAACGTGGGCGTGGCAGTTTGAGTATCAAGGTCGCGCCTGAGGCAACAAGGGTAAAGGCTTGCGCGGCGTCCCCGGCAACCTTCACTCACGTTGCCGTCAACCCTTCTTCGCCTTCAGATTCGCGGCGACCTGCTTCATCAGGTCTCTGACGATGTCTCCATTGGTGGTTGGGAACGAGAGCATGAGGACGTTTCCCTCACGAAAGAGGATGGTCTGTTTGCCGTTTCTCTCGACGAGTTCCGCCCAGGGCCAATTCGTGCTCGAGGTTTTGAGATCGTCCTTCATGCTTTCGATATATTTCTGTGCGGCGACCTCGGGCTTCTTCGCAGACTCATAACGAAGAACAATCAAATCATATTTCGATTTGTCAACCAGAAATTGACCGTAGGCGGCCTCGACGTCGTAAGGCTTGTCGAAGTCCTCGCCCAGTTGCAGTACGTTCTCCTCGCCGAGATAAGTCAATTTCTCAAGGGCGTGCCTGTAATGGAAGTAAGTTACGGAGTGTGGAAGGAGGCTCTTATTTGGGAGAGCCTCGACGAGAAAGGGCCTGGAATAGTGCTTTGAGAACTGAGCGTCAACGACTTTCGCAAAGGCGACCATTTCTTCCTCAGACACCCCTTCTTTTCCGAGGTCTGTGATGGTTACGTAGTACGGTCCCTTCCAGATGTGGAAGACCCGCCCTTCGAGCGAGGTTTCGTTTCCGACGTCGAGGAATTCGACAGAACCCATTCGCATGACGGAGAAAAGACCAAAGGCGTTCTCGGGGGTGTCGAAGCGGTAGCTGAAAATCTCAATGCGCTTTTCGCCGTTCGCAAAGGACCTCCTCTCGGAATCCTTGAAGTTGAAGCCCATGTGGAAATCGGCATACCCATCAATCGCGTCGTAGAGCTTCTTGCCAACGTAACTCTCGACTCTCGCCGGCTGCCACCCGCCGACCTGAATCTTCTCGAGAGAAATTCTCTCGCGCGGCAAACCATCCTCGCCGGATACGGCGGTTATCACCGAAAGAGACATGACGAGCCACACCCAGATTCGTTGTCTCGAGGTCATTTGTCTTCGACTCCTTCTCTGTTTCAACGCACTACGGGTTTGCCTATGGCATCAAGCTCCGTCGGCTTCGGATTGAGCAGACGTACTGTGCCAGATGACAACACGCGCCGGAATTATCGTGCCGGGCGACCGAACGCCCTTAAGCAAGGGTTCCGGCGATGCGGCATTTCTTGCGCGATAAAGACTCGCCAGCAATCAGGGCCGCGCCTATCGCCGTGACAAGCTGCGGCGACTTCGGAACAATCAACGAAACGCCCAGTTCCTCCTCGAATGCCTTGACCAATCCTCCATTCAGCGCCGGCCCGCCGTCGAAGAACACTCCTTCACGCAAACCCACTTTAGCCACTAAATCACCAACCCGGCGAGCAACCGAACGATGCAGCCCTGCGACGATGTCCTCGACTGCCGCACCCTGAGAAACAAGCGAAACGACTTCGGATTCTGCGAACACCGTGCAGATGCTGCTTATGTCAATCGCCCGTTGCGACCTGAGGGAAATCCCGCCAAGCTCCTCCAGGTCTATCTCAAGAATGCGCGAGACGACCTCGAGAAATCGCCCGGTACCGGCGGCGCATTTGTCGTTCATCGCGAAGTTAATCACGCGTCCGGAGTCGTCGAGGGAGATGACTTTGCTGTCCTGCCCGCCGACGTCAATAATTGTCTGGATAGGAACGCCGCCCCTCTGGAGCCCGGTCGCGCCTTTTGCGTTTGCAGAAATTTCACTGACAGTTTGGTGAGCGAAATCAATCAACCGCCGTCCATAGCCGGTGGAGATGGCGTACTCGATTTCTGACGTGCTTCGCCCGCAGGCCTGGAGCGCCGTCGAGAGGAGAGCGCTGGCGGTCTTTCGGCAACTCGGCCCGGTAGCTGAGACCTCCCCCGCGATGATGCGAGAGTCCTCCATCAAGGCAAGCTTCGTGGTTGTCGAACCGACATCAACTCCAAGAACAAGCCCCACGCTCTGTCCTCCTCTGAAGGAGCATTTCAATAAAAGGCTCGATTCTGACGAGCAGTCTTTCAGTCTCGTGTTCGTCCTCGGCCGTCTCGATGATAAGGATCGGAACGTCCCGAGCACTTGCCCGACGAAGAAACGCAGGGATTTTCGTCTGGATCTGCGCACACGACCTCGATGCATGAAAAACGAGTCCTTCCACGCCAGATTCGTCAACCGCGCGAAAAACGAACTCTTCGTCTTCGTCGCCGACGACAGAACAGAAACAGGATCGTGCCCAGCGGGTAGCGAGGGCACCGAAGCCCCCCGCGCTGGGCCGAACCGCAGTCCGCACTGGATAAAACGGACCCAGCCGACAATCGAAGTCCTCGGCGACAATTCTCCCGCCGGCCTTCTCGACCAGATGGACGACGTTCGTCCCCTTCGAGACAAGCGGAGAACCGACGAGGAGGACTCGCGGAGCGACGCCGTCGAGGCTCTCCTCACCGACAGGGAAAGACTCTGTCAAACACTGCACAAGCGAAGCGCAGTGATTCGTCCATCGAGAAAGGTCGTCCCGCAGGAGAGACTGTTCGACAACCAGAGCATCCGCTCCGAGAAAAGTGCAGCCGTCCCGCAAGCGAATGCGCTGAAGAGCACCAAGGGCGCTGCTTGCTCTCGCCATATTCTCAAGGGCACACATGAGGTTTCTTCGGACAACAGGAACGTCGGTGATCAAAGCGAGCTCACGCGCGAGCCTTCTCAGGTCAGCCTCGACGAACGTCGGGCTCAGGGACGCAGCCGGCTCCAGGGTCACAACGTGAACCGTGTCGTGAAGCAACTCAGCGAGTTTTCGCTTCCAATCGCACGTTCCCGGCACCACGACCGCGTCGAGGAGGCCTGCTTTAGCAAGAATACGCGCCCCCGTAAAGCACGATGCGGCCACCGGACAGATGTCCCTCGGCAAATCCCGACGAGAACTCGTCCATCCTTCCACAAATCCGACAAGGCGAACGGGAACGGCTCCCGCCGCAAGGACGATTTCGACAGGGGCCGCGGCGCTCATTACTCCAATCACGTTGCGACCCGCTGCCTTTTCCTTGCGCAGCCATTCGACCGTATGCTCAGTGCCGAGGCACGAGCGAAAATACGCCATCTCGGAAGACAGGTCAGCGACCTGTCCATCGTGGGTTTCCTCGTCGGTGCGGAGAGGAAAGCATCTCGACATCGTTTGTTTCCCTGCGGGTCGCAACAATCGCGTCTTTCGGCAACGGCAACCTATCTCAATATGCTATCCGACAGGAACAGGGGATTTGCGGCGGCATCTCTCCCGTTGGAGCTGAGGTGTGCAACGCGCCCCGTCTTGTCGGCGTCATTGACCGCGATTCCTATTCGGAGCGTCGCCCCCGGCTGCCACTTCATGTAGGGGAAATTCATCAGCGGGATAGCCGCCTCCATGAGATAGCCGTCAGGCGTCTTTGTGCTTATCACCTCTTCCTCGACTCCATGTTTGTTCTTGCTGACGAGGTCAAGGTCGAAGGTTGGATAGCCGAAGACGGCGACGGGCTTTTCCAGAAGCCCCGCTGCCGGGATGAGGTGGAGCTTATAGAAGCCTTCAGTCATCTCCGGCTCCCGGAAGCGTGGGGTTCGCGTGTCCAACAGCAGGATGACCGAGTCACCTGCCGTCAAGTTGTAATCGTCAACGAATAGAGAATCGTCTCTCACCTCGACTGCGAGGTAGAGGAAGCTGTCGTCGTAGGCGACTCGCGCCTTTCCGCGAGGGGCGGAATGCTCGGGAGCTACGGTTTCGGCCTCAGAGGAGGTCAGATTCAAAGCCACCGCCGGAAGTCGGTTCCTATCCCAATCGTCGAGGCGACCGTCGGCCTTAATTGCCCCGGCAGGCACTCTGGCGACTTCTATGTGGCTTCCCTCGCCACCGGGTTCAGCAGGACTTGGCGGTGAAGCGTCCACCAGGTTTCTCGCCGCTGCTTGCTGATAGAGATGACGAAGCTCGTCGAGCCGAACGACCTCCACACCCTGCGGAAGCGCCTGGGCTGCCCGAGCAATTTCGGCTACGACATCATCGTCCCGAGAGAACGCATGTTCATACAGTCCTGCAACGATGAATTTCTCGGGGAAGCGACTGAGGAGGTCCTTCAGCGAGGCGAGGGACTGCTTGGGATTCTCAACGTCAACAAAGGTGCAGAAGACGGGCTTCTGTCCGAAGAGGAAGCTCGATTTTGGCAGATAGGTTCTGGCGGCTTTTCTTCCATAGAGCATCGCCTGGAGGTTGGTCAGGCCGCTCAAGAACATCTGCTCGGTAGCTGAATCTGACTGCTCGACCCACAGCTCCCTCAGGTTCAGATAACCCATGTATTGGTCCGTTTCCCTGAGATAATCGGTCATGAGCTTTGTTCGCTCTTTCGTGACGGCGCCGTAAACGGAAGGGAACATCTCGCCCAGCCCGCAAAAATCTCCGACGAAGTAGTCGTTCTCGGTTGCCGTGCTGTAGAAATACTTCAGGATGTTGGGGCAGGCGTCGGCAGCCGAAAGAGGGAGCGACCAGGCAACCGGCACAGACCCGCGCGACGCATAATCCCAATGAATGGCCCGCTCAGACATCAAGCGGTCAACGCTATTGCCGCCGATAAGAACAAAACTCAGGTAGGTCTTCGAGGGCTCGAGCTGTCGGAAGCGAACTGGCTTCTGTTGATAGGTGTCTCTCGTCGGATTCCTCTCGCCGGTGTGAAAGGTCAAGTTGGGGGCGTTGTCGAGGTCAACGAAGAACTTTCCGAAACGGGAGAAGAGACGCAGCAGCCGGACGCGGTCGTTTGCGAATTGCTCGTCGGTCTTCAAGCTGAATGAGCCGATGATGGGGATGTTCATCGGGCTCTGGCCGAGGATGTATTCGAGCTGTTTTTCGTCGGGCTTAGTATCGCCACCGACGTAGAAGCAGAACATCTTGAACTGAACGACGTAGTCGGTGAGGTCATTGCCCGGGCTGGGGATGCCGAACGGGGGCGTGAAGCATATCGCGTTATGGTCACAATCCTTCCAGAGGTTGTTGAAAGCCCACGTATAGATACGCCTGGCAGCCTCTTCCTCGTCGCCGTTGTAGGTGGAAGTCATCCAGTCTTTTCGGGTTCGCGTATCGAGGATGACCGGAAGAGGCGTGCGGTCGCCGAGGGAAGGATTCTGGACCTTGGCTTGCTTAAGCTTCTCGTAGAGTTCAGGGGTGAGGGGAAGGGCTTGCTCGACGCCGCAAAGGGTGCGAATGACATTGAGAACTGCCCGGGGCTGGGAGGGCCTTGCATTCGGGTCGAGAAGAGCCGGGTCGTAAAGAATCACGCCCTTAATCATGACGGGCACAAGCTCGTTGTAGAACCGCTTGACGCCCCACAACAGCTCGTTACTCTGGAGGCGATAACCGATTTCCGCGCGGACGCCGCGGCTCTTATCGCCATAGGGGCCCTCAAAAGGCTGGCCGGTGATTCCTACGTGCCACGGCGCCTTTCGACCGCGGAACCAGAAATCATCTTCCTCGACGAGATACCAGAGAGGCGCGCGTCTGTTGACAAGCCCGACAAAGGCCTGGGCGAGAAATTTCTCATGGGGGTTCATCTTGTCGGTGTGAAGAATTATGACCTTGGACATGGTGGGGCACTTTGACCTCGGAAGAACTCCGTCATAAAGCTTCATCTCCTCGACGGGTTCCAGGTTTGCCTTCCGCCAGCAATCGCACCAGTGGCCGGTGAAGTAATTGCGGTAGGGGTCGCTCAAAAGGTCGGACCCAGACGAGCCAGCGGCGATGCCTGAAATGACGTAAGAGCCGTTCTTCGCCCCATGGTTCTTGACCAAGAGAAGCCCAACCGCGAGGCACATGGCGCCGGTCGCAAGAACTGCGAGCACTTTCCCGAGAAGCTTCATACATTCTCCTTCACTTCTGATTTCTCATTCTCAGGAGAGACAGCCCTTGAGAGAGCGAGCTGTCGCTCGGCCTCTCGCTCAGTAAGGCGGGACTGTCTCTTGCTGAAGTAGCCGTAGCTTGACCGAAAGATGGGCACAGTCGCAAACGTTGCACGGAGGACGCGTTCCTCCGGGCAGCTCTCGACGCACTTTAAGCAGAAGACGCAGTCTCGGTCGAGGACGCCCAGCTTTGCGCGTTCGAGGTACGTGCGCGATAGGTCCATCGGGCAAACCCTGGCGCATACGCCACACCGCGTGCACGAAATTATATCCTTTTTCAGGCCGAGAAGCGAGAAGTTGTTAAGGCGGATGACGCTCATAATCGCACCCAGCGGGCAAAGCCGACACCAGAACCGTCTCGACGAGAAAGCCCCGACGACAAACACTCCGAGAAAACCGATGCTGAGGTAGCTCATGAACCGGCTGACGGGGCTGAACCGGTCAATCTTGAGAAAATCGGCGGTCTTTCCTTCGATGAGGGGGACGAGCTGCCTTGAGGGGCAAACCTGGCAGTATGGCCGGAAAAGGGCTGTGTTGTATTTATAAAGCTTCGAGCCGGGCCAACCGATGACGAGCGCAATGAAAAGCGCCGCTGCCAATAGCGCGTAAGCCAGCGCGCGAAGCACGCGGCGCCCCCTGTCTGCAAAGGATATTTTCTTCAAGCGAAGCCGGCACCTCAGTTTCGTTAAAAGGTCCTGGAGAAAACCGAGGGGACAGGCCCAGCCGCACCACATTCGTCCGATGAGGATTCCTAAGGCTGCGAAAAACATAGTTGGCTCGACGAGCCGGCGGTAGTAATTTTGACTGTCTCGCGTGGCAATGCTCTGGAGGTCGTACAGGTAGCATTTGGCGACGTGTTCGCCGTACTCGCACGAGAGAGTCGGAAGAGAAGGTTCCACGTCGAATATCCTCAGCCGGCGAACACCCCACACGCCAAGATAGACGAGGCAGACCAACATGATAGTCTGGACGAGGAATCGCAGCCTCGATACACGATAGACGTTCAAGCTGTCACCTCAACTCCAATTCTTGCCGGCGCCCGTGCGGAGACGGGACGCACGATAACGCAAGCATTTCCGTCGGGAGAAGCCGAGCCACGCCTCAGGGAATGGGAAGATTGGACTCTGCTTCTCCTGCGATGTGCCTGGGCGGTCTGGCAAGCAGCCCTCTGGGACCGCCCCGCTACTGAATCGTTATAGCGATTATTCGCACACACTTTATTCCTTCATCTTCGAGGCCGGTAGTCGTTGGGTCGTGCCGCGGAAAAATAAGCTTATCTATTACCCTTTGCCCACCGAGAGCGACGCTCGTGTGATACATGTAGATGGGCGAGGTCATGGTCTCGAGTTCCTCGCCGTTGCAGAGGTGAACCTCCGTGTCGCGGAAAACGGCGTCGAGGGAGTTCCTCGTCGAGACATCCCGGAGGAGGTCCTGGCCG
>Ga0315289_10016787_pt1 | contig 10078 bp, 12 predicted proteins | sample YL17G11_40_MG_FD_203452 | JGI IMG/M metagenome (GOLD analysis project Ga0315289, IMG submission 203452) | Sediment microbial communities from Yellowstone Lake, YNP, Wyoming, USA - YL17G11_40 | ecosystem: Environmental > Aquatic > Freshwater > Lake > Sediment | place: USA: Wyoming | collected...
TCGAAACACCTGAGGAATAAAATTCAAAAGGGCGCTCATAAAAGGATTGCTATGGAGATGGCATGGGTAAAGTAGCGACTGTGTGTGCGATATGCGGGCGGGTTACTATAGATGTCTACAGATGCGGAATCTGCGGTGAGACGGTGTGTTCGAGTTGTTTTGCCCGCGACGTTAACGTTTGCGCGCGTTGCATGCGGCGTGGCTTGTGGGTTGGTGACCGCGGTCCAGGCGAACGCGAGCTGTGAGATTTTTTGTTACACGTGTAACAAACAAAAATGGTGGTCGCTTGCTTACGAAAGAAACGCTTGAACAGGTCGAAGGGCTTCTCGATGAGTTGAGGGAGTGTTCCAGCGATGGTGTGCCCATCCTTGTCGAGGGGATAGAAGACGAAAGGACGCTACGCAAGTTAAATGTTAAAGAAAAGATTTTCAGGATATCGAGTGGAAGCAAAACATTGTTAAATTTCTTGGAGAATTTGGCGGGTTTCGAACAAATCATCATTTTAACAGATTTCGATCGCGCCGGGGGCAAACTCGCGAAATTTTGTGCCGAGCACTTGAAAAGACTCGGCGTCGAACCGATTACTGATATACGTGAAAAACTGAAGGCGCTGTTGCGCAAGGATGTTAAAGATATCCAAGGGCTCGCCGGATTCCTGCGTCACCAACCGCTCGTCCAGCACAGAATAAAAACAGATTTATTAACCAAATAGCATCTGTTTTGTGTATGACAAAGACATACGATATATTCGGGATAGGAACTGCGCTCGTGGATTATTTTATCAAATCAGATGATGCTTTTTTGGCGAAAAACGGTTTGATAAAAGGCGCCTCGAATTTTATGCCCCGCGAAAAAATCGATGAGCTGCACTCCAAGGTTTCGGGTTCTATTTTCACGTGCCTCCCTGGAGACAACGCGCGCAACACATGTGAGGGGGTGTGTTTTCTTGGGGGCAAATCTGCGTATGCGAGCAATATCGCAGAAGATGGAGCAGGTACGATCTTCGAGAGCAGCTTGCGTGCCCAACGTATTGACTCATTTTTGGAAAAAAAGCAGGGAAACACAGGAAAAATTCTCGCTTTCGTCACGCCTGACAGTGAGCGCACGTTCGCGGTGGATATGGGAAACGGCAGAGACTATGACGCGCTTCCCTCGGAGGGAATAAAAAACTCGAATTTTCTTCACCTTACATCGATAATGCTTCTCATAAAAGAAAGGATGGCAAAAAGCGCCCGCGACGCGATTGAGTTTGCAAAAGAGAACAACGTGCGCGTCTCGTTGTCGTTAGAAAGCCCGCCAATAATAAACAAAAATAGAGATGAATTGCGCAGGATTATCCCTCGCGCAGACATACTGTTTGCAAACGAGGAAGAATTGGAGGCTCTCGTCGGCTCAAGGGATGATGAAGCAGCGCTTGACCTAGCTGAGGAAACAGATATAGTTTGTCTTAAAAGAGGAATGAAGGGTTCGACGATATTTTCAGATGGCGAGAGATTTTCAATTCCATGCTATTCTGTAAAAGTCGTGGATACAACAGGAGCGGGTGACTTTTACGCGGCGGGGATCCTCTTTGGCCTCAGTAAGGAAAAAACTGTCGAAGAAGCTGGCCATATTGGTGCAAAGCTAGCGGGGAAAGTAGTGGGGCAGTTCGGGGCGACCTTGCACTAAACCGAATACTAGTTGAGGGCATCTTTTTAAAAATCGCCTTTAGATCTCTTCCCGCCGGTAGGGCCGCCCAACGCTTTTTGGAAATCTTCGCCGGCTTACCACAACAGCGACCGCTATTATAGTGACGATGTAAGGAATCATTTTTACGAAATTATCAACACCCGGTGGGATGACAGCCACGACCTGGGGAACAGCCATCATCCATGTGCTCAGGCCGCCGAAAAAACCGAAGATAATAGCGGCTCCAAGAGCTGAAATAGGTCTCAATCCGCTGAACACGACGCAGGCAAGCGCGATAAAACCTCGCCCCGCTGGCAATGAATTGGTTGTCATATGAACCCAGTCGAGGCTCATGAATGCTCCAGCTAGAGCCGCCAATATGGCACCGAAGATGCATGCAAGAAGTCTGAGTCGAAAGACGTTAATTCCAGAAGCATCGACTGCTCCTGGACTTTCTCCTGCTGCCCTTAGCCAGACTCCCCACCTTGTTTTGTAGAAAATGAAGTGAATCACGAGAGCCAAAACTATGGTGATGGGGATGAACCAACTTAAGCCCCCCCAGGGTGTGGATATGCGGGGCATCCCCAAACCTGTTGAAAGCATGTGGGCGCCAGGCGTCCATATAGTCCAAATCCCATAAGCGACAAATCCGGCGGCAAAGAGGTTGATGCCCATTCCGCTGATAATTTGGTCGCCCTTTGCGTAGATGCTTATGAAACCATGAATTAGCCCGATTGACGCGCCTGTTACTATCCCAGCGATGATTCCCATGGCCCAGTTTCCCATTATCTCAGCGCCCAAAACAGCAGCGAAGGAACTCAATAACATTATGCCTTCCAGTCCTACGTTGGTCGTGCCCGCTCTCTCGTTGACAACTTCGCCAATCGCTACCAATCCAAGCGGAATCATAGCGTCCAGCGAGATCATTATAAGGCTAGATACCTTCAAATCGGCCGACTGCATTGCATATAGAATTGTAATGACGACAACAAAGAGAATGATCACTAAAACAGACTTCTTCGTGAGAAATCGAGGAATTTTGAACATCATTTATCCCGTACCTCTTTTAATCCTTTTCTTGATGATGTCTAACAGTTCTGGGAGAGCAGCACATATCACGATGATACCGATCACAATATCGACGATTTCCACCGGAACACCTGTGAATATCTGCATGTTCCTTTTTCCAGACCACAGCCCGCCGAAAAATATGGCAGAAAATATCATGCCCAACGGATGATTCCTACCGATCAAGGCGACTGCGATTCCTGCAAAGCCATAACCAATGATATTTGTGAGGTTTGTAGCGACGGCGTAGTTCGGAGGTACACCCATTATTAAAGCACCACCCGCTAATCCAGCCGCCAATCCTCCGAGAATAAAGCCGATCATCATGGCGCGTCCTGGGTTAATCCCCATGTAGCGCGCAGACTCTTGGTCAAAGCCAACTGCTCTTATTTTACAGCCAAGCCTTGTATGCCACATAATAAAGTAGACGATGATCGCAAACAGTATAGCTATGAATATGGCTGAGCTCAAAGTACCAAATAGAAGGGGAAAGCGAGAGCTTGATGGGATTCGTATTGATGTACTAGATATTCCGGGACTTGAGAGAGGTCCTAACACCAAATACAAACAGAGGTAAAATGCTATCCAATTTAGCATGATTGTAGACACAACTTCATGGACCCCTTTCTTGACCTTGAGGATGGCGACTGGAAGGGCCCAGAGAGCCCCAGCCAACATTGAGAAAATAATCCCTACTAAGAGGTTAAGGCCTGGAGGTAGGGAGAAAGTGCTAGCGAAGACGGCGGCCATTGCCCCTATCATCAGCTGGCCCTCGGCCCCGATGTTGAAAAGTCCGGCCCTCATTCCCAAGCCAAACGTGATTCCAACCAGCAGGAGGGTTGTCGCATAACCCAACGTCGACGCAAGTCCTATTTCGGTGAAAAAGGCGCCTTTAAATAGGTGGTAAAATCCAGCTAATGGGTCATAACCTCGGATAACTAGAAACAAGGCCCCGATTACAAGCCCTATGATTATTGCAAAAAGACTTCGAGTTACAGGCTTGGCGAGTACAGAGAAACGCTCACCAAGCGAACTCATTTAATCCCACCCCAGCTTGGTTCTTTTGAGCTTCGGAGGATGAATATCGCGTTTCAAATCCATAAACTCTCCTATCCTTGTTTTAATCTTTGAGCATTAAAACGTGTTTTACTGCAGTTTCTCTCAATCGAATTGTGGGTTAGAAATTCTTTTCCAGAGGGTCCACTTTTTATTTTTGCCATAGCTTAAAAAAGACACGTTGTAACATTATATGGGGAAGACATGAGAAAGAAAAAACCTCTTGTGGAAATGAGAAAAATCAGCAAAAGGTTTGGCGAATTTTGGGCCTTGGAGAACGTAGATTTCAGAGTTGACTACAATGAAATCGTGGGGTTAGTGGGAGATAATGGCGCGGGTAAATCAACATTGATAAAAGTTCTAACGGGGGTATATCCCCCAGATAAAGGGGAAATCTATTTTGAGGGAAAGAAAATAAAATTTTCTTCTCCCGCGAAGGCCAGGAACCTAGGGATCGAAACGGTTCACCAACGTTTGGGATTAGTAGGCTCAATGAACATTATGGAAAACTTTTTTTTGGGAAAGGAAATTACCAAACGCGTGGGACCCCTCAACATCTTGGATAAGAAAAAGATGAGTGAAATATGCAAGAGCACTTTGAAAGATCTCGGCATTAGAATCAGATCTCCGGAAAAACAGGAAGTTTCAACTTTGTCCGGAGGAGAGCAGCAGGCGATAAGCATGGGGAGATGCATATATTTTGGCGTCAAACTTGCTGTTCTGGATGAGCCGACCGCCGCTTTGTCGATTAAAGAAACGGAAAAAGTATTAAAAAGCATAAGAGGTATGAAAAGCCGAGGGCTTTCAGTTATTTTTATATCTCACAATCTCTCGCATATTTGGCCGGTTGCGAATAGATTCGTGGTCTTAGATCATGGAGTCAAGGTAGGAGATTTTAGAAAAGAAAAGACATCGAAGGAAAAGCTCAGAAAGTTGATAATGGGAAAAATAGAAGTATAAGGCTTCTCTTGGAGTCTAGAAATTCAGTGATTAATCATCGAATCCCTAAGGGGTTGTTACCCATCAGCAACCTGGTAATATTTAGGAAAACTTTTTATCGTGGTAAGCTAATCTAATATGGTGAAAAATTGGAAAATAAAGGGATTGCAATGTCAGCCGTGGCCATTCTAGTGATTGCAATTGTTATTATCGCCGGAATCGGTGCATATATTGTAACTCGCCCTCCCACCGGAAAACAATCTGGTGAGATTTGGGTCGCCATTGTTACTGATATTGGTGGACGGGGGGACATGTCCTTCAACGATATGGGATTCAAAGGATGTGACTTGGCTCTAGCGCAAGGAGTTGTGGACAAGGTCACCGAGGTTATCAGCACTACCGCAGAAGACTATCTTCCGAATTTGAGAGCATTAGCCAGTTCGGGAGATTATGACTTGATCATACCAATTGGATACCTGTTGCAAACAGCCACCTATACGGTGGCAAAGGAGTACCCCCAGCAAAACTTTGCCTGCATAGATTTCAATTCAGATAGTGGTTACCCGGACTATACTCCTATGGGGACCCCTGGTGCGCTTGGCGTCCTCTTCCGTGAGGAACAAAGTGGCGCTATTGAAGGAGTTATCGCGGCACTGATAGCGGCTCAGTATTCAAAGCCTCAGGTAGGTATAGTGTTGGGCATGGAGATCCCACCAGTAATCGCCTACGAAATCGGGTTCAGGTATGGGCTCTACTGGGGCTTGAGCTGGTATGAGAACAAGTTTGAGAATACCGCACCCGGGATAGGAGCGACTTCGACAAAGATAATTTACCATTACACTGGTAACTTTGATGCCCCATCAGACGGAACGGCAGCTGCACAAGCCCAACTCGCCAACGATTTGGCTGTTTGTTGGGGAGTAGCAGGTCAAACTGGACTGGGAGTATTCGACGCCGTTGAAGTGTATCACAATGATCACAACATACCGATAGCGCAACCGCCATTTATCATGGGAGTCGACGCGGATCAGGATTGGATGAAGCCAGGCTTGGTCATAAGTAGTGCGATGAAGAGGATCGATCAGGCTATCTTGAACATCTGCCAGTTGGTTCGCGAGAACACATTCAGGGATATGGTGGAAACCACCGGTGGAAATCTGAGACTTGGGATGGCAGAAGGTGCATCTGGCGCAAGTACCCTCGCGATGCTTGACGACTTGGGAGTATCCGATAATATCAAGGCAACTATAGCAGCGATGAGGAACGCCCAGCCCGCTTGGGTATGGGAAGGCGCCTCGGCACTTGAGAACAAGATACTGAGCGGCGAAATAACGATTTTGAGAGTAACCGACCACGACACGGCCGAAAATTACCGGACCCTCTGGGCGTAGTTCTAACGCCAATTTTCTTTTTTTATTTTTTTAGCATCGTTCTACAAGATTGACCATGCCATCGGCTGAACTTTTTATGTTGGGGTCTATGGTATAGAGAAGTTTTTGGGGCTAATCATCGATTGAGCGTTGCATCTATTTATTGATACGTGCTAATTCTCTTATGAAAAGTGGTAGGTCCTATATGAGTGCAATTGAAATTGAGATGCTCGGAATCGTTGCCGCTTGTTTGGTGAACGCGGCCATGCTTCCGCAGATAATTAAGACGGCCATCACGAAGCAGGTCAAGGACATCTCCTTGCCTTTTTGGGCAGTATTATTTATGGGTTCCTTCTCCTGGGCAGTCTACGGAATTTTGACTAACGGAGTTGCCCTCGTTTTGTCCAGCGTTGTGGCCTGCAGTTTGAGCTTGACGATGGTTGTATTGATTTTGAAGTATAGGTGAAATCAGAGGTAATCGAGCAGCTGCGGGAAATGTTTGATATCGTTGATCACGACGTCCGCTACTTCGGTGAGAGTGGAGTCGTTCCCGATCGCCACGGCCAACCCAGCATACTTCAAGAAATTAGAATCGTACTTACTATCTCCGACGGCAACGCATTCATCTAGCGTCATTTCGAGTTCATCGGCCAACTTTGCGAGCGTCTCGTGCTTCAGGCACGGCTCAACCCTGAAGACGCCTTCGCCGGTGAGGTAACCTCGTTCGTCGACAGCGAGTCCATTCGCGAGCACGCGTTGGATTCCGAGCTGGCGGGCAATTCTCTCTGCCAAAATATCGATGCCGCCCGTGATCATCGCGAGCTGATAACCACGCTTTTTTATCTCAGAAACTACGTCTTTGGCGCTCGGCGTGGGCTGGAGGCCCTCCAAAATCTTTTCTATCTGAGAGATGTGCGGTCGAGGCTGCCAGAGCGCTATGTCGCGGCGCATGAACTCGACGTAGTCAATCTCGTTCCGCTCGTAAGCCCCGAGGTTCGCGGTCGCCTGCGCGTGCGTACCGAAGTGGCGGTGGATGACTCCCCAGCAACTGTCATCATCTATGAGCGTCCCATCCATGTCAAAGGCGACGAGCTTGTATTTCATCGTGGCACCGATATCAGTTTTTATGCTAGAGATATAATGGCTGTGGGATTAAGGTGCTAGATACAATCTTGATGTTTCTCTTGTCGATGGCGCCCGTGTTTGAGCTGAGGGGCAGCATGACATTGGCGTTGGTTTTTACGAGTATTCATCCAGCAATCATTTTTCTGATATGTGTGGGGCTAAACATTCTAGTTATACCAATTATCTTTGTAGGGCTTGAGCTGCTTGCTCCGCCACTCACAGAGCGCTCGAAAATTATCCGTTCGATATTCGATTGGTTCCGCAAGCGAAGTTACAACCGGAAGTGGGGGCTCGTGGGTCTTGCCGCATTTGTCGCTGTGCCTTTACCTGGTACAGGGGCTTGGACAGGCGCATTGATCGCATATCTGCTCGGGATGAACAGAAAGCATGCAGCTTTAGCAATAGCTGCAGGGGTCATCGCGGCGGGCATAATGGTGTTGGTCGGGGTTGTCGGCATCATAACCATCATAAAGATACTTTAATGGTGGCAAGATTTTTTGTTACACGTGTAACAAACAAAAATAATGACCGCAGGGCTTTTAACCTTCGGCAACGAAATCAAATCGTATCACAAATCAAGCCAGTCACGAGTCAAGTTCACCTGGCTTTTGGAAGGGCGTAGAGCCCATGGAAAGAAAAGACGGAAAGCGTATAGAAGACCTGATTGCCGAGAAAATCGGCCAAACGGAGGCTTTGTCTATGAAGGAAGACATTGGTACGACCAAGTATCTTATTAATGCTAAGATTGAAGCGAACGGCGTGGTCGAGCGTCCGGATGTAGTGGGCGCTATTTTTGGTCAGACAGAAGGACTTCTTGGAGATGCACTCGACCTGCGCGAGCTGCTCAAGTCGAGCAGGATCGCGCGCATAAAGGTGGACATAAGCTCGGCCCATGGAAAGTCAAGCGGGTCGATCATCATCCCATCCAGCTTGGACAAGGTCGAGACCGCGATAATCGCCGCTGCCCTCGAGACCATAGACCGCGTGGGCCCATGCGAAGCCACGATCAAGGTCGAGCGTATCGAGGATGTCAGGGGTGCGAAACGCAAGTTCGTCGTCGACCGCGCGAAGGAGATCCTCGGGCAGATGGATGCCGTAGCTACGGAGAGCCAAGAGATTTCGGAGATGGTCAAGGAGCACATCCGTGTGGACGAGATATCGGATTACGAGGGGCTGCCTGCCGGCCCGGGTGTAAGAGATTCGGATGCAATCATAATTGTGGAGGGGCGCGCCGACGTGCTCACATTATTGCGCTGCGGGATAAGGAACGCCGTAGCGATCGAGGGCACGAGCGTCCCGAAGGCAGTGATAGATATGAGCCGCAACAAGACGTCTACAGCCTTCCTCGATGGGGACCGCGGCGGTGACCTGATACTCAAGGAGCTCGTGCAAGTGACAGAGATAGATTTTGTCGCTAGGGCCCCGCCGGGGAAGATGGTGGAGGAGATGACGAGGAAGGAGATAGTCAAGGCGCTCAGGAACAAGGTGCCAGCTGACCAAGCTGTGATCGAGACAAAAGGGAAGCCTGAGGAAGCCGCGCCGCCACCGGAGAATAGGGAAGAGGGCAATCTCACCAAGCTGAACGCCGCGATAAACGAGCTGCGAGGGTCGCTCAGGGCCCGCTTGTTTGACGCAGGCCTCAACGCTAAGGAGGAGGTGCAGGTGAGGAGCTTGGTGGAAAGCCTCTCGAGGGCCGAGGGGATCAGCGCGGTCGTCTTCGATGGGGTCGTGACGCAAAAAATCGCTGACATAGCGGTGGATAAGAACTTGAAGTATATCGTTGGCATGCGCGTCCGCTTGGACAGGGCGCCGCCTGCGAACGTGAAAATATTTACTCCCGATGATTTGCGTCGACGCCAGCGCTAAAGTTCGCGCGACATGACGATAGCTGCCTCGCCATCCTCATAATAATGCGGGATTTCCTCCCCACGTTTGAAGCCGAGTTTCTGGTAAAAAAGTTGCGCCGCATCGTTGCTCTTTCGCACCTCGAGCCTTGCGCTCCTCGCGCTTCTCATGCGCAGGATGTCCAAGATTTGAACCATCAGCGCGATGCCCACACCTCTTTTTCTATATTCGGGGTAGACGCCTATTGCCATGATGTGGCCACTCGCCCCCCATCTGAGCGTACCGATTAGGTATCCGACGACTTTTCTATCTATCTCCGCCACTAGGAAGCCTTCGGGGTTGGTGATGTAGAGGCGGCTCAGCAGGCTCATGGGGTATGGATCTGGGAAACAAAATTTTTCTATATCCAAAACAGTGCTCATATCGTAAGGCTTGGCACCCCTCACTCTGATGATGTTATCGGGCATTTTCTTCCCAACTCACTTTTAAGTTATGGGATAAAAAAGGAGTTCTGTTAGGTTGGGGTTGCGACATGCGAGTAATCCACAAAGATTTGAAGCACGAGAAGATCAAGCTCGTTCCTGAAACACTCGACGACCTCTGGCACTTGCATCACTTGATCGAGGCGGGAGATCTAGTCACCGCCTTGACATGGAGGCGGGAGAAAGCCGAGGCGGACAAAATCAGGCCCGAGCGGCTTGAGAAAAAGCCGGTGACGCTCTCGATACGGGTCGAAAGCGTCGAGTTTCACAAGTTCGCGAACATGCTGCGCGTGCTCGGAAAAATCGAGGCGGGCCCCGATGTTGGCAAGCACCACTCGCTCGGCGTCGAGCCCGGTTTTATCTTGACGCTGACGAAGAGCTGGTGGCCCGAGCATCTCGAGAGGTTGCAGGAGGCGGTCAAGGCGAGCAGGCGCCCCCGCGTTTTGCTCGTGGCCCTCGACGATGAATCAGCGGAGCTCGGACTGGTCAGACAGTATGGGCTCGAGCATGTAGGGACCATTCATT
>Ga0315289_10016788_pt1 | contig 10078 bp, 9 predicted proteins | sample YL17G11_40_MG_FD_203452 | JGI IMG/M metagenome (GOLD analysis project Ga0315289, IMG submission 203452) | Sediment microbial communities from Yellowstone Lake, YNP, Wyoming, USA - YL17G11_40 | ecosystem: Environmental > Aquatic > Freshwater > Lake > Sediment | place: USA: Wyoming | collected...
GGGCGCGCCGCGGGGGGCCGCCGCGCGCGCGCGCGCGGGCGGCCGCGCGGCCGCCGGATTGGGCGTCGCCCGCGGCGTCGCGGCCGGAGTGGTCGTCGCAGGCGGCGTCGTGGTCGCGGGCGGCGTCGTGGTGGCGGGCGGCGTGGTGGCCGCCGGCGGAGGCGCCGGTGCCGCGCGCGGCGCCTCGGCCAGCGCCCCCGGCCCCGGCGCGGGCGGCGCGGGCCGCAGGGGGGCGCGCACCCGGTTGTTGAGGACGTCCGTGCGCCGCGGCGTGGGGGCGGGGGTGGCGGGGGGGAGGGTCTCTGCCGGCGGCGGCCGCGGCGGCTCGGTCGTCGCCGGCGGCTCGGTGGCGGGCGGCTCGGTCTCCGGCGGCGTGGTCGTCGCCGGTGGCTCGGTGGCGGCCGGCTCGGTCTCGGTGGGCGGCGGCGGCGGCGTCGCGGGCGGCGCGGTCGTCGCAGGAGGCTCGGTGGCCGGCGGCTCGGTCGGCGGCGGCTCAGTCGCGGGCGGCTCAGTCGCGGGCGGCTCCGTTGCAGGTGGCTCGGTCGCAGGCGGCTCGGTCGCGGGCGGCTCGGTCGCGGGCGGTTCGGTCCCTGGCGGCACCGCCGTCTCAGGTGGCGCGGGGGGGTCGGCGGCCGCCCCAGGCGCGGGCGCGGGCGCGGGCGGCGCGGTCCGCGGCGGCGCGGTCGTCGCCGGAGGCGGCGGCGGCTGCGTCGTCGCCGGCGGCGCCGTCGTCGCGGGCGGGGGCGGCGCCTGTGTCTCGGTCGGGGGCGGCGCCTGTGTCTCGGTCGGGGGCGGCGTCGCGGGCGGCGCCGTCTCGGGCGGCGGCGGAGGCGGCACGGTCGTCGCGGGCGGCGGCGGCGGCGGTTGCGTCGTCGCCGGCGGCGGCGTCGTGGTCGCCGGCGGCGGCGTGGTCGTCGCGGTCGGCGTCTCGGTCGCCGGCGGCGGCGGCGGCGGCGGCGGCGGCGGCGGCGGCGGCGGCGGCGGCGGGCTCGCGACCGCCGCGCCGGGAGTCACGGCCGGCGCCGCCGGCGGCGGCACCGCCGCCGGCGTCGCCGCCGGCGTCGGCGGCAGCGCGGGCGGCGGGCCGGAGCAGGGGCCGGCCGTGCGGAGGGAGCACGTGTCGAGCGGCGCGCAGCACTTCCCCCCCCCCGCCGCCGCCCCCCCCACCCCAAACAGGGAGCAGCACGAGCACGCGTACTCGACCGACCAGGGCGGCACGCCGGCGGCGGGAGCGTCCACCCGGGCGGCGGCCGCGACGGGGATGACCCAGAGTTGGAGGACCGCGCCGCCCGACGGCGGCGCGGCGTACGCCGCCGACAGCCAGTGCGCCCCCGGCGCCAGGTCGGCGACGTCGTGGCAGACTAGTGTGGCGTCGTAGCCGCCGTCGGCGGGGGTGGCGACGGAGCGGCCGCCGAGCGTGATCGACGCGCGGCCGGTGAAGCGCGCGCACACGCGCGCGCGCCGCGCGACGGCGTCGTCCCTCGCGCCCGACCGCCAGTCGATGGACGACGAGACGTCGGGCACAATCACGCTGCCTTCCAGCTTGACCGCAAAGCAGCCGGCGAAGCGGGACGCGTCGAGGTCGGGCGCGCCCGCAAACGGCGCGCCGCCCCACGCCTGCCAGTCGGCCCCCTCCTGGCACCGCGCGCTCGCGTTGACGTCCACGGGCAGGGACCCGAGGGAGGCCAGGTCGCGGGGGCCGCGGTCGCAGCCGGCGGCGCCGGCGGCGGGCGGGAAAAAGGTGGCCGACAAGCCGTACGACCCGCCGTCGGGCGCGGGCGCGCCCGCCGCGCACGCGGAGTCTTGCTTCTTGGCCGACAGGGCGCCAACGCCGGCGCGCGTCAGGGCGTCCGGCGCGCACGGCGGCGCGGCCGCGAGCGGGCACGCGCCCGGCGCGCCCGCGCACGCGGCGCGCGGCGGCGCGCGCGGCGCGCGGCCGCCGCGCGCGGCGAGCGTCAGCGACCACGACGCGCCGGGCGCGGGTGTGACGCGCAGGGTGACGGTGTCGGGGGAGGACGAGGTCCAGGCGGGCTGGGAGTGAGGGGACGGGAGAGGGTTGGAGAGCGCGCCGCGCGCGCGGCCCCCCTCTCCCCACCTCTGCTCCCTCATCTCTCACCGCGCAGTCCGCGCCCGGCGCCACCTTGCCGCCGTACAGCGTCACGTTGCGCCCGCCGGGCAGGCCGACGCCGGTGCAGGTCACGGCGAAGGACGAGGGCGTGGCGGCGGCCGCGGCGAACCAGCGCGCGTCGACTGGCGAGCGAGGCGGGCGGGGGGCAAGGGTCGGCCTTTGGGCCCTCTCCCACCGCCTCCACGGTGCGCCCCGGCACACGCCACCCTGTCTCCTACCTTGCGTGTCGCGCTTGGCGGCCTTGGAGAGGGCGGCGCCCGGCGCGGGCACCGGCTCGCCGCCGCGGCGCGGCGGCGGGCGGCACGCGCCGTACTCGGGTGCGCCCGCGACGCCGTTGGTCACGGTGGCGGAGGTGAGGAGGAGGGCGATGGCGGGCTCGGCGGTGGTGGGGGGCGGCTGGAGAGGGGCGGGGTGGGGTGGGAGGCGGCGGGCCGCGCGCGCGCGCGGCGCCCCCACCCCCCAAGAAACGGCCCCTCCCCGCGCCGCGCCCTGCGCGCGACGTGCCGCGCGCGGCGATACCCGCCTCTGCCCGCGCCCCCTTCCCCGCCTCCCGCACCCGGGCGGCGGGCGCGGCAGCGCGCGCGGGGGACAGCGCGAGCGCGAGCGCGGCGGCGAGCGCGGCCGCCGCGCCGCGGCCGCGGGCGCGGCGCATGGCCGGGGCGGGCGTGGGCGCGGCCGGCGGGCGGGGAGGGCGGCGGCGGGCGGGGGCCGCGGCCGAAACGGTTGGCGGGCGTTTCGCGCGGCAGAGAGTGCGGCGCGTGCGGCCCGGCGCGGCGGGGCCCGCCGCGCCCCCCCCACCCCCCACCCCCCGCCACGGCACGCGGTCCAGCGTGCGAGCTACATGTGCGGGCGCCCGCACCGTCCGCGCCCGCGCCAGCGCGCCCGCTCGTGGGCGGGCGGCGCCTGCCGCGGGCGAGGGAAGGGGGCGGCCCGCCGCGCGCGCGGGGCGGGCCGCACCGGGCGGCGGGCGGCTCCGGGGCCGAGTGCGCGCATTAAAATGGCCCCGCCCGGGGGCAAAGGGCGGGATGAGGGGACAGGAGGGGCGGGGGGCGGGAGGAGGGGACAGGAGGGGCGGCCGGCCCGCCGGCCGCCGCGCTACCCAAATGAACACCCGCACGCCTCCCCCTCAACCGCTCAACCGAGCAACGAGCGCGGCCGCCGCCGCCGCCGCGGCGGGCGTGCGCCCCATGAAGGGGTCCCCGGACCGCCGCGCGCGCGGCACGCGCGCGCGCGCGGGCGCGGCGGGCGCCGCGCGCGCCGGCGCGCGCGGCGGCCGCCTCGCCGCCAGCTCGGCTTCAACGGCGGCCAGGGCGTCCCCCAGCACCAGCGCGAGGCGCGGCCCGCACCCGCCGCGCGGCCCCGCCGGCCCGGGCGGCCGCGGCGGCAGCCCGGCGGCCGCGGGCCCGGGCGGCGGCCGCCATTTGCCGGGCGCGGCCTCCGACTTGGACCGGCGCAGCGCGGTCGCGGCCGCGGCCGACGCAGCCGCCGCGCGGCGCGCCGACGCGCGCGCGGGCAGGCCGCCGCCGCGAGGGGGTAGGGGTGGGGGCGGGGGCGCGGCCGACGCTGCGTCGCACGCCGCGCTGGGAGGCGAGGGCGGGCGCGGGGCGGCGCGCGGCCGCGGCCGCGCGCCGCGGGCGCCGCGCGCGCGGTCGGCCGCCAGCGGCGCCGAGTGGTGCAGCATCAGCGCGCTCGCGGCCGCGGCCACCGTGCCACCACTCCCGCCGCCGTCGTCAGACGAGTCGCCGCCGAGCAGGGCGGCGAGCGCCGCCTCGTCGTCGTCGCACCCCGCGTCCGCCGGCGCCCAGTGCGCGCCGTGCGCGGCCAGGCCGGCGTGCAGGAACAGGGAGTCGCCTCCGTCAAGGGCGGCGAGGTCGCGGGCGGACGAGGCGCGGGGAGGGGGGGCGGCTGGAGGAGAGAGGAGGTTCGGGGTCAGGGGGCGGCCGGTGCGCGCTGCCGTCGCCCTCGCCGCCGCCGCGCCTCGCCGCCGCCCGAGATGGCGGGCCGCAATGTCACAGCGTCGTCTGCGGGGGTGTCGGGACCGCGCGCGCGGCGGTCGCCAGCCGTGCGGCGCGCCGGGGGCGCGCGATCGCGGCCCGCCGGCCGCGGACCCTCGCCCGCCCGCGAGGAGGGCGATAGAGCATGCCTCCCGGCTCCGGAGGCGGCCCGCGTCCCGCAATGCGCCTGCCGCGCGCGCGCCGCCGCGCCGCGCGCGCCGCGCCCGCCACCACCGCCCTCCCTCCCCCCCTCCCCCTCACCATACGCGTAGTGCTCGGGGTTGGTCGACACAAACGCTTCCAGCGGGGACGCGGGGACGCCGAGGTGGGCGCCCGCAAACGCGTTTTTGTTGAGGGGGCCCGCGAAGACGACGCCGGCGGCGACGCCGGGCGGGGGTGGGGGTGGGGCGGGCCCCAGCATGCGTAGCGGGCGGGAGGGGGTGGCGGCGCCGCGCCGGCGCGGGAGGTGTGCGCGCGGGCGCGCTGGCGCGAGCGAGAGCGCCTCGCGCCGCCGCCTCGCGCGCCCCCGCCCGGCAGCGTTGCACACCCGCTCGACCCCGAATATCAGCCACCGCGCCCGCCGCGCCCGCCGCACCCGGTCACTCGTCGTCCCCGCCCCCGCCCCCGCCCGCCGCGGCGACCGGCGCGTCGGACACCGACACCTTGACCATCGCCGGCCGCACGAGCCGCCCCCCGAGCGCGTACCCCTTGCGAAACTCTTGCAGCACGGTGCCGTCCGGCACGGCGTCCGAGGGCTCGCGGGCCACCGCGTCGTGGACGGCCGGGTCGAAGGGCGCGCCCTCGCCGGGGACGGGGGTCACGCCGACGGCGCGAAACGCGTCCAGCAGCTGCTTGTGCAGGCCCTGGGCAAAGGCGAGGAGGTGGGGTGGGGTGGGGTGGGTGTGGGGGGGGCGCGCGGCGCCCGTCGCTCGCTCGCGCCGCCACCCTCGCGCCGCCCGCCTACCCCAAACGCGGCCGCAATCTTTTCCTCGCCCTCGGTCGCGGGCGCGACCGCGCCGCGCGCGGCGTCGAACGAGTCGGCGAGCGGGATGAGCGCTTCCACCGCGCTCGCGCGCGCCGCGTCGCCGGCGGCCGCTTTCTCCGCGTCGCTGCGCTTGCGGAAATTGTCAAAGTCGGCGGTGAGGCGCAGGGACCGGTCGCGCGCGGCCTCCAGCTCGGCCTCGGCCGCTTCCGCGCGCGCCTCGGCCGCCGCGGCGAGCGAGGCGGCGTCCGCGGCCGCGCCGCCCAGGCCGTCGACGGCAGAGAGCTGCAGAGAAGAGGAGAACAGGGTGGCGGCGTGGGGACGAGGCGCGCGGCGGCGCCAGCCGCCCCCCGCCTCCACCCCCTATTTTTTCTTTCACTCACCAAATCCTCAAACGCCGCCTCCCCGTCCTCGAGCGCGGCCAGCAACTGGCGCGCTTGAACGTAGTAGACCTCGTGGGGGGGTCCCTGGTCGACGATGTCGCTGGAAGAGGGTGGAAGAGGCGTCGGCGTCGCCGCCGTCGGCGGCCAGCGCGGCGCCGGCGCCCGCCTCCGCCCCGCCCCCCCTTTTCTCACCCGGCCTCCACCACGTCCGCGTCATCGCTGTCGTCGCTGGCCCGAGCCTGCGGGGAGAGGAGGAAACGGGGGCGTGGGCGGGCGGCGGCGGCGCATTGGCGTCCAGACGCGCGGCGCGTCGGCCGCGCCCGCCGCGCGGATGCTCCATCCCTTCCCCTCAACGCCCACTCACCACCGTCCTGTTGACGGACGCGAAAGGCGCGCGGCGGCCGGCGGGCGCGGGGCGGCGCGCCGCCCGCGCGCCGGCGGGCGCGCCGCGGCGGACCGCCGCCGCGGCGGCGGCGCGGGGCTGGGGGAGCCGCGTGACGTGCATGGCGGGGCGGCGGGAGGGAAGCTCTCTCGTGTTGTGCGCCCGCACGCTGGCGCGTCGGCCCCTCTGTCTCTCTCTCTTTCGCAGTGCGGCCACAGTCACACGCCCCATCACGCACGCGCCTTGCCCTTACCGGCCGCGGCGGCGGCGGCCTTGCGCTTGCGGGCGGCAACCGCCGCGCCTGCCCCCTCGCTCTCGCTCTCGCTCTCACTCTCGCTGTCGCTGCCGTCGCTCCCCGACCCCAGGCCCAGCATGGCGTCCAGCTTGCTCGGCCCGCGCGCGGGGGCGGCCGCGCGCGCGCCGCTGCCGCCCGCCTTTCCTCCCTCGCGCAGCGACTCGGCCACCGCGGCCGCCGCGCCCGCCGCCGCCCGCTCCACATCGGCCCGCACCGCGTCGCCGTCGACCGCGGGCGCGGCCGCCGCGGCCGCCGCGCGGCGCGCGGCTTTCGCTTCCGCCCGCAGGTGTTGCTCCGCGACCGCCTCCAGCTTGCGCGACACCGCGCCCGCCTCCCACTCGGCCAGTGCGGCCTCGGCCTTGACGACACCGATGCTGGAGAGAGCGGGAGAGGGCGAGGCGTCGGGGCGGGCGCGCGTTGCTCGACGCCTGTCCACCACCCCCCTCCCCCCTCCCCCCCCTCCGCACCGCCTCCCGCTCAAGTCGCGGCACGCGTCAAAGTTGGTCGTCTTGGCGACGCGGCCCGAGGCGCGCAGCAGGGAGCCGAAGCCGCCCTTGCCGCCGGCGAGGGCGCAGGGGGTGAGGGCCAGGCCCGTGGTGCTCGGCCGCAGGGTCCAGGTGCTCGTTGCGAGCGCCGCCGCGGGGTCGGGGTGGCCGGCGGCCGCGAGCGCGGCCGCGGCCACGCCGCATCCCGGCGTGGCGCCGGCCGGGAGCGCGACCAGGCGCGGGCCGGCGGGCGTGTCGACGCGCACGACGAGTGGCCGCATCGGGCGGACGCTGGCGGGGCGGGCCGCGCGCGGGGAGTGCCGGTCTTTGCACTGCTCGCCGCGGCGCGCCCCGATGCCGCCCCCCGCTTCACCCCCCGTCCTCCACCTCGACCTCGTCTCCCAACCGTGCCGCGCCCTCCTCATGCTGGTGCGGGTGACGGCCATGGACGTGGCCGTGGAACGCGTGTCGCTCGCGCGCGGCGAGCACAGGCGGCCGCCGTTCTCGGACGCGTTTCCGCTCTGCAAAGTGCCCGCGCTCGCCGACGGCCCCCTGCGACTGCCCGAGAGCGCTGCGATTGCGCGGCATCTGCTGGCGACGCGCGGCGGCGCGGGGACGCTCTGGTGGCCTGCCACCGACGCGCGCGCGCTCGCGCGCGCCGACGCCGCGCTCTGCTGGTGCCACGCCACGCTGCGCCCCGCGGCGGCGGGCTTGGTGTGGGCGCGCGTGCTGTCCAGGGGCGCCGGCGCCGCGGCGGCGGCCGCCGCGGCGGCCGACGCGGCGGCCGCGGCGGCGGGCGCGCTGCTCCCGCGCGCGCTCGCCACCTTGGAACGCGTCTGGCTCCCGCCCGGCGCCCTGTTCCTGGGCGGCGCCGCCCACCCGACGTACGCCGACCTGGCGGCGCTGTGCGAGGTCGACCAGCTGGCGCTGCTGCCCGCGGAAGGAGGCGGCGGCGCGGCAGAGCTGTTGGCCGCCCACCCGCGCGTGCGCGCGTGGGCCGCCCGCGTCGCGGCCGCGGCGGGCCCGGCGTACGCTGAAGCCACGGGCCCGCTGGCGCGCGCGGTCGCCGCGCTGGGCGGCGGCGGGTGGCGGCCCGGAGGGGGAGGGAAGGGGGGCGAGGGCGGAGCCGCCGCCGCGGCGCGCCTGTGACTCTGTGTGCGTGGGCGAGGCGGCCGACAGTCGGGGCGGGCGCGCGGCGGGCGCGCACCCGCCCGCCCGCGACCGCGCCGCGCGCGTGGCGCCTTTTCCCGCCGGGAAAGGCGCCCCGCCCGCGCTTTCCCTGCGGGCCGCGGCGCGGGATCGTTCGGGATCCGGCGCCCTGCAGCCACGCAGACTGTTCAGCTCGCTGGCGGACAGGTGGCGGACGCGGCGGGGGGCGAGCGCGGTGCGAGCCCGGGAGCAGCGCGCGACCAGTCTCTGACTCGACCGAGAGAGAGTGACAGCTCGGCGCTGGATCGGTGACACTTCCCTGCCAATTCAAAGCGCGAGCCGCGAGGTCGCGGCCCCCTGGCTGTCGCCGGCCGAGGGTAGCCCGCTCCCCCCGCCCCCCTCGCACACCTCCCCCCCCGCACCGCCCCGCGCGCCCCCCCGCGCCCCGCGCCGTCGCCGACGGCGGGTGCCGTTTCATCGCCCGGCCTCGCGCGCGCTCGGACAGGGCCGCGGGAGCAAGGAGCGCGGCGCCAGGGGTGCCGACCCCGACCCTTTGCCCCGCCCCGATTGGGCCGCCCCACCGCCCGGAGAGCCCGTTCCCGATCCACACGTGAGACCATGGAGGAGTTGGGTGCTGTGCGGATGGCGCGGGGGCGCGGGCGGCGCTGGCGGCCGCGGGCGGGCGGGCCCGCACCCGCTGATCGCGGCGGGGCGCGAAGGGGCGCCCGCGCGGCGCCTGCCCCCGATTGCCCCCCCCGCCGCCCGCGATGATCGATGCGTGCTCCCGCCACCGGACGGCGCGGGCGGCGGGCGCGCGGGAGGGGGGTAAGGGGGGGCGCACCGGCGCGCCGGCCCGCCGCCCTCGCGCGTGGGGCTCGCGCCCGCCGTCGAGGGCGCCCGCCCTCTTGCGCCTCGCGCATGGCACGCTGGTGCCGGGAGCGGGTGCGGCCGCGGTTCCGGCGCCCGAGCGCGCGCCTCCGACGCGCGCCGGCCGAAAGCGCCCCCGCCATGGCGGTCCGCTTTCAGGGGCCGCCGCCGACCCGTCCGCCGCCTTTCCTCCCTCCCACCAGCCCTTCAACCATGCTGCTGATCAAGCGCACCCGCCCCGCCGCTGGCGGGCACGCGCCGCTCCCGCCCGCCAAGCGGCGCGCGCGCGCGGCCGCGGTCGGCGAGCACCCCGCCGCCGACCCGCCCCCGACTCTCGCCGCCGCGTGCGACGACGCCAACAACGCGGCCGCCTGCCTGCTCACGTGCGACGAGGCGTCGGACGCGGTCGTCGCGTCGCCGCGCGCGCCCGGGCGCGCGGCGTCGCCGCCGTCGGGCGCGTCCGACGCGACAACGGGCGCGGCGCCGCGCGCGGGCCCGCCGCGCGCCCCGCCCCGCCCCGGCTCCCCGCCCACCGCGCCGCCCGCGATGGCGGCCGCTTTCGGCTTCTCCGCGGTGGCGGCCCGCGTCGGCGGGAGCTATTTCGCGCGCCTCGCCGCGGGCGACGTGGCGCTCGCCGCGGCCGCCGCGCGCGCGCCCGCCTTCGCCGCCCTCGTCGCCTCGTACGCCCCCTCCTCCCCCGCCCCCGGCGGCGCCCGCACGCGCGCCGCCGCGTGCGCGTTCTCGCGCGCGGGATCGGCGCCGCCCGCGTCGGGCCTGGGGGCGCTGCTGGCCCCCGCCCCGACCGCGCCGCCGCCGCGCGCGTCGCGCTTTGGCTTTGCGCCGCCGCACGCGACTCCTTCTCGCGCCGACGCTGGCCGCCTGGCCGGTCTCTACCTCGCGTGCGTGCACGTGGCGGCCAAGAACGTCGAACGGGTCCCTTACGCGCGCCTCCTCCCCGCCATGCTCGCGTGGGCGCGCGGCGGCGCCCCCGTGCCCGCCGCCGAGGCGGCCGTGCTCGAGCTGGACGTGCTGACCGCGCTCGAGTGGCGGCTGGGGCCCTTTTTCGGCGACGGTGGCCCTTAAGAGAAAGAGCGCGCGCGCGCGCGCTCTCGGGCCCTTCCGCCTCTAGCTACCCCCCCAAACACCCCCGCAACCCCTATAACAACATCGCGAACAACCTGTTCACACCAACGCCACCGCCGCGGCGCGCGCCGCGGATTGCGGCGCGCGCCCGCGGCCCTACTAACACGACACCAACGACCGAAAAAAACGCTTGCTTGGCCCCGCACTCGACGGCGCGCGCGCCCCACCGCGGCCCCCCCCCCCCCCCGCCGCCCGCCCCCCCGGGGCCGCCCCCCCCCCACCCCCCCCGCGCCCCCCCGGCGGGGCCCCCCCCCCCGCCCCGGGGCCCCC
>Ga0315289_10016790_pt1 | contig 10078 bp, 15 predicted proteins | sample YL17G11_40_MG_FD_203452 | JGI IMG/M metagenome (GOLD analysis project Ga0315289, IMG submission 203452) | Sediment microbial communities from Yellowstone Lake, YNP, Wyoming, USA - YL17G11_40 | ecosystem: Environmental > Aquatic > Freshwater > Lake > Sediment | place: USA: Wyoming | collected...
TCAGATGATGCGGCTTATGTCAATCTAAATCCAATGGATAGTGTTTTAACACTGACTAAAAAGATTCAGAATGATTGTGAAAGTGGTGGAACAAATTTCCAAGCGATCTTCAACACAGCAAATAAACCATACAACAGAATTGTGATACTCAGCGATATGATGGGTTGGATTGGATATGATGCTCCTACCCATGAATTGGCAGAGTATAAAAAGAGAACTGGAGCAAATCCAAAAATCTATTCTTTTGATTTGGCAGGATATGGGACACTTCAACTGCCTCAAGAGAATATATTCTGTTTGGCAGGATTCTCTGAAAAAACATTCGATGTTATAAAAATGTTGGAGCAGGATAAAAACGCTCTTATCGCAGAAATTGAGCGTATTGAAATATGACAGAACACACACCGCAAAAACGAGTTGTAGTCTTTGTGGATAAAGAAGATTACAAAAATCTCAGAGTTAAATTAACAATGATGGAGACGACTATTTCTGAATGGCTTCGGAAGGTAGTGAAAAAGTTTATCTCAGAATAAATTAATATCCCAATCTCTTTTTCTTCAAGTGTTTCCACTCTTTCCTCGTCATGTCCTTCCTCTGGAGTTTTTTTTTAAACTCCAAGTGTGCGGGATGGTTTGCGATTGATCTTTCAAGATGTTCTGGTTTATCGCAATATGGCCTGTTACCAAATTCTTCCTCAGTTATAAGCCCCAAGCGTCTTGCGTGTTCAGGTGACATTTGAAGAATTGCACCGTTTTCATTCTCAAACCCCATCTGTTCAGGAAGGGATAAATAACGTCTGGGATCAGAGTCTAACACTATCTCAGGTCTGTCCGCCTCTGCGTGCCGTTTCAACTTTTCCATGAGTTAAATTCTCCTCTACTCTTTGAACTGGGGGTTGTAATATTTCCCAAGTCTGAGCTTTTATTGTGGCTTCCAAAGCCCGTCTTGCATCCATACCCGCCTGTAATTGGTAAATAATAGGGTTGGGCCAAACTTCACCGTCTGTGAAATCATAAGGTGTTTCTACTGGTTTAACAACTGGTTTAACATTCCAACCCTGTTCAAGTTGTTCTATTTCGTGATCTACTTCTTCTCCCATTTTTTACCTTCGCTTTCCTGAATATTAAATAAGCGTAACAAGCCAAATCCAGCAATTCTTCCTCCATGTCACGATGTAAATTTCTGGTCAACCAATCATTTCCATATCTTTCATCACCCATTTTTAAACGCTTCTTCATTTTACTGACGAAGCGTTTAAAATCAACCATTTTGAATTTATATGTTTTAGACACCATTTAAGATCAAAAACCAACTAATCCGTAGTTGTTTACTCCCTTTACTCTATTTTCAGAATTAAGTACATATTTGTATTTATCCCATTCATCTCCAATAAGAGTAAATATAATAGTTGCTATTCCCTGCCATGCAGGTGGGAGTAATTCTATTAAAGTTACAAAATAAGCCAATACAGCGGAAACTGCTGCTATAAAGGCGATTCTTAATGCTCTTAATAAGACTTCCTGAAGAGGTTTTGAGATTGGAAGTGCATAAACCCAGTCTCTAATTGCTTGTAATTTCATTAAATAGACTCACCCCGTTTCTATTTTAATATGGCTAATTTTCCAATTCTGAATCGTATAAATTTATTTATGTCTATCGGACCCTGTGTTGATTTGTATACCGCAATTTCATCTTTTAAATCTGCGATTAAATTATTGGCTTCAATAATATAATTAGCCTGTGTTTGACTCTCCAAAGTAAGTTCTTTAATCGCTTTCTGCGATTTTCCCTCATTTAATATATACTGGCTGACTGAAATTTTACAATTCGTAAGCTGACTATTAATTGTAGTAAATTTACTGGATTCATCCAGCAATCTTTCTATCTCTCCCATTATGCTGGCGGTATCGGTCGCATCGACAAGCTTCTGGAGAATGAACTGTTTAAAATCCTGGTAGATTTTAATCTGTTCTTTCAGACTTTGAAATTTACCTTCATCTTCAGATAAAGAATTTGTCAATTCCGCAATTTTTCTTTTAAGAGTTTCTATTTGCGGATTTAATTCTTTATTTATCTGATCCATAAAAGCCATTCTATCCTTAAGACAGACAGCCAAAGGGTCAGTGGCTTGTGGGCCTGAAAAATAGACTACTTGTAAGATTGCTTCTTTTGGTTCAACAGGAAAGGTTGTGGCGTTGCAATAACGGTCTTTGATGGTTGATATATCTCCGAAATACGGATCGGCTATTTTGTATCTTCCATTGTCTTTATCAAAAATAAGAACGTAATGAGTTTGTGGTCCGTTACCTGGATTATGATCATAATCTATACAAACAACGACTGGCCTACCTGCTGCCAATTCATTATCTATCTTATCCATTGGAGCATAAACATCGCCACACCACTCAATACCTGTACAAGTTATATCAGGATAGACTTTATTTATCGGATACCATGAAGCCATTGTAGCTTGGTAGAAGAATCCTGCGTTTGTAAGAGCTTTATTAAAAACATCTGGGAGAACTTGTTTGCCGTAGTAATTAGACATCATGCAGAGGGCTACCATAGCGCATCCGTAATCAGAAATTTTTGAACTTGTAGAAGACCCAAGATATAAATTTCCCCACCTGGAATCGCGCTGGCTTAGGACGATTGGTAGCGTCATATTTTCTTTATTATAACATACTATGTCTAACTGCCTTTTTGAGTTATTTTAGGCTTAGGTTTTGGAATGGGAATGTTTATCTCCTCATAAATCATGGACCTTAAAGTCGGTGAGGGAGTAGCCGTTAAAGTCGGGACTACTGGACTAATCAGTTGCACTGGTTTCTCGCACCTTTTAACATATAAAGACATGATAATGAGTATTAAAAGCAAAACAATAACAATATTTAATTTAAAATTTGCATTTTTCATATTACCAACTTTTTCCGTAACTGCAATAAAACATTAAAAATAAAAATACTAAAAATGAAATTATACCAATTGGATATTTCATGAATTACCCTATAAATGATTTACCAATGATTGCTAAAACTAAAAGTAAGACTCCTGCGATAATTTTTATTGCGTCTGCTTTAAATTCTCCATTTACCCATGTTAAAGACAAAACTATAAAATATATTCCCCAGAGATATTCGATTTCTATTCCGTTCATAAATTATTTCACCTCCCTTATAAATTTCATTTTGCTAACCTGATAACTATAAATATTAATGCTAGTACCAATAGTAGATTAATAAGACTACCTCCAACGGCAAAAGTTCCACCGAAAAACCAACCGAGTATAAATAATATAATAATTAATTCTAATAAACCCATTTTTGTTTCACCTCAATTCTTTATAAATTCTTCTCAAAATATTAATAACTTTCCATTTGCTGGGTATCTCACCTGTTGCTAATGTTGATTCAAGTTCTTTATCTGCTTGTTTTAAAACTCTTTGCTTTAAGTTTTTTGATAAGTTTTGCTTTTTTAAGATTTTCTTCATATAGCTGTTCTATTATTCGTTTATATTCCGTTAATTTATTACAAACGTGCTTCTCTAAATTTAGTATCTGGTTTTCTAAATAATGAATGAGTTTAAGTTCCTTATTCAATGACTTCAAACCTTTCCGTATACATAATATAATCTATATTTCTGATCGGATTGGGAAAGTAATGATAAATAGTTTTTAACTGGTAGCTCCCCAGAGGCAATTCTTTAGGAACAGTATAATAAATAGGTTCTACTAAACACCCTATATCAACTTTACTATAAGTAAATCCTGGTACGGGAAATTCAAGATCATTTAAAAATACTCTTGATACTTTTGCTATCAAAGGTAAAAGTTTACAACGGTTAGTTATATAAGCCAAGTTCTCTCCTCTTTTTACTATTGGAGTTATTATTTTATGTTCTTTTGTATTAAAAGTAATTATTTTATATGGTGCTACCAGCCAATAAATAATAATTATCATAAAAACAAAAGCCATTGTCAAAACCAGATAAGCAAAATAATATATTTTCATCTTTTTATTGGTATGATTACTAAGGCTACCAAAGCCACAATAACTGCAGTTAAAATAATAGATGTTAATCCAAAAACTATCGTTTTAACAGGTGTAAATTCTGCCTTCGTAACATATTGTCCAGACAGTTCTTTTATTGAGGTTTTAATTTCTGCGATGTCTTTTTTGATATAAGAGATGTCTATTCCTACCAAAGAAGAAGCTACTTCAACCGTCTTTGCTGCAGTTTTTGCTGCTTCTGATACTGTGGCTGCTGCTGCGTCTGCTGCTGTTGCCACTACCTTTTTAGCTGCTTCTGTAGCGACAGCAATCGCTTCTTCAGCTATTTGTTGTTTTGTTTGTCGTGTCATAGTCTTAAGCTATTGTACTAATACCCAACAAAGGCGGATTAAATAAATTTGAATAACTTGTGTTTGCCCCAGTTAACGCATTAACTGCAGTTAAAGGTGTAGTTGGTTGTCCTGTTAAACTAGACGTACCTGTTGCAGAAGGAGTTTTTGTTGTTGAAGATTCAGTTTTTTCTACTGTTGCCCCAGCCTGAAAGGGAGTTATTGACCCATATGGATAACTGGGGATTGGAACATTCCCTCCTGTCCATCCTGCATATGGTCCTGTAGGATTGTTTCCATATCCTGGTCCTGAACCAAAAGCTCCTGCTGGAGTCCAAGAGAAGTTTCCTCCTCCTGCAGATCCTGGAGTAGCAGCTAATCCTGCTGCAAGATTAGTGAAATTTGAACCTCCCAATAACGCTAATGCCTGGGCAGTTGGCATCATCGGATTGGCGGTAGCCTGAGCCAGAAGTTCTGTTTTCTTTGCTAATGCTGCATCTGTGCTTAATTTTGCCAACATAGCTAACCCGTCAAAATTTCCTCCGTTATCGTAATAAGACCTTTCCATTGCTTGTTTATCAAGTTTATCTACGTTATAACCCAGCTTTTGAACATATCTTACCCAATCACTGACTTTAGCTCCGTTGGAGAAATCAGGATGATGAAGTGAGCCGAATGAACCTGACCTGTAATCTCCTGGAAGGCTTTCTCCTGTTATTTCAGGATGCTCCCCAGAACCATGGTATCCTGCGGAGTAACTACCATCTGGAGTGAAACCTCCGCCTCCAGTTTGGACTGTACCATTGACTGTTGGACCCATATTAGGTCCATTACCAAACGGTCCCATATCAATCTGTGGTCCACCTCCACCTCCATGGTATCCTGCAGAGTATGAACCGTCTGGAGTAAAGCCTCCGCCTGAAGTTTGAGGTGTTCCACCTACATATGGCTGATTTCCCTGCCAGCCTGTGAATCCCGAAGGAACAGAAGATGAATTCGAAAGAACTGGTTTACCGTCTCTTTCTCCAATTACTGTAGAAGTAACACTTTTACCTCCGATATTATTGTTTCCGCTTCCATGATACCCCGCAGAGTATGAACCATCTGGAGTAATTCCTCCTCCTCCTGTTTCAACTTTACCATTAACATATAAAGTGTTACCTACAAGTCCTGTATAATTTGAAGGGATTCCTGCTTTTCCTGGGGTTCCGCTTATTGGTTTAACTGTTTGACCTGATTGATTAATGGTAGTAGTTGTATCTCCAGCATAAGTATTTGTTCCAAGCACTTTACCACCACCACTGCTTCCAGGTGTTTTATCTACATATCCCAAAAGTTTTTGACCTGTTAGTCTTTCCCAGACACCAAGATCCCATTCTTTTACTCCTGCGTTAGTTGCTGATATAAATTTACCATCTCCACTATAAACACCCGTATGGCCCCATTTTTTTACAGCTTCATCTGTAGTATTAGGACCAGCTACAAAATAAACAACATCACCTGGACTAATTTGTGAAGTATCTGTTTGTTGCGGGCGATTATTCCATGCTTCTGTAGCCGAACCATATCTTTGTACGTTTTCACCACTACTTTGCATTGCGTCAGAAACAAATTTTTCACAATATCCTTTATAATCACTACTTCCTAAATTTTGTTTTGCATAAACTAATGTTGAAGGATTAGCTCCAGCTGCTAATGCCTGTTGTTCTGCTTCTTGTGTTGTTCCTGCCATATATTTCCTCCTTACTGCCTCGATGCTATTTGTTTATTATTAATAATATCCTTTAATTGGTTTTGATACAAGTCCATTAAATACTGAAGTCTCCCTGCATAGACATCTCCACCGTGTTCTGGATTATCACTTTTAGGAGCATAGAGATTTGCAAAAGACTGTATATCCCCAGTATCACGGAAATTTTGATAATTACCTGCTGTGCTCATTCTTTTCTGCCAGCCACCTGGATATTTTTTCTTTTCTTCTTCAGCATTTCTTCCTCCCAAAGCACTGGCATAATCAGCTATAACTTCCTCTAAAGTCTTTGGATTATAATCAGCATCGGGGACCCTAGCTCCCCATCCAAGCGCCTTTTTAGGAGTACTATAATTTTTAAATCCGCTTGATTCCAAAATAGCTTGTGCTATCGGAAGGAAAGGATACTTTTGAAAAATAGGATATTTACTGGTTTCATCATAAATATATGCAGCATAATCAGTTACAGGAAGTTTAGTTTCCCCTTTATAGATCTCAGGAATAACCGCTTGCATAGCCTGGATATACTGTTCACGTGTTGGTCCAGAAGGAGTTGGAGTAGGTGTAGCCGTGGGAATTGCCGTAGGAGTAGCTTGAGCCCCTATTAATTTTTGGGCATTTGCCAATAAATCCTGTAAAGAAATAAGAGGACGTGGCTGTTGAGGTATTGCTCCTGGAGTAACAGTAGGAGTTATTCCAATAGGTTTTGTAGGTTGCGGAGTAAAACTTGTAAGTGTATTTCCAAATGGTTGTCCAGGAATAATCCTGTTAACCAAATCTTTAGTTGTGTGAATAAGATTTTGACCTATTCCTTCCTGAGGGAAAGACCTTGCTAATTGCGGTTGGAAAGAAAGATTAGCTGTTACGTTATTTACAGCCTGTTTAAATCCCCCTGGTTCCGCTAAAGTATGTTTAGGAGGCACAGGAGAAACAGGTTGAGGAGCCATCCATTTAATAGCATCTGTTAATCCTTTCCATGCCTGATTTAAAGCATTATCTGCCATATTATGCAATTCTCCTTCCTCTTATTCCTTTTGGAGTCTGACCCCCAGAAGTTTTTGATGACATATATCTGGTCATTTTCGGTTTGGCAAAAGAAAGTTTAGCAAGTTTAGGCATCGCAGAATTTCTAAGACCTATTTTAGAAGAGACAGTAGATGAAGGTATTTTTCCTATTTTAATCATTTTTGGAGTAGTTAACTTAACTTTAGGTGTTTTATAACCTTTAGCAGTAATTTTTGTTGGTGTAGCTTTTGTTAATGCCTGTTTAAGTTGGGATGAAGGACTACGTCCAAGAGTTAAATTTGAAGGAACTTTTTTACCTTGAGATTTATACCATTTTGTCGATTCTTTTAAAAACCACGTTTCAGCCTCTTCGGTATCCAAAAATTGTTCCCACAAAGCAGGATTCTGCTGTACTAATTTTAGTCTGGTTTCCATTGTCTGTTTAAGTCGTTGGTTATACAAATCAATATATTTTTGCTTTTTATCTAAGGCTATGTCTTTAGTTTCCAAACCATTTATTTTACTTTCCATACTACTTAAAACATTATTAAAAGTTTGGAATTGAAGGGCAAAATCATCATAACTTTTTATCGGCTGAAGCGTTGGGGGAAGAATAGAAGTTCCTCCAATTTCATTTTGTTCTTTTATCTGCGCCAGTGTAGGAAATTTATATTTATTATAAGTACTTGTTCCCCCTGTAATTCCTATTGTCCCTGTTGTTCCTGTTATAAGATCAGGTGTTCCCATACTTTCCACTCCTGTAGTTTCATCAGCTGCGCCCACTGCAGGATTAATTGCTTCCTGAATTCTTTTTTGTAAAGATTCTTTTTGAGATGGAGCTTTCTGTTCAATCATAGTTATTAATTGATTTAATTCATCTTCTGTAACAGCTCCAGTTTTTATCAAAGAAGTAATGTATTTTGTCTGTTGTTTATCATCCATTGGTAAAATGTTGTTATATATTTCATTAATTTTTTTCACAGGATCTTGATTTACATAAGTATCCATAAACATTACTCTGGCAGTTTCTCTTGCGGTAGAAACAAGTTTATCAATATAGTTTGTTTTACTAAGATCATCTAAAGCGTCATAATCAGGAGAATTTATAAAATCTGCCACATATTCTTTAGTCAATTGTCCAGCGATCCGTTGAAATTCCTGTTCCTGTTCATCGGTAAGTTTCACCCCAGAAATAGAACTACTGACAAAACCAATATTAACACCCAATCTAACTAACTCCTTTGACATCTTATCTTCTGCCTCTTGAGAAATCTGTACGAAAATAAATGGACTTCCTGCTTTTTGAATAGGTTGTCCAAAAGCATCAAGTCTATTTGGAACCATTTTGGAAAATATTGGAATAGTTGAAAGCCATACCTCATCTACACTTTTTGGCTGTTTTAGATATGGATCATACCAACGGGCAAGATCACGCCAGAAACTCGCAGTAGTAAATCCAGAAATTATTGACCCTAAAAATCTTTCATAATCCTTCTCTTGAGAAAATCCACCACTGAAAGCATTAAAAAAGTTAGTCATTCCAGTAAGATAACCTGCGTCCATTACAAATTGACCTTCTCTCATTGCCAGCATAGTAATCAGCTTAGGAACTCCTTCTCCTTTTCTTATATTTTCTTGAATAGTTCTGACAATAATCGCTCCATTCATAAAAGGAGTGATAAATGGTTCAAATTTTCTTATAGAAACCCAGTTTTTATGTCCTGCAACGTCAATTGAAATACTCCACGGTATTTTCTTTTGTATGTTATAAAAAGTATTGTTTTCTGTTGGATCTGATGGAGCTTCAAGCGTTAATTCTCCATTAAGGAATTTTTGGGCTCCCCATAGCATAAGCATTGTTCCCAAAGCTGCTCTTACATAAGAAAAAGATTTAGCAGCATTTTCATACCCTTTTTGTCCCCATGCCTCAGAATCTGCCCCAGCTACAAATCCAGCAGGACTATAATATTTAAGAGACTGGCGGAGAAGATTTGAAGCAATCGAAATAAAAGGAATAAATGCTTTAATAGGAGTAATTCCTAATATTTTTGTTTCTCTAATTTTAATAAGTTGTTTTGCGAATCTATCTGGCATTTGATTAAAAGTTCCACTCTTGGCATAATTTTTCCCATTCTCCATTATGTCTTGATGTTCTGCCAGATTATTTAGAATATCAGCTGTTTTTTGGGCAAGTTCTTCGGTCGTTTTTGCTCCATCCATTTTTGCTTTTCTAAAGGCTAACCCCGATGTTTGAGCTTCATAAAGCATTCCTTTTGAGAGAGTATCCATTGCTCTCATCGCTCTTCCCCAACCATTTATTAAAGGTGCCCAACGTCTCACGCGAGGATTAGGATGGACACTCCATGCCTCCATCTTCATATGTGCCCATTTACCAGGATCAAGGACTTCTTCAGGATCAAAACCTGTTTTTAGGACTTCCCATCCTCTGGCTATCCCTTTTGAAACACCTCTTGCTAATCCTACATAAGCAGGTATTATTTCTTCAAAATACAATTCAGGTTTTCTTTTTCCTATTTTTGCCAGTCCCTGCTCCAAAAGAGTAGCAGGGATACGCGCCAGTTCGTTTCCTATAAGATTAATATTATTCATTATGAAATTAGTTTCATGAGTTCTAATTCCAGCAAGAAGATTGTTGTAAAAAACTTCCCAGATAAGCGACTGTTTATTACCACTAACCATCATTACATCTTTTAAGAAATTGGCTACTGCATTTGGGTCATTTAAATTTGTTTCAATTGCCCCTTTCATTATTCGATCTAACTGTTCTGGTGTCAGGTTGAAGTTTTTCTTCAAGACTTTTTCTACCTGCATGAGTTTCGCCGTAACATCATCATATTTCATGGCTGATGACATCTCTTTCAAAAAATTAAGGGATTGTCCTATGAATCTGACTTTTCCCTGAAGAGCAGCCCTGAGTAGCGTCCACTTAGCAATTTTTTCAAGATACTTGGCTGCTCTTCAG
>Ga0315289_10016791_pt1 | contig 10077 bp, 12 predicted proteins | sample YL17G11_40_MG_FD_203452 | JGI IMG/M metagenome (GOLD analysis project Ga0315289, IMG submission 203452) | Sediment microbial communities from Yellowstone Lake, YNP, Wyoming, USA - YL17G11_40 | ecosystem: Environmental > Aquatic > Freshwater > Lake > Sediment | place: USA: Wyoming | collected...
CGCCATTATTATAATATCATTAAGGGTTTCCTTGGAGTCAAGCTCGACGTCTATGTCCGCTACAATCTGTATGGCGTAGCCGAGTTCATAAGCTGCAACCTGCCCTGCGAAGAAAGATCCTGAAGTGCCAAGCTTTACTTTATCTTCAGTGTATATGATTGCAGAAAGGCAGCATTCATCCTGAATGTTCAATCCTGGCATCTGGACAAATAGGAAGTCAATGGAGGTATCTTTGTCAATGCCAAGGTCAACCATCATCTGCTGAAAGTTATGGAATTGCTTTGCGTCGCCACAAGGGCACATGATTACAACTTCCTTGTTGTCAGGATTCCTTCGCATGTCCTTCTCTAGTTTCAAGATTTCCATCGTGCATTCCTCTCAGTTATTATTCCCTTCTTGCTTTCGCATCTCAGGCAGAAGCCGTGATTCTGCAGGATTTCCCGTTTGCCAAGTTTGGTATTACAGCGGCTGCAGCGGAGCATTTATTTCATCCCAGGTATATACCCATGAAATTTCCACAGTATAATTGCGGTAACTATTGTGACAAATATTATCGGAAACCAATTTGTTATATTCAATTCCATTCAGTTCACCTATACAAATGAATATTAAAAAACCAGGATGCATATCAGGATTTATCATTTTTATTCCTGCCTCTCGTAGTATTCTCCAATCTTGGAGACAATGAATCGTATCTGGTCGTCAGTCAAAGTCACGCTGGAAGGCAGCCATAATCCTCTGTCGCAGATTTCCTCTGTGATTGGGAAACTTCCTTTCTGCCCGTATGCAGGAGTTGAATGTAAAGGCGGATAGAATGGTCTCGTTCCAATACCATCCATTTTCAAATGTATCATTAAGGAGTTCCTTTCAACACTATCTCTTACTAAAAGATCATATGCGCATAGTGCAGTTTCCTTGCTAGTAGGTATCAATTCAATATAAGGTATCTCTTTCAGGATCTTGGTATACAGTTCGGCAATATGCTTCTTCTTCTTTACTCTGGCATTCAGTTTCTTTAGCTGTTCAATGCCGATGACAGATTGTATATCTGTAGTCTTGAAGTTCCAGCCTTTAACTGCAAAATCATCTGAACCTTCATGGCTTCTGCCGAAGTTCCTGATTTTCTTCATCTTTTCCCACAATTCGGTGTTATTGGTCACAACTGCGCCTCCCTGCCCTGTAGAAATGATTTTAGGCATGGAGAAGGAGAAACATCCAATATCACCGAAAGTGCCTAGGAATCGCCCATTAGCCCTGCTTCCAAGGCTCTGGGCAGCATCTTCAATGATTATTATACTTCTTTCTTTACAGTAATCTATTATTTCTTTCAGTTTGCTTGGATACCTGGCATTCATGGATACTAAGATAACTGCCTTGGTTTTTGGCGTTACGGCTTTCTTCATTGCCTCAAAGTCCATGCACAGCGTATCTCTCTCAATATCAACGAATTTGACCTTGGCTCCGAGCATCTCTCCTGCTGTTGCGGAAGCTACAAATGTGTAATCTGGAACTATTATCTCGTAGCCTGGCTTAATTCCAATTGTTGCCAAGGCAAGTGTTATTGCTACAGTACCATTAGATACCACTGAACAATGTTTAACATGAAGATATTTCGCAACCATGTTCTCAAATTTTCGTGTTTTCTGATGCTCAGTCAGCCAACATTCTCCCGATTCAACAGATTTCATATAATCGTTCACTGCCTTTGTTTCTTCCTTTCCGAATGATGGCTCTATCTGGTTTATGAATTTCATTTCCCATCGCCCTCTTTCGTTGCCTCGCTAAGCATATTCTTCAGTATCTTGCTCGCAACCGTAATCTCCCATCCGTTTCCGGCGAGCTTGTACCTCTGCGAATCGCTTATTCCTTCCAACTTAATTTCATCGTTCAGGAAACCCATCAGGCGGAAGCATTCTTTTGGGGTTAGCCTTCTTAGTTTTCCTGATGAATTGTATATGTTCGTTCCATCGTTGCCGTAACCCTTCCAGCTTGTAGCCGAGAGGGTTACGGCAGTATCTCCCCCTTCCTTGTAGTTCTTGATTGGGTTATCTCCGACAACCATCGGCTCTTGAATCTTAGGGATTACCCCCCCTCCCTGCCCTGTCGGCAATGTTGGGGCTATTCCATCAGAGCCATATACTCTCCTAATTTCATCATATCTTTTTTCCCATCCTTCACTATCTAAAGTTCCTAAAACATTTATTTTATTATTTTCCAATAGCAGATTGTCCTTTGCCACGCTTGTTATGTTGTTCGTGCATCCATCTTCCCTTTGCTCAAAGCACTCCCCCTTGCCGTCAAGAGTCCTGTATCTGTTGGCCACAATCGCCTGCCCATTGGCCTGACTGTCCCTGACTAAAACTTGATTACCACTTCCTTCACTTGATTTAACTGAAACGCTAATATCATCATATCCGTTAAAATCTTTCATTGGATGGCGATATATTGTGCCTGTTTTATTCTTCAGATATGTCGCAAACCTCTCCTGCAATAAATCGCTGAGGTAATACTTATCAGCCACATTCGGCTCAAGAATATCCTTGATGAATATCTTTAACGGCTCCTCAGCAGGAAAGCTGAACTTGAATGGCTCATAAATATCCTTTCTGATGCAGACAAACCATACCCTTGCTCGGCTCTGTGGTATTCCATAATCCTTGCTGTTCAGGACTTTCCAGGTTACGGCATAGCCGATCCTATCCAGCTCGCTTAGGATTTTGTCAAAGGTTGACTTGAACTTCTTGCACGTCAAACCCTTGACATTCTCTAAAAGCATCCACTTAGGTTTCTTGACCTCTGCAATCCTGATTATCTCATAGAACAATGTTCCCCTTGCATCTGTTTCGCCATTCATCTTTCCTGCAACGCTGAAAGATTGACAATTATGAATAATCACATTATTTGCAACATAGGAATTATCATCTTCAACTTCAATGTTATATACTTGCACATTCTCTTCGATCCTTTCTTTTGAAACAAATCTACCCCAAATATTGTTTTCAAGATAAACGAAATTATCCTGTTTATTCTTTTTTATGTCAAATCTAATCTGCCAAGTATCATGCTGATTCACTTCCCTTCCTTCAATGATTGTTTTTGAAGGTCTTTTGCAATAATTGATATTATAAGGCGTATGATATACCCTATGAACAATCTGCCCCAACTGGTAAATCAGAATCTTACTAATGCTTGTCGCACAATATTTGTCATTTGTGAATCCTCCATCTCCTGCCATATATCCCTCTAAGAATATTTCCAACTTGTCCTTTGGGAGATTCATAATCCAAAAAGGTATTTTCTTGTTTAAAGCTCCTTTGCCACATTCTAAACAAAGTTGCATGAATCTTTCATCAATGATTATATTTTTATATGCAGTTCTTTCTTCAGATATGGCTATATTATACCCTGATTCTTTTGCTATCCCTAAGAATGTTTCTTGCTTTGCCTTACCAACACAGAAAACTACCTTATGATTGAAACTGTTTTTTCTTCCCTTTCTCAAGCCATTTGATATGAAACCATCCGCTACATATCTTCCAATGAGCCAACATTCCTGTTCAGTAAGATTCTTTTCATTGAAACAATGCTTGTCGCTGTAATTCCCAAACCCTACAAAATCATCATATCGTATTTCTTTTGTAGGAATCCAATCAGGATCTGAAAAAGTTCTCACTCCTTTTCTTTCAATATTATTCCAGACTCTTATCATTTTCTTGCAATAAAAAGGATGATTTTCTGTTATCTGTAATAAAGGAGATCCTTGTATTTTGACGTTATAATAGTGATTAGATGGCTGATTCATTGTCTTCAAAACTTTCCTCCATCTATTATTATGTGTCAAAACAATATCTCCAACCAAAACTTCTTCAATAGGGATAAGCCCTCTTTGTGTTGTTATTAGTGTTCCTGCAAGAGTACATGGAAAACCTCCTGTCAATAAATCAAAGTCCGGCAGTTCTTCAGGCTTTATGCTTCTGCAATCTCCATAATTCTTTCCGCCGTGGTTCTGCTCAAAGCATTGGATGGCATATTTGTCTATCTCGGAAAAACCTACGCACTCATAAGGTATTCCTGCCTTTGCCAATGCGAATGCAGCTCCTCCATAACCCGAAAACATTTCAAATACACGAATCATTTCTCCCCACCCTCTTTCGTTGCCTCCATCTAATCAACCACTTCATAACATTCAATAATAGGTGTTATGTCCTTGCCATCAACCACACACCTGAATATCCTTTTAGACCAGACATAAACGCCGTCTTTTATCTTATACCTGTATCCACCTTTTTGCAATAGAACCTTTCTGCAATCCTCACAATAGAAGGCGTTTGCCTTTTTTCCTGTCGGCTTTTTGCATATCCTACATAATGATTTTGACATCATTTCCCATCGCCCTCTTTCTTCTTGAACATCGCAAACGTCTTATGCAGATGCTCTTGTATGTCAGGTCTGTTCATCGCCCCTGCCATCGCAATCGCACTATCCAAAGCACCATACAACTCTATCTCATAGCTGAATTTCTTGACTCTTTCATTCGCTATGGTTGATGTTGTGCCATCATCCCCTGAACCTTGGTTTGGTTTGCTCATTTCCCATCGCCCTTTTCCGTCTCGACTAATGCCTCTTTCACTAAATCCAGTATTGTCTTCCCTGTATCATTATCTCCTTTTTCAAACCAAATGTAGGCTTTAAACTTTTTGAATTTCATCAGCTTCTCCTTGAGATCTGAATGGCTTTGTTTCCGGATTAGCCTCCCAAACTCAAACAATTCGTCTCCGCTCCTTTTGCAGACGTTGCATTCCTCTTCTTTATGCCCTACATCATAGGGAGTATACTTAGTCGGGCTTCCGCAAAGAGGGCATTTTTCTCCTGTCAATTCAAAATCTTCCCACTTATGCTTCATTTCCCATCGCCTTTTTTACAGATGTCGGGGAACAACCCAATAAAATCGCCGTTTCTACCCTATGTTTGTCATATTTGGATAGCCCTTTTGTATGCTTATCTATTATCTCAGTTAGTATCTTCTCCGGAATATAATATTTCATGAAGAACTGCGGCTGCTTTGCTTCGCCTGATTTAATCAGTTTGTCAAAGTCGGCGCTTGGCTCCGATTTTTTGTAAGCTTCACGGTAAATTTCCATGCAAATATTCCACAACTTCTCATCGGATTTGTTATTCATGCAATCGCCTCATACATTTTTATGATATTAGCAGGATTATAAATATCCAACAGTTTATTTGTGTGAATCAGTGGAAGTTTGCTTTCAATAATCATTGCCATCTTGTCCTGCAAGTCCTGCTCGTCCTTCCAGAAGATTGCCTCGTCTTTCAGGATTTCCCTGTATTTTTCAGTGTTAGGGGCTAGTATTGGAATCCCCAAATATATGGCTTCCAGCAGGATTATTGGGAATCCCTCAGCGTCAGTTGAAGTGAATACAAATGCCTTGCCTTTCAGAAACTCATTGAAGAACTCGAAACCATTCAATCCCTCTTTAATATTCAGCCTGTTGCCTACATTCCTTGCCATCTCTTTTTGGCTTGGCTCGAACCTGTCTGCTAGGATTATCCCGCTTGCTTCAGGCATCCTGCTCATGGCATATATGAACAATTCCATCCTTTTCAAAGGCACGTTCCTGCCAGCCCAAACAAAATCATATATTTTGCTTGGCTTTATGTCATCTGCGCAGCTCAGCCTTTCCAATGGAATTGGATTTGGTATCACAATCACATTCTTGAATCCATGCCTGTCAAGCTGTTTCTTGTTGCATTTGGTAAAACTTATTATTACGTCTGTGAATAGGTTAAGGAACAGCCTGTTCAGGAATGTTGGCCTCATGTTTGTGTGCGGATTGTATATTATCCTGTTCCTTTCCGTTATCCCAGCAAATATCAGGAAGACCAAGGAATCAACTAAGGACTTCCTGCCGTGGAACACAATCCTGTCCCCAGGCTCGCTGTGGCTCAATATTCCCTTCAGGGCTGTCAATGGCTCAATCTCAATCATTTCGCCTTTGGATAGCTGCTTAGCCACGGTTCTGCCGCTGCCTATCATATCCTTAAAGATTATGTGGATTAGTTTGCTCATAGTTTGACCTCTTTCACGTCTCTTATAATCCTTTCAGCCATAGACTTTATAAGGCTGCCATTTCTAGCTTTTATTTCTTTCAATTTGGGGCAACCTGCGTAGACAGTCCATGGCTTGTATTTGCCAGGCTTGACCAAGGAATGGGCTCCGATGGCAACTCCTTCAGGAAGCTCGACTCCAGCTAGAATGCTCACGCTAAAACCTATAAGGCAATGATTGCTAATCTTGACTGGTTTTGTAATTGCCTTTCCTCCGTATCCTTTTGGGATTGCAGGGCCGCATAATGACCCGCCAAGGTAATCGTTCATTCCAGCTGCGATGTTGCATCCTGGGGCAATGTTCACGAAGTTTCCTATAGTCACCTTGGCATCTGCGCCCCCGATGATGTGTGCGCCAGATCCTATGTGGGTGAAGTCTCCGATCTTTAATTGCGTGGATATATACGTATGGTCGTCCACGATCGAGTTGCGACCGATTTCGAAGCTCTCTGGTCTTCGTATACGGCAGGTCTTGCCGATGATGCTATCTTTTCCTCTGGACTTTATTTTGTCGATGCCGCCGAAGATGTTTGTGTTTTCATTCATGTTTCCACCATACTTATATTTGTTTCCATTGTCCTTTTATTAGTATCTGTGTTGGCAACTCGTTCTTGGACTTGAACTTGCTAATCCTATATTTCCCCTTCCTATTCGTTTTGTTTTCTTCACATATGTACATTTTGGTTCACCTTTTGATCTTGTTTCATCTCACATAATTTTTTATATATCCATTCAATATCAGATATACTCAAATGTGAGAGAATATTATATCTTCTCTGTTGTTCTTGTTCCTCACACTGTTTTCTCCAACTTTCAACAAAAAATATTCTTTTTTGTTTTCTTATTTCTATTTCTTCTTTTGTATATGGGATACAATTGCGTCTGTCATTTTTTTCTTCAATCCCATATTCTTTTCTATAATATCGATTAGGTTTAAGTATTCCTCTAACCATATTTTTATAATATTCTACATACCCATCATTATCTCTAGGTCTAAATTTAGATTTAGGTTTATACCTTCCTATTTTATTATGACATCGGGTACACAACAGAATAAGATTTTTTGGTTTATTATTTTTTCTATTATGATCAATATGATGAACATCAAGATTATAATCGCTGTAAGGATAGTACCAATTATCATAAATTTTATCCGAGAAAGAGTTATCTGTTTGATTAGGCATTTTGAAAAACACCCAAATTTATTTGTAATTTTGATTTCTTTATTTCTTGGTTTGTTTCCTTTAGTCTTCTTATCCCTTCATTAAAATAATCATCATCTAATTCAATACCTATTGATTTACGATCAAGTTTCATAGCAACCGCAGAAGTTGTAAATGTTCCTGAAAAGGGATCAAGAATCAAATCTTTGGGATTGGTACTTGCTAAAATAATTCTATTTAGCAAAGATTCAGGTTTTTGCGATGGATGTTCTTCATATTCTGGCATTTTGAATCTAACTCTCGGCATATACCAAACATTTCCTGGTACTTTAACACTATTGTAAACCGTAGGTACTGTTTTCCTATAGTCAATTAATTTTCTTTTTGCTCCTGTTTTTGCTTCAACAAGTATTTCTTTAGCATTAAAAACATAATTATTTTTATTTTTTACCGCAAACAAAATCGGTTCATATAATGAGCCATAATATTTTTTTGCTTGAACTCCAGAACTATCGTAATGCCAAACTATTCTTGATAAAACGTGCATTTTTTTTCTTAAATAGATATCAAAAAATGGAATAAATTGAGTAGCACCCATCAAGTACATGGAACCATTATCCTTTAATTTATCTATACATAAATCAATCCACTCATAGCACCAATTCAGATATTTGTCATCACTTTCCCATTTGTCCTTATATCCATTAAAGTTTTTTCCAATATTATAAGGAGGATCTACAAAAATTAAATTAACTGATTTATCTGGGATATTTTTCAATATTTTAAGTGCATCTCCTCTTAATAGTGTATGCCCATCTAAATCAAAACTATCCATAAATAAAAATAAGATATATCTGTATTTAAATAGAACTAGACGTCGCTGCCAGCGCATCATTTGGTTTTTCGTTTTGGTAGAAAGTCTACTACAGCCTGTTGTTCCAGAGCATCCTGTTCCTTTAGCCATCCTTGAATGGCCTCTATCAATGCTGATCTCTTACAGCCTTTTCTATCGCCAAATTTGAGGCGAGCGGCGTTATAGAACTTACCTAGAAGCTATCTTCGTGGCATTCAGCCTCAATAGGCTTAATGACTTTATCTCGGAGAAGCTGCTTTTCCAAGGAAATCCTGTCGGGGCCTGAGCCTTCTCCTCTGACTTTATTATGTCCTTAAACGAAAAATAATTTGTTGTTTTCATTCTCTCACCAATTCTCTCAGGGTTGGAAACCTCATCTGTCCATCGTTGCTCTCGCTCAGATACCTCACTTTCGCTATCAGGCTTGGCTTGATGTAGGTTATCCCGTTCTCCATGAGGAAGATGGAAAGCAAGAGCGGGGAGGCCTGGGAGGTTCTGCTTGATATGGATGGCGTTGAGGTGCAGTTCTTTGCGGAGATGCAGGGAGCTTATCATTCAGCATTGTACGAGAACAGCCATTGTTTGGATATAGACGACAGGCTGATTTACTGCCTGCCCTTGAAGGAGGAAATGAGGATCTACAGCGAGAGCGGAAGGAAGCAGAAGGCGAAGATGATTGAGAAGTTCTTGAAGGGGAAGTGATAGATATCTTATACATAAATTTTTAATTATGCAAAAAATTAGAAAATAGTAAAGGATAAAAACTTTGGTATCAAAGTTAAAGTAATGGCATCGTTATATAAGCTTCCGCTTTATGCAGGAAATGAGACTGAATATGAAGATATTGTCTATTCATTTTTTAGAAAAATGGGGGAAGAATATAATTTCTTATTTAAAGTAAAGAAAACGAATACTGAAATAGATACCATCCTTCGCTCAAGGCAAGGCACTAGAGGCGAAGGTTCTTGCGATGGTTATATGTTTACTGATATTAAAGAAGATCAAAAAGATAGTTTCATAGGTTTTATTGAATTGGAAAGCAACGGAAAGATACAAACTGGCATGAATCAGATTCAACAATACTCAAAAAGTATCAAAGACGAATGGACGAAAGTTTTTGATAAAAACCAATATTTTCTTGCAATAGTCTATGATGGTACAAGATTATTCATAAGTAGAGAATACAAAGATAAATCTGAAAAGGTGTTAAATGAGGATATTCGTATTAATCATGTTCAATTCACAAAAAAACTAATTGACGAGATAACTTCTCTTATACCTAAAGGATATGAATTAAATTATGAGGATAATGAACAAAGACTAATAAAAAGTTTTAAGGGTAAAATAAGAAACAGAGGGGGGGAAATAAAGAAATATCGTTCAGAATTAATGACGGTTCTAGCTTCGTTATATAGTATTACTCATAAAAGTAAGTTATCAGAAGCACTAGATGAAATAAAAGAATCGCAAAATGAGATAGATAAAAAAATTTATGAAAGTTGGCATACTATTAAAGGTAAAATAGAATATGAAAGAAAGAGAAGTTTGATAGAAGAATTATATAAAGAAATAGCTATTCCGATGTCATTAATAGCCACAGCTAAAGATATAGATTTATATGGCTATTTCTACGAAGAACTTTCTGAAAAAGAAAATAAACAGGAAGGCGGTGAGTTTTATACTCCTCGTCATATAATAAAACCTGTAATAAGATATATTTTCAACAATATACTAAAATACTCTAGAGAAAATATAAAACAAAAAAAAGTTGGTGATATTTTTATCGGGAGTGGGGGATTCTTATACGAATATCTCAAATATCTCTATAAAAAATACAACTTAACTGAAGAAGAAATGAATGAAATAGCTGAAAAAAGTTGTTATGGTGCTGATAATCTTGGAATAGAATCTGCTCAACTAAATATGTACTTGGTAGGG
>Ga0315289_10016792_pt1 | contig 10076 bp, 9 predicted proteins | sample YL17G11_40_MG_FD_203452 | JGI IMG/M metagenome (GOLD analysis project Ga0315289, IMG submission 203452) | Sediment microbial communities from Yellowstone Lake, YNP, Wyoming, USA - YL17G11_40 | ecosystem: Environmental > Aquatic > Freshwater > Lake > Sediment | place: USA: Wyoming | collected...
ACCACACCGCCCTGGCGCACGGCCAGCCAGGCGTTGTCCATGGTCTTCTGCAGTTGATAGACGTTGATGTCCTTGGGATAGCCGCCGCAGGTGGCGATCACCAGATCGGCCAGCCCGTTGATGGGCGTGCCGTATATGCTTTCCACGAACTGGGAGGCTTCCAGGTGGGCCTGAATGTAGTCCCCCGCGTAGACCTTGAGGAACTCCTTCTTCTCGTTGAGCACTACATTCAGAAGGAAAGAAGGCCTCTTCATTTCGGTGCCTTCGACCTGGTCTTCATAGGCGGGGTTTCCTTTGAGCCTGCCGATGACCGCTCCCGGCTCCAGCATCAGGGCGTGGTTGCGGCAGATGGTTTCATACCGGCTAACCCCCGGGAACAGGGCCTTCCGGCCGCCCCCGAACCCGGAGAAAAAGTGATACACGACGCTGCCCGTGCAAACGATATGGTCGGCCTCCATGGCCCGCTTGTGGAAGTACACCTCGTTGCCCCGGGAAGTCTTACCCGCATACTTGAATTGCGAGGGGTCCCGGGCGTCGCTGTTGTACATCTTCACCCTTTTGGCCGTCTCCGGCCCGACCATCTGGACCATCTCCGCTTCGGGGAGCATGCGGTGCGCTCCCACGGAAAACATGATGAACATGTCCTGGTCGGGAACCCCCGCCGAGTTCAACTCGTTCAGCAAAAGGGGCATGAAAACATGGCTGTTGGCGATTCGGGTGGGGTCGTTTACCAGGAAGCAGACGGTCTGGCCGGGCTTCACAATTTCCCGGAAGGGCTTGGACTGAATCGGGTTGCGGATCGCCTTCTGGATCTCCGCCACAGGATCCTTGAGGGGCGGAGAATCTTTAATGGTGAGTTCCCCCATCACCAGCTGGGGATCCAAGTTGAAGCGGACTTCTTTTCTTCCATACTTAAACTTGTATTCTTTCGTCGCCATCTTCCCCCGTCCTTCCTTTCTAACTGCTCGGTTTCATGAACTTTGATCGGTTCGAAGTTAGGTTTAATTTTACCACAATTCAGGTGTCGGAAAACAATGAAACACCGCCCCCCACAGCCGCAACCCCAAGCGCCCCCTGGCCCCGGATTCTGGAGGGCAACCATCCGGTTCACGGGGGTAAGTTCCCGGCTCCGCCGCGGTCACGGAAGAATACATTCTCGGGAGGCCGGGGTCGTGTCCCCGGCCCGGCAGCAGAGGGAAGGGCACCTTTCGTTGGGGCCCACGGATAATCGGTCTTGATCCGTTCACGGGTTTCAAACCTCCGGCTTTGCCGGAGGTCCAGGCTTATTTTCTTGACAATGAATGAGGGCGTGTGCTAGATAGCGCCTCAAGCGGGAGACTTTGTCGACCTGGATAATAAATTGGTTGGCTACTGTATTGCTTCCATGATTGTACGATCCAATATTTGGTATTCTCCGGAGGGCAGACTTTCCATGGGCGAAGTCATCAACTTCCTGGTTCAATTTATTCTGAATGGGTTAAAGCGGCGGGGCCTTGCTCAAAAGGGCCACCGGAAACTTTCTAAAGCCGCGAAAAAATCAATGCCGGAAGGGAGGTGAAAAGGGACATCGTTATCCAGCTGAATCATGGGGGAATGAATCTTTAAAGAAAAGGAGGGTTCCATGCGGCCAGTTTCAATTTTTGTGGTCATCACCACGATTTTAATCGTGGTTACGATCGGCATTGTTGCCCCACTGCAAGCGCAGGAGAAAAAGCCGGTCGTGGTTGGGTTTATCCACTCGATGAGCGGAGCCATGTCCATGTATGGAATCAGCTCCCAGGCCGGGGGCCAGATTGCGGTGGAGGAAATTAATGCTGCGGGCGGGATTCTCGGGAGGCCTCTAAAGATGATTACCCGGGATGACAAGCTCAATCCGGAGACCGGCTTGCGGGAGGCCAAGGACCTGCTATTGAGCGAAAAAGCGGACTTCCTCTCCGGGACCATCAGCAGTGCCGTAGCTTTAGCCATCTCCAACCATGTGAAGCGGGAGAAGAAAATCTTCATCGTCAATATCTCCCAATCCTCGAGCATAACGGAGGAAAACTGGCACCGTTATATTTTCCGCATCGATACCAATGCCGTCCCCTACTGGGGATATGCTAATGCTTTGGCCCTGGGGCGAACCTGGAAAGACAAAAAAATTATCAGCCTGGGCTTTGATTACGAAATGGGGAAGAACGCCATTCGACAATTCAAGGAAAAATACCTGCAAATTGTTCCCGAGGCGAAGATCATCGATGAAATCTGGGCGCCCCTGAACACCACCGACTTCACGGCCCATATCTCCAAAATCGCCAACTCCGGGGCCGACGCCTTCTTCCTCTCCTGTATCTATGGGGGAGGGGAATTGGCCTTCACCAAACAAGCTTACGCCTTCGGCCTTTACGACAAGATGCATGCCATTCAACCCTGCGCCGGGGACGTGGAAACCTGGCATGGAGTCAAAAAAGGGGAACCCTACCCCAAAGGCGCCTTGGCCACCTGCCGGTACCCCTTCTGGGCGATTAAAGACCCAAGAAATCAAGCCTTCGTGGAAAAACACCAAAAGAAAGTGGGGTTTTACCCTTCCTACGGGGCCATGAACCAATATGTAATTATGTACGCCTTGAAAGCGGCCATTGAGAAAGTTGGCGCGGTGGACACGGAAAAAATTGTGGATGCCCTGGAAAACATGACCCTGGATACTTTTGTGGGAAAAGTCCCCATTCGCGCCTATGACCATCAGGCGATGATGCCCACCTGGTTCGGGATCATTGATTTCACGCCGAACCTTCCGTTCCCGCATATCCCCAAAGCGGAAGTGGTAGGGGAAGAGAGCTACCATACGGTGGAGCAGATCAAAAAGCTTCGGGGAGGCAAGTAAAGGGAAGGCTACCGATCCGACACCCCAAGGAAGCTGGGAAAGAATACGATCTTTCCCAGCTTCCGTAAAAAGAGGAGTCATCCAGTGACTTTCGAAGCTGCCGCGGGACAGGCGTTGAGCGGGATCAGCGTGGGCATGGTTCTTTTCCTGATCGCAGTCGGCTTATCCATCATTTTCGGTACGCTGAAAGTGCTCAACCTCGCCCATGGGTCGATCTACATGGTCGGGGGGTTCCTCTGCTTCGGTTTCACCTCCGCCCTGGCCCAGGTCCCGGGAGCTTTTTGGTGGACCCTCATTCTGGCCCCGGTGGTTGTCGCTTTGCTGGGCGGGGTCATCGAAATTCTTCTCCTCCGCCGTATTTATTCCCAGGATGTGCTCTATCAGTATATTCTCACCTTCGGGTTGATCCTCATGCTAGGAGAAACCTGCAAGTTCATATGGGGGGTGGGGTACCATACCGTTTCCGCTCCCTGGCCGGTAAACGGGAAAATACCCATCTGGGGTTTGTCGTTCCCGGTCTATAACTTGTTCCTCATCGGGTGCGGGATCGCCGTTTTCCTGGGCCTCCTGGCCCTCATGCGCTATACCGGCCTGGGGAGGATGATCCGGGCAGTCACCTTCAACCGGGAAATGGCCAATGCCCTGGGGATCAATGTCCCCCGGGTTTATACCGGAGTGTTCATGCTGGGATGCTGGCTGGCCGGCCTGGCGGGAACGCTGATGCCCCCCATGTCGGTGGTGGCCCTGGGGTCCGATATGGCGGTCATCATCGAGTGTTTCATCATCGTGGTCATCGGCGGGCTGGGCAGCCTGCCGGGGGCCTTCCTCGGAGCGATTATTCTTGGGTTGCTGACGGCGTTTGGGATCTACATCATCCCCAAACTGGCGGTGGCTTTTGCTTTCCTGTTGATGATTGTCGTTCTGGTGATCCGGCCCTGGGGACTGATGGGCAAGCCGGAATGAGGGGAATCCAGCGATGAAAGGTTTGGCCCGGGCATTCCATTCCCACCGCTTGGCGCTTCGGTTGGCTTTGTTGGTCCTTCTTCTAATCTTGCCTTTCATTTTGAAAGAAAGCTGGGTAAGCCTGGCCAACGAGATGCTGATCATGGCCCTGGCGGGCTGCGCGCTGAATATCATGCTGGGCTATACGGGCATGGTCTCCTTCGGGCCGGCGGGCCTGTACGCCGTGGGGGCCTATGCGACCGCCATCCTTCTAACCCGCTATCATTCTTCTTTTATCATCGCCCTGATCGGCGCCCCTATTCTGGCCGGGATTGCGGGCGTGATCGTGGGATGGTTCTGCGTCCGCCGCAGCGCGACCTATTTTGCCCTGCTGACGCTGGCCTTCTCCCAGATCATCTGGACGATCATCTTTGAGTGGTATGACTTTACCGGCGGCGACAACGGGATTGTTTCCATCCCCATCCCGGAATTTTTTTTCACCATCAGCCATTGCTATTATTTTACGCTGGCGGTTGTCGGAGCTTGTGTGCTGCTCCTCTGGACCATCATTCAATCCCCCTTCGGCAAGACCCTCCAGGCCATCCGGGAAAACCCGGGGAGAACCGAGTTTATCGCCATCCCCCTGAAAAGGTATCAACTGGCGGCCTTTGTCTTATCCAGCGTCTTTCTGGGCGTAGCGGGTTCTCTGTATTGTGTATTCAGCGGAAGCGTCTTTCCCGATTATGCCCACTGGGTCAAATCAACGGATATGCTGGTCATATGCCTTTTGGGGGGATTTTATAATTTTACCGGCCCCATCGTGGGTTCCTTCGTCTACATCCTGCTCAGCAAAATCATTGCCAAACAAACGATGTTCTGGATGTTTTTCCTGGGCGCCATCATCGTCTTCCTGGTTTTGTTCATGCGCAACGGCATCGTGGGGTTTCTCGCGGATAAATTCTCCCCGGTTACCGATCCCGCGCCCGGGTCCGGCAAGGATGGGGGAGGCCGATGATCTTAGAGACCCAGAACCTGGTAAAATCATTCGGCGGGCTGACCGCCGTCGATGATGTCAACCTCCGAATCCAAGAAGGGGAACTGGCCTCGATCATCGGACCCAATGGGGCCGGAAAGACGACCTTGTTCAACCTCCTCACCGGTCACCTCCCGTTGGATTCGGGAAGGGTGATCTTTCAAGGCCGGGATATAACCGGCCTCCCTCCCCATGCCATTTCGCGGATGGGGATCGGCAGGTCCTTTCAGCGCCTGAATATATTTCCCCGGCTGAGCGCTTTTGACAACGTGCAGGTAGCGGTCTTTTCCGCGCAGCGCCAGAGCCGTAACCTATTTTCCCGGGCCTCGAAGCTGGCCCGCAGAGAGACCGAGGCGATTCTGGACAGCGTGGGTCTTCTGGATAAAAAGGGGGTGAAGGGAGGACTCCTGGCCCACGGGGACCAAAAGCGGCTGGAGATGGGGATCGCCCTGGCCGTGGAGCCCAACCTGCTCCTGCTGGATGAGCCTACCCAGGGGATGAGCCCCAGAGAGAGCGCCGAGATCACCCGGTTGATCCAGAAGCTGGTCAAAGAGAAAGGCCTGACGCTGATCTTTGTGGAGCATGACATGAACGTGGTTTTCGGTATCTCCGACAACATAAAAGTATTGCATCAAGGACGCATTATCTTTGAGGGGAAGCCGGAGGAGGTCAAAAACAACGAGGAGGTCCAGAGAATCTATCTGGGAGAGGAAAAAGACGCATGGTCCTCGAGGTAAAGGAGATCAACACCTTCTACGGGCTCAGCCATATTCTTTTCGGAGTATCGCTGGCGGTCCGCGAGGGGGAAACCGTTTGCCTTCTGGGGAGGAACGGAGTGGGCAAGACCACGACCTTCCGGAGCATCATGGGTCTCACCCCGCCGCGCTCCGGGAGCGTGAAATTCATGGGGGAGGAAATCAGGGGGAAACAGCCCTTTCAAATTTACCGGGCGGGCGTCGGCCTGGTGCCGGAAGACCGCATCATCTTCCCGGATCTCACGGTCCGCGAAAATCTGGAAATCGCGGTGAAAAAATCCCCCCCAGAGAAAAAGGTTGAAGGCTGGACGGTAGAGAAAGTTCACCAGTTGTTCCCCGTATTGAAGGCCCGGGATGGGCAATGGGGAGGGACCCTTTCCGGGGGAGAGCAGCAGATGCTCACCATCGCCAGGACGCTGATGGGCAATCCCCGGCTCTTGCTCCTGGACGAACCTTCCGAGGGTCTGGCTCCGCTCGTGGTCCGGGCGATCGGAGAACAGATCCTGTCCCTCAGGAAGGAGGGGATGACCATCCTGCTCTCGGAGCAGAATTCCAGCTTTGCCCTGAAAGTCTCCGACCGCGCCTATATTCTCGAGAAAGGGCATGTCACCTGGCAGGGGGATATCGCCGAGTTGAAGAGCAAACCGGAAATCATGAAAAATTATCTGGGCATCTAGGGCCGCTTATCCGAACCCCTTCCCTCTTTTCAAAGGGCTTCTCCGCTGGTATATTCCACTGAACCGCAATGCGGTTCTTGGGTATTCCACTCCCTCTGGGAAGGCAGGTAATTCTTATGCAGATGAACTTGAAAGGAAAAGTGGCCATCGTAACCGGAGCAGGGCGGGGAATCGGAAAGGCGATCGCCCAGGCCCTGGCCGGGGCTCATGCCGGGGTCATCGTCAACGATGTGGATTTGAATGCAGCGGAAGAGGTCGCCCGACAGATTGAGTCCTCGGGGGGGAAGGCGCTGCCGGTAAAGGCGGATGTGCGCAAGGGAGACGAAATCAGCCGGATGGTTGAAACGGCGGTCAAGGATCTGGGCGGAATCCATATTTGGGTCAACAACGCGGGGATCGTTCTGCGGAAGCCAGCCGAAGAGATCGCCGAGGAAGAATGGGACAAACTCATCGATATCAACCTCAAGGGGACATTTCTTTGCGCCCAGGCGGCGGCCAAAGCCATGATCAAAGGGGGAAAGGGCGGGCGGATCATCAACATTTCGTCCATCATGGGGGGCGTCGCCCTTCCTCCGAGGGCCGCGTATTGCGCCAGCAAAGGAGGGATCATCGCCCTGACGAAAGACCTGGCCGCGGAGTGGGCGAAACATGGGATCACGGTCAACGGTATTGCGCCCGGATGGACCCTGACCGAAATGACCCAGTCTTACTTTTCTCAGGAGCCCGTTCGTCAGTTTCTCCTGGAGCGGATCCCCCTCAACCGGCTGGGAAGGCCGGAGGACATTGCCCATGTGGCGGTGTTCCTGGCCTCGGAGTACTCGGATTACATAACCGGCCAGACGATATACGTGGATGGAGGTTGGACCATCCTGTAGAAGACGCCATCCAAGACGTTCCATGAATAGGAAGGGGGCATTCGTTTCTCCGGGCCCATCTCCTTTTTTAAAACGAATCAAATTCTGACAGGCAAGATATATCTGCACGGCTTCTCGCTTTGAGATGGGTGTCGATCGGGGCACGAACTTCGCTATTTGATTTTCTATTTTGGATTTTGAAGGGTGACCCCAAAATCCATGGTATGCAGGAAAAGCCCCGCCTTCAGAGCCCGGCTGAAATCCCCTTTAGTACAAAATAGCCTTGACTATTTTGTAGTATAGGTTATTATAGCCACATGCGCTATATAACCCCTTACGTCCTAAAAGATCTGAAATCTAAGATGGTATTTATCGGAGGGCCCCGGCAGGTGGGCAAAACCACATTGGCCAAAGCGGTTCTTTCAAACCATTTTCCTTCCGGCAGGTACTTGAACTGGGATCTGGATGAAGATCGACGGGATATCCTGAAAAAAAGGTGGGGCTCCGAAGACAAGCTTTTGGTCTTTGATGAATTGCATAAATTCCCCCGATGGAAGACCTGGATAAAGGGTATTTACGACGCGTCGCCTCGGTCTCACGCCTTTCTCGTGACGGGCTCTGCCCGGCTAGACATTTACCGCCGGGGCGGGGATTCGCTCATGGGGCGGTACCATTATTGGCGACTCCACCCTTTTACCTTGGATGAGGTGCCGAAGGGAATCTCTCCCCGTGAAGCCTTTCAGAGGCTGATGACGGTGGGCGGTTTTCCGGAACCTTTTCTCACCGGGGATGAGCAAGAATCCCGGCGATGGAGGAGAGAGCGTTTCGATCGGGTTCTCCGCGAGGACATTCGGGACCTGGAATCCATCCGGAACATCCAGCTCTTAGGGATGTTTCTCGATCTGCTGCGGGAACGGGTAGGAAGCCTGGTCACCCTTTCGAATCTGGCTTCCGACCTCCAGATTTCTCCCAAAACGGCGCAGTTCTGGCTTGAAGTCCTGGAAAGAATGTACCTTGTTTTTGCGGTTCGCCCGTATACGAAATCCCTGCCCCGGGCGGTATTAAAACCGCCGAAGGTCTACTTTTTTGACAACGGGGATGTCCTCGCGGGTGAAGGGGAACGGTTTGAGAATCTGGTGGCGGCTTCGTTGCTGAAGCGACTCCACTTTCTCGAGGACCGGGACGGCTACCGGTATGAGCTGCGGTATCTTCGGGATAAAGAAGGACGGGAAATTGACTTTGTGGTGCTCAAGGAAAATCATTTGGAGGAGCTGATTGAAGTCAAGTTTTCAGATGAAAATGTTTCCAGATCCCTTCTCTACTACACCGATCGTTTGAACCCCCCAAAGGCCACCCAGATCGTCGCCCATTTAAAGAGACCCTTCGATCAGGGACGCATCAGGGTTACCGATCCGTTTTCCTATTTTCAGCCGGGCATATTTGATGGCCTCGCAAAAAGTCGTCACTCCGGTGAACACCGGAGTCCAGAGATTTGATACCTATTTGAAATAGCTGGATTCCGGCTTTCGCCGGAATGATGGGGAAAGCGATTTTCTCACTTTATACGAGATCATCGTATTTGAATAATGAAAAACAGGGAGAGAAGGTCAAGATTGCTGCGCTCTCCGGGCGCGCTATGACCCCAAAGAAAAATATTTCGTCCCCGTCAGTATGCTGCCCGGTAAAGGGCCGCCATGTCGTCCTTCGAGCAAGGACGCGGGTTGAAGGGGTGGCACCAGTCGCCCATGGCTTTTTCGGCCATGGCCGGGATCTGCCCCTCTTTTACCCCCACATCCCGCAGGCGGGCGGGGAGGCCGATTTCCGAAGCCAGGCGGGCAACGCCCCGGCAGGCGCGCTCCGCGGCCTCGTCGATGGACAGAGAATCAACCTTTTCTCCCAGGGCCCGGGCGATCAGGGCCAGTTCCTCCCGGGATGAAGGGATATTGTAGCGCATGACGTGGGGGAGAAGGATCGAGTTGGCCACCCCGTGGTGAACATCCGCCTCCGTGGAAAGCTGGTGGGCCAGGGAGTGAACCGCTCCCAATCCCTTCTGGAAGGCCAGGGCGCCCATCATGGAGGCCACGGCCATATCGGTCCGCGCATCCAGGTCATCCCCCTTTTCCACGGCTTTCTTCAAAGACCTGCCGACCAGCCGGATTCCTTCCAGGGCCAGGGCCGTGCAGACCGGCTGGTAGGCATTGGACACGCAGGCTTCGATGTGGTGAGAGAGGGCATCCATGCCCGTGGCGGCGGTCAGTTTGGGGGGCAGGGTCAGGGTCATCTCCGGGTCGAGGATGGCCAGGCTGGAGGGGCCCGTGCGTATGACCGACTTCGTGTTGGTTTTGGTATTCGTAATGACCGCTCCCCGGGACACTTCCGAGCCCGTTCCCGAGGTTGTGGGGATGCCGATCAGGTAAGGCTTGGGCAGGGTGATTTTGGAAGCTGCGGCCGTTCCGAAATATTCATCGATTTCTCCGGGATGAGAGGTCATGACCTGGATCGCCTTGGAGGCGTCCAGGGGGCTTCCCCCGCCGACTCCGAGGATGATATTACATTCGGTTTTCTGGAATAGCCGAGCCCCCTCCATGACCGTCCGGTCGGATGGATTGGGCTCGACGCGGTCGAAAATTTCGTAGGGGATCTTTGCTTCCGCCAGGGATTTCTTGATCGGCTGCAGGAGCCCGGCCTTCACCACCCCGGAGTCGGTTACGATCAGGACTTTCTTTCCCCCCGCGGCCTGAAAGGTTTGGCCCACTTCCTTAACGGTCCCGGCTCCCAGGAGGACCGACGTCCCCAACAGCTGGAATGAGATGAGCGCTGCCATATTATCCTCCCTCAAAAACAAATCTAACCGCAGAGAATAAAAACCTAATGGGACACAGATGAACTTAGCGCGGCTGCGCCGCAACCAAAAAAATTTTATTGGACACAGATGAACACAGATAAACACAG
>Ga0315289_10016793_pt1 | contig 10076 bp, 12 predicted proteins | sample YL17G11_40_MG_FD_203452 | JGI IMG/M metagenome (GOLD analysis project Ga0315289, IMG submission 203452) | Sediment microbial communities from Yellowstone Lake, YNP, Wyoming, USA - YL17G11_40 | ecosystem: Environmental > Aquatic > Freshwater > Lake > Sediment | place: USA: Wyoming | collected...
CTTGTTTCTTGCAGCCTATCCAGTAAAGGCTCCATCCAATAAGCCAAAGAAAAACTGCTATGGGCAACATTAGAAACCGGATCACCCTTTTCCTTTTATGAATGGATGACTTCGGAACTGAATTAGTTAATGTTACTTTGCAACACCTCCATGGTCAACTGACAACTGCAGAGGCATGAAAGAAAGAGGAATAGTCGCTGTTTGTTCCTCATTTTGTTTTACTCCTTAACCGCTTCCCACGATTATTATGTCGAAGGTGAAGTTGTTTACGCCAGTTATGCTTGCGCTGACAGTCAGAGTTAATGTGACTTGGATATTTGCTCCAGCGTTGATCGTTTGGCCGTTGTAGTTCCACGTTAGAGTCAGGTAATTAGAGGCTGCCGCTGGGTTCCAGTTTGATGTTGATTGACTCAAGGTTATAGCCGAGTTTCCTTCATTTCGGATGTACATGGTAAAGCTTTTTTGAGTGCCTGGGTCTAAGGTGCCCCAGTTTATTGTCGTTGTTTTGTTTGTGAAGCTTGAATCCCAGTACACTCCAACGCCTACGGCTTTCAGAGTTCCGACGCTTGATAGAGTGGTGCTTGTCTGAGTTGCTGATATCACTATAGATACGACAAACCCTGACAGAAACGCCAGCAGTATCATGATTAGCGTTAGAAAGACTGCTACTTTTCTTGTTATTTTCGGTGAAATTGCGTAGCTTGTCGTGTTTCCATTGAGCGGTTCATTGGAAGCGTGCTTTTTGAACAGCGTTCTCAGCGAAGTTCCCCCATGGCGGCTGAATAACGTGTGCTTAGTGTTTATGCTTTTTTGAGAAGCATTCTTCGGCGATTTGCAAACTAAAGAAAAAAATTGCAAAGTCTACTTCACAGGTTTTCCAAGAAGAATTGGTAAAGTTGTTAGGGTCCATTCGGAATAATATGCGAACTTAGTTTTCTGCTTCAAACTGCGGTTACTTCAATTGCAGAGAGTAAAATTATACTCATAGCAATTAATTCTCAATCCCCAATTATCAAACCCGTTTCCCAGCAAAGTTCACTCTATAAATAGAGGGGGTATAAGTCAAATCGCACAACAGTCGCAACATCACAGAATCAGCCCTTTTGCACAACCTTATTCTCCATTCCTTTCTTTGCGATACGTTTTAAAGTTACCGAGGAAATGCCATTGTGTCAGGAGACGCAAACTTGAGCGCGAAATGGCGGAGAAGCAGAAAACACTTGAAGTGGCTAGACTTTGAAAGTCCAAGCAAGCATAGCACACAAGGTCATTCAAGAACCCTGAGTGCTGAACCTCTGCGAACCGCCAGAATCATGCACCCTCAGAAATATCGTCTTCCCAAAGGCTATGCGAAGAGAAAATGGAAAGAACCCAAGCCTCTCATCGACATCTTCCAAGAAAACAGCTGGATAACAATAGTCGCCGAAATCGCAGGCTTTAATAAGGAAACCCTGAAAATAAACGTGAAAGACCAAAAACTAACCCTATCCGCAAAAGCTAAAGACCGCAAATACTATAAAAGTTTAAATTTACCGAAAGAAGTGATTCCGAACATCATGCACACCACATACAAAAACGGCGTGCTTGAAATCAAACTGAAAAAAGCAGTGAAAGAAGAAACAATCAACAAAGAAGCTGAATAAAAAATGCCCCACAAACTCAGAAAAATCAGAAAAACACGCGGCTCCAGAACCCAAGGCTACGGCAGAGTAGGCCAACACCGCGATAGCGGCTCAAAGGGACACCGAAAAGTCGGACGCCACAAACACCTATGGAGCTACGTCACAACATACGAACCAGACTACTTCGGCAAACACGGATTCACATCCCCCAAAAGCCTCAAACACAAAGAAAACGTCTTAAACGTCGCAAAACTCGACGAAATATCCACAAAATTCTCCGTTGAAAAAGAAAGCAAACTATTCATAGACCTAACAAGCTTAGGCTACTCCAAACTCCTCGGCACAGGCAAAATCGCAAAAGCACTAATCGTAAACGTACCCTCATGCTCAAAATCCGCAGCCGAAAAAATAAAGGAAGCAGGAGGACAAGTCTTAACCAAGTCTCAGGAACACGGAGAGTAACGATTAATCCATGGCTGGAAGATTCCTCAACCTCTTCAAACCAATCGGAAGAATATTACCTGAAATAAAAGTTCCTGAACGCAAAGTAAGCTTTAACGAGAAAATCTTCTGGACCGCACTGGTCCTCATTGTTTATCTGGTTATGTCCGAGATTCCTCTTTACGGCATTCCTAAATCGTCAGAAGACCAGTTCAGTGCCTTGAGAGTGATTTTCGCTTCCAACCGCGGAACCCTCATGGAGCTTGGAATAGGTCCCATAGTTACGGCAGGATTAATATTGCAGTTGTTAGCTGGCTCTGCTATTATTAACTGTGACATGTCAAATTCTGAAGACAGAGGCTTGTTCACGGTGGCAAGTAAAGTTTTTTCGATACTTCTCACGGGAATTCAGGCTTCAGCTTACATAATCAGCGGAATGTACGGAAGTCTCGCAGGCACAACTACCATTGTTATATTTTTGCAGCTCTTGGGTGCTGGAGTAATTGTGATGCTGCAGGACGAGTTAGTTCAAAAAGGTTGGGGACTTGGCAGCGGAATAAGCCTTTTCATAATGGCTGGAGTTGCCCAGAATATCCTCTGGCAAACTTTTTCTCCGGGAACAGGCTTGTTCGTCGGCTCACTTTCGGGGCTTTTGAACGGTGTCCAAACATTAAGTGCATGGATACTTGGGTCAGGGGCATATCCATCCTTCATCGGGTTCCTCGCAACGATTGGCGCATTCATAGTTATAATTTACTTGGAAGGAATCAGGGTTGAACTTCCAATGACTTACGCAGGCTACAAAGGGTTCCGCAGTCGATATCCGATAAAACTCTTATACGTCTCCAATCTTCCAGTAATTTTCGCATCCGCACTTTTCGCCAACGTTTACTTCTTCGGCCAACTCATATATAGTACGAGCAACCAAGGTAACAAAAACTTCTGGCTTAACCTTATAGGCACTTACGGCATTCCCAACCCGCAAGCCAGCAATCAGACTCAACCAATAGGCGGTCTTGTCTATTATGTTACTGCTCCACACAGTCTCCAAAATGTGGGTGCTGACCCGATAAGAGCTGCTGTCTATTTGGGGATTCTTGTCGCTTTCTGCGCGGTTTTCTCGCTTATTTGGCTTGAAGTTGGCGGTCTTGGACCATCTAAAGTGGCGCAGCAGCTTATGGATTCAGGCATGCAAATTCCGGGTTACAGGCGCTCAGGGAAGCCTATTGAGTTGATTCTTAAGCGTTATATTCCAGTAGTAACGATTCTGGGTGGAATACTTGTAGGGTTAGTAGCTGGTGTTTCGGATTTTCTGGGAGTTTTCGGTTCAGGAACAGGCATCTTGCTTTCTGTGGGCATTATCTATCAGTATTATGAGCTGTTGATGCGTGAAAGAGCGGCTGAAATGTTCCCCGCGTTTAGGCGAATCTTGGGAGAATAATCTGAGCCTCTAGCGCGTGGGAAAGACTATACCCCCTTATTTAAAGGCTGAAATGGAGTGTGAATCGAAGCTTGACTGCCAATTTTAATGATGGGTCAGATAACTTGACGTTTAAGAGCAAAAATGGTTATTAACAGGAAAATAAAATAGGCTAAAGAGCAAAACGCAGCGCAAGGAGAAATGAGACAATAGACCTTTCAATTTCAGCTATACCGTTAGCAACAGCGTTAATAATGCTTATTGCGGTTGCTGTTTCATTCATCAACATGACCGTTAATCGTCTTTTGATAAGCCGCATGATCGGCTGGGGCGAATACAAATCGATGCAGAAAGAATTGGCGGAGTATAATTCTCAGAAAATGCAGGCTTTACGCAGTAATGATAAGAAACTTCAGGAAAAACTGAAAAAGAAAGAACCACAAATAATGAAAATGCAAACGAGGATGGCTAAGCCTCAGTTATTCCTTCTTCCGATAAGCTTAAGTTACATCATAATCTGGTGGGGCTTTCTAACCCCAGTCTATGGCGGAAACCCTGTGGCGTATGTGCCTGGAATCGGAGGAATACAAGTTTTCATATGGTACATGCTCTGCTCTTTTCTCTTCGGAACGCTCGCTGGTCGCGTAATAGGCATAACCCCTATAACATAAACTAGGATACGCGGTTGAGGCAGCGCTATGAGCAGAAACCAAAAGATGAAGAGCGCTACCGAGAAAAAAATAGTGATCTGCATATCTGGAATGGCAGGAACTGGAAAGAGCACATTATCAAAAAAACTCGCAGAAAAATACAAACTGAGATACTATTCAGGCGGAGATGCCCTGAAAGCTTTAGCAGCAGAAGAAGGATACAACGCCTCTGGCCGCGGATGGTGGGAAAGTCCTGAAGGCCTCAGCTTTTTAGAGAAAAGAGAGAAAAACCTCAAATTCGACAAAGCAGTTGACGATAAACTTCTGGAATACGCACAGCAAGGAAATATTCTCTTAGACAGTTGGACAATGCCCTGGCTGCTCAAAACAGGCTTCAAAATATGGCTGGTGGCTTCCATAGAAAAAAGAGCCGAAAGAATCGTAAAGAGAGACAAAATAACCCTGAAGGAAGCCGAGCAAGTGTTGAAAGAAAAAGAGGCCAGAACGAAGGCTATTTACAAGAAACTCTACGGCTTTGATTTAGGCGAAGATTTCGCGCCCTTTCATCTTGTTCTGGACACTGACCACTTAAACGCGAAAGAGGTTTTCCAAGTTCTTTGCATGGTAATTGACAACATGGTTTTCCACTGTAATAAATCGGTTGAGTAAAAGTTTCTTGGTAACCAAGTGATTTTCACAAGTTTTAAAACTCAAACGACCCTCTAGAATTAATCTCTTTGCAGTGCCGTATTGTAGAGAAGGAAGGAAAGCGGGCCAAAATGAAATTTAAAGCTAATCACTTAGTTTTGGTGCTTTTCTTTGAAGTCATAGCGTTATGCTTAATCGTGTCTTTTCGCTTCGTCAACATTGAAACCGTGATTATACTCTTGATTTTTAATTTTCTTTTCACTTCCCTAATTTTTCAGTTGGATGGAACGCTAAATAGAAAATTGGGCATGTTAGCATTAGGCAACATCATAGGTCTTTTTTGGAATTTTATTTTCCACTCTTTCGCCGTTGTTGGATTGGCGTATTTTGGCGAAATATTCGGTGCTTTTTACACAATTTTCTATCCTTTTCTAAACCTCATGTGGATTGTATCCTTCTGGTCACTGAGTCTGGCTGCTCTTCCTAACTTTCAAAACATGCACGCAGAGGCGAAACCTTGATTATTGAAGCTTTGGAAGTTTCATTTGTACTCTTGACTGCCTTGATGATAGTCTATCTTATCAGACATTACGTTTTTACTTTAACTGTTTTAAGAAGCCTCAAGAAAACCAAAAAGGTCACTGTTGCCTCAGACGCGAAGTATGAGCCGATGGTCTCTATCCTCATTCCTGCGCGCGATGAAGAGAAAGTGGTTGGGCGCTTGCTGCAGCGAATGACTGAGCTGACCTATCCAAAAGATAAACTGCAAGTCATAGTAATCGATGATGCTTCATCTGACAGTACTGGAAGAATCGCAGACGAATATTCAAGTCGGCACTCTTTCATCGAAGTATTGCACCGAGACAAAAGGGACGGCGGTAAGGGCAAAACATCAGCTATGAACGCTGGTTTCACGCGTTCAAAAGGCGAAATCATACTTTGCTTCGACGCAGACTACTATCCTCAAAAAACCATCGTGGAGAAACTTACGAAAGAATTTGTAGATCCAAAAGTCGGGGCAGTGCAAGGAAGAGTCGTCGTTTTAAATGAACCTCAAAACATAGTGACCCGATTAGTAGCATTAGAAAGAATAGGCGGATACCGCGTCGACCAAGAAGCACGCGACAACTTGGGTCTCATCGTCCAATTCGGCGGCACAGTTGGTGGTTTCAAACGCAACGTGTTGGAAAGCCTAAATGGTTGGGACGAATCCATCTTGGCGGAGGATACCGACTTGACTTTTAGGGTTGTTCTCGCAGGCTTCAAGGTTCGTTACGTCGGCGACGCCGAATGCTATGAAGAGGCAGTGGACAATTGGAAAGCGTACAGAAGCCAAAGATACAGGTGGGCACGAGGGCACATGCAGTGCTGCTTCAAGCACCAATTGAAAGTTTTGAAAAGCAAAAACCTAAATATGAAAGAGAAAATTGACGGTTTGCTTCTGTTAAACGTCTATTTCATGCCAATCATAGTTCTTCTTTCGTTTGTTGTCGGCGTTCCCCTCATTCTCCTTGAATCTTCCAAACTGATTACTGCGCTCTGGTTTTCGGTGCCAGTCTCTCTTTACAGTTTCGTAGGAAACTTTGCGCCATTTTTCGAGGTGGGGATTGGCGCGTACTTAGATGGTCGAACTAAGACTCAACTTCTCATTCCTCTCCTGATATTCACCTTCTTTTACAACATACCAATCTGTACGAAGGCCTTTCTGGATTTGGTCAGTGCAAAAATCCTTAGAAAAGACCATAACATTTGGGTTAAGACTCCACATTCAGGCAATGGAAATCGTTATATTACCAATTAAGCCATACTGATCTAAAGATTGTGATGATTCCGAATCTGACTTCGATACTTACTGTATTGATACTGGGAACACCCATTCTCATCTTGATCATGCTTTTGCCCGTACTTATTGAGCTAAAAAAACCGAAGGATGCAGGTCCTCGGATGATAATGGGCAATATTTCTGAAGTACCGATCCAAATGATGCGTGTGATTCCCTTGGCAAATATTGAAGGAGAGCAAAATTTTGACAGTGCATTGATCCAAGCTCTCGCCAAGATTATTGGAGCTTTACCGAGCTTAGAGGTTTAGTGTTCTCTTTCTTTAAAAGAAACTTGGCGTTTTTCCATTGATCTCTAGCCAGCGTTAGGTTTCCATACGGACTTCCATGTAGAGAATAAAAAATGTAGCATAAGTAAGTGCATCGTGTGCATTTACGGTAAGTTTTACGTAGCGAATTAAATTCTTCGCTGCTCCATATTTTAGGTAAGTCAAATACTGATGCTGCAAAATTGTGACTGTGGCATCCTGCGATTCTGCCCATGTGGTCTATTACTAAAAAGTTCTGCAGTGCTTGGCAGTTCCACGTTCTCTTGCCCTCTACATAGAAACTTCTAAGCGTCTTCAACAATTTGGTTGTCATAAGGATTTTCTTGTTCTTCTTTTTCATCTCGATAAGAGAATCGCAAAGCTTAATCATCGCTTGATTATCCGTTATAACGAACTCGTCATTTGCTTTGCCAATCCTGAAAAGTTGATTTACGTCTGCGGAAAGATCAAAAGAATAAAGACAGTACCAGAGAGGGATTCCTTTCTGAGAAAAGTAGTTTGTTATATCCACGATCTCATAAAGATTTAACTGCGAGATTGTCGGCGTGACGCTTACGTTTATTCCTTCGTTGTACAGCTTTTCCACGGTTTCCATGGCTTTTCTCCAAGCGCCTTTGACGCCTTTTATGTAGTCATTTCTGGCTTCATCTAAACTATCTATGGAAATGGCTACAAAGTCCACGTCGCGTAAAGCTTCGAGTTTTGTCGCTGCCATGCTGCCATTGTCATACACTGTAGTTACGAAAAAGCGTGACGCATACTCAATAATCTCGTCTGCATCTTCTCTCAAAAGCGGTTCTCCCCCCGACAACACAATATCTACGACGCCGAGTTCCTTGAGTATGTCTAATCCACGTTTGATTTCTTCTGTTGACAGTTCTCTCTGGTCTTGTTCTTGCCAGACATTGCAGCCTCTGCAGCGGTAATTGCATTTTCTTGTGATCATCCACTGCGCGTGGTGGGGCCTGCCAGGAACGAGTGCCCGCGTTGCTATGTTCGCAGCTTTTCTAAGGTGACCTTTCAAATAATACGACACTTAACCGCTTCGTTGATACTAAAGTATTTAGATTAGAACTATAAAAACCATACAGCAATGTTCTGGCGGAATAGGCGATATGCAGTTTGAGAACAACCGCTTCAGCCACAGGAGATGTCTCTTCAAAAGATGGTTAAACGGACGTGATGTGCGATGACGGGTTCTGTTGACGTAGTGCTGTTGACAAAGAACAGCGAAAGAGTTCTGGAAAAATGCCTTGAGTCAGTCTATCAAAACGTGCCTGTTAACCGATTGATAGTTGTAGATGGCTACTCTACTGACAGGACACTTGAAATATTGAGCCAGTTTAACCGAAAATATCATAACGTAAAAGTTGTTTACGATAGAGGAACCAGAGCGACCGCTAGACAGAAAGGCATCGAAAACGTTGAAACTGAATGGTTCATGTTCGTCGATAGTGATGTTGTTCTTTGCAGGAACTGGTACCAAAAAGCCATAAAACACATAAACAATAACGTGGGCGCAGTCTGGGGAATCGAAGTTTGGTCAACTCTTCAGAACCAAGCTACGCTCAAGATGTTCTTGATAATAACACGCAAAATATTCGAACTCCGAGGGGGAACTCATGACACGCTTATTCGCGTTAACTTGGTTAAAGATATCGAAATCCCCAAGAACCTTCACGTGTTTGAGGACGCGTACATCAAAGAATGGATAACTCGGAAAGGGTACGAAATGGTTGCGTGTTACGACCCGTACTGCGTTCATTATAGACCCCCAAACGTGTGGACTCTGCAGGGAAGCTTAAGCATCATAGCTGACGCCATACGGTTTGGCAGCTTCAGATTGATTGTAAAACTAATACTTGCATATGGTTTTTACACAGCATACTCCGCGTACCAATTGCTTGCAAACAGACCAGGACAAGGCGGGTTTTAATTATGTGCGTACTGTCCAAAAATATGGCAAGTGTTCTCGGTGAGGATTCGAATAAGCTCTTATTTTTAAACTGTTTTAGTATCCTTTACTTATGTGAGCGCAAGGCGTTGACAAAAACGTAGGGGCACTATGATGCAGCCAATTGACGTTGTAATGCTTACAAGAAACAGTGAATATCTAATCGATAAGTGTTTAGCCTCAATCTATGAGAATGTGCCCGTTAAGAACTTGATAGTTTGTGATGGTTTTTCAACCGATAGAACGCTGAAAATCCTTAACAAAATCAACGAAGAACATGGTAATGTCACCGTCATAAACGTGAATGGTTCAAGGGCTAGAGCGCGAGAGAAAGGCATACGCCAAGTGAGAACTGAATGGTTCATGTTCGTTGACAGCGATGTCATCCTCAGTAGAGATTGGTTTAGAAAGGCTGAAAAAAGCATCACGACCGATGTTGGAGCTGTCTGGGGCGTCAACATCGATGTCATCCCTAACGTGAAGGACAAGCGTTTCCTAAAGCTACAGAGTTTGATAGCGCGACAGTGCTTCAATCTCCGAGGGGGAACTCATGATACGCTTATTCGCCGCGAGGCTGTGGAGGGGATAAGAATTCCTGAACAGCTGCACACTTACGAGGACGCGTACATCATTAATTGGATTAAGGAAAAGGGGTACAAAGCTGTGATTGGCGAAGACGTTTACTGTTTACATTTTAAACCGCCTGGAAATTGGAATTTGGAGAACATGGTTTCCCAAGCTATTTTGGAATTTAAGTGTGGTATAGTGTATTCTCATATTTACGAGTACATCTTCTATTACCCAATTTTCATGTTTCACTGGTTTCTGCAGCTTTCCCTTCAAGGCGTAAAGAAGTTTTTACCGTCTCAACGCGGTCCAAAGATGATCTGATAACGGTCGCGGCAAAGCTTTTAACTCTCCATCTTTTCGCCTTAGAATCCGCTGGTCAGTGTTTTCTAAGAATTCGCCGATGACTGAAGCTTGAATTTGCTGCTGCTTCAAGTTCCAGATTATCTTTTTCGCAAATTTTGCTTCTGCTGATATGAGCAAGGCGCCTGAACCGATCAATTGTAACGGGTCAATCTTAAAGTAGCTGCAGATTTTAGCCGTTTCAGGCTGGACTACTATTTTGTCTTCGAAAACTTTTACTCCTAAGCCTGAGGCATCTGCCATTTCGTGAATTCCGCCCGCCACGCCGCCCTCAGTTGGGTCGTGCATCGCGTGAACCCCAC
>Ga0315289_10016795_pt1 | contig 10075 bp, 16 predicted proteins | sample YL17G11_40_MG_FD_203452 | JGI IMG/M metagenome (GOLD analysis project Ga0315289, IMG submission 203452) | Sediment microbial communities from Yellowstone Lake, YNP, Wyoming, USA - YL17G11_40 | ecosystem: Environmental > Aquatic > Freshwater > Lake > Sediment | place: USA: Wyoming | collected...
TTACGAACGAGTCAAACATACCTTCGAAAGAGGATTTCGTAAAGATGCTGAGCGAACAGGGATTGCTGTAGACGATAAGTGATACGTAGAGCGTTAGCGTTTTGTTGGTGCCTTAGCGGAATAAGCTATAAATATGATTTGGCTGTTCTTGTTTGGTGAGGGTTGAGTGATGCCCTGCCGATTTCCGTAGTAAGACAGTCTTCTTCTAGCGAAAACCGATTGGAAACCACGCATACTTTTATTATTATATCAATCTAAACGTGCGTACTTGTTTATATTAGACCGCATCTATAGTATCCTGAGGTAAAGAAGAATGAACACGGAAAAACTGAAAAGAGAACTGAAACAAGAAGAATTAGAACCATTCGCACAGAAATATCCAGAAACTAAAAGATGGCTTCGAAAGATAGAATCACCCGTTTCAAAGAGTCGATACATAAGATCACTAATACGCTATTGCGAAACCACACAGAACACACCAAGCGAACTGATAGACCTTAAGAAAAACAGTAAAGACCATGATGCGGAAGACTTGTTAGATGAGTTTGTCGAAAGCGCGCAAAAAGCGAATTATCCCAATAGCATGATCTGGGACATCGCCATCAGCGTGAAATCCTTCTATAAGTGGAACTATCAAGATTTGAGCCGAGGCGCGGGAAAAATCACGCTAGTGAAGGTTAGGCCATACCGCACACCAGACAAAGAAACTTTACTGAAATTCTTGGAAGGCGCGCGCATCAGAGACAAAGCATTAATCGGTGTCGTGGCGTGTGCAGGAATAAGCGAAGGATCATTACCGCTATTAAAATGGAACCACATCTGGAACGATCTCGTAGAGAAAAACTTAGACATTCCACACATAGCATTAACAAGCGCGGAGATCAAAGGAAAAGGAAAAGGCAAATACGAAGGCGTTCAACAAGTCACGTTTCTAACACCGTACGCAAGAAAAGCACTTCTAGCTTACCGTGAATGGAGAGAACGAAAAGAAAAGAAACAACTCACACCAGAAAGCTATATGTTCGTGACCGTGACCGAACCGTATACTAAACTCACGATCGGAAACGTGAGCAGAATTTTCAAACAACGAAGCAAGGACACGGGAATAAAGTTCTCTCCGCACGATCTCAGAAGATTCGTTCAGACCGCGCTTGAAACGGCTAGACTCCAACCGAATTGGATTAAGAAGATTCTGAGACACAAGGTAGCGGGTGAAGAGAATCCTTACTCTCAGCCTAAAATAGAAGAATTGCGCGAAGCCTACAGAACCGCACTTCCGTACTTAGACCTGAGCGAAAAGCCATCACTCACGAAGGAAGAGATAAGAAAAGAGGTGGCATACACCATTCCCGATTCCGTTCTAGAACCCACAGCAAGAAAATTGGGAATTAGTATAGAACAGGTTAGGATCAACATGGCCATGTCTAAAGAAACACAAGAAAAAGAGACAGAACAAGAAAAAGAATCGCTAGACAAAATCAAGCGTGAAGATTGCGAATTGGTGATCTCAGAAGATAAGTTAGAAGACCACCTCAAACGCGGGTTCCACTTCGTGGCCACATTAGCGAGCGGGAAAATCGTAGTTTCAAACGAAACGTAAATCTTCACCCTTTTTTCTATTCATAGTCCTCATAGTAGTAACGCAAAGTTTAACTTTACGAGTACGTACATAACTACTTCTGAGGTTCAAACATGGAATCATGCGCGATATGCGGAAAAACAACCGACAACACCCCGCACACAACATGCGCAAAATGCGGATCAACCGTGTGCCAACCATGCGCACAACATAAGAAACGGTGTCCTGTGTGCGGATATGAGGGTTGACCATCGCACACCTTCCCTCTTTTTATGTTTCAAATGAAACGTATCTAGCCCTCTCCTGTTTTATTTACAACTAAATTCGAGTTTAATCGTATTATAAATGCACATACATACTTGTTAAGAAATACATACTTTTCTGATGTTGTTTAATCTATACTACGAATCAATGCGCGGAACGATTCACGCCTCTTTAGGCAAATGGGACACGATCCGCGTTCCGTTCACCATTGCACACACTAGCATACAAAGGTATCCATACGCACAATGAACAACCGATCAACTTCGAACACGCTCGGAACGACAAAACAACCACACACCAACACGCATTACCAATTCGATACCCCCCATACCTTCGCATTTCCCCGAATTTCCCAGTACCTAGCCCCAATTTACGTATATGTAGGTCATGATTTGATATTCTACAGAAAGCAACGTCATGTTACTTATCTGACTTCACTCGTTTTTGTTTCTCTTTTATTTCTTCAAATTCCTTCTTCATTGATTGAAAAACTTCGAAAGTCACCAAGACGCCAACTACCATAAATAGAGTATTGGCTGGCCAGAAAGTAAGAATTATGTCAATCTCGGTGTTAAGCGTACGAAAATCTGTATATAGAAGCCAAAAAGAACTAAATACAACAGAACACATGTACAACGCGAATGTTACTGCTATACCAGCCCCCAAATATCGTGGGAAAATCTTCATTTGCTCTCTTTCTTTGCTTAGTTTTTGAAGCTGTTTGATTTCTTTCTCTGAACTGTCTAGTGTAAGCTCACAACGTTGCTTTTCAAATTCTTCTATTTTGCTGTCTAGAATTTTTGCTCTTTCTGTGAATATTCTATGGGATAAAGGTGTAACCAAGGCATAAATAGCCAAAACGAGTCCTGCTCCTGTGATGCTTGCTTGTAATACCGTAGACACCACAGCCTCACTTAACATTCTATATTCTCCTGAGCTTCATGTTTTGTGAACTGTAATTAATTCCTTCGGTTCTGCTATAACACTTTTGCATTTCTTTGCAATATTTACGGCATTGGGTGGTAAACCATAAATAAATCAACCTGCATAGGCTATTTTGGTGTGCCTCAGAATGAAACAAAAGTATTGTCTGAATTGCAAACAATATGTAACTCCAGAAAGAAACTACCGCAACATATATGGCAAACAGAATTTGAGCACATTTTTATTGGGCAAGTTGAAACCTGAGCGTTGCCCTATGTGTAGGAGTAGCAATTTCGCCGAAGTAGCACCTGAAACCGATGTCGTTCAAACAAAGGAAACTGTGATTAAAGAAGTAGTCTTGATTCCCTGTGCCTATTGCAAGTCTTTAATGCCACAAACATCGGTGTTTTGCCCTCATTGTGGGGCAAGAAGAAAAGGATAATTCTGACTAGTTCTTTCAGTTCTGAGCTAGGTTGTTCAATAAAGAGCTTGTTCACTTCAAACCGATTCCAATAGCCACAAGCCTTACACTTCAGTCTAAGCTTCACAAGTTCCATCTCGTTCCTTCGATTTGCATTGATTACAGAGGTCAAAACTTGGTCTATCAGAGTGTAAATATCGCTACTCCATCGAACATAGTGCAGAAAATCTTAGTGCCCGCACTGAGACCAGAATCAAAAAAGTAGCCATCCATCCACACTATAAGGCACAAGACGACTTTTGAATTGTATGCCATTCTACGAAACTCCGTGTAGTTGACATGTGCATAGAATGTTAGATACCAATGCGTGGAATAAACAATTTTACAACCAAGGCTTTCTAAATCATTCACTTTATCCTCAGTTGAGTTTACTACTCTGTTCAAAGGTGGTGGGTCATTGAACACGCCACTATTGTTGCTTTCTGAGCCATGTGAGTAACTCACTAATATGACCGTGACCAAACCGACTGATAGAATGATGCAGACTAATCCAAGTGCAATAGCCACATTTCTACTAACCATTTTCTTTTCACTCAATTTTGAACCTCTGGTTTGGTTCTGAAGGTGTGCGGATATAAGACTTTTTGGTATAATTCTACAGAAGTTTCTTCTAGGTGGCGCGCTCTCCCGACTCTAGCCTTGCCCATTCTTGCGCTCATGTTTCTGGTTGGATTGGTGAACGATGATGGTAATGAACGAACTGAAGGGAAAACAGGGTGAAGGTGTGTGAAGGAGATATAAAGAGTAGTTTAACTATGCGTTATCATTATTATATACACCATTTCATATATTACCTGTCTAGCCAATTGCTCACCTTGTCCTTTTTCGGTTCAGTTTGTTCATTTGGTTCAGGTTCAACGTAGTTGAGTAGGTCGGTGCTGTATCTGGTGTCTTTGCGTAGGCGTTCGATGAGTTGTTGAATTATGAGTATGGCTACGCCTCTAGTGGTGCGCGTCGTTTCGAAGCCCATTTGCCGACATTTTCGGGCGATTGTTTTTTCTGGAATCCAATTCTGCGGTGGCTGAACGGCGTTGACGTATTGAGCTATGTCCTTGAGTAGTAGTAAACCGTGGCTTACTTTGGTGTCTTTGAGGTTGATGATTGCTTCGAAGACGATTGAGCTTAGTTCGGTCTTTTCGGCTTGGAGTTTTGAGCGTTCGATTTCTTTAGAGAATTCCAATATGTTCGGTCTTGCCGTTGGTGGCGCGGAGTAATAGAGGGGATAAATTAACTCGAACATCCTTCCTCCCAGTGGTTCCAATTCGGGAAACTCTGCGGTTGCTTTCAGTTCCGTTCCCGCGTTTTTCATTTCTGAGATTTTGCGGAATCTCCACATCAACAGTTGACCGCGTAGTTTTGATGCTTCGGCTTTGTCGATGATTCTCGGAATTGGTCTGATGTTCTTGGTCATGGTGAAAACGATCATTCTGCTGGTTGTGGTGCGTTTCAACTGTTCGGTTCCCGCTATGGCTTTTGGACAATAGACGTTAAAGAAGTCGATTTCGTTGAAGTTTTCTCCTTTCATTCGTGGTATCATTACGCCTCTGCGCTGTCCAGAGTTCAACAGTCCGATAAGTTCTTTTTTGTCTTCTGCTGTTAGGAATTCGGATTCATCCAGAAGTAGGGTAGGTGCGAATTTCTCCGTGAGTCTGAAGAGGGTTGCGGTTGTTAAGTTTGTGGTGAACCATGCTCGAAAACACAATTCTTTCAAGACTTCTAAGCCTCTTGATTTGCCTACTGCTTCTCTTCCGTAGAAACCGACGTAGCAAGTGAAATCGAAAAGTTCGCTTATCCATGTGCTGAGGGTGAAGGCTGTTAGCACATCGTAGCCTAGAGGGTTCGGCATGTCTAAGTGTTTTTCGATAAAGGCTTTAACGCTGGTGTAAAGGCGTTCATCATCTTCATATTCTTCTGGTGGTGGCGGGTGGGTTAGCGGCGTTTTGGCCAATGGGATAAAGTTTTCATATTCTAGTCGGGTGGTGTCGAGTCGCCATTCTTTGTTTTCCACTTCCTCATAGAGTGCGTATTTGTGTTTTCCCGTGGTGTCTAGGATTTGCTCGAAGATTGCTGATCCGAATATTTTGCCTATGCAGATTTCCTTTTTCGTTTTCTTTTCTGCGTCTGTGATGCATTTGACGATTTCGGATTCTTTAGGTTGCATGTTTAAGTAGTTCCTCAATGGTTTTCTGTAAGATTATTTTGAATGCCGCGATGCGGTCTTTTGCTTCTTGTTCCGAGTCTGGCGTCTTTCCGTAGGCGTCTTCTATGATGTCGTATGTTATGGTTAGAGCGGATGCGATTGTGTTCTTGAGTTCCCAGTCATCCATGTTTTTCATGAAGCGTTCCTTCTAAATTCGTTCCTAATTGTTCTGTTTAGCTCGTTTAGTGCCGTGTCTAAATCTGTTTCGATGTGAAGATGAGGAGCGATGTTGAATGTGGAAAGTGTAGTGCCGCTAATTAATGCCGTGGCGTTTCCGCTCGGCAACGACTTGAATGTTTCTTTTGGCAATACCCATTCTCCTGCGTGCAACATGTAGGGTCTGGTTTGTGAAACGTATCCGCCCTCTTGTTTTGAGGGTAGGCGTAACCCATAAGTTGCCATTCCTGCTGCGATGGTGGCGGCGGCTCCGAGCATGATAGGAACAAGATAGGGTGCTAGCATTGCTTCTAAAGTTACTTCGGCCATCATTGCTGCGTTCTTGAGCCATATTGCGGCGGTTTCGATGGTTCTTGCTACGGTGTGTGCTCCTGATGCGGCAATGCTGCCATATTTGGCGGCTGTATGCGCGATTTCGGCTATGGTTGCAGAGTGAAGTAAATTACTTTGCATAAGAAGTGTTGTTGCCATCAAGCCCATGCTCACGTTTGCGCGTATGTTGGCGTTGTTCAAATACGATAGTTCGCTTTCCATTTGTTTCGATGCGCGTCGTGCTTGTTCGCTGTTTACGCCGTAGTGGGCGATTGCGTCGTTCAAGCGGTTCTGGGCGTTTTCGGCCATCATGGTCGCCATTTCCTGTCGCATGAGTGCGGATTCCATCATGTTGAACATGAATCCGACGCTCATCACGCTTCTCGCCAACCCCTGCATGCTTTCGGAGCTTGAGCGTCCCATTCCGCCCATTTGCACGTTGACTTTTGCTCCGCTGATTTGGAGTTGGTTTAAGCCTTCGATGGCTTTCGTAAGCTCCGCTTGATTTTCGAATTGCGCCCTTAATACCAATCTATACATCATGTCTGCCATTTCATTTCACCTCCTCAACACCTTAAAGCCCTCTTCTACGCACTTGCGGATTTTTTCGCTCTGTGACTTGCCGTTCACACGGGTGTTGATGGCTTCGAGCATGTTGGGATCGAGGTAAACGGTGATGCCGACTAACAACCGTGGCATTTTATTCTCTCCGTGAGCGTTTTTTCAGCGTTTCGATGAGGGTTTTTAATTCCCGATGGTGTGCTGTGAGGAACGCTTTCAAAATTTCTGAAGCAAGTTGGCTGATGGGAATCTGTTCCTTAGTGGCTAAGTTCGTAAGTTTCTGGAAAACGGTTTCCTCAATCTCGATAGTAAAAGACGGAGTGCGAGCTTGGGCTTCCCGCACATCCGCTACGGGGTTCTGTTGGCTTGTTTCCATTTGTGTCACCTTAAGCGGGGAGTTTTGTCGTTACTGCCTTGTGCTTCGAAATATTGATGCGGTCAAACATCAACAATAAAACGCACAAGGAACATCTAGCTGAATCTGGCGATGTGGCGGGGCACACTAGAGCGGCATCGTTAGCCTTTTTGAGGTATAAACAGTCGGTCATAAACGTCGCCTTCTACTTTTTGATGTGCACGTTGAAACGGGCTGTTGAAACTTTTTTTCTTGGTTCTTGGTCGTTAATTTCGGCTTCGGGCATTCTGGCGCGCAATGCGTTTATCTGCTCTTTTAATTTGGCTCGGAGTCCATTTTTCTCTGTGATGCACTTCGGACAATTTATGTGTCCGTCGAACTCCGCTAGTTGGTCAATCAAGGCGTTTAATGCGGCTGGCTGTGACGCTGGTATGAGGTCGAATATTGTTAGTTTTACGATGTGTTTGCATGGTTGATATTGATGGCTAAAACCTAGATCGTCGTCCAATGTTTTTATTTCTTGGTCAAGGGTTACGGAATAGAGAATTTTGGGGATTGAGTTGGCTTTATTGTGTGAAGCTTGTATGTCCATCAGTGGTTTGGCTGAGGCGATTTTGTTGCGGAGTGCGGTTTGTTCCGTTTGAATGGCGGTTAGCTCTTTCTTCAAGTTCGCTTGTGTTGCTTCAAAATCTAAAATTGCGGGATCAGCTTTTTTGAGATTGCTGAGTTTGGTCTGAGTAAGGTGGCGTGACTGTTCAAGTTCGCCATCCATGCGGCGTAATTTTTCGAATTCTACTTCTTCCATTTTTCTCATTCCTCAATGTCTGGGTTTAGACTTCTGCGGAGCGGTGTCCAGCGCTGTTTGCATGGTAGATTGTAGTTTTCTTGCCGTCGATATGGGCAAGTTACGTGTTTGCATGTGTCGTCACATAATTCGGGATAACTTGACTCTCTCCTATCCTCCTCAAGATTCATCGACGCGGTTGCGCCTTCAATGTTCGTAAATCCGCGCGCCATTGCCTCAACAAAATCAGTTTTTTCGGGTTCGGCTCTTTCACGAAGTTGTGAGAGATCACGAACTACAACGTCAACACCTTCTACGTTTTCGTTTTGGATTGCTCGCTGAATGAACCCATAAGCGTTTTCAATATATTTGAGCGCGTCTTCACCGAGTTGCTCTTGTAAATGTCTTTTCGTGTCTCCATTGATTAATTGGAACCCTACGCAATCCTTTCCATCTTCGCCATTTTGACAACACCAATAAAAACAACAGGCTGGCGCGCACGTTGTTCCCTTGGTTGGAAATCGAGCGGAACCATCGCGCATTATTTGCGCGTCTTGGGCTGATATTTTCATGGGCATTAATTTGTCACCTCTCCGATGTATCGTTTGATTGCTATGCGTAGGGCTTCTTTCAGTTTTAGATTCTGTTCCAAACATGCATTGCGTAGTTTTCGGTATGTCTCAAAGTCGAGCTTCGTTTGCACGTATTTTGATTGATCCATTGTTTCATTCATCTCTGAAGGTATTGGGCTTGAGAAAATATTTGAATGTTTGTGGTGCTATGATTTCATGCATCTTTTCATTCGCCTTGAGAGGTGAAGTGATAGAAAGTATATATATTTTCTATCATAGTATTAAAATTGAACCGAGGGATAAATGGGCTGGATTTGCGTTTTAGAGGATAATACGAAGCGGTCGAACTGAAAGGCTTATATTTTGGGGTGATTATGGTGTTTTGGGTGATCTATTTGACAACTCCAAACAGAAAAGCCATAATCGAAAAGGCAACAGAACTCTATTATCGTGACATGGCCAAAAGCGGAATAGAAAACTTCAACAGTCCTGAACTCTCCGAATTGTCCGAATCTGGTTATCTATCGAGCGCAAAAAGTTCTCTCATGCACAACCTAGAAACTAAAAACGGTGAATGGATTCATAACGGTTCAGAATTGGAAAACTCTGATGATCTGAAGTTTGATCTTAACGAAGCTATGAAATCGGGTGTTATTGTTTCGGGTACAACGGGAACGGGCAAGAGCGATGTGGGCATGTACCTAACGGATGAGCTAATGAAGGAAGGTATAATCGTTGTATGTTTCGATAGCTCTCAAGACTGGCAAAAACGATCTAGCATTCCACAATATCAAACTCTAACGATTCCGCACATCGACACGGTTCCAGAAAACTCTGTGATTTTCGACATAAGCCGACTTTCGGTTCAAGGAAGGCAAAATCTTATCGAAAGTTTTTCCGAAACGCTTTATCGCTGTCAGAGCATGAATCCTTCCCGAAAGCAATATTTCTTAGTGTTTGAGGAAGGAAGTTCTTATTTCCGTGAAGGCTTTATGCGCGGTAAACGATTCAGTAACACGGCGATGCTTATGAGCGAAGGCAGAAACTACGGAGTGCGGTTCATGGTGATAACGCAATTCTTCGCATCGATTGATAAGATGAGTATGCGATACATGAGACAACGATATTTCGGATCAACGAACGAACCTAGAGACGTTGAATATATCACACGGTTCTTTTCGAGAGAACAGAAACAAGAGATCGAAAAAACTCTAAGAAGTCTTGATGCGGGAGCGTTTCTCTATATGAACGGTTCTGAAACTAAACGAATCAACATCTCGCCTTACGAATCCGTGATTCACAAAGAAGAGATCGCTATTCCGCAATGCGTACCCATTGAACCGATAAAGCCAAAACAAGAAACAAACATAGTGGCATTCTTAAGACTAGGTATGATAATATGTTTCACGGTTCTGTTGCTCGGAGCGATGGCATGATTAATAAACTGCTTTTGCACAATAAAGAAACGTGTCTTAGAATGGTTGCAAATGAAATAAGTATGCACGCGTACAGTCGCACTATTATTAAAACATCGACAACTACATTACCGAATCTAGCTTGCTTTGTTTGTGAAGGGAAACGCAATGGTTGACCTGAGAGAGCACGAGCGCAAGACACTTTCCGCACTGAAGAAACTGGGCGGAAAAGCATCATTAGAGCAGATAATGAATGAAAGCGGATTGTCTGATTCGGCAGTCATGCGCGCCGCCATCACACTGCACGAAAGAAAGCTGCTCAAGATAATTGAGGCGAAACAGGCACTTGCAACGCTCAGTGAAGAAGGAAAGAGTTACGCAAGGAAGGGACTACCTGAGAGACGCATGATAGACGCCTTGAAGAAACTGAGCGGAGAAGCACCGCTCGAAA
>Ga0315289_10016796_pt1 | contig 10074 bp, 15 predicted proteins | sample YL17G11_40_MG_FD_203452 | JGI IMG/M metagenome (GOLD analysis project Ga0315289, IMG submission 203452) | Sediment microbial communities from Yellowstone Lake, YNP, Wyoming, USA - YL17G11_40 | ecosystem: Environmental > Aquatic > Freshwater > Lake > Sediment | place: USA: Wyoming | collected...
ATAATATTGATAGGTTATTACAAACTCAATTTTAACAAAGGAGCTGTAGATGGCTAAGAAAATTGTACTATTGATCATTGACGGACAAGTGGATTTCTGTGATCCGACAGGTAGCCTTTACGTTAAAGGCGCGGATAGGGACATGGAGCGTTTGGCGAAAATGGTCACCCGATGTAAGGGTGACATTGATGACGTGATTGCTACTTTGGATTCGCATCACTTCGTTCATATAGCACACCCGGTTTGGTGGGTTGACGAAAACGGAAATCACCCGAATCCATTCACACTCATTGAAGAAGCTGATGTTCTCGGCGCTCGACCTAAGTGGAAGGCTTTTAATCCCGGTTATCAGCAACGATCGGTAGAGTATGTCCAGACGCTTAAGAAAAATAAACGTTACGTGTTAAGCATTTGGCCACCACATTGCCTCATCTCGAGTAGGGGCCACGGTTTACAACCAGTACTTTTTGACGCCCTACTGGAGTGGGAAAAACAGTTTGCTGCAGTGAACTACGTAACCAAAGGCTCGAATATCTTTACGGAGCATTATAGCGCTTGTCAAGCAGACGTTTTTGATCCGGAAGATCCAAAAACAGGGCTCAATACCGATCTGATTAAACTCCTTCAGGACCCTGACGTTGCCCTTATCGGTCTCGCAGGTGAAGCCAGCTCACATTGCCTAGCCTCTACGGCTATCGACGTAGCTAATAATTTCGGTGAGGAAAACATCAGGAAATTCACTTTGATTGAGGACGCTTGTTCGCCGGTGACAGGATTTGAAAACCTTGCCACGGATTTCATTAACAGCATGACCAAACGCGGCATGAAAGTGACCACGTCGGACAAATTTTTGAGGTAATATGAGGTCCATCCAAGAACTCATCCAGAAGTATCAGGAGCGCTTAAATCAGGTAATAGACCCTGATGATAGCTCCTGGGATGATCTTGGATTTGAAGAAGCTCCAGAGGGTTTTGACAGCCCTCTGGAGTACCAGAGGCTCCACGGTGAACGCGACGAGATAGGGCAAAACTCAGAATCCCTTATCGGTGAGTTTATTGAGGACCTCAAAAATCTTCAAAATTTCGTGGACGGTAACCTGATAAAAAAGGCTAAAATCAAAGAAAGCAATCGAACACCAGTCATCCCTAAAAGTATCAAAAAAAGCCGGAAAATATCTAAATAACAAATAACATAGGAGATCTCACATGCCTAAACTCATGGGTCAGAACGCGATGCAGACTCACCAGACTCTGCACAATTTCAATTTCAGTGCCGTGGACGTAAAGTCACTTGGTGCCTCAGAATACACGATCGTAACGATTGTCCAGGACACGAGCAGCTCCGTGACAGATTTCAAAAAGGCCATGGAAGACACGCTCAAACAGATCCTCGAGGCCTGTAAAAAATCCCCCCGGTCCGAGAACCTCTTACTCCGCCTAGTAGAGTTCAATAATGATATTGGGGAGCTCCACGGTTTCCGGGAGCTGAAATCGATCGACGCCGCTGAATATGATGACATCCTCAAACCTCGCGGCATGACGGCTCTCTACGATGGTATCCTGAGTGGTACTGAGGCCATGGAGGTCTACGGCAAGCAGCTCGTAGCCATGGATTACCGCTGCAATGGTGTTTGCTTCATTATCACGGATGGTTGCGAGAATCAATCGATCAATAAAAACCCCGACGAAATCAAAAAAGCTTTCAACCGGGTTCGTACAAATGAAACCCTTGAATCCCTTCAAACAGTACTCATTGGAGTCGGTACCGATCCTCAAGTCATGCAGATACTGAATGACCTGAAAGATAAAGCAGGTATCGATCAGTTTGTAGACATGGGTGCAGCTACTCCTGCTAAGCTCGCTAAATTAGCGGCATTCATAAGCAAGAGTATATCGTCTACCTCGCAGGCATTAGGCAGCGGACAGGCTTCACAGCCTCTCACGTTTTAACCCCACACTATATTTAGTGAGAAGAGAAGCGAAAAAAATAGTATTAAGAAATTTTTGGAAATAAGGAGCTATGAGGATGGCTTTCGTAAAGCATGAATTTCACTGCTCCGGCGGCTGCGGTAAATATTTCGATTTCGTCCTGAATATGTCCCTCAACGGCAGCTACCGGCTACACTGCCCTAACTGCGGGCATATCCATTATAGAGTAGTGAAAAACGGGCATATTACCGAAGATAGGTTCACTGACAGCCCGGACTCTCTGACAATAGAGGATTTGTTCCCTATGAAATCCTCGTGTCGTGATTATCAAAAAGATAAAACAGAAGATCTGGTATGCTCTGCGGATGAGCAGGGGCTCCGCGGCTTCATGCACCGTCTATGGAAAGAACGATTCTCAGGTCAAATGGCATAGATACAGATATTAATAAACTTACAAAAAACTGGAGGTGTACAATGACGTCAAAAACAATTCCATTCCTATCTAGGGGCCCTAAAGCTGACTCAAAAGACGGCAAGATCCTGGACCACGGAGATCTTGGAGATCTCAAATATGAGGTCTATGCTCGGAATGTCATTCATATTTTCAACAATGAGCTGATGTTCCATAAAGACATAGCTATATTCGAAAATGAGATTGAAAAGATAGATTTCTCGAAAATGGCAGATGGGGAATCTATCACGATCAAAGGGGCCGGAGACACTGACAACCTCATTTTCAAATGTGTGGGTGGTGAGATAAAAATCGAACTCACCATGAAAGGATTTGATGTACTCAACAAATTAAAATCCATCCTCAAAAAAAATAATAACGTTTAAATTCTAGAAAGGCGGGAATTTTATGGTAGCAGATATTGCTTTAGACAGAAGAATCGTGTGGGATGCCGCTCGTTTGAAAGAAATCGATGAAGCCAAAAAAATGATAATGGATTACAGACGGTCGGGGTATGTCGTACTCAAAAGCGACGGTACTCCGATGGAGCGATTTCATCCCTCTCTCCAGGAAGTCATCATCAAAGCATTAAAGACCACCAGACGCGTGATGAAGATCCTGGATGTGAATGGTGACACCCGCATCACATGGGATAAAGAAAACGGCAAAGAGGCTTTGGAGGCAAAACAGAAATTCGAGGACCTTCTGAAACAGGGATACAAAGCTTATAGCGTCACCGCCAGCGGTAACAAAGGCCGGAGGATCGAGGAGTTCGATGTGGACGCCCAGGAGATCCTGATGATACCAGAAACACGGAAAGGATAAATTTTTTATGAAAAAATCTATCAAAAAAACGGTGTCCCCTAAAAAAATTCTTAGTCTGACTGCTTCTGTACAAAAACTCGAGGAATCTATAAAGGACATCAAAACCGTACGCTCAGACATGCGACTGACTATCAAAGATCTTCTAAAAAGCATACTTGATAATAGCTCTGTATGCGCAAAAATAGAAAAACTGACCGAGGCTAAGAAACTCGCAGAGTTTGTGGGGGACCAGGTCATTCTAACTCTTTTCCAGCTGAATTCCTCAAGTGAGATATCTCTTTCTGATACGGAGAAAGCCCTGAAAATTAAGAGTGTGGCGATAGAGGCTATCCGCCATTATTTCAAAATTAATTGTGTTACTCCATTACCCGACATAAACGAGTCTATGGCACGTAGATTAATAGACATGTCGGGTTTTGACATTGTCGATGTACCACAATGAGGTGGCAAATGATCAAAAAAATTATATGTTTTTTGTGGGGACATGTCTATACTGCGAAAGTGGTCACCGGTAATACACTCATGTTGAAAAATTTTATAACTGGCGATGAAGGACCGATGAGCCTATATAAATGGGAACCTTTGGAGTTTTGTCCTCGCTGCAGCAAACCTAATCCCCATTATGCTGAATGGAAAAATAAAAACGCAGAATGGGACGATTATAGAGTGAAAAAACCACAACCTCATCCGGGAATGATCCTAAATGAGGGCCTTTTGCCAAATCATAAATAACATAGGAGGATACAGTGGGCGGATCAAACAGCAGCACAATCAGCGGTCTTAGATTCCATATCAATGATGCAGAGGATGCAGTCCATGTACATGACGACTCTGCTTCGCTCAAATTTGAACTCAACAAGAGCTCTTTCAGAAAAGAGACGAATGATGCTTTAGAGAGTCTGAAAAAAGATTCTGGAATAATATCCATAAAAGGAAAAACAAAGACTTCTCTTTATCTCATGAATGATGGTGGATTCTATAGCATATTTTTGTCGGATGGATCCGGTGTCAAAAATGAACTGGAAAAATTTCTGAAAGGATGCTAAATCATGGCAGTTACGACATTAACGACAAATTCTGTTAGGAATAGTACTTACGGCGCGGATACTACCGTAGGATGGGATTTTGGCACTACCAATAGCTCTTCAAATTTAAACATCGTTTCCTCGGGCACTAACTATACTATTCCAGTACATGACTGGGACTGCACAAACTCGGCTACTACTGGGACGTATGCTTTAGGAGATTGTACCTGGACTAATGCTAATTACATATCTAATAGATATTCTACTCGTACTAATGAATATACTGGCTATGATATCAATAATGTCTGTGGATTAAATAATTGGAGCACTATATTAGACGATTGGAACACTTACGGCTGGGAAAAAAATCCGACTGCTTTAAAAAAGTCAAAAATTAGGGGCAATCTCATTGTAATCACAAAATCCAGAGCATGCCCGATAGCCGGGGTCTCTCCCGCAGAACAAAAAGCTCTCGATACTCTACGTGAAATGATCTCTGAAAGTGATTACCGGAAATATATCAAACACGGTTTTTTAATGGTCTGCGGATCTGATAGGGACATGTATCAGGTATTCCGGACTCAGAGCCATACAAAAGTATGGCGTGATGGTAAGGTGATCGAAGAGATATGCGTCCGTATTAAAGATTTTAACGTACCTCCCACCGACAATGTCATAGCATTCAAAACTCTTATCGAAATAAACTCAGAAGCGTTCAAATTGATGGGCAATAGATTTCCTATAGCTAATAATCAGAGCATCGTAGCTAACAATATGTATAGGCTGGCAGCATGACCACCACACGAGTATTTGATGATGCTGCATTAAGCAGACATCCAAAATTTAGCATTGCATGTGAATGCATGGCAGAGGCTATATATAAATTAGGCAAATCATTGCCTACCTATGGAATACAAATAGATGAGTTTGCAAAATCCAAAAAGCAATTTACAGTCTCTCCTGCAATAATGAAGCATCTAAATACCGTGTTCCGGAAAGAGCTCTATTATCCCAACAGAGATCTTACTAAAACATTACCAAAGATGGATCCTACGTTTATGGGAGTACCGATTAGAGTAGATCCTGTCGCTCATCACACTATATTTGGTATAGACATAATAACTTTAGACACTCGTGTACAAGATCGTACTTTACGAATATCCCAAAGTATACCTTTTTATTACAATATTACAGAAGCTATGGGATTCGGCGGTTTAACTGTAATCGTAAAATCGAGAGCGCAGCTACCTATAGGTTTTATGCCGAATGAGCTAACAGCCCTAAGCACTCTAAGAGAAATGATATCAGAGACTGATTATCGTAAATATATAAAATACGGATTTATACTATGCAAGACTCAAAGTGGAAAAACATATCAAATTTTCAGGGGTGACCGTCGTATAAGCATATGGGATAAAGGTATAAAAATAGAGGAGCTTTGTGTGAGGTTGGCTGATTCCAGTATACCTCCTACTGATAAAGTAATAGCACTAAAAACTATGATAGAAATTTCAGAGGAAGAAGTCCGAAAACTCAGTAATGTATATCCCATGATTAAGAAAGCGGCGTAATCAATGACAGATAAAATAACTTGTAAAGAATGCACAGAACTTCTTAAATATGATAGAGTTCTTGGAGAGGCAACTTGCAAAAAACATGGACGATATCATTATTCAAAACGATATAGAATTAACAAATGTCCTCATTGTGCAAAAGAAACAAAATTATGTGCCAATTGTGGACGGGTAATTGAACTTTGAATGCCCAGGCGGTGGAATGGTATACACTGAAGACTTAAAATATTCTGGGATTTTTCCCATGTCGGTTCGAGTCCGGTCCTGGGCACTATTTGATAGTAAAAGTGACTGATGGGATCCCATGATTAAGAAAGCAGCGTAATCAATGACAGACGCCCTGATATTTTCTAAAGCCAAATGTCCTGTAGCGAGCAGGATCATTAATGCTTTCACAAAGATAGAATCTACTGATAGACGAGTGACTAAATTGGTCATGCCTCCAAAAGCTTATAAAGCGCTGCGCTCAGAGCTGGATTTCAACTTGTATATTCAGGACATACCTCCAGACCAGATGATTACATTTGCCAGGGCATTCAAACGTGAAATCACTCTCGATGGAGTATCTTCCGGGTTTGATACTAAAAGTGACCTATGGGGCGCTCGAATAGTCCTAGGTAATCGTTTTATGGCATTATCTGATGAGGCTCAGATAATGCCCATGTCTGTTTCTATTCCATATATGGGTATGGGCGGTTTGACCATAATAGTCAAATCCAGAGCACGGACCGAATTCTTTGGTGGTCCGAAGGAACAAAGAGCCCGGGAGACCCTACGAGAGATGATCTCTGAGAGTGATTTCAGAAAATATATAAAATACGGGTTTATTCTTGTCTCAGGGCAGAGTGGTAAAATTTATCAGATATTTTCACAAGGTCCTACTAAAGTCTGGGACAAAGGTATGCTACTGTTTGAAATCTGCATCATGTTTAAGGACTTCGGTATACCTCCTACAGACAGAGCTATAGCACTGAAAACACTAGTGGAGTCCTCTGAGGAAGAGTTTTATCGTATGGGTAATGTATATAAAATGAAAGAGGCGGCGTAATTTTATGGAGATGTCTCTTTCTACGGGATCAATACTAAACATCCCTAATGCCGTGGCTGCTAATATGCCTCCATCTATTCCTAAAGACACAGCAGTAGATACAGGATTTAATACTAATTGGCCTAGGATCGCTCTTTCCCATGTCAGTAAATCTAAACTTACTATAGAAATTGCACCCAATGAAAATGGATTGGCTAATCTCATTGGGCAGCCGATGACTGAACAGGCACAAAAAATGGCTATGTATTATATCAACGAATCTTTTCAGAATTGGTGCACTACTAACGATGTACACCCGGCTAATGTTACAGGTCATATAAATCATGTGAATCAATACATCACAGAGCACGTAGCGCATGATGAAACTCAGGATAATTTCATAGTAGAAAATCGGATACGTAATTATGATGTAGGTCTAAATGGTTGGATTTCCGATTATGCTTTTAACAGGCACACTGGTATGATAGAAGCTACCGTCAATGTAGCTGAACTGTCTTATCAAGAAGCTATGCACAATGATATCACAATGAATTTTAGACCCATGGATCCCGCCAATATCAGAATGATAGAAACTCGGTGGATTGATGGGCACATACAGATAGTAGATTCCTGTGATAATTTTTCTGACGTAAAAGAGATAGCAGAAATGAATAAGTTGCCTCCTAAAAGAAGAAAATTCCGTGGCAATCTAATAATAAATGTAAAAAGTCGTGCAGACTATACAGGACTCATAGGTTATACTGCATCAGAGCAAAAAGCCCTTGACACACTCCGAGAAATGATATCTGAATCTGACTTCAGAAAATATTTGACCCACGGTTTTATATTGGTCCAGGGAGGAAGCGGCCTGACTTACCAGGTCCCACGTAGAAAATCTCATACAAAAGTTTGGGACAACGGGCAGCTGGTCGAAGAGATATGTATCCGTATATCAGATCCGAGGATACCTCTTACTGATAATGTCATAGCATTTAAAATCCTTTTGGAATCTGATGAAAATGCATTCAGGCAGTTGGGTAATGTTTACAACATGAAAAAACAGGCAGCCTGATAGGATATAAACTATGAATGCCGACTCCTATTTCGAAATAGGTCACTTCCACAAAGTCTGTGAAGATTACGCCCTGGCAGGCGTGCAGGATGATCTCGCCTACGCCATAGTATCGGACGGGTGCTCCTCCTCCAAAAATGTAGACGTAGGAGCCCGACTCCTAGCACATATCAGCCGGGATGCACTACTCTATCTGCATCGTAGAAAACATCTTTACGATCCTATTTTCCTGGATAACTCTTTCAGATCTACTTTCGAAGAGATCATCATAAAGAAATGTCTGGAAGTGAAAGATACCCTCCGGTTTCCATGCGATATTTTTGATGCTACACTTTTTGTAGCTGCAGGCATAGGAGATCATTTTAAAAAGAAAATTTTATTCTCGTGGGGTGATGGCTATTTCATTTTAAAGAGACCCAGTGGGGCTATAGATGTCATAGCTTTGAATTACGAATCAAATGCCCCATACTATCTTTCTTATGAGCTGTCTCAAGATAAACACGATACCTATGCTAGTGAGTACGGGACTATGCCTCTACACAAAATCATTGAACGTATAGAGGTAAATGGCACAGTTACATCGGTAGACTCTGAAGTGCTATCAGGAGTCATGCAAAAATCCTATTTATCGATAATGGGAGAAGGAGTTGATGTCACTCAGATAATCGTTTCGAGCGATGGTATAGGCACGTATGAGGATGATCCCCAGGTACAGCCTCCGACAGGGACGGAGCGCCAGAAGTATCCGGCTCATACTATTATACCTGAACTCGTATCATACAAAAATCCTGTAGGTGAATTTGTAACAAGGAGAATGAACCGCCTCAGGAAAGACCACGTGGTTGCACACATTATTCATCAGGATGATGTATCGTGTGCAGCTATCAATTTTGTTTAATCAATAATCTCAGCCGTCCGAGGAGATTAGAAGTTTATGCCTTATAAGACAATCAAAGAAGATGTGGACGTTGAATGCGATGAATATACCTGTGAGCAGTGTGAGGATAGAGAATGTACTTATGACGGGGATGTAAACGATATAGAGCCGAACAATAAGAAATTATGCCCTGAATACAATTGTTTTTTAAGACCAAATGGCGTGTATGAATTTAAATCTCTTGGGGGATTAAACAATTTTATACTCGGCTATGAAGATACCATACCTTTTATAAGCTATGACCCAGATTGTTTACGCATATTGTATAAAAAGATAAAATGTCCTGCTCAAATAAAAAATCATGAGCATCATGCGTTGATACAAATTACAGAAGACAGTGAAAAAAGTATGATTTTCAAACCGGATACAGACGGGACTGTATTAGTGTTTTTAAAAATACAGGAAGATCTGTTTCAGGATCTTTTATAGAAAGAGATTTTTGCGTATGAAAAAAAGATGTGAATACAAAGCAAAAAACGGGCGCTGTAGTCGAAATGCCCGATGGACGTGGCAAGATGACTCCATGATAATTCATCATGTGTGCTCTCAACATCGCAACAAAATGATGCCTGTGGCAACCATGGAATTAGATCAACCTATACCAAAATGCTACGGTAACATTACATCTATAACCTGCAGATGCGATCGATACGTCTGTTTTTTCACTAAAAAGGATTCGATTATAAGAGGTCCTGTAATCAATAAAGGAAAAGGAATATGCAAGAAAATTTAGGAAAAATTTGGGAAGTATCCCCGGAAGAGGAAAAAGTCATCCTCGATGAGATGGTCGAGGAGGGATGCCTTAAAGAGATCAAATATTCCAATAAGGAAAAACTCGTGAATACTAAAAATCTTATTATAGAAACTTTTTCTTCTGATAGTGATAAAGATAAAGAAGCTATGATTAAAGCATGTGAGGAATCAGTGCTCGAATATGCTCTAAAAGATATAACCTCATTGTTGGCTACCTTTGATGAGGTAGATCAGAGTAAACTCGTAGGAGAAACTAAAAAAAGATTTGTAAATTTGTACGCTAAACTCCAAGCTATAGTCCTTATAGGTAGCAGTACCTATGAGAACATTAACATACAAGAATCACGTGGATTAGTATATACCAGGGAGCCCGGTACAGGTATAACAAAAGACGCAGTTCCTAACGGCAAAAAAGCCTGTCAAATAGCCATGTGGTCGGGTATGGATGAGTTTGATATGGATAGTAAAAAAATGTGTACAG
>Ga0315289_10016797_pt1 | contig 10074 bp, 6 predicted proteins | sample YL17G11_40_MG_FD_203452 | JGI IMG/M metagenome (GOLD analysis project Ga0315289, IMG submission 203452) | Sediment microbial communities from Yellowstone Lake, YNP, Wyoming, USA - YL17G11_40 | ecosystem: Environmental > Aquatic > Freshwater > Lake > Sediment | place: USA: Wyoming | collected...
GAGGACTTAAATCCAAGTTCTCGAACAAAATCATGGGAGAACCTGATCTCTTCATTTTCCATCAATTTGTTGAGATCGGGCTCTCCCACTATAAATCATGAATTATTTAATCCGCCCGCGCGCGCTTTCTCGATTTCGTACGGCTTCATGCTACACCATCCCTTGTTCTGTTAGCCTACTCAAGGTTTAAGACTTGCTACACCTTACAGGTGTATAGCAAGTTTGTGCTACACTTGACAGGGTTATAGCAAGCTTCATGCTACGCCGTCCCTTGCTCTGTTAGTCTACCTTTTTCCTTAACCTGAATACTCATCATCCTTTCCTCGCGTTCGAGCCTGAGTAGTTTGTTTATTTCGCGGTAGCGTTGTAGAAAATCTAGGCCTTTTTTGCTTGCCTTGTACACTTCTTTGCCGTTTATTTCGACTTTTTCTAGGAGTTTGAGCTTGAGCATTAATCCGAGGTAGTCGTTGAGTTGGGTGAAGCTGAGGCTTGCTCGGTACATGACTTGGGTTTTGAGTGTGCCGTCTTTCGCTATTTCTAGGATTTCAGCAAGTATGTGTAATCTGTCCCTTCCTCTTCTCTTTTCGAATACCATAGAGAGCCTCTCTATATCATGTTTCTATACTGGCTTTCTATATATAAAAGTTGCGTCGACAAAGAACCACAACCTGACTACACCGTACGTAATTTGGGGTTAGGTGCTGGGAAAATCGGGGGATTTTTGAAGAGTGGGGGGTCGTTGCGGTTAGGTGCGTGGTTGTTTTGGTGTTCTGAGCGCGGTCGAGTACGTCTTAGGCAACCAGTTTTATAAACGTGGCTTCCATGAAGTTGTGGACTTGTTAAGAAATCAGAACTGAAAGTCAGCAAGCGTTGACGAAACAGAATAAAAAGTCAACATCAAACACGGATTAAACTTCTGGTTCAAAGCGTGTTGACGTAAGCAGGCTTTTACGCCTCTATTCTTGCGGACAATCAACAGCTTTCTTTTAAGTAGACAACTGTCGTTTAAGTGTTAAATGTTTATTGTTAAACGTTTAGTGTTAAACATTAAAAGGTAAACAAACGTAAACATTTAAATACTGTATTGTACTTACTTAAATTAAACGTACAGGGGTATTTTAAGTGTCTGAAGAAAAAGATTACATGACAGCAATGCCGATTAGACGGCGAACATTAATGCGCGCTAAACTTGAACGATACTTCGCCGAGTTGGCAAGGCGATACAGTTGCACAAGCGACGATGCCTTCAACGCTTGTTTTGAGGTAGGCTTTGACAACGTACCAGAGTTGTTGGCGAAGCGGCTGGAGGCTAAAAAGTGAAGAAAAAGGAAGTGCTCCGCGTTGACCTCTCACAGGGAGAGGCTAAGGGTGTAACTCACGAAGAAAAATCTGCCACTATGCCAGATGAAGAGTGGGCAAAAATCCCAATGGTTAAGGAGATGAATAGAGGTTTAAAACTGCTTGAAACACTGAAAGAGTTGCACGGTGACGAAATGTTTACGGAGATACGATTAACAAAAGTTGCCGAACACTTCAGCGCAAAAATAGGTGAGAATTACTCAAGCCTGAAGGTTGCCGCGTTGATACGTAATGTAGTCGGAGAAGTTGCAATAATGAAACGGAGAAGCCGGTACTACACCTGCGCAAACATAGACACTCTGAATAGGCTCCTCAAAGAATATGAAAGGTGGCGGGTTTAAGGTGCAAGCGGGTGTGCTCCGCGTTGACCTCTCACCGAAAGGAGCAGCCGCGTACGGCGAGATAAAAAAAATCCAATGAACACAAGTGGTGGGTTAAAGGCCTAGTTTAACCTTGTTTTTATTTATTTATTTTCAAATTGTTGAGCGGTAGGTACTTGCTTCACTTCCACACCCTGCCCTCAGCCTTGAAAAATAAAAAACATTTTCGCGCGGTAGATACTCTGCGTGAGAAGTGAGTGCGGACCACTTCCACAAGCAAAACAATGCTTCACTCTCTGGTCCTGCGGCTGACCTACACCTAGAGCGCGGATTACCCAAGATTCTGCGGCGTGTGTTCTAGGCGCAGAAGCGCAGAGTGATACATCTGTTCACCGTTCAATGTGCGTTCCTGCGGTCCTGAGGCCGACCGACACCTGTCAGCGAAACTGCACAAAATCCTGCGGTGTGTGTTCTAGGCGCAGAAACGCAGGGTCGTTGCAGATTTGCTCAACATAGAGTTGGTTTTAAGGCCTCTTGCCCGATTATCAGGAACTTGCGAGCTAAGGAGAGAGAGTTTCAACTAAGATTCTTCTACGTACGTTACACGGTACCGTTAACAAGTAACTTAAGGCGGCTACTGTACTACGACTACAACAGTACGTAACGGGGGCTACGTAGTACGTTACTAACTAGTACGCGGCTTTGTTCAACTGTTTACGTGCTTGTTTGTTCAACTGTTTAATGTGTTGTTGTCAAGTCGTAGTTGGTGTAGTAGCCACACCACAGAGTATTAACGCCAACAAAAGTCAACGGGCTACTAAGTGTCGCGCGGCCGTGTTCACCGTTCTAAACTTTGTTGTGATGGGTGTCAACCGTAAGCACTTAACCGCCTACTGAAAAGTATAATGCCAACTCTGCCCGTCGGGTCAAAGTTTCGCGGAAGCCACCTGACAACACACCACCGATAAGTTCGAACTTATCGACGGTCAGTTCTAGGTAGGTGCAGAAAAAAATGGGTTAACGCTTAAGCCACCTTCTAGCTAATCTGTCTGCTTCTTTTTCATGTTTTTGGAGGTTATGTCCAATTGGTGCAGACGCCGTTTTATGGTTTAGTTTTGCATGTGCTATCTCATGTGCAATCGTAAATGTCTGCTCATCCAAAGACTTATTTTTTAATCCTTCGCAAAGAACAATGATGCCTCTTTTCCAAGGTGTTAATTCCTTTTTGCTTTTGTAAAAAGCATCAGCTTCTATTGAGGAAACAAAATAGGTGTTATCTGCAGCCCATTCAACAACATCATTAGGCAACTTAGATAATGCTAAAAGCAAAATACGCATAAACTCACGACTAACACTATGAACTGATATGTCTAAAACGTCTCCAACGACTTCAGGCGTGTATTTATCCGTAATAACCACCTTTTACGTTTAAGGCGCGGGCTAATAAAAAGGCGTTGTTCAGGTTATTTGCGAACGATAACCTCTCCGCTTGCAAGCCTATGCACAAGTTGCCAGCCGCCTTTGAGGTAACTTAGCAGTTGCGCCTCAGTTATCTGCTCAAAGGTTTCACCGCAGTCTCCGCCGGCGGGAGATTGCATAGTGGCCACAATATATGGGGGCGTTATAGGATGCATAAGGGTGAGGCTCGTTAGAACGAAATTAAACCGAGATTTAAACCTAACCCCGCACTTTTCTTACGTTTTCGTCGTCCTTTTGACGTGGTTGCTTTACGAGCAGCTTATACTCGTCCTGCGGTTGGTCACCACTGCATTATTGGAAATGGAATGTTAAGCATAGTATTTGTGGGCTTAAACAAAATGCTTGCTCAATTGTCAGATGATTAAAGAAACTGGTTGAATATGCATAGAAGATGCCTCCATAAAACATAAATTGTCCGAAGAGTATACTCTATGGTTGTGCAGGAGAAGGGAGAACAGTGTTTATGGAGAAGAAGACAGCTTCAGCAATAATGCTCACACTACTGTTAACAAGCATGTTGACATTGGCGTTTAACACTCAACCAATCAAAGCGGAACCTGTTACAATAGTTGTTCCAGATGATTATCCAACAATACAAGAAGCCATAAACAATGCAAATGAGGGAGATACAATCTTTGTTTCTTCAGGAACATACTACGAGCATGTAGTTGTAAATAAGGATAATTTGACTCTCATTGGAGAAGACAGAGACAACACAATCATTGATGGAAGTGGAAGTGGTATAGTAGTCCAGATATCACGTACTCACATAAATTTTTCAGGATTTAGTATTCAGCGAGGAGAGAAGGGCATTTATCTGAGTTCATCTTCAGGATTTAATACTATCAGTAACAACACAATAACGTCTTGTGCTGGAATTATCTATGATTATGCTCTTGAACTTGGTCCCAACCGTTTAGGTCATGATAGATTTCACCATAATGCTTTGATTAACAACTATCGAAACGTAGGTGTTTTTGGAAGCTCACTTCCAGATTATCTGGTTACTATGGATACGACAAATACAGTAAATGGAAAACCAGTTTACTATCTGGTCAACCAAAGCAATCTTTTAGTTGAACCTTCAACATACCCTGAAATTGGATACCTCGCAATCATAAATTCAATCAATGTAACCGTGAGAGAAGTGCAACCCGTGGGAGGCAATAGGCAGGATGTACTGTTTGCATTCACAAATAGTTCTTCAGTGGAAGATTGTAGTTTCTCAAACAGAGGATACGCAGGCATTCAATTGCAGAACTGCCATAACGTTACCATAACAGAATGTGAGATTATTAACCATTATCATGGAATAAGAGTTGACGAGTCTAACTTCAATTGGGTTAAGCATAATTTAATCAGAGACAATTTTTGGACTGGTATTGTTATGGAAGGTAAAAGTAACCAAATCGTAGAAAATAACATGAGCAACTATGAAGAAAATATTGCTTTGTATCGGTCCACCAACAACTCAATCTTTCACAATAACTTCTTTGGTGGATGGGTCCCTCTACTACATGAATCATACTTCAATATTTGGGATGATGGCTATCCTTCTGGTGGTAATTATTGGAGTGACCATACTGGAGTTGACTCGTACAGTGGTTCATATCAGAACGATACTGGAAGTGATGGAATAGGAGATACACCTTACGTTATTGATGGGAGCAATCAAGATAACTATCCGCTTATGCAACCTTATCACGGTCCAGTTCGGAACTTAAACACTGGACAGAGCTACCTTGCAATTCAAGAGGCTATAAACAATGCAAGTGAAGGAGACACAATATTGGCACTTTCAGGAATATACTATGAACATGTGGTTGTAAACAAGACTGTATCACTTCTTGGAGAAAGTAGGGAGACAACGATTATTGATGGAAGCGGTGATGGAGTGGCGATTCAAGTAGAATCAGATAATGTTACAATTAGTGGCTTCACCATTCAGAACAGTTATGAAGGGATAGTTGCTTCCAAAGTTTCCTACCTAAATGTCTGCAATAATACTATAAGAGACATTCATCGTTACGGGTCGCCAGGCATTACTATTTCTCCATTTCCTGATTACTCAATTGGAAATAGTATTATGCACAACAATATCACTGGAGAAATCTGGTTTGCTCATCACGTTGGTGAGAGCATAATTAGTAATAACGTAATCGGGAAAATTTACGTTTTCGACGTTTGTTGGGATAACATTATTTCCGAGAATATCATCAGTAATGAAATTCGAATTGATGGTCCTCAATCTGGTCATCATCCACTTAGCAATTGTACGATAAGTGGCAATGTTTTCCTCAATGGTCAAATCTACATATATTACCACGCTGGCTACAATACAATCATAGAAAACACTTTCTTAGACAGCTGGCGTGGTTGGGGAATCGGCCTGGACCAAGGAGCGAACAATAATCTAATTTATCACAACAATTTCTTTAACCGTTCAAACAATGTTTACATTTACGAGTCCACAAATAACTTTTGGGATGATGGTTATCCTTCTGGAGGAAACTATTGGAGTAATTATGTTGGTGTTGATGTCAAGAGCGGCCCTAATCAAGACTTGCCTGGAAGCGATGGTTTAGGTGACACTCCATACATTATTGACGCAAGCAACACAGACCATTACCCGTTGTTTGTTGGTGCTCCTCCACCTCCAACATATTCCTTAACAATCACCACAACAGTTGGTGGAACAACAGACCCAGCCCCTGGAACATACGGTTACACAGCCAACTCAACAGTCCAAGTTACGGCGATTCCAGCGGCAAACTACCTTTTCGATTATTGGGAGCTTGACAGCGCCAATGTGGGCTCAGCCAACCCATACTCAGTCCTAATGGATAAGAATCATGCATTGAAAGCTGTTTTCGCGCTCATTCCGCCACCTCTTTCAGCGTCTATAAGCCCGCTTTCAGCCTCAATCCTCGCAGGTCAATCGGTAACCTTTACATCAACAGTTTCGGGTGGATATACTCCATATAGCTACCAATGGTACCTTAACGGCAATCCAGTTTCGGGAGCAAACTCAGCCTCATGGACTTTCACGCCAACAACAAGCGGCATATATTACGTACACCTCAAAGTCACAGACGCTAAAGCCAACACAGCACAATCAGACGCTGCTCGCATAGCGGTTGCAACCGTCCCCGTTGGAGGCTACTCATTCTCAATACAAGTTCAAACAAGAGCAGAACCAACCATACCCTACATCGCCTTAGTAGCAACCCTGACAGCAATCTTCACAAAATTGAGACCAAAAACCAAAAGAAAACGCTAAAGAACCATTCAATCCACCTTTTCAGCACAGAATCCAGACACACAAGTAAAATGACAAACCATCAGCATTTATAACCCCCGTTCGAGATCATGCAAAGTTGGAGAAAACAGACCTTAGAAGTCCCATATCGGGAAATATCACCCCACTATTTAAATCACTTATACTGAAAGTTGACTATTGCTAATTTTTATGTTTGAAATGCTGAATGTTGACTTTCTTTTTAGGGCAGCCTTGTATCAGCCTTATGGATTGAGTACTAATAAAAAAGGTTTGTCGTGAAGTTACCGCTTAACGATAACCTCTCCTGACTGCAACTCTTTCACGACACTCCAGCCAGCCTTGAGGTATTGCAGAAGTTGACTCTCCTCAATCTGCTCAAACTGTTCACCGCAATCGCCGCCGTTTGTTGCAGTTCGAGGTTTCCTTTGCTTTTGGCTCTGCCTCAGACTTTTTAGGCTTAGGCCATGCCTCTCCATTTTCTCTTTTTGCTCAAGCGTCAGGCCGCTGACGATTTCTTCAATCGCCTGTTGCCGTTTCTGAAGTTCAATAAGCTGCGTCGGCTGCGTAAACTCTAGCAGCGGAACGGCCTCACGATACGCTTGCCTTAACTGCTCAACTGCGGGTCTGCTGTACGGCGCTTCTTCACCTCGCACCTTTCTGCCTCTGATTTTACGCGCCCAGTTAGGATTAATCTTAGTTTCTTCAAGTGCAGTTTCAACGTAGCGCCTTGCGTCATGCCAGCCAAACGGAACGCCTGAGCGCCTGCCTAGAACCATTGCGATTTTTGATAACGCATTCTCATTAACCGCGAAAATCGTACAGTCAGGAGTTACCTTTACACCTTTTACTCTTTCAAGGTAGTCCTTGTATTCGAGCAAGTCTCGTTTTGCCTCAGGCGTTAGAAACGTATGTTGTTCAACGCCCGCGTACTTTCCAATGCCGTGACCTTTCACCATTGCAGACGGTAAACTCAAGTGAGGCAGCTCCTGAGTTTCCCAATCACTGTCTAGATGGCTCCACTTCACCTTTGTAAGAGTTTCCTTCGCAATCGATGTTGACCACGTAAACGTGATAAGTGCTCTATCTCGCGGTGTATGCGCTGCACGGTAAATCTTCAACATTTCCTCTTTAGTATGTTTACGGTATGGTTTTTGTTTAGTGAACGAGATTTGCCCGCTTGCTTTGGCCAAGTCGCAATAACTGTGCTTGTAAAAAGATTTGACTGTGATGACTATGCCAACCTTGACGGAGTTGGGTATGTCTAAGTTTTGGTCTGCAACAAAACTGTCAAGTAAAAACTCTGCCTCGTTTGATGTTGATGTCTTCTTTAAGGTCAGAAGTTCGTCAGGTGTTTTGTTTGTTGTTTTGCAGTAAATCCAGAGGAACCACGCTGGATTAGTTTTTCTCTGAAGTTTTGCAAGCCACGTGACAACTTTAGGATAGTTTTTCGCCCACGCATCTATCACTTCGTCTTTGCTTAGTTCGTACTTTTTCTTCAACTTTTTCACCTCCGCCTACGCATCGGTTACACGTAATACTAAAGAAAAAAGGTAGTTAAAAAACCTTACTTTTAGGTAATGATTTTATTAAAAAACGTGACTGTGTTGGTGAAGCACCAACCATTGCTGTTCCTTCGTATAAGTCAACATTGTGACAACGGGAATTCATGTCCACACTTCGGGCATTTTGTAGATGCGCATTGGACAGAGGACGGGCAGCCTGAGCATGCAAAGGCTCCCCCATAGATGATGTCGAAAGCGAAACCGCACTTTGAACAGCGCACTATCTGCTTGGACTGTGTACTCATCATTGGGTCACTTTCTATAAGTGAACCGAAGAGCGAGATTTTAAAAACCTTTCTGGAAACGCTTAAAGGGCTTGATGCGGAAATTTTAACAACCTTTAAGGCAATTATATATCATACTTCCAAAGATTGTATGAAGTGTGCTAGTCTAGAAGAATCAGTCTGGGAATAGGGATGCTGAAGGCAGATAAAATAGACCGAGTCGAGCTTTACAAGGACCGCAATACGCAAGTCTTTCTAAGCAAATTCGTGAGCGGCGAAATCAGCGAGCTCGAACCTGTCTATGATCCTAAGCTGGGCTATCGATTTCCAACAGCGGAGGCAGTTGTCGGCAGTGCCTCAAGTGCTGAAGCTTTCTTGGACAAGCTTTACGAAGCCGGCATATTGGAGAGAAGACTTTACGACAAGATTATTCATTGTCCGAAATGCGGTTCCGCAAGCGTTTCAGTTCACTACTGCTGTCCGTACTGTAAGTCGTTCAACGTCCAGAAAAGCGCTCTCATCGAGCATGTGAAATGCGGTTACATGGATGTTGAGGAAAACTTCCACAAGGCGAACAAGCTTGTATGTCCCAAGTGCCATGAAGAACTGAGAAAGCTTGACGTAGACCACAGGCGAGCCGGCGTATGGTGCAACTGCAAGGAGTGCGGCAAAAGCTTTGACATACCCGTAACGGCAAACTTCTGTCGAGATTGTCATGGAAACTTCACATTCGAAGACGTCGTGATCAAGGACGTCTATGCCTACAGTCTGAAAGCAGAGGCGAAAGAAGAAGCTGCTCTGGGTTGGGTTCTGATTGCTCCCATAAGAGAGTTTCTCGCTGAAAACGGATTCGAGGTTGAAAGCCCCGCTTTTCTGAAGGGTAAGTCCGGAGCAAATCACATGTTCGACATCGTAGCCCACGATGGGGAAACAGGAAAGAAAGTGACCGTCATTGACCTAGCAACATCAGCCGAAGGCGAGGTGTCAGAGCAGCCAGTGATCGCCCTGTTCGCCAAGATATTCGATGTCTCGCCAGACAAAGCTTACTTGATCGCGATTCCCAATATGAATGAAAACGGAAAGAAAATGGCGGAATTATACAACATTCAAATAATAGAAGCGAAAAACCAAAAAGAAGTAATAAAAGTGTTGAAAGATAGATTGCTTAAGAAACAGTGACAAATAAGAGTATTTTTCAGTTTAATGTCTTGCAAGCACCGCTATGTTCCCTCTCTCCGTTACAACTTTGACTACGAAGTTTTCCGTTGGCAGAGGTATATCCGCTCTAGTATGCGTTGCACTTTCCCCAGAGTTTATGAAAAAGTTTGCGTCATAACGTTTATGATATGTTGAGTTAACAATCCATATTGAAACTAAATGAATTGTTGACGCACCATTGTTACTAAGACTAAAGCGTGCTCCATCAATAACTACCGTTATACCAAAAAAGTCAATATCAATTGTTGTTTGGTTAACGTCTGCTCCTTCATCGCAAAGCTTTACTGATATTGTGCCGTTGTTATGAACGTAACTATGCCAAGCGGTAGTTAGATTCACTACATAGTAGTCCCATCCAGTTGTTGGTGTGTGACCTATTGTTAAATTGAAACCGATGTCGCTGTATGCCATCGCTGTCCAATTATAGGCTTTGAGATACCATTTTTCGCCGCCGTCACTTGCTCTATACCCCAGTTGAATCTCAACATTGTGAATGTAAATTAGGGGATAAGTGGATACATCTATGATAAAAGGGCCATCAACATCAAGCCTGTTGCTGTTTTGACTTTCTTCTGTTCCGAGAGAAGTTGAAGGTTCCGACTCAGTGATGTAACGAATTAGGATATCATCGA
>Ga0315289_10016798_pt1 | contig 10074 bp, 6 predicted proteins | sample YL17G11_40_MG_FD_203452 | JGI IMG/M metagenome (GOLD analysis project Ga0315289, IMG submission 203452) | Sediment microbial communities from Yellowstone Lake, YNP, Wyoming, USA - YL17G11_40 | ecosystem: Environmental > Aquatic > Freshwater > Lake > Sediment | place: USA: Wyoming | collected...
ACGCAATTTACATCCGCTGTAATGTCACCAGCGGCGCCCAGGTAAAGGACATGGTAGCCAGGGCAATCGCCAAATTCAAAAAGATAGACATCATGGCTAATTGCGCCGGCATCGGCAAGCCGCCGAAACTGATTAATGACATCTCCGAAGAAGAATATGACAAGGTCGTGGCGGTCAACATGAAGGGCATCTTCCTGTGCCTGCAGGCTATCGCCCCGCATATGAAAGCCAATAAGTACGGCAAGATTATCAATATATCATCGCTAGCGGGTATTTCTCCCGCCCCGTTTTCTATACATTATGCGGCCGCTAAAGCTGCCGCCAAGCACCTCTCGGACTGTTTTGCTCTGGAAGTGGCAAAATACAATATTACCTGTAACGCCATTCTCCCGGGCATGATTCGCACGGACATGACGCGTGATTTCGCCCCGCCGATGATAAAAGACCTGGATGCTTTCATGGGCGAGATGGCTAAAGGCATCCCTCTGGGCAGGGAAGGTACTGTCGATGATATCGCGTCGGCGGCGCTGTTCCTGGCATCCGATGAGTCTTCGTACATCACCGGAGACAGCCTGCGCGTCGGCGGCGGTATGCCGAACCGGGCGGCGCCCTAGTTCTTTTCTTTGACGAATATCCGCGCGATGTTGCCGGAAATCCGGGCCGAACTCGCCTTCAGCTCGGCGATGACCTCTTTTTCCCTTGGTCGCAGGCGACTCTCCGGCCCGACGACGCTTAAAGCTACCGGCAGGCTATAGTTTTTAATGGGCACGGATACGCATATGGCTCCGGGGACCCTTTCCCCGTAGCTGACCGCGTATCCTTGCTGCCGGATTTCTTTAACCTGCGCTGTCAGGTGTTCCTGGCTGGTTACGGTACGTTCTGTGGCGCGGGTGATATTCAGGCTGTCCAGCGCTGTTTTCAGTTGCTTATCGTTAAGGAGGGAGAGCAATACTTTCACCGAGGCGCCCGCCTGCCAAGGACCGGACATTCTGCTTTCCTGGGTTACCCTGAGGTCGTGCTGGCTCGGTATTTCGTACAGGGAAAAATGTTGCACGCCTATCATGATATCCAGCGTTACCGTCTCCTCGGACATTTTAGATAGGTGTTTCATCTCCTCGTTCGCGCACATGATGAGATATTCATGGGTCGTTATCGGGTTGGCAGCCAGTTGGGTTATCAATGGCCCCAGGTAGTAGCGGCGGTTCATGGCGTCCTGCACGACGAGTCGGGACTGCTCCAGCAGCTTGAGCACTCTGTGGACGGTAGATTTGCCGAGATTGCACTGCCGGGCGATGTCCGTTAAAGCATGGGTGTCATGGCTGATGCAGGTGAGGATGCCGGCGGCATGGGCGATGGAACCGGTAAGCTGCCCGTTTTCTCCAGGGTGGTTGTTCTGTATACTGGAATGGCCGTTCCCTTTACGCACGAGCCTATTATAGCATATTCCGCAAAATACCCTTTTTCTTTCAGGTGGTGAAAAAAAGAGGTATAATAGGCGTTACATACTGGTCGTCTCTTATCAGGTGATTCAAAATATTAAGACAACAGGAGGTTAACACACGTGTCTGAAGGAAAATACAGCCAATACGTTATCACCGCTCCCACATTAAAAGGGGATTTCCCGCCGCTGGCGCAGCGCATGGTCTATGACGGCCTGACCGGGGGTGGCACGGGCAATGTCGGCATCAGGTACTCCTTTTTTTACGGCCCCCCTTTCCAGTTTGAGGTGCCCCACAAGCACGATTACGACCAGTTCCTGTGTTTCCTGGGCACCCCGGAGGATGTCCGGGTTTTCGATGCTGAAGTCGAGATATGGCTGGGCGATGAGAAGGAAAAACATACCATCACCGAGTCCACCATCGTTCATATCCCCGCGGGACTGCTTCACTGCCCGATGAACTATAAGCGGATAAGTAAACCTATCATGCTGATAAATATCACGCTCGGCGGTGAATACGTTAAAAAGGGCGCCAGGGGCGAATTGCTGCCCTGGAAGCCTGAAGATATGAAGAAACTCAAAAAGAAATAACCGGTTATCCGCCGTAATGAAAGGGGTGATGCGTTAAGAAGGGCGTCGCCCCTTTCTTGTTTCCGTTGGGAGCGTAAGGGATTGACATAATATTTTATTACGAGTGTAACGTAACAAACGTAACGTAGAATCTATGCCTGAAAAAGTGGTAAAATATAATATCACACCCATATTCTGGGAAATTCAACTGTTTTGTATATAGGATGGATTACGATATGAAAAATCGATGGCTAAAATTGACCTGTGCCGGACTTGCATTGCTGATGCTGTCGCTGACAGCCATTGCCTGCCCCGCAAAGGATAATGGCAACGCTAAAGTACCGGAAGTCACTCTCAAAAGGGTAGCTTCCAATAACCTCAACCTCCCCGGAGAAGTAGTGACGAATATCGCCACCCCGGAAGACGGCGCCATCGTGGTTAACGGCAACCTTAGACTCTCGGTACCGCCAGGGGCGGTCAGTGCACAGGCGCCGGTAACGATAAAAAGATGCACCCAGACCCCGGCTGCCATGACTTCTGCCAAGGCTGATGCCAAGCAAGTTATCATTATGAGCGATTTATATGACGTCGGTCCGGATAACATACAGTTCAACAAACCGGTACAGGTGACGATACCTTATGACGAAACGCTGCTGCCGGCGGGTTCCAATGAGTCCCAGATCGGTCCGATTTTCTTTGACGGGCAGAACTGGGTCCCTCTTGAGCGCGATATCGACACCGTGAATAATCTAGTCAGTTTTCAGACCAAATCTTTCCCCGGCTCCTGGCTTTTACTGGGCGCAACAGCAGGCTCCGTAGGTTGGCCGGTTTATGTAGCGGTTGGCGCCGTTGGCGCGGTGGCCTGGTATTTCGCAGCTCCTGCGGTAAAGAGTCAAATCAAACAGGACCCCGTATTCTGGGGTAATGCCGCCAGTTATGTTACCCCTAAGGACCCCACGGTGCAAAAGTGGGCCGGATTTATGAAAATCGGGTTTATAGGTGACAATAAAAACATCGATGTTAAGGACCTGCTTAACAACCCTGAAGCGCTACAACGGTTTAACACTAATGTTGCCAGTAAAGATTGCTATATTCAGTGCGTTGATGGCACTGCAGCCACAGCGTTCAATTATCAGACCACCCAATACGGTGAGAACTGGAAGATGCCCGCCGACTTCTTTAATAGCAATCTGACCGGAGACTGTAAAAACGTGGCTAATGCCATGGCCAGCGTCTTCCGTTATTACGGTTACACTGTCAAGTGTGTCGATGGATATTCTAACGGAGCGCGCCATGGCTGGGCGGAGTTGATTATCGATGGAAAGCCGTATTACGTCGGCGCTCACGCCGAGATTATGCCTCTGGACAAAGCGATTAAAGAGTATAATCTTGCCCGGTCCTTAAAAACAAACGGCGCCAGCTCAATGTGGGATGAAAAAGGGCAGAAACCCTATAAAAGCCAGTGGTGGCTTACAGAGCTTAAAGTTGCAGTTGATAAGACCAAGGCTTACCCCGGTGGTCAGGTCGTTATCGATGTATTGGGCGCCGCCGGAATTTCGCTGGATATCAACCTTACTCTAGCAAATCCGGATGACAGCGAGACCAAGTATAAAGGCACCACGGATAAAGAAACCGGCATATTCCGCCTGACTATACCTCTGAAAAAAGACGCTCTTCCCGGCGCATATATCGTTAGTGCCTTTAGTACCTTTAACGAACAACAAATCGTCGGCGCGGACATTTTTTATGTCGAAATTCCGGTGCTGACGGCGAACATGATCACCTCCCAGTACGCCCCCGGTGACACTGTTATCATCAACGTCAACATCAATCCCCCGCTGGAGACCAGGATTGAAGTCCAGGGTCTGGACGGCCGCTGGATGACGGATAAAGACGGCTTTGCCTTCCCCTCGTTTCCCATTGCCAAGGATGCCAAGCCTGGTAACTATTCCTTTGTCATCAACGCCCCGCTCATCGGCCTTTCCACTACGGTGCCGTTTACGGTTACGTTGCCGCCCGGCCTTACCGTGAATATCTCGCCCAGTCAAGCTAAACCCGGTGATGTAATTGTCGCTAAAGTGAGTATCCAGCCACCCGCCATCGCTAAAATCACTGTTAAAGGTTATGACGGCCGCTGGCAAACAGATAAAAACGGCATAGTCTCCATCAGCCTGCCTGTTTCCAAGACGGCCGCGCCGGGAAAATATGAGCTGGTGGTGCAAGCGCCCGACCTCGCTCTGGCAGGTTCCGCCACTTATACCGTAGCCCTCGCGCAGGTAAACACCGCGGTAAATGCCGTGGTAGCCCAACTGACTATCGGGGCGGAAGGCAGCAACGATACAGGAGACTATGAAGCGAGTCTTACCCTCAGCGGCTATACTATCAAAGGGACTCTTGACGGGAATTATGAGGTGCATGCCACTGGGCGGGCAAATAGCGATACCATGGATATATATTACGACTTCATAATAAGCAAAGACCTGACCAAGGCGATAAGCGGCAGCGTATCCGTTATCGCGGATAGCGGAGAGAACTCCTATTTTGAGTTCAGCAATCTTCCCCGTAACACGGACTTTGAAGCTAATATGAAGACGGATAATGGTTTGGACTGCATTGCCTTCGGTCTCACCGGCACCGCGGTGACCGGTCACTATAGTACCGTTAACGTCCAGGATCCTGCCTTGGGCAATGTCACGCGGTACTTTGCGAACGAAAACTCCGAGATATTAGTGGTACTTTTCGCCGCTTCGGACGAACAGTTGCAACAGCTTCTGGAAAATTAGAAGGCCTGTTATCAGGCATATCCGGCGGGCTATAGGATAATACTCCGTAGCCCGCCTCGTTTTTTGTGCGGAACAATTTGGTTTTTTGTTGCCGTGGCAGGCTGGGGGGAATGCATGGAGCGGGTGACGAGATTCGAACTCGCGACCTTTTGCTTGGGAAGCAAACACTCTACCACTGAGTTACACCCGCTTAAAACGCTATAATTTTAGCCCAAAAGTCCGATGTTGTAAAGGATGGGGACACTTAATATGGAGGGGGTAACCCGTATATATTAGTATAAATATGAGAAAGTGGGTTCTGTTCGGTTTTGGTTGTTCATGTCATATCTGACCTTACTTTTTTGCCTCACCCCATTTTTACCTCACCCCCTTAACCCCCTCTCCAAACACAGCAATGGATAGTTTCTAGTTATTCCGTTTGGAGAGGGGGGAGAGATTTTGAGAGGGGGCAGAGCCCCCTCTCTATCACACTCCCCTCTCCAGCCAGACAAAACGAAATCTTATAAGGAGCTATTGGCTGGAGAGGGGTGAGGGGTGAGGCAAGCACCGCAACCAAATGCAAACAGAACCAGAAAGTATAACATTTGACTTTTCATCTTGGCATTGATATACTCGCCATGAACGATTTGCCTGTGGCACGAAAACAGACAAATTGTGACAATTTCAGGTATACCAAAATAAACTAAGGAGGATGAAGGTATGTCCGGAGATTTTGTGAATTTGTTGGCCGATCTTAAGGAGGATGAGGTTCTCAAGCTCACCAAGCAGAGGCTTGATGCTAAAGAAGAACCTCTGAAAATCCTGGAAGACAGCCGGAAGGGTATGGAAATCGTTGGCAAGCGTTTTGCCGACGGTGAATATTTCCTGCCGGAGCTTGTTTTTTCCGGTGAGCTTCTCAGGCAGGTAACCGAGATGGTGAAACCCCATCTTACCAAGTCATCGGCACAGATCAAGCGACATGGCAAAGTCGTCATCGGTACGGTAGCCGGTGATATTCATGATATCGGCCTGAATATCGTCGATTTCATGCTAGATGTCAATGGCTTTGAGGTAACCAACCTCGGCGTCGATGTCCCCGTGGAAAAATTCGTTAAAGCGATGAAAGATACTAAGGCGCCGGTCCTCGGTCTGAGCGGATTCCTTACCCCCGCCTTCGATGCCATGAAAGAAACGGTTGAGGCGATGGAGAAAGCCGGTTTGAGGAAGAACATTAAAATCATGATCGGCGGCGGCCAGATGGACGACGAGGTCCGGAAGTACGCCAAGGCTGATGCCTTCGGTAAGGATGCCATGGCGGCTGTGTCTCTGGCTAAAAAGTGGATAGGTGTCGGCTAAAATGGAAAAGACATGGGCGGAGTTATCTCCGGAAGAAAAGCGGGAACAACGCTTCAAGCAGTGGCTCTCTCCGCCGGGTGTCTCTTTCCCCAGCCAGCAGGCAGAGAAAGTCTATAAAGAAAGAGTAACCAGATTCACCAAAGCCTTTAAGCTGCAGAAGCCGGACAGGGTGCCCGTAATCCTGCCGGCTATCGGTAACTACGCGGCATACTACGCCGGTTCGGACCTCCGTACCGTCATGTACGACTACGATATAATGACGCGTGCCTGGCTCAAGTTCCTCAAGGATTTTGAGCAGGACATGGATACGTTTGTGCCCCCGGCTATGGTCCCCCCGGGCAAAGCCCTGGAGGCGGTGGACTATAAACTCTACAAATGGCCGGGGCACGGCATCGCCAGCAATACTACTTCCTACCAGTGCGTCGAAGCCGAATGGATGAAGCCCAATGAGTACGATGCGCTGATTAATGACCCGTCCGATTTCTGGTTGCGTACCTATATGCCGCGGGTCTTCGGCGCATTTAAGGCTTTTCAAACGCTCCCGCCTCTCACCAGCTTTGAGGAAATCGCCATCCAGTCCTTTGTGCCTTTCGGCATGCCGGATGTTCAGGCCGGATTCCAGGCGTTGCTGGAGGCGGGGCGGGAAAGCCTGCGCTGGCTAGGGGCCGTCGGCGCTGTGGCCGGCGCCGCCTCGGCGGCGGGATTCCCCGGCATTATGGCCGGGCTGGCCAAGGCGCCCTTCGATACCCTCGGCGATACGCTGCGCGGCACCCAGGGCATAATGATGGATATGTTCCAGCGCCCGGATAAACTCCACGCCGCCATGGAAAGAATCACGCCCCTGACAATCTCTTCCGCGATTTCATCCGTCGCTCTGGGCGGGCCGCCGCTTGTCATCATGCCGCTGCATAAAGGCGCTGATACCTTCATGTCCGTAAAGCAATACGAGACCTTCTACTGGCCCACTTTTAAAAAGGTGGTCATGGCGCTCGTCAATGAGGGCATCACGCCGATACTCTTCGCTGAAGGCAGCTATAATAAGCGTCTCGATATCATCGGGGACTTTCCCAGGGGGGCGGTTGCCTGGTATTTTGACCAGACGGATATCTTCAAGGCCAAGGAAAAAATCGGCGATAAGTGCTGCATCATCGGCAACGTGCCCACCTCGATGATGTTGACGGGCACGCCGCAGCAGGTCAAAGAATACTGCCGCAAGCTTATCGAGGTCTGCGGCAAAGGCGGCGGTTATATCCTGGCCGGCGGCGCCAACATCGATAACGGGAGCCCGGAAAACCTGCGGGCGATGATGGCCGCGGCTAAAGAATACGGCGTTTATAAATAGATTTAACGTATCGGCCGTTTAACGGCTGGTAATATTTGTCCTGCATCTTTTTCCTTCCCTTGCGGGAAGGACTGGCAGCTAGAGCCAGTTGTCTCTGGAAGGATTGAAATGGAAAAACAATGGTCGGAGATGACCTGGCAGGAAAAGCGTGAGGAAAGATTCAAGAAGTGGCTTTCTCCCCGGGACGTGAAATGGAGCAGCCCGGAAGCGGAAAAAAAGTATCAGCTCCGCGCCGCCCGGATGATGAAAGCCATCAAGATGGAGATACCGGACCGCGTTCCGGTTCACATCGCCGGCGGTTCCATGGTCGCCTATAACGCCGGCCTCACGCTTCAAGACGTTCTCTATGACTATAGCAAGATAAAGCCCGCCTGGATTAAATTCCTCCGGGACTATGACCAGGATTCGGCTGATAGCCCCATGTTTTTCTCCGGCAAGGTCTATGAAATCCTTGATTATAAAGTGAATAAGTGGCCCGGACACGGCCTCCCGTCCAGCCAGACCATGCAGCAGTTCGTGGAAAAAGAGTACATGCAGGCGGACGAGTACGACCTCTTCATGAAAGACCAGTTCGATTTCGGACTGCGGCGCTTTATACCGCGGACATGGGGCGCCTTCGAGCCTCTGGCCAATATTCCTTCTTTGTCCTCGTACCAGGGGCTTCCCCAGCGTCTCATGGCCATGTGCCAGGACCCGGCTTTCCAGAAGCTCTTCAAAGCTGTCTGGAAGGCCAGCCGGGAAAACGCCAAGTATCAGAAGGTCATGGCCGAATGTTCCCGCATCTCTCTGGAAATGGGCTTTCCTCCCCTGATGGGCGGCATGATGCTGGCGCCTTTTGATACTATTGCCGATATGCTCCGGGGTACTCACGGTTCCGTCATGGACATGTACCGCCAGCCGGAGAAACTGCTCGAAGCTCTGGAGGTGATTACGGAACGGAGTCTGGAATCGGCCGTGAACATGGTCAATATGTCCCGCAGTCCCATTGTCTTTGTCCCGATGCATAAGGGCGATGACAGTTTCATGTCCGTCAAACAGTTCCAGAAGTTCTACTGGCCTACCTTCCGCAAGCTCCTCCTGGGCTGTATTAACGAGGGCTGCGTGCCGATGATGGTCATCGATGGCAGCTATAATGAAGCCCGCCTGGAAATTATCAGTGAATTGCCCCGGACATCGGTCGTGTGGACCATGGAAAAGACGGATATGTTCAAAGCCAAGAAAATCCTGGGCAATTCCGCCTGTATCGCCGGCAATGTCACCGCGGCGCAGCTTTACACGCAAACTCCTCCGGTTATTAAGGAGTATTGCCGCAAGCTCATTGAAGTCTGCGGTGAAGGCGGCGGTTATATCCTGTCGCTTGGCTCCGGCATTGACAAATGTGACCCGGCTAATTTGCACGCCATGATAGAAGCCGCCGAGGAATACGGTAAGTATTAGTATATTATAGTTGTCATTACGAGGAGCACATTCACTACGCTCAGTGTAAACTCCGCGACCGAAGCAATCCATAATAAACAGGGATGCGGATTGTTTTGCCCCGATTGCATCGGGACTCGCAATGACAGGTTATAACGGTGATATTCCCTTTAAGGAGGTTATTAAAGTGGAAACAAAAAACTGGGCGGACATGACCTGGCAGGAAAGACGCGAGGAGCGCTTTAAGCGGTGGCTCAACCCGCCGGACGTGAAATTCGTCAGCCAGGAAGCTGAAAAGCTTTATCAAGAACGCGTGACAAGGTTCATTAAGGCTATCAAGCTGGAAGAACCCGACCGCGTTCCCGTGATGCTCCCCACCGGCAATTACCCGGCTTACTGGGCGGGGGCTACTTTCCGCACGTTAATGTATGACTATAAAAAGGCGCACGTGATATGGAAAAAATACATGGCAGCATTCGGGGACATGGATATTTTCAACGGCCCCGGCCTGGTGCCTTCGGGGAAAATAGCGGAGGCTATTCCTTCCAAGCTCCAGAAATTGCCCGGTCTGGGTCTGCCTGCGGATGCCACTATGAACCAGTTCGTCGAGGGCGAGTACATGATGGCCGATGAATACGACCTCTTGATGATGGACCCGACCGACTATAATCTCAGGGTCATGCTGCCCCGCACCTCGCCTTTCTTTGAGCCTTTTAAGAGACTGCCGCCCATGCGCTACTTCATGGGTACGCCGTGGGTTGGCATCCTTGCCGACCCGGAAATACGCAAGATTTTCCAGACTCTGATGTCCCTGACTGGTGAGCATGTTAAATGGATGACAGCCAACATGGAAATCAATAGTTACATCAGGTCCCGCGGCTATCCTTCCCTGTTCGGGGGCGGACCCATGGCCGGAGCGCCCTTCGACCATTTTGCCGATGCCCTGCGCGGCACACAGGGCATTGCGAAGGATATGTTCCGCCAGCCCAAGAAGCTGCATGAAGCCATGGAACACTGGCTGAATTTAATGGTTAAAACATCGGTCAAGAACTTCCCGATGACGGCCAGCCCCATCTGCATGATGCCCCTGCACAAAGGCGATGATACCTTCATGTCCGATAAACAGTTCGCCGAATTCTACTGGCCTTACCTGCGCCGCCTCTTCCTGGCGATGATTGAAGAAGGCCTCG
>Ga0315289_10016799_pt1 | contig 10074 bp, 6 predicted proteins | sample YL17G11_40_MG_FD_203452 | JGI IMG/M metagenome (GOLD analysis project Ga0315289, IMG submission 203452) | Sediment microbial communities from Yellowstone Lake, YNP, Wyoming, USA - YL17G11_40 | ecosystem: Environmental > Aquatic > Freshwater > Lake > Sediment | place: USA: Wyoming | collected...
TCCTTCCGAGTGGTATGAGAACTGTCCGAGGACCGCTCTCGAAGGCTTCGCCTGCGGGAAGCCGGTGGTCGGATCGAGGATTGGCGGGATTCCGGAATTGATATCCGAGGGCGTGGATGGCTTCCTCTTCGAGCCTTGTGACGACGCAGACCTGGCAGCGAAGATAGCTATGCTTCTTCAGGACGACGAGCGCAGGGCCGGCATGGGTCAGGCTGGGCGCAGGAAGATGGAAGACGAATTCTCCCCGGACGCTTACTACGACGGCACGCTCGAGATTTACAGGCGCGTCATTGCCGATCGGGAGACCAGCTCTCCGGCTGCGGCCAGCCACGCATAGTCGCGCCCCGACGCTGTACCATTCCTGTCACTTCTAGCACGGCGAAGCCCTTGGAGTGCGGGAGCCCGCTCCCGCTTTGCCCGATGCGTGGGACTGACAAAGCGGCGGCGCGCCGCCGCACTCCGAGAGCGGTTGACATTGCCCCCTTGATGGAATAATATAGTTATAGGATACCCCCTACGGTATATGGAGGCAGGAATGCCCATTGACGTGCGATCTGATATCGTCAACAGGCTGAAGCGAATCGAGGGACAAATCCGCGGACTTCAAAGGCTCATCGAGGAGAACAGAAACTGCACGGAGGTCGTGCACCAGCTCGCGGCTGCGCGCAGAGCCCTCGACAAGGTCGGCTTCATCGTCGTCTCGAACAGGATGCAGGAGTGCATCCAAAAGAGGAAAGCCGGCGGCCTCGGGGGCGACAGAGCGTTGGATGAGGCGATGAAGCTCTTCCTGACGCTTGCTTGACGCTCAAGAACGAAAGGATGGGCCAGAATGAGCGACACACAAGACATATCGGCCGACGATTTCGATCAGCAAGTTCTGCAGGCCGAGGGACCCGTGCTGGTAGACTTCTGGGCGCCGTGGTGCGCGCATTGCCGTGCGCTCGCGCCCGTGGTGGATGAGCTGGCTGCCCAGTACTCGGGCAAGCTGAAAGTGGTCAAGGTCAACACCGATGACTATCAAGACCTGGCCGCGAGGTTCGGGATTCGCGGAATTCCGACGCTGATCATATTCAAGGGCGGCGAGCCAGTGGATCGGATAGTCGGGGTCCAGCCCAAGGCCGCGCTCGTGGACAAGCTGGACAAGGCCATCGGGCGAGAGCGAAAAGAGGCAGAGGTGTGACGTTGGTTCTAAGAGCGGTGCTCGGCGTTTTGATGGGCGGCGCGGCGGGATTTGCCATGTATCTTCTTTCGCGTGCCGTCGGCTCCACGTGAGGTATCTTCTGCAGGCCGGTCGTTGCCGTAGCCGTCGGCGCTGCGTTCGGCCTGCTGATTGCTCTCGGTGGGAGCAGATAAACTGACGGGCAATGCCGGCCCCGAGCGCATCAAAGCAAATCCGGGCCGGCATTGTCTCCTCTTGTATCCATCCCGCGATCGGGCGTCTATCGGTGAATCAGCGCCTTGTACTGGTAGGTCAACTCCTTCTCTTGGCCCGGGTCGAGATCGAACTCCCACTCTATCTCCGTGGTCGGGTTGAGGGCCGTCAGTGTCCTGACGACCTTGGTGACCTTCCCCTCCTGGCCGGCTTCCTTGACATCCCCAATGAGCGACTTCTTGACGTTGACCTTGACGGCCTTTCGCTTCCAGTTCTTGATCGTCAACTTGCCGTTCACGACCACCTCGTCATAGGAATAACCGCCCACGCTGATCTGTGTGCGCGAGACCTCGGTGTGTGCCTGATCTGCTCTCACATCGGTCGCGACAGTCAGCTTAAGTGTGCTCTTGCCTCCGGGCGGCGTGTATTTCAGCACGTCCTGAGCCACGGGCATGGGACCGTTCACCGTGAAGGCCGGCGCAGTCGTCCACGGGTGCTTCGTGGTGTTCTCGAGCCGCAGCGCGTGCCACACGGGGGAGAGGTCCTGGGCCGGCCGGCTGCTGTCCTGCCTGTAGCCGCGCTCGTCTATATTCATGCTGTCCGGAATCTCCCACTGGTAGATGTGCTCATAAGGAGCCTTCCCCGTGAACACCGTGTATCTCGCGCGGTCACCCTTCTTGAGCGTCACGTGCTCCTGCTGGTAGAAGTACAGGTCCTCATTGGTCTCTCCTGGCATCGGTTGGGTGGTGGAGTAAGTGGACTCCGGCCTCCACTCCCCCCTCGCGTCGTAGCCGACGGAGTAGTTGTACGCTACCGACTGGGACTGGGCCATCGCGCCGCCATATCCACCGCGCCCTCCGCTCTCCCTGCTGCCCATAAGCCCCTGCACGAACTGGGCAACCGTCTGCTGCAAAGCCAGAGGAGTGATCGAGTCGGCGAACATGAAGTTCGGATAGCCGACCACAAAAGAGACGTCCACGTCATCCAGGTCCTCCACGTCGTTGGCAAGCACCGCCTCCAACGTTATGTCCGCCTGCTTCTCGTCGTTGATGTTGACCAGGTAGCTCGGGCTCCAGTTGATTCCCTTTTCGAGGTAGGCCATCGTTACCTCGGCAGACTTCGGATTTCCCCCGAGGCGGACCTTGGCCCGGCTCACCTCGCGGTCGATCCCTGTCTTGAGGGCTGTGCCCGCAGCGGATTCGATGGATCGGATATCGTTCCGGTCAATGGCGAGAGTTGCCAGACCGCTCGCGATGAACACGAGCCTGCCCTTCAGGTCCGCGGGGTAGTAGGACGAGTCCGACCGGAAGCCAGACGATGCCGCCATCTCCGGCTTCCGGTCTTCAGCCACCGACTCGATCTTGCCCGTGACGGTCCTCGCCTGGGCGTTCGCTCCCGAGAAGTAGGTGATTGTGACTGTCTGGCCGACGTTGGCGGCGACCAGCTCAGCCAGGTTAATGGCTTCGAGCTGATCGGCGAGCTTGGACCTGTAGGAAACCACCTCCTGCACCGGCCCGGCCTTGCTCGTCGTGCCGATCCAGAACGTGCCGAGCGCGGCGGCCGGGATCTGGTCCATCCCAGCCCACCCGTCCTTCAGATCGGTTTCACCTGCCCTGAAGACGAATCCCAGGCCGTTCTTGAACGCAGCAAGGGTCTTGACCTTCGTCTTGAGCGCTGGCAAGTCCTCACTCTGCTCCGCCGCCAAGAGCGGCAAAGCCAGGGCCGCAATGAGCGCCGCACACAACCACAGTAACTTTCGCATAGCCGTACCTCCGTTATGATCGAATGCTATCTAGTTAGAGTTAGTTCCGATGGAGAAGCTTCAAATCACCCTCGATGTTCGGGATGGATTTCAAATCCATCCCGAACACTGAATCGCGAGGCTGATCGTTTACGCGAACGACAGCAAGAAATCTTTGACTTCTCCGAAGAGGTAGTTGTAGGCGGCGTCCATCTTGACTTCGATGCCCGCGATGTCAGCAAAGGGTGTCGGGTGCTGAACGTCGAGTTCGACGTAGAGCTGGGAGAGGTCGCCGAAAAACGGCTCGATCTTAAGCTCGTGAACGCCCTCTCTGTGAAGCACCGCCCTGATCCCGACTCCCTGCCTGCCTTCCCCAAGGATGTGGAGATTGCCCGCCAGGCTTGAGAGCATCTTGTCCTCGATAAACTGGGCTGCCCGCGGCGCCTCGGTCATCTGCAGGAACGCCGTCAGCTTGACCCCGAAAGTCATAAACTGCGGCACCTTGAGGTGGCTCTGGATGATCTCAAAGACGTCCTGGCACTTCTCCTTGGTGGACTGGAAATGGACGACGCTCTCATTGATCTGAATCCTGGTCTGCTGGATAAAGCAATCGCCGTCGGGATTGGCCATCCTGGCTCCGTCGGGCAGGTGCTGGAGCGACTGGTAGGGGTAGCGCTCGGTGATGGCGGCGTAGATGCGGTTGTTCTCGACGGGCTGGAGTGCACGGGGCGGATAGAGCAGCCCGACGGTCAAGCGGCGAAGGGTTAGAAGCTCGGGATTCATGCCTGGTTCTCCGGAAAGCAAGCGCGTTAAAGCCGGTCAATTGTAGCACGTGCCAGAAAGAGGGTCAAGCGCGGGTGCGCGCCAAGATTGTGATAGGAAGAGTAGGGTCGAAGCATGTGTGAGGTGTTTCGGCATTTAAATGCCGAAACACCAAAGCGTTGAAGCATGTGAGAGGGGGTGTAGGGTCGAAGCATTCGCCCATCGGGCATCGCCCAGCTTCCCACATTCTAGCCGCGAATGCTCCGCCTCTACTCCTGGGCGGCCGGAAGCGTCACGGTGAATGTTGATCCCTCGCCCAGCTTGCTTGATACCCGGATTTCGCCGCCAAGGATGTTGACCAGCCTTTGCGTGATGGCCAAGCCCAGGCCGGTGCCGCCAGCCCCGCGTCCGCCCACCTGGCTGAACTCCTGGAAAATCTTGCCCAGGTCGCTCCGCCGGATGCCGATGCCTGTGTCTGAGACGGCGATGCTGATCCTGCTGCTCCTGAGCGCAGCCCGGACCGTTACGCTGCCTTTTGGCGTGAACTTGATGGCGTTCGAGACCAGGTTGACAAGAATCTGCCTTAGCTTCTGCTCGTCCGTCCGTATGATGGACAGGTCCTCCGCTGCTTGCCAGGACAACGTCAGGTCTTTGCCCTTGACAAGGGGCATCATCGTCTCGATCACGTGACTGATGAGCCTGTCCAGATCAACCCGCGAGAGGTCCACCCTCATCTTTCCGGCCTCGATCTTCGACAGATCGAGGATCTCGTTGATCATTCCGACGAGCCGCTCTGCGTTCTCCGAGACCTTGAGTAAGAGACTCCTCTGGTTGGGCGCAAGCGGTTCGTCCGCATCTTCCAGGAGCATCTCCGTGAAGCCGATTATGGCGGTCATTGGGGTGCGCAGCTCGTGCGACATGCCTGCAAAGAACCGGCTCTTCTCTTTCGCAGCCTCGAGCACCCGGCGGTTCTGGATCTCGAGCATCTCGGTTTTCTTTTGGAGTTCTTGCTGCACACGGCACAGCTCGGTGACGTCCTGGGCGAGCACCATGACCTGCGTGACGCGGCCGCTGCGGTTGCGGATAGGTGTGCCGATTCCATGATAGTAGCGCAGTTCGCCCGCAGCGGTGCGGTGCTCAGCTACGCGGGTCTGGACTTGCCCGGTGGCAAAGGCCCGGCGGGCGACGCACACTTTGCACAGTTCCTCTGTGGTAGGAATCACATCGTAACAGCGTCGGCCGATAGCGTTCTCCTTCAGGCCGAAGTAGCGCAGACTTTCTTCACTGGTCCAGATGACGTGACAGTCCGGACCGAGGACCGCAAGCGCCCCGCCGACGTGGGCCAGGAACGCCTTAAGCCGCTCATTCTCTTCGCGCAGCCTGGCCTCGGCTTCCCCTTTCTCGATTCCTTTAGGCTCTTTGAACTTCACATCAACCCCTCAGGCCCAATGGGCCACAACGTCAGTCTACCGGCTCAGCGGAGCTGTGTCAAGAATTGTCGCTGCCGCAGCCGTCTCAATTTGGAGTGCGGCGGCATGCCGCCGCCTTACCAAAGCGGGAGCACGCTCCCGCACTCCAAAGAAACCTGCCACAATTGATGCAAACACATGTGCGCCCATAATCAAGAGGCGCACCCGGACACCTCGGCTGAGCTTGACTGCTTGTCCCTTCTGAAAGTATACTGTCTTGGCTCGAAGGTCAGGGCGGGGGCAGCCCATGGCCCAAGTCTTCTTAGTTCGGACAGAGCAGTAGCAGGAGGCAGTTTCCGTGGCCTTGCGCATCGGAATGGATATCGGTTCCGACACCGTCAAGACCGTCATAGTCCACGATGACAACTCCGTAGAGGAGTTGACGATTCTGCCCGTGCAGGGGCAGCCGTTGCGAGGGGCAAAGGAAGCGCTTGAGGAAGCGCTTGAGATTGCGAAGGATGCGCTTTCGGATGGTGAACCAGCCGTCCTCGGCGTCACCGGGACCGGCGCGGCCGGAATCTCGGAGCTTATCGGCGCGGACCGGATAGATGAGCCGAATGCGCTCGCAGCATCCATTGGCCGCCTGTACCCGGACGTCCGCACGGTCGTCGAGATGGGCAGAGAGGGACAGAAGTACCTTCTCTTTGAGCGCGACGAAGTCTCCGGCCGGCTGCTGATGACCGACTCCAACCTCGGCAACAAGTGCGCGGCTGGGAGCGGCTCCTTCCTCGACCACATGACCAAGCGGCTGAATTTCGGCAGCATCGAGGAGTTTGCTCGCGTCGCGCTCGAGACACAGAATCCCGCAAGCCTCTCCGGCCGCTGCACCGTGTTCACGGAATCTGACATCGTTCACCTTTACCAGAAGGGCACGCCGCGCGAGCGCATCGCCGCCGGCATCCATCAGGCCATCTGCCGCAACTACCGCTCATGCTTTGCCCGTGGGAAGCAGTTTAGAGAGAAGGTCGCCTTCATCGGCGGAGTCTCTGAGAATCCCGCGGCGGTCAAGTACCTCTCGGAGGAGCTCGACCTGGATGGCAGCCTTTTCATCCCGGACCACAATCGCACGCTCGGAGCAATCGGCGCGGCCTTGCGTGCCGCAAAGCCCGTGGACCTCGCAAGCGCCGTCGCCCTGCTCGACGAGAAGATGCACCGCCCGCTCGAGTACGCTGGCGCCGCGCCTCTGTGCTTTGAGCTCTCAGAAATCCTCCCGCCGCCTCCAGAAAGGGAGATCCCGACCGAAGTCGCCGTCGCCGCGCTCGGAGTAGATATCGGGTCCGTCTCTACCAAGGCTGCCCTCGTGACAGAGATAGATGGTAGACTCCACGTCCTCGCGAGCTACTACCGCAGAACCGACGGCGACCCGCTTGCCGCCGTCCGCGATACCATAGGCAGGATCCACACCCAGGTCCAGGACAAGGGCTACCGCATCGGCGAGATCTTCGCCGCTACTACCGGCTCGGGCCGCTATCTGACCGGCGATTATATCGGCGCCGATCTCATCAAGAACGAGATCACGGCCCAGGCCAATGGCGCTCTGGCTTTCACCAAGGACGTTGACACCATCTTCGAGATCGGCGGCCAGGACTCCAAATACGTAAGGCTCGACGGCGACGTCATCATTGATTTCGAGATGAACAGAGCGTGCGCGGCAGGCTGCGGCGCGTTCCTGGAGAAGCAGGCGGCGCGGCTCGGGGTTCCGATTGAAGAGTTCGGCGATCTCGCCATGCGAAGCGCCAAGCCGCCCGACCTCGACTGGACCTGCACGGTCTTCACCGAGTCGGCCATGGTCTACTACCAGCAGGCGCGCGTCCCTCTCGAAGACCTCTGCGCCGCCGTCTGCCTCGCTTCGGTCAAGAACTATCTCAACAAGAACGTCGGCAGCCGCGACATCGGCAAGAAGATCGTCTTCCAGGGCGCCGTCGCCTTCAACAAGGGGATGGTGGCGGCGTACGAGACAGTTCTCGGCCAGAGAATCGTCGTTCCGCCCTACCCGCACCTCACCGGGGCCGTCGGGGCGGCGCGCCTGGCGCTGAGCTTGGCGAACGGCCACCAGCGCCCCGAACGCTCCAGCTTTCGTGGGTTCGAGAAGATCGCCGAGGGCCGCTACACTGTCGGCTCGTTTGAGTGCAAGAACTGTCCCAATGCCTGCGACGTCAACACCTTCCAGTTGGAAGGCGGGCCGAAATACTTCTACAACGACCGCTGCGAACGCTACAGCGCCGTCCACAAAAAGACACTCGGCGAGGACCTGCCTGACCTGTTCGAAGAACGCGACCGGATGCTCTTCGAGGTTTACCAGAAGAAGGCGCCGCCCGGAGCCCCGCGCGTCGGCGTTCCCAGAGGACTGATGTTCGCCGATTTCTTCCCTCTCTACAATGCCTTCCTGACGGAACTCGGCTTCGAGGTCGTCCCCTCGGAACGAACGAACAAGCGAATAGTTGATCTCGGCCTGGCTGCCTCCATTGGCGAGCCCTGCTTCCCCTACAAAGTCACTCACGGGCACTACGTTGACCTGATGGAAAAGGGCGTGGACTACATCTTCGCGCCCGGCTTCATCTCGACCGAGCAGCCCAACCCGAACCTGAACAAGTCCCAGACTTGTCCATATCTCCAGGCCGCCCCAGAGGTGATTGCAGCCTGCACCGGCCTCGAGGGTCGCGGGATCAAGTATCTGACGCCGAGGCTCCACCTCCGCAGAGGCAAGCGCCACCTCGTCCGGGTTTTGACAGGGGCCGCCCGGCAGCTCGGAAAGCGCCCCGATGAAGCAAGACGCGCGCTCGAGGTCGCCCTCGCTGCCCTCGCGCGCTTCCGCAGATGGCAGGATGAGCGCGGAAGGGAGATCCTCGACTCGCTTCCTCCTGACGGGATGGCCTTCGTCGTCGTCGGACGGCCTTACTCGCTCTACGACGAAGCGCTCAACATGGACATCGGTAGGAAGATCCAGGACCTCGGTATCCTGGCCATCCCCCAGGACTTCATCCCGACCTCCAGCGTGGACATTTCCGACTCCTGGCCCAACGCGTACTCGCGGCAGATCCAAAAAAAGCTTGCCGCCGCGCGGCTCATTCGCAAGGACCCACGCCTCCGCGCCGTCGTGCTCACCTACTTCGGCTGCGGGCCGGATTCATTCGCTAACCCGTTCTTCAAGGACGAGATCGGCGAGCCGTGCTATGTCATGCAAATTGACGAGCACACAGCCGACGCTGGCGTCATCACCCGGGTCGAGGCCTTCGCCGACACCGCCGTTGCCGCCCGTGGCGCGACCGATTTCCAGGTCATCCGCACCGCCGACAAGTCCATCAAGCAGCTCGAGGGTCGCAAGCTCTGGATACCTTACGCCTCCGAGTCCGCCAGGGTCCTTGCGGCGTCGCTTCGGGCCTATGGGATCAACGCCGAGGCGCTTCCGCGCTCGCCCGACCCGGGCATGAACCGGGCGCGTGCGGCGATCTCCGAGGACGTCTGCCTCCCCGCGCTCATGACCACGGAGGATATCCTCTACCGGATTGACCAACCGGACTTCGATCCTGCCAAAGAGGCGTTCTTCCAGGGCAACTCCGAGGGGCCGTGCCGGTTTGGGATGTACTACATGCTCCAGCGCCGCATTCTCGACAAGCTCGGCCTGGAGCACGTGGACATGGTCACTTTAGGCTCGAAGAGCGAGCACGGCGGCCTGGGAACGCATTTCTCAATGGTCACCTGGGACGGCCTCGTGGCCCACGACCTCGTGCAGAAGATGCTGCACCGGGTCCGCCCTTACGAGATCAGTCCCGGCGAAAGCCAAGCGCTTTATGAGCGCTACGTGCAGATGATCTGCGAGATGATGCCGCAGCACAAGCGGCGGACACAGGATGGCTTCGGCAAGTGGAAATCCCTCCTTGGAACCGGGCACCTGAGGCCGATCGAGGACATTCTGCGGATGGCACAGAGAGATTTCGCCGCTCTGGCGCAGCGTGAGGAGAAGCGGCCGCTGGTCGGAGTGGTCGGCGAATTCTACGTCAGAATCCACGATGGTGCCAATCAGGACATCATCCGCAAGATCGAGCGATGCGGGGGCGAGGTGTGGCTTGCGCCAGCAACGGAGTTCTTCAGCTACGCTAACCTGATCGGCAAGATATTCTCGAAAGATCGCTGGAGGGACACGCGCGACAATAAGCACCTGAAGGAACTCGCCGCCCGCTGGGTCAACGATAAGCTTGCGATGCGCGACGAGCACGCTCTCGTCCGTGCCGCTCTGCCATTCCTGTCCGCCTACCACGACATCGGCCCCGACGAGGTCATCCGGGAGGGCTCGAAATACGTGCACTACACCTTTGGAGGCGAGGCCATCTGCAGCATGGGCAAGAGCGAGGACTTCGCCAAGCGCGGCCTCGCCGGAATCGTCTCCGTAATCCCCTTCAACTGCATGCCCGGCAACACCGTTACGGCGCTCTCGCAGGTCCTGCGCCACCGCCACGGCAACATCCCGTTCCTAAACCTCGACTACGACGGCTTCATTGACTCCAGCCGCGACGCCAAGATAGCGAACTTTATGTGGCAGGTTAAGGAGAGGTCGTCTGGGGCTTAGGGGTTGGAGGCTGGCGGTTGGAGTGCGGCATCTGCGTCAGCAACTATGAACAAATGGTCGCTAGGTGGCGATTTCAGCGCGGTGTTTCGGGATTTCAATCCCGAAACGAGCCGCGTATTGGGAATGAATTGCCGATACACCCAGGGCGGCGCGCCGTTGCAGA
>Ga0315289_10016800_pt1 | contig 10073 bp, 13 predicted proteins | sample YL17G11_40_MG_FD_203452 | JGI IMG/M metagenome (GOLD analysis project Ga0315289, IMG submission 203452) | Sediment microbial communities from Yellowstone Lake, YNP, Wyoming, USA - YL17G11_40 | ecosystem: Environmental > Aquatic > Freshwater > Lake > Sediment | place: USA: Wyoming | collected...
TGGACTCGCTGATGTTCTGCCTCTCCAAGGGCTTGAGCGTTCCGGTTGGGTCACTTGTGGTCGGAAGCCGCGAACTTGTCAACCGCGCTAGGCGATACCGCAAAATGCTCGGCGGCGGCATGAGACAGGCCGGCATAATCGCCGCTCCTGGAATAATCGCGATTGAGAAGATGGTTGACCGTCTCAAGAACGATCATGAAAACGCGAAGCTCCTAGCGAGAGGACTCTCGAATATCGAAGGGATCTCGCTGGACCTTGACCGTGTTCAAACAAACATCGTCCCCTACGACGTCAGCGGCCCAGGAATAGGCGCGAGTGAATGGATCGCTAGAATGCGCGACTTGGGTGTTAAGGCCGGTGCAGTGGAAGCTGGACGCGTTAGAATGGTTACCCATAGGGGCATCGAGAAAGAAGACATAGAGTACGCGTTGGAAGTGGCGGAAAAGGTCGCGAGACAGATCAGAGGGAAACAATAGCTTAGGTCGCCGGGTGGATCAGCGCAAGAGGATACCATGTTGGATCCTGCCATTGTGCCGATCAGGCTACGTGTTTTCGTATTTCTTTACAGGCGAGTGTTGATCACGAATAGGGATATGTGAGTGTGTGCCGCCCCCGGCAAGTCACGCGAGCGAGAGGTTGTCTATTGACAGCTTTTGTTGAGATTGTCTTACGATTTCGTTTGATCAAGCCTTATCCCAGCCCTCCAGAGCAGAATGACGAGGCAAAGTGGTACCTCATGAGCGGAAGATCTACGGGCACGATTCTTGTTATAGTGTTGTTGATTGGCCTACTTGTTGTTCTCCCAATGTTCGGCATGTGGATGTGGGCGCCGATGATGGGTAGAGGAATGATGGGAGGATATGGATACCCATACGGAATGGGCCGGGGTGGCTGGGGCTTCATGTTCGCCGGCATGCTGATCCCTCTTCTCTTCGTGATACTCGTCATAGTTGGGGCCTACTTGTGGCTCACCTCCCGAAAGGAGCCAGCAGAGAGTGGGAAAGCAATCGCGATTCTGGATGAACGTTACGCCAAGGGCGAGATTACGAAAGAACAGTACCTTGAGATGAAAGAGCACCTCAGCAAGAAGTGATTCAGGTTGGATAGGCGGACGATTGGAGCAGTCATGATCGTAATTGGAATCATCGGACTGCTCGCCTATCCAGTCTACGCAGGCTTCGCTCTGTTCAGTTTGTCCCAGCAAGGCCCTGTTCCTTCATGGAATACGGGAATGATGGGGCAGCGACAGGGACAACCTCAGACGGTGCCGCCTGCACCTGTGACTCTTGATGAGGCGAAGGCGATCGCGCAGCAGTATCTCACGTCCTTGAATAATCCGAACCTTGCGATCAAGGAGATTATGGAGTTCCAGTACAACTTCTACATCATCTATTATGAGAAGGATACCGGCCGTGGCGCCTTCGAGATGCTGATCTGGAAGGAGGCACCTCCCTACGGAATGATGGGCGGAAGCTACGGCATGGGAGGCAGGATGGAAGGCTACGGAATGGTCGGCGTCATAATGCCGGAGCCAGGACCCAACATGATGTGGAACTCAAAGTATGGCTACACGAGCAACGGCATGATGGGAGTCTCGAATCAAGCACCGTCAACGCCCGCGATCTCGAACGATAAAGCATCACAGCTTGCACAAGAGTATCTAGACGCTAACTTCAACAACGCCAAGGTTGAAATGGGAACGCAATTCTACGGCTACTACACCTTCGACTTCACCGTCAACGGAAAGACTGCTGGAATGCTCAGCGTAAACGCAGACAGTGGGCAGGCCTGGTATCACTCGTGGCACGGCGCCTTTATTCAAGAAGTCGAACTCGATTAAACACGCGTCCGCACCACACAATTATCATCAGAACGATGACGAACTAGTTCCTCAATATCTCGCAGATGTCCGTTTTCTCAAGGCTTCGAGAAGATCCGAACGATCGAAGTAGATCTCGTTTCTTTTTATTCTTCCTCGCTCTATCTCGACGATGTCCACTCCATGTTCGGTTATCAATTCTGACCCGACAGGAATCGTGGCTTTCCACTTTACAACGAAACCAAGGTCTGTTGGAATCACCTCGACAAGTGTCCATTTCCAATTCGGGTTCCTTGCGAGCAACCTCTTGAAATACGCAAGGATTTGCTCGCGTCCCTTCAACCCCTCCTTGTTGGCTGGATCGACGTAGAGAGCGTTATCCGAATAGAATTGAATCAAGACGTCTGGTTTGTTACCTTCCCATGCAGGCAACCATCTGGCACAGAAATCCAGTGCCTCTTCTCTTTCCATGACTTGGCACAATCAACACAGGAGGTATTTGACGGGTTCCTTCGAATGGTTCAGCAGAGAGATAGAAGTCCCAGACGATTCGCATATGTACTAACGAAGCATTCCTGAGAGGCCGAGATGAAAAGCGGCACTGGAACCTGAGGAAGTGCTCTCGCAACTACGGTGGCAAGTGACATCAATTCATGATAGTTGAGCTGCTTTCAGTGGGATACGGCGTTCTCGTCATGCTCGGCTATGGACTTAGCGATTTCCTATCGAAGAGAGTTGTTGGAGGGGTTGGGTATTACAGGCTTGGCACCTATAGTCAACTCGTGGCCTTAGTTCCCGTTATTCTCATCGGAATAGCCTTCAGACCGTCCCTGCCTTCGTCACCGACAACGATTCTCCTCGTTTTTGCATCAGGAGTTAGCAGCTTCTTGTCGCTGGCCCTCTTCTATAGAGGTCTTGAAGTGGGCAAGGCCAGCGTCATAACACCAGTTGTCTCAACTTATGCAGTCGTAGCAATTGTTCTCTCATTCGCAGTTCTCGGTGAGACTCTGAGTCTCCCGCAGATTGCATGCATAGCGATGACACTCGTCGGAGTGGTCACGCTGACTTTGAAGTCCGACCCTGAGGAACGGTCGAACGCAGGAATTCCATGGGCCATAGGGGCAATGTTTGCGACCGGTTTGGGGGCTGTGCTGATCAAGCTGGTCTCAGAAGACGCTGGAGAGATCGCGGCACTGTTCTTCAACAGAGTACTAACGGTTCTTACGTTCGCGACTGTAGGTCTCCTATTTCTCAGGAGCCATTTCCGACCAGCGAGTCACGCAGGATTCCCTGTCAAGACGATAATCCTCATCGGCCTAGCGGAGTTTGCCGGGTTCTTCTTCTTTGTAATCGGAGTAAGCGGCGGGATGGTTTCGCTGGTGGCGACACTGTCGAGCGCATCACCCGCGGTCACGGTTGTTCTCGCACAGGCGTTTCTCAAAGAGAGACTCGCCAGGGTCCAGAAGTTCGCTGCAATCCTGGTCATGGCTGGAATTCTGCTACTTTCGGTTGCATCCAGTTGAGGGCACCACACGGTAACCTAGCCCAATTGTAATGACAGCCAAACATTGTGCGTAGACAGCCGCCTCTTGATTCGCAGGCTCTGAAGGCGCATACGAGTTAACGGTTCATATTGCACGTAGACGCCAGCAAGTGGTCGCGGGCGCGTTAAATGAGTACGCCAAGGCTTTCGCTGGCAACCTTGCCTGGTCTTTTTGCAGTCTGTAAATTGCGGAATGGCGAGAGTATTCCAAGCTGGGCTCTTGCGGGTAGTTTCTGTTCAGTGACACGAACTCCCGACGAGCTGTCTATTGTCTGCCCTCAAGAGCATGTACCAGAAGGAGTTGAAGCTGTCAGAGGATGGAAATCCCTGAAGGTTGAAGGGAAACTGGATTTCAGTCAAGTTGGAATCTTGTCCTCCCTCACCTCAACTTTGGCCCGCGCCGGGATTAGCATATTCGCAATCTCAACGTACGACACCGATTACCTCTTCGTGAAAGAGAACGATCTGGACCGCGGGGTTGCAGCATTGCAAAAATCCGGGCTGGATATCCGCTAGCCCAAGCAATCCGCAGCACTCTCGCGCCTCGGAGGTTTTTGGTGACGGGAGATCCCCGTCTTGGGATGAGAACGGAGACGAACCTTGTGACGTTGCCTGTCTGCCATGCAATTTGTGCTCTGGATGTGGGCGTGAGAGTGGCGTGAAAAACGGGAAGTTGAACGTTTGAAACGGACTGTTCTAGGTTTCGTTGGCGACCTTGGCGCCAGTATGAGCTGATTCGTCAGAAATTCTTCGGGGAGTATTAGGCTGCTTCATGCGCTCAGGATCGGTTAGGAACGGGCGAGACTATGACGCACCCCGCTCCGTCACTTCAGGATTCCATTGAGTCGTTTCTCAAGTTCGACGAGCCCCTTGCGCTCTGCAAAGATTATCGATGGGAGAAGCGGCACTTCCTTGGCAGGCGAGGCGAGAACTCCCGAGTCTGGGGCGTGGAACTGGCACTGGTCAAGGAGATCATCGTGACACACGTTCTTCCGCTCTGAGGAATTGATTGAAGATTGAACGCATGCGGTTACTTGAACGCCCAAGACGCTCGTAGCCAGTCACGGAAATCCACCGCCAAACCAGACAACAGGTCGCCCCTCGCGCCTGCAACTTCCCTCTTCAGCGGTTCAAGTGCATGTCCTGTAGCCACAGATGGAACGCGAAGAATCAAGGTTTCGAGCACATGAGGGCGAACCCACATGCAATCACCGTCGCGCTCGACTTGTACTTCAAGGGTGTATCGCTCCGCAAGATTGTTGATCATCTGAAGCAGTTTGAACAGGTCAATGTTAGTCATGTCGCTGTGCTGAAGTGGATACAGAAGTATGTCGCAGTCATGCGTGACTACGTGGACGCAATGAAGCCTGAACTATCGAGAGTCTTTCATGCTGATGAGACAAAAGTGAACATTCGGGGTCAGTGGGTTTGGCTATGGCACCTGATGGACGGCGACACACGGTTTCTACTCGCTAACCATGTTTCGCAAGGTCGGAATATTTCAGATGCGAGAGAAGCGTTTCGAGAAGCGAAAGAAGTTGCGAAAGTCGAGCCGAGAGTCCTATTGACTGACGGGCTAGGTTCCTATGGTCCTGCATCAAGACGAGAGTTTCCTGATGCAGTTCATGTTGCAGGTGTGGGTCTGCAAGGACGGCTGAACAATAACCGCATTGAGCGTTACCACTCAACATTCAAGGGGGAACAGGTCAGACCGGCACGCGGCATCAAAACAACGGATAGCGCAATTCTGGATGGTCAGCGTATCTACTACAATCACATTCGACCGCATCAAGGCTTGGAAGGCAAGACTCCCGGACAAGCAGCAGGGCTTGATCTAGAACTTAAAGGGAATAAGTGGGAGTCGATGATTAGGCAAAGCGCAAGGCTTAGAAACAAAAACGGGGCCACAGATCCTTGAAGTAAGATGGCCCAACTGACTGACAAAGGCTATCTTGATCGTCTAAAGGAACAGAGAGATTTTCTGCGGTCAGACATAGAACAACACGAGAAGGGTCAAGCACACTTCGCTTTCAAACTAGCGGGAACCTTGAGAACTATCTTCCACAGTACTCAAGTTTCGACACCGATTCTTCCTGACCTAGCTGAACGTCATGGTCTTCAGATGTCATTCAAAGGACACCGGGAACGACAGTTCGATGACTTCACCGTTTTGTATGTCGGCTTTCAAGTTGGGAACTTGAAGCCAGATTTTAGCGCACCGTTTCTAGTCACGGTGGATTTTGAGAAGTACTGGAATGAGATCATCTATGTAGAAGGTAAGATTCGCTATACACGGAGTCAGCTAGTTCTCTACGCAGCCAACAAATTGGGCGGAACACATGTTGATCCTAAGATACCACAGGACCTGCTTCGTATAATCAACGGAAATGTTGTACTGGCCTCAAAATCACATGGAGAGGAAATCGTACTCACTCGGGCTATCTACGAAACTGCTTATCAAGTTCTCCAAGTCCTCGACATTTTGATACCGGAGCTTGAAAAGAGAATCTTGGAAAAGTAGAACTTGACCCCCCTCTTGTTACCACTCAGAAAAGCCCCCTACGGAAGTTACCAGAACCGGGGACCCCCACCCCCCTGAGGGGGTTGACGGTGGATTCCACCGAAATAAGGGGCGGAGTACACCCGTTTCAAACAAGATATTGAGGTTCGTTTAAGGATCCTTGACTTAAGGAAATGGTTGCTGCCTTAGAGAAATTCGTGCAGCCTTCTGAGGGCTTTAGTCTTTTCATTCTCTCCCACGTTTGCCCTCTTGGTCGCATCTTCGATGATCTCGATCGTCTTGTGATACGTTCTCCTATCTACCGGGTATGGGATGCCGTCTTTGCCTCCGTGGGCAAAGCTGAACTTTGCCGGGTCTTTCCATGAAGGCGCCTTCCCGTAGATGAGCTCGGAAACCAACGCTAATGCTCGGATCGATCTCGGTCCTACACCTCGAATCGCGACAAGCTCCTCGTAGCTGCTGGGCTGAATCTCGTACGCTCTGCGAAGCGCCTCAACCGTTCTCTCAGAGAGCCGCCTAATCGAGTGCTCATTCGGCATAGTGAGCTTCAGCATTCGCTCATGATCGGGCAAATATTGATCGATCGACGCTTGCCCTGCTTCAAGGGTGAGACTGTGGAGGTGGTCGGGATTGTCGCGAACAAGGTCTAAGCTGACTTTTCTTGATTCTTCGCTTTCCCGAGCGGTCATATCAAGCATGGATTGTCCTCGATTGTCGCTGACGATACCTGAATGAGGTTCCTCAACGAAACTGCTTACACCGTCGGACAGCCAATGGTAGCGCCGTGCCAGTCGTCCCTGCATCCCCTGCTGAACAACCGCCCAATCCCCTTCTTCACTCAGCATGAAGACATGGTGATAGAGCTGGTACCCATCCTGCACGCAACTATTGTCAACCTTAGCCGCCATCCTGCTCGCGTACTTCAGTGACTCCACTCGATGAGACGATAGCGAGAAGACATCCGCGACATCTTGAATCTCGTCCTGCGTCTGCCTTGAGACTTTCCCTTTGCCGCCGCAGACCGCGATCCCGAAATCATCCGGCCTGATCGCTTCTTTCATCGCTCCGCATACGGTCGTGGTCAATCCGGATGAATGCCAGTCGAAACCGAGCGTGCAACCAAAGGCCTGAAAGAAGAATGGGTCGCTGATTCTCTTGAGAAACTCCCGTCTGCCATACTCCTGTACAATCAGTTTGGCAATGGCTCCGCCCAGGCGCTTCATGTCTTGGAATAGCCAAGGCGGGCACCTGCCGCCGTGGAGAGGAAGCTCTGCTAGGCCGACTCTTTTCATGGCGTTGGACAGACCGCGTTCGGCTAGATTAACGGTAGAGGGCCTCGCTGGTGACCCTCTCGGTTACACTCAACCTTGCACCATCGAACACGTTCTGGATCTGACAGATGATGATCGTTATTGCGTCCAAGCGCCCGAGTCTATTCGTGGGATTCTTTCTCTGATTGCAAGGCTTGCCTTGGGTTGCTTGGTCTTTGTCAAGCGTCACTCTCTCAAAGCACCGTCTGCGTGACCATCAGCGTTTGAGGTCGAAGGTGGAGTGCCGCCAGAACGGAAGGATGGAGGTGAGTGAGAACTTGCAAACTACATCGAGTAAGAAGGGATCCAGTAGGGGCATACTGGTTGGTGTGATTATTCTTGTGCTGATTGTCGCGGGAGTGTACGCGTACTATTACCAACCCGGCGCTCAGACCCAGGGCAAGACTGAGACCCTTAGCGTGGACATCAAGACGGTGACGCAGAACGGGGTCGAACACCACGTTTTCGACCCAGCGACGATAACGGTTCACAAGGGCGACCATATCGTCTTGACCGTAACCAACAAGGACGATAGCCACACACATGGGATCATAATCCCGGACTTGGACTTGAATACGGGTGCATTGGGACCCGGCCAGACCGCGAAACTTGAATTCAACGCGGACACCGCGGGAACATTCACGATGCGCTGTTCAGTTCCAGGCTGCGCCGATGACCATGCGCAGATGATAGGTCAACTGATCGTGACACAGTAGAACCTAACGTCCCCTTGCTCTGGTTCCGAATTCCCCGCTCTTCTTTGAGGGATTCTTTGAGGGATGATGTCCGGACGAAATGATTCCCGTGTTTGCAGCAAGCGCCGCTTTGGGCATGGCACAAAGCCCAAGCGCTAGGTACGAAGCAGCCTGAACCCAAATGGTTCCTTGATGGCTCAAATCCGTCTGGGGCCGCGTTCGAGATTCGATTGGCGCTAGAACCAGCGTGTCTTGAGCGTAGGTATCGATCTTATGTGATCGTCGTCGGTGAAGCAAGCGAGCTTGTGAAGCTTTGCTGTTGCGGCGATTATCGCATCGGCAATTGGAAAGTCCCTGCCCTGCGAGACCTTTAGCTCGGCAGACTCTGCGGCCACCTCAGAATCCACGTTGATTACTCTGAAGTCTCTTTCGATGGCTGATCTCCGGATCTTTGCCACGTCTCGGCCTTCTCCTTCGAGGGTTATTCTGTAGACTTCATGAATCGTGATCGCGGATACGTACCTTCGCTTGTGCGCTTGCAGTTCGGACTTAACCTGTGCCTTCAGGTTTGCACCGGCAGCATATGTTGCGAGAAAGAACCTTGTGTCATATAGTGTGTCAGGCATCTTCTCGCCTTATTTCATTCAGTCTGTGTCTCATTTCATCATAGGTTCTTTTGCTGCTTCCAATCAAATCGATTGTTGACTGAGCTTTCTTTAGCATGACCCCGTCCCCGGTGTCGATCACTTCGAGTCTAGAACCCGTGGACAGGTTGTACTTTTCGCGCAACTCTTTCGGGATTGTTGTCTGCCCTTTGCGGGTCACTGTAACGGTAGTCAAGGCCGGTCGGAGCTTACTTCGGACCGGTAGTACTTACGCATGTTGGTAGTACTCACGATTAACAGTACTACTTACTATTCGTTCCACTTATTGTGCCAAGCCGCCCGCTTGAGCAAGTCAAACGTAGCGAACTGCCGGCAGCTCACCTAGTCGCTCGGTTTCCTACTCTCTAGATGATGAGTTCACAACATCTACTGCAGATGCGAAAACGAGGACTCAGGCTACTGCTTCACATGCTCAGGTGTTTAACACCAAGCGGAGGGTGTTAAACACCCGGCGCAAAGCTCAACATACAGGTAAGCTGAACTCAGCCACGGTCAGCTGTTTGCGCAGGGTTGGAATCACGTGCGTGTCGGCTCAAGTGTCATACTGATAATCGGCATCACTGCAGTCTCAAGCGCGTCGATTCTCATCCGCAGCGCGCAGACTGGAGCTCCGTCGCTGGTCATCGCTGCTTATCGCTTGGCAATAGCGTCGCTCGTAATCGCGCCTTTGGCTTTATGGCGTAACCGGAGCGAGCTACGTAAGCTTCAAACAAGGGATTGGTTGCTCGCGGGCGCCTCAGGCGCATTTCTGGCACTCCACTTTGCGAGCTGGGTCACTTCTCTGGAGTACACATCGGTGGCCAGCTCGGTTGTGTTAGACGCGACCTCGCCACTGTGGGTCGCGTTGGGATCGTGGCTTCTCCTCCGCGAACGGCTGACCCGCCAAGTTGTCTCCGGATTGATCGTAGCAATCGCCGGCGCCCTCATCATAGGATTGGGTGACATGATACAGGCATCCCGGAGCGCACCGCTCCTAGGAAACTCGCTTGCGCTCGTTGGAGCTCTCATGGTGACCGGGTACTGGCTGATAGGCCGACGTGTACGCAGCACATTATCGCTTACGCCCTACATGGCGATCACCACCGGCACAGCCGCGATCGTCTTGCTGATAATGGTCGGAGGAGCGCATCAATCGCTTGTGGGCTACGATCCGCTCGTTTACACATGGCTCGTACTGCTAGCGCTGGGGCCCCAACTGATCGGCCACTCATCATTCAATTGGGCGCTCGCGCGCCTGCCGGCCGTATTTGTCGCGGTAGCAACCCTGGGCGAGCCGATAGGAGCCACAGTACTGGCTTACGTTCTGCTCGGCGAAACACCTACGGTCATCAGGCTGCTCGGTGCAGTGTTAGTGCTTGCAGGCATTGCAGTGACCTTGGGCAGCCAGCCAAATGCTGGATCAATCGAAGCACAGTAGGCATCCAGAAGGGGAATCAGCTCAGGGAAGATTGAAAACTCATCATCGTCGAGGCGTTTAGATGGCGCCGCCGGAAGGACTCGAACCTCTAGTCGCGCCCGCG
>Ga0315289_10016803_pt1 | contig 10071 bp, 3 predicted proteins | sample YL17G11_40_MG_FD_203452 | JGI IMG/M metagenome (GOLD analysis project Ga0315289, IMG submission 203452) | Sediment microbial communities from Yellowstone Lake, YNP, Wyoming, USA - YL17G11_40 | ecosystem: Environmental > Aquatic > Freshwater > Lake > Sediment | place: USA: Wyoming | collected...
CACGCCACGGGCGCGGCGCATTACGATGCCGGGGTCGACACGATTTTTGAGATCGGCGGCCAGGACGCCAAATATACCTACTTGACAAATGCCGTGCCGTCGGATTATGCCATGAACGAAGCCTGCTCCGCGGGCACGGGTTCGTTTCTGGAAGAATCGGCAAAAGAGAGCCTGGGCATCGGTTGTACCGAGATCGCCGATATCGCCCTTTCGGGCGCGCGGCCGCCCAATTTCAACGACCAGTGCGCCGCCTTCATCAGTTCGGACATTAAAACCGCGGGCCACGAAGGCGTGGAGCGCAACGACATCGTGGCAGGGCTGGTCTATTCCATCTGCATGAATTATGTCAACCGCGTCAAGGGGCAGCGCCCCGTGGGCGCGAAGATCTTCATGCAGGGCGGCGTGTGCTATAACCGGGCCGTTCCCATGGCCATGGCGGCCCTTATCGAACGGCCGATCGTGGTGCCGCCCGACCCGGGGCTCATCGGCGCGTTCGGCGTTGCGCTGGAACTCAAGCACCGCATCGAAAGCGGGCTTTTCGCGCGCGGTTCGTTTGACCTTGCCGGCCTTGCCGCGCGCGAAATCGAATACGGGAAAAGCTTCCTGTGCCCCGGCGGTGCGGAAAAATGCGACCGGGGCTGCGAAGTCAACATGCTTATTGTCAATGGGAAAAAGTTTCCCTTCGGCGGCGCATGCAACAAATATTACAACCAGGTGCACCACCTGAACTACGACGCCGCCGGTCTGGACCTGGTGCGCGCGCGCCAGGACCTGATGTTCTCCGATTGCTCCGCGACGGCCGGCGTTTCCGGAAAAACCGTGGGCATTTCGCGCTCCTACCTTGCCAACACGCTTTATCCGCTGTATCACCGGTTTTTCACCGAACTCGGGCTTTCGGTGCGGCTATCGGATACCGTGGATCCGCAGGGCATCAAGCGCCGGCGCTCGTCCTTCTGCTATCCCGGCGAGGTGGCGCACGGCTGCTTTTTTAACCTGCTTGGGAAAAAGACCGATTTCATATTCCTGCCCAAGGTCATGGGGCTGCATGTTGACAAAAGCGTCAATCCGGGCAAACAGCACCAGAGCACCTGCGTGCTGCTGCAGAGCGAGGCCTATTACCTGAAGAGCGCGTTCCGCGACCTGCTTGCGGGAGTCAACCTGATCGATCCGGTCATCGATTTTTCGGACGGATGGGAATCGGCCGGGGGCGTGTTCATCGATATCGCCCGCCGCATGGGCGTGACCGACCGCGGGCGCGCAGCCGCCGCTTTTAAGGCCGCGCTGGCGCACCAGCGCGAGGTCAACGCCCGCATCAAGGATATCGGCGCCCGCGCGATCGACGAACTTTCTCGCGATCCGTCGCGCATCGCCGTGGTGCTTTTCGGCAGGCCCTATAATGCCTTTGCGCATGAGGCCAACCTGGGCATTCCCGCTAAATTCGCATCGCGCGGGGTACAGCTGATCCCGTGGGACAGCCTGGCATTCGAAGACGAACCATGCGATCCGGACATGTGCTGGGCCACCGGCCAGAACATCCTGAAAGCGGCGTCCCTAGTCAAAAAGCACCCGCAGCTCTTTGGCGCGTTTATTACCAACTTCTCCTGCGGGCCCGATTCGTTCCTTGTCGGCCAGTTCCGCGACGTGATGCAATCCAAGCCGTCGCTCACGCTGGAACTCGACAGCCATACGGCCGATGCGGGGGTCAACACCCGCATCGAGGCGTTCCTTGACATTGTTGAGCGCTACCGGCAGCTGAAAAAAGCCGACCGCGTCGCGCCGCCGTTCACCCGCGCCCGCATCGTATTTCCTCATGGCATGCCGCACTTTGTCGCGTCCAACGGCCGTACCGTCAGTTTCCGGGACCCCCGTGTGCTGCTGCTTATCCCGTCCATGGGCAGGCTGGGCAGCGAAATCCTCTCGGCCGCGTTCCGCGGCCTGGGCGTGCGGTCCGAGGCCGTGCCGGTCTACGATTTCGATATGCTCAAGCTCGGGCGCGCCAATGCTTCGTGCAAGGAGTGCCTGCCGCTCCAGCTTACCGTGGGAGGCCTGCTCGACCATTTGAAAAAACGGCCGGCGGACGAGATGACCGCCTATTTCATGCCCTTTACACCAGGGAATTGCCGCTTCCCGCAGTACCGGGTGTTTCTGAACGGCCTGATTGACCGGCAGCAGCTGACCGATGTGGCCATTTTCAGCCTTACGGCGGAAAAGGGCTACCTGTATCAGGCCTTTTCTCCGCCGGACCGGCTTTCCATCCTCAAAGGCTTTATCGTCCATGACGTGATGGAAGACATTCGCAATGCTCTCTTCGTGCTGGCTCGGGACCGGCAGTCGGCGCTGGCGGCATTCGACGCCAAGTGGCGCCGCATCCTTGACGTTTTCGAACAGCACCGCGTTCGCGACCTGTATCCCGCGCTCGAATCGGCGGCGGCCGAACTCGTGCGCGTTCCCCTGCGCACCCCGCTGGCCCGGGCGACCCGCGTGTCGCTCATGGGCGAAATCTTCGTGCGCCGCGACTATTATTCGGGTCAGGACCTGCTGGAGCGTCTTGCGGAACGCGACATCGTCGTCAAACGCTCGCATTTTTTTGAGTGGCTCAAATACGTTGACACCCTCATCAGTCGCGGCGTGTATCAACCTGGTTTCGATCTGAAAGGCGCGCTCCAGTTTCAGGTCAAGCTGTTTCTGCAGAACCGCTATGAACGGCGCATAAAAAGCATTCTGGCGAAATCAGGGCTCTATGAATATGAGATCGCCGACATTGATGCGATTCTGGATTACGGCAGGGATTTTTTCGACATCGAGTTTCGCGGAGAGTCGATTTTAATGGCAGGCAACTTTTTTCGCGAGATGCTGCACGGCATACACGGCGCAATCTCCATCGGCCCTTTTGCCTGCATGCCCACGCGCGTGATCGAGGCCGTGCTTTCGGCGGAATCGACCATGGCGGTCAAGCAGCGTCTGGACCGCGCCCATGGCATTGAGCGCGATAGCGGCGCGGGTATCGTGAACCTGCCGTTTTTATCCATAGAATCGGACGGCAATCCGTTTCCGCAGATCATCCAGGCGCGCATCGAGGCGTTTTGCCTTCAAGTCAAGAGGCTGCATGCGGCGGTGCGCGCCGGCCATGCAAGGGACGGCATCCCCGTATGAACCGGCCGCTGCGCATACTCCTGGTCGCTTCGGAAATGGTGCCCTTTGCCAAGACCGGCGGCCTGGCCGACATGATCGGTTCGCTCGCCGCGCGCCTTTCGCAGCGGGGACACGATGTGCGCGTGGTCATGCCGCGCTATGGCTGGATCGATCGCGGCGCCGTTGGCGCAGAAGCAGCCCTTCCAACCATGGGCGTTCCCATGGGCGGCAACACCACGGAGTGGTGCACTGTATGGCGCACGCGCACCGGTAGCGGCGTTACCGTGTACCTCATCGAGCATACGCTGTTCTTCGACCGCTGGGGACTGTATCACGGCCCAGCCATGGATGATTATCGTGATAATCCTCGCCGTTTCGGTTTTTTATGCCGCGCCGCACTGCAACTCTGCATCGACATCGACTTTGCGCCGCAGATAGTCCATGGCAACGACTGGCAGACCGCGCTTGCGCCGGCCTATTGCGCAACCGTGCTGCGCGATCATGCCCGTTTCAGGAACACGGCTTCGGTGCTTACCATCCATAATGTTGCATATCAGGGCGTATACCCCAAATCCTGCTGGGAATATCTCGGTCTGGGTTGGGAGCACTTTACACCTGATAAATTCGAGGCCTACGATCAGGTCAACCTGCTCAAGGGCGGCATCCATTTCGCCGACATGGTGACCACCGTGAGCCCCACGCATGCGCGGGAGATCGCCGCGCCCAACGGCGGGTTCGGCCTGGCGCCGGCCATAGCCGCCAAAGGCGATGCCTTTGCGGGCATCCTCAACGGCGTGGATTATTCGGTCTGGTCGCCCGAGACCGACGCCATCATTCCCGCCAATTACTCGGCCGCGCGCATGCACGGAAAACGCATGTGCAAACGCGCCCTGCAGGAACGCTTTTTCCTGACCCCCGACGGCGCCCTGCCGGTCATTGGCGTGATCGGCCGTTTTGCAGCGCAGAAAGGCTTTGATCTCATTGCGCAGACGATCGATTCCATCATCGACCACGTGCAGGTCCAATTCGCGGTCCTCGGCACCGGTGACCATGAGCTGGAACACTTTTTCGGCATTCTCCCGGCGCGGCGGCCTGGCCTGGCAGGGTCCTATATCGGGTTTTCCAATGAGCTGTCGCACCTGATCGAGGCCGGCAGCGACTTTTTCCTCATGCCATCGCGCTTTGAGCCCTGCGGCCTGAACCAGATGTATTCGCTGCGCTACGGCACGCTGCCCATCGTGCACGCGACCGGCGGCCTGGTTGACACGGTCGTCGACTACGACGAAACCGACGGCGGCGGCACCGGGTTTCTGTTTCATGCGCCGGAACCGCAGGCGCTGTATGACGCCGTGGCGCGGGCCGTCAGCACCTATTACGATCGCCCTTTGCATATGCATAAGATGGTCCAGACGGCCATGAACCGGGATTTTTCGTGGGACGCAAGCTGCCGCGCGTACGAAGATGTCTATGAACGCGCCCTGCATTTTGCGCACAGCCGCGGGCGTTCACGGCAATTACCGGTCCGTAAACGGCCCCCTTCCGCCAGCGTGACCATTCCCATACTTCAGCAGAAGAAGGACACCATGAAATCGAAACCGATCGTCTGCATCAAAATCGGCGGCTCCACCATCGATACGCCCGGTTTGCTTTCCGAACTTGCCGAAAGCATCAGGGCGATCATCGACAACGCGGTCCCCGTGCTGGTCCATGGCGGCGGAAAAGACATCGGCCGTCAGCTCGATCTGCTCAAGAAGCAGTTCACGTTCATTGAAGGCATGCGCGTCACCGACGCCGAAACCATGAAACATGTGCAGATGGTGCTGTCGGGCGACGTCAACAAGCGGATCGTCAACGTGCTGCTGTCCCGCGGCGTCCCGGCGCTTGGTATCAGCGGGGTGGACATGAACCTGATGACGGCTGCAAAGATGACCATCAAAGGGCAGGACATCGGCTTTGTGGGCGACGTGGAGAAGGTCGATCCGCGCATCATCGAGATCTGCCGCGACAACGGCATCGTGCCGGTCATTTCGCCCGTGTCGCGCGGCCGTGAGGGGGAATTCTATAATGTCAATGCCGATCCGGCCGCGGCGGAGATTGCGATCGCGCTTAAGGCCGGCCACCTGGTGTACATTTCCGATGTGCCGGGCGTGCTCGTGGAAAAGCAGGTGCGGCGCGAACTGCGCACCGGCGACATCGAATGCCTGATTTCCCGGGGCCATGTGACCGGCGGTATGATTCCCAAACTGCGTTCCGCCGCCGATGCCGTGGGCCGTGGCGTCAAACGGCTCCATATCTGCGGCTGGCACGGCGCATCCACAATCGGTGATGAATTGGCGATAGAGACGGCATCAGGTACGGTGGTGTATTGATCGGGAGCGCCCCAACAAGCAAAAGGCCGGCTGATCAGCCGGCCTTTTCCTTATTTGCGCGCAGATGAGCAAGCGGTTTACGGAATCGTATACGGATCCCCGGTACCGACACAACCGGCTGCGCAGTTGCCGGAATAGCTGTTGTTGCTGATCGTCGGGCTGGCGGCGCTGCTGGTGATCGCTATGCCGTGATGATCATTGTTGCGGAGAGAACAGTTCTGGATGGTCACGTTCGCGTCGACATACACACCGGCCGTCGCTTTTTCGACAATGCAGTATTTCAAGGCCGATTCCGTCGTGGCCTGGCTTTCGAAATAGATACCGCCGGAACTATTCTCTTCGGTTCCATAGCCCCACTTGATGCTGCTGGTATGCGAGGTAAAAGAGATCGAATCCGAAACGGTTCCAACGGCAATCAGGGCGCCCGGGTTCCCCAGACCGACTTCGATATAGGAATCATCAGTGAAGCGGAATTGCGCTCCGGGCAGAATGATGAGGGAATCTCCGGCAATGCTCCCGATATCGATTGTTCCATGTACGACATACGGGGAATCCTGCTTTTTCCAAGTGCCGGTCTGTTCAATATCGCCATTGGAGCCGTTCGCATCCACGAAAATGCCGCCCACCGTATTGCCGCTGACGCTGCCGATGCCCGACAGGCGGGAAAGTTGCGCCGCGGAAATTTTGATGCCATAGGTTCCGTTTGAAGTGCAGGTATCATATAGAAAGGAGGCTGAATCAAGAGGGCCGGCGTCGGATCCGAATTCAATACCGTAGTATTTGCAGACACTGATCTTGCTATTCGAGATAGCAAGGTGCGCACCTTCTGCGTATATCCCCGTTGTCGCCCTGGCGAACGTGCAATAGTTGAGCGATGTCAGGCTGGTTGTGTGCGATCCGAACCAGAGCCCGCCGCTGCCGTCGCCCGGCGCATTGGTTTCGTACCCCCAATACGTCCCGGCCGTGCTGTTGGCAAATGAGATCGGCTCCTGCGCCGTGCCATCGGCGATCAGTGCGCCGGGATTTGTGTAGCCGACTTCGATATAGGCGCCGGTTTCAAAGAGAAACGCTGCGCCGGGCCGGATGGTGACCGTGGCGCCGGCGATCGCGCCGATATCGGTTCGGCTGACAAACAGATAGGGGACATCCTGCTTGCGCCAGACGGCATCGGATTCCACATCCGATGCTGAGGTTGCTTTGACAGCGGTTTTGCCATTCCCGGAGAACGAACAATCGCCCGATAATCTGCCGATAGACGCGGCGGGGATTACCATCGGATAGCTGCCGCAATTTCGAATCGTATCGCGGCAGAACGCTGCGGTGTCCGCCGGGCCTGCGCCGTCCGCGAACTCAATGCCATAATATTTGCTGCTGGAAACGGCGCAGTCGGAAATGGGGAAATATCCCTTTTTGACAAATATTCCCGATGTGGCATGGTCGATTATGCAGTGCGCGATGGATGTCGTGCCGGCTGCATAATCACCAATCCAGATACCGCCGCTTCCGTCCATGTTGGTTGCGCCGGCGTCATAGCCCCAGTATTGGGATGTCGCGGCAGGCAGGAATTGTACCGGCAGGGAATCGGTGCCCTGAACCAGGAGCGACCCGACGGTATATTCGCCTGCGCTCAGATAAGCGCCGGCGCCAAAGCGCAAGGTGACGCCTTCCCGGATTGTCAGGGATCCATTGCCGGCGATAGAGATGACCGCACCGTCATCAACCTCAATGGTTATGCCTTTGTTCCAGACCACGGATGCTTCAATGGATAGATTGCCGTCAATGCGATAAACCTTGTTGACTTCATTCCAGCTGCCGTTTTGGGAAATCGTCCCATGGGTACCTGCAGGCCTCCCGGGATGGTGCTCCTCCGGGCCGAAAATGCAGCCTGAGACGAAAAATCCCGCTGCCGCAGCTGCAATAAGCGGAAAGCAAACGCGCTTCATGAGCCCTCCATTGGCAGTTGTAATGATCGGAAAAAGCAACGGACTAAAATACATCATCTATCAAGCACCGGCAATTGTGTGCAACTTCAAGCCCACGAATGACCCCGCTGGTATTATTTTTATTGGCTTCCGCGATTAACCATTGACACAACCAAAGAAGCCGCCAATGAAACCATCGCCATTCGACGCCTATTTCGTTCCCACCTACGCCCGGTCGGGCGCACCCATGGTCCGGGGGAAAGGCTCCTACCTTTTCGATGCGGACGGCAAAAAATACCTTGACTTTGGCACCGGCATCGCGGTCAATGCCCTTGGCCACGGTCATCCGGCGATCATGAAGATGCTGCGCAAGCAGGGACCGCTGCTGTTGCATGCGTCAAATCTCTATTTCACCCGGCCGCAGATAGACCTGGCGAAGCTTCTGATCAAACACAGCTTTGGCGACCGGGTCTTTCTGTGCAACAGCGGCACCGAAGCCATGGAAGCTGCCATAAAATTTTCGCGAAAATGGGCTGCGGCGCAATCGGCGAAGAAATATCACATTCTCTCATTCGCCGACGGTTTTCACGGCCGGACCTATGGCGCCCTGAGCGCGACCGCACAGAAGAAATTCCATTCCGGTTTCGGTCCAATGATGGAAGGTTTTCATTATGCGCCGCTCAACGACATCCCGGCAACAACGAAAATCCTGAAAAGCAAGCCTTTCGCCGCTATCATCATCGAACCCATCCAGGGTGAGAGCGGCGTTAACCCGGCGTCCACGAAATTCCTGAAATTCCTGCGGTCGTATGCCACGCGCCATAAAATCGCCCTGATATTCGACGAAATCCAGTGCGGAATGGGCAGGACCGGCACGCTATGGCATTATGAACAACGGGGCGTTATACCCGACCTTTTATGCGCGGCCAAGCCGCTGGGCGGCGGTCTGCCGCTGGGCGCCGTGATCTGCAGGGAAGAGTTCGTGGCCAAAACCATTGCGCCGGGCGATCACGGCACCACCTTTGGCGGCAATCCCCTTGCGTGCGCGCTGGGATGCGAAGTTGTCAAGTTGATCGCCTCTCCCGCGTTTCTGGCCGGCGTGCGGAAAAAAGGCGCATTGTTGAAGGAACGGCTTTCGGCGCTCATGCAGACCATGCCGGATGTCATTAAAGAGGTGCGGGGAAGCGGTCTGCTGATCGGCGCGGAGATGAACGATGATCCTAAAAAGCTGATAGCGGTTTGCCGGGAAAACGGTCTTCTGGTCATCAAAGCCGAACATAATACGGTGCGGTTCCTGCCGCCGTTGATCGTTTCGGAATCCGAAATCAGGAAGGCGGTCGCGATTTTCACGCGCACGCTGCGCGCGTTGAAATGATTGCAGGGGCGTTGCATGCAACGCCCCTGGATTTCATGATTTGGCGGAACGAGTATGAGTACGAGTAAGAGTACGATGAAGAAAGGATTATCAGATGGAAAAAGTTGTTTTAGCCTATTCCGGCGGGTTGGACACCTCGGTCATCATCCCCTGGCTCAAGGAAAATTATCAGTGCGAAGTCATTGCCATGGCCGCGGACCTTGGTCAGGGCGAAGAGCTGACCGGACTCAAACAGAAGGCCCTTAAAACCGGCGCCTCGAAAATTTACATTGAAGACCTGCGGGGAGAATTCATCACCGATTTCATTTACCCCACGCTGCGGGCCGGCGCCGTGTATGAAGGCAGCTATCTGCTGGGTACGAGTTTTGCACGGCCGTTGATCGCCAAACGGCAGGTGGAAATCGCTCATAAGGAAAACGCCACCATGGTGTCGCACGGCGCCACGGGCAAAGGCAACGACCAGGTGCGGTTCGAACTCACCTATATGGCGCTGGACCCGTCCCTCCGGATCATCGCGCCCTGGAAAGACCCGCGGTGGAACATGCATTCGCGGGAAGACCTGCTGGCCTATGCCGCGCGGCACAAGATACCCGTAAGTCAATCGAAAAAGCGGATCTATTCCGAGGACCGGAACATCTGGCACATCAGCCACGAAGGCGGCGCGCTCGAAGACCCGGCCAACGGACCGCCGGACAACGTGTATACCCTCACCAGCACCATCGAAAAGGCACCCGATTCGCCCGAATACGTGACTATACGGTTTGTCAAAGGCACGCCGGCGGCCGTGAACGGCAAAAAACTCGGACCCGTCGCCCTGCTGGAGAAACTCAATGCCCTGGGCGCGCGACACGGTGTCGGCCATGTTGACATGGTGGAAAACCGGCTCGTGGGCATCAAGTCGCGGGGCGTGTACGAAACCCCGGGCGGCTCGCTGCTTTATGCCGCGCACCGGGAACTGGAGCGGCTGGTGCTGGACCGGGAAACGTTGCACTATAAAGACCTGGTGGCGCAGAAATACGCTGAGCTGGTCTATTTCGGCCAGTGGTTTTCAACGATCCGGCAAGCACTCGACGCGTTTGTGGACGTGACCCAGCGCAACGTGACCGGAACCGTGCGGCTCAAGCTGTACAAGGGCAATGTCGTGCCTGCGGGCGCCACCGCGGACAAATCGCTCTATCTCCACGACCTCGCTTCCTTTACGGACACGGAACTTTACAATCAGAAAGACGCGGTCGGATTCATCCGGCTCTTTGGGCTTCCCATGAAGGTGGCG
>Ga0315289_10016804_pt1 | contig 10071 bp, 9 predicted proteins | sample YL17G11_40_MG_FD_203452 | JGI IMG/M metagenome (GOLD analysis project Ga0315289, IMG submission 203452) | Sediment microbial communities from Yellowstone Lake, YNP, Wyoming, USA - YL17G11_40 | ecosystem: Environmental > Aquatic > Freshwater > Lake > Sediment | place: USA: Wyoming | collected...
CAGCCATCCCTCAACGCAGATAGGATAGTCGTATTGCGAGATCTGATAGCCCTTGGGCAGGTCGGGATAGGGATAGTTCTTGCGGTCGAACTTGCTGAACTCGGGCACGCGGCAATTGAGGGCCAGCCCGGTCAGGATGGTGGCCTCCACCGCCCTGCGGTTGATCACCGGCAGCACTCCCGGCATCCCCAGACACACTGGGCAGACGTGGGTGTTGGGCGGCGCCGAGGCATAGTCGGCGGAGCAGCCGCAGAACATCTTGGAAGCAGTGATCACCTGCGCATGTACTTCCATCCCGATGATCGTCTCGTAGGGCATGATCCTCCTTCAGGCCTGCGGGTAGACATTCGAGGGTATTATAACCTGAAAGGGCAGACACCGAAAATGAAGAATTGTGCTATAATCTGGCTTTGGTTCGTGGGATCATCCCAGGGACCGGAGGTGAACTCGCCCTTGAGGAGGCTCTGTGATCGGTGCGTATCGCAGTGACGATTGGGATACCTACGTGATGGATTACAGCCATCCCCACCGCGAGCTTGAGCCAGCGGAAAGGGAAGTGGCGGTGGTGGATGGAGCACTTCAGGTGCTTCAGCAGGCGGGGGCCTTGTCCCATACGCGCTACGACCAGGCCAGGATGCTCGCCCACCGCCAGGGGGTGCGTGAGCTTTTTGAGATCCCCTGGACGGCGATCACCCCGCGTATGCAGCGGCTGCTCTACGCCATCAACGCCATCGTGCAGCCCCAGAATATGATCGCCGCGGGGGTCTTTTGCGGCAACACCTTCATCTCCAACGCCGGGGCGGCCGTCGGGCCAGGGGCTTGCTATACGGCCAGGCAGCTCATCGGCGTGGAGATCAAGCCGGAGGAGGCCGAGCGCGCCGAGCGCAACGTGCGGCGCATTGACCCGACCGGCGTCGCCCGCGTCGTTGCCGCCGACGCAGTGGACGTGGTGGCGCAGTTCAAGGAGCCGATCCACCTCCTCTATCTCGATGCCGATGGTGCTGGGGGCCGGGGCAAGGGGGTCTATCTGGATATCCTTGAGGCTGGCTATGAGCGTATGCCTGCCGGGGCCGTGGTCTTGGCCCACAACAGCGTCAACCTGCCCCAGCAATTGCGCCATTACCTGGATTACGTGCGCGACGAGGCCCATTTTCGCGCCAGCGTGAACGTGATCTTGGATCGCGAGGGGTTGGAAGTGTCGGTGAAATGAGAAGGATGAAGGATGCGCTATAGTGAATGGCCGCCGTTCCGTTCTCGGTGTGTTACCCATTAGCCTACATGAAAGGGTTGCGCGTGAAGGAGGTGACAAGATGACAGTCAGGACACAGGTCGGGACCAATGTGGATTACGAGAAGCCGGGGAAGCAGCAGGGGCATCTGCGCGTGCCCTTCTCCCATAACGAGGCGGGCTGGGCCAACCTGCTGATCCCCATCACGGTGGTCAAGGGCGGGAGGGGTCCCACCCTCCTGGCGTCGGGCGGCACCCACGGCGACGAGTTCGAAGGCCCGGTGGCTTTGATGAAGCTGGCCCGCGCCCTAAAGCCGGAAGAGGTGCAGGGGCGGGTGATCCTCATTCCCGCACTGAACCTGCCCGCGGTCCGCGCGGGGAAGAGGCTCTCGCCCATTGATGGGGTCAACCTCAACCGCGCCTTCCCCGGCGAATATAACGACAGCGTGACCGGGCTGATCGCCCACTATCTCGCCAACATCCTTTTCCCCTTGGCCGATATCGTGATGGACATTCACAGCGGGGGGCGCTCCATGCTCTTTCTCCCCTCTGCGACGCTGCACCGCGTGCCCGACGACGCCCAGTTCGCCAAGATGCTGGCGGCGGCCAAGATTTGGGGCACGCGCTATGTCTTTATCTATGCCGACATCGCCGGCGAGGGCCTGCTACCGGTGCAGGCGGAGCGAATGGGCAAGATCGTGGTCACCACCGAGATGGGGGGCGGCGGCGAATGTAACCCCCAGGTCTTGAAGATCACAGAGCGCGGAGTCCGCAACGTCATGATCCAGCAAGGCCTGATCAAGGGCGAGATGGACCTCCCTGTGGAGCCGCCGCAGACCATCGCCGCTACGGACCCGGGGGATTATGTTCCGGCCCCGGCTGACGGTCTCTATGAGAGCTTTTACGAGGTGGGCGAGGAGGTGCGGGCGGGAGCGCCCCTCGGCCAGCTTCACTTCCCAGAGCAGGGGAGCCGGCCGCCGGAGCCGGTGATCGCGAAGAGCGCGGGGATCCTGATCTGTCGGCGGGGACCCGGGGAGGTAGCTCAGGGTGACTGTGTGGCCACCATCGCCCGGCGAGTCGAGGTGTAGAGATAACTGAAAAGGAGAGATCGTGATCTATCGTGAGTTAGGGCGTACCGGGTACAGGGTCTCGCGTCTGGGCTTTGGGGCCATGAGGCTGCCCATGGTTGGCGAGGGAGAGGCGCGGAGCGTAGACCGCGAGCTGGCCATTCCCATGCTGCAGCGCGCCTTTGAGCTGGGAGTGAACTATGTGGATACCGCCGTGGGCTACTGCAACCAGGATTCGCAGCGCGCCGTGGGCGAGGCCCTGAAAGGCTGGCGAGAGAAGATCGTCGTCTCCACCAAGAACCCGGAATATGAGGATGAGAAGGTCTGGTGGCAGAACCTGGAGAACAGCCTCCAGCGGCTGCAGGTTGAGTCCATAGACCTCTATAACCACCACGGCATCAACTGGGAGCGCTACACCAAAAACGTCGCGCCCAAGGTGGGCCAGTGGATGGTCAAGGCCAAGGATCAGGGGCTGACCAAGCATATCGGCAGCTCCTTCCACGACAAGGTCGAGGCCCTGATCAAGCTCGTGGATACGGGTTATGTCGAGGTGGTCACCCTGCAATACAACATGCTCGACCGCCAATTGGAGGAGGGGATCGCCCATGCCCATGAGAAGGGGGTGGGCGTGGTGGTGATGGGTCCGGTGGCTGGGGGGCGATTGGGGGCCACCAGCCCAGTCCTGGCGGAGCTTCTCCCGGCAATCAAGCGCGTGCCGGAGCTGGCGCTGCGCTTTGTCCTCTCCAACCCCAACGTCACCGTGGCCCTCTCGGGGATGGGCACGCTGCAGATGGTGGAAGAGAACGCGGCCATCGCCTCGGACGAAGTGAGCCTGAGCGCCGCCGACCGGGCACTCATCGCCGAGCAGCTCGAGCGCCTGAAAAAGATGGCCGACCTCTACTGCACGGGATGTGGCTACTGCCAGCCCTGCCCCAGTGAGGTGAACATCCCCCACATCTTCCAAAAGTATAACGAGGCTCGCGTGTATGGCCTATGGGCACTTGCTCGGACCAGCTATCAAGAGTGGCGCTGGGTCTCGGGCAAAAGGGCTGATGCTTGCACACAATGCGGCGAATGCGAGGATAAATGCCCACAGCACATCCCCATCCGCGAACAGCTCGCCGAGGCACACGAGGCACTCAGCAAGAAGGATGAGGGATAAGAGCAGAAGGATGAAGCCAACGCCTAGCCTCGGTGTACCGATTGCCCATCGAGAGCCCCTTGCAGCCACTGGCGAAGGCGCGCCCTCTCGGGAATGTCACGCAAGACCCAAGAGTCGGTATGATTACGGAAAGGGATATCCATGAAAGTGAAGCGCCCTTGGATTCCGGTCTGTTCCAGGTACTCCCTGGTCGCCGCCGTAGAACCCTCATGGCTGATGAACTGCGGCCTGCCGCGCAGCCGCCTCAGGCGCTCCAGGGCTGAAGCGCGATCGTCCCCAGCATAGCCCCAGCTTCGCACCCCATCATAATGCGAGTGGGCGATGAAGGCCCGCCAGAGGCCGCCGATCTCCTCATTGTGTAAGCCGATAAAGTTGCAGGCGATAGCGCCTCTGGAAAACCCGGCCAGGATCAGGGCTGATGGATCCCCACCATATTCCTCACAAATGCGGCGAACGGCCTTCAGGCAGTAATCCACCGTAGCCGAGACGTCTCCCCACCACTCGCGCTGGTTGTGCTGGTGGTCCTGGCTGATGTAGGGGAGGCAAGCCCACAGGTAGCCCTCGCCGCCGCTGATCCCATAGCCGAGGGCGCAATCCTCGATCCTGCCGGTGCAGGTATCGCCGTACTCGTTCCGATAAGGGCCATTGCCGGCGTATTCGACGATCAAGGGGTAGCAGCGTCCCTTCTGCCAGTCGGTGGGCAGGTAGAGGGTGTGGTAAACTTGGGTTCCCCCGTATTCCGGGGCCACCTGTTTCACACGCCGACCAGGCCCTGGTGCCCCCTCAGTCATCACAGGGGGATAGAGATCTGGGGGGATAGAGCGGATGTCGGGCAGGATTTCAGACATCGGAGCGCTCCTTGTTCACCGGCCTATCCAGGGCATCAATTCCTTCGCCAGTTGCCTGTAGGCTTCGGCCTGGGGATTGCTCGCCGAGTAGGATACTACGCTCTCACCTGTGGCCACCGCTTCAGCCACTCTGATACTCCGCCCGATCTTGGTGCGTAAGACAGGCACATCGCTCGCTTCCAGAGCCTCCAAGATATCCCGATGGTGGCGTAAGCGCTGGTCATAGAATGTAACCAGAATCCCCAATATCCGCAGGCTTGGGTTCAGCGTTGCGCGGACGCGATCCACCGCTCTCAGGAACGGGTTCAAAGAGGATATGTCAGCAGCCTGCGGTTGGGTTGGGATCAACACCGCATCGGCTGCCACCAGCGCGTTCACCGTGAGCAACCCCAGAGAGGGGGGACAATCCAGAAGGCAAAGATGGTAGTATCCCCAGAGCGGGGCGAGGGCCCGCTTGAGAGTCCTTTCGCGTCCCGGTCGCGCAACCAGGTTCTGCTCGGTTGCCGCCAGGGCACTATGGGTAGGGATCAGAGATAGCCGACGGGTGAGAGATCGTATCACCTTGGGCAAGGGGGGCACGCCGGGGGTCGTGCTCTCCATGAGCTCAACCAATGACCATCCCACGCAGTCCTTTATGCCACATGCCCCTGTGAGACCACCTTGCGGGTCCACGTCTACGAGCAAAACATGGCATCCCTCATCGGCCAGCGCCACCCCCAGCGCATGGGCCGTGGCCGTTTTTCCCACGCCCCCCTTCTGATTGGCTATGGCCAGGACACGCATAACCAGCGCCCCCTAACCGAACGCAGGAACCGGCAGCACCTTCACACACACGGGCTTTGGCACCCGGGTCACATGGCCTGTGGCCGAGAGCTTGCCCGTCTCAGGAGCGATGCGGAAGGTGACGAGGGTATCGCTATCCTGGTTGGCAGCCAGCAGGTAGCTGCCGCTTGGGTCAAGGGCAAAGTTGCGCGGCGTCTTGCCCTGGGTCGGCTCGCAGCCCAGATAGGCGAGCATCCCCGTATCCCCGGCAATGCGGTAGATCACGATGCTGTCGTGGCCGCGGTTGGAGCCATAGAGAAACTGGCCCGAGGGCGAAACGTGCACGTCCGCGCAATAGTTGACTGCGGTGAACTCCTCCGGGATCGTGCGTACCGTCTGCACCTCGGTGAGCGTGCCGCGCGTGGCGTCGTAGGCGAAGGCGATCAGCGTTGAGTTGAGCTCGTTGATCACATAGGCGAAGCGGCCATTGGGATGGAAGGCGAGATGCCTCGGTCCTGACCCAGCTTTGACCTGAGTCCAGGGCACGTCGTTTGGCGTGAGCTTAGCCCGCTTCGGGTCGAGCCGGTAACAGAGGATCTTGTCCAGCCCGAGGTCGGCGGCGAAGGCATAGCGCTCGGTCGGGTCTATGACGATACAGTGGGCGTGAGGACCTTCCTGCCGGTGTGGGTCAACGCTCGACCCCTGGTGCTGGATGTGATCGCTCGCCGGCCCCAGGGTGCCGTTAGGTCGGATGGGCAGAGCAGCCACGCATCCGCTGACATAGTTGGCCACGAGGGCGCATTGCCCGGTGCGGTCAACGGTTATGTAGCAGGGAAATGCTCCGGGCACGGGCTGCTCGTTCAGCAGGGTCAGCGCTCCTGTGTTGGGGTCAATGGCGAAGGCGCTCGCCGTCCCAACAAACGTGCCGCCAGGCTGCTGCACTGCGTTCACCACGTAAAGGAAGCGCCCACGGGGATGAAAGGCCAGGAAAAACGGGGCCTCAACCTCCCCCGCCAAGCTGACGAATTGCAGCGCCCCCGAAGAGGTGTCCAGGCGGTAGGTGTAGATCCCTGTGCTCTTGTCGCGGGTATCTGCGGTTACATAGACGAACATCCCCTGATCGTTTCTCTTGAACATACTAGCCTCCTGTCAATTGTTGTTACACGGTCCAGCTCTCCAGAAGCTGGCTTACGGTGCAGAAGCGCACCTTGCCCCGCTTGCGGGCGTAGGCAAAGAGCCGCTTGTAAACGCGCAGCCCTGTGGACCACTCGCCGGTCATCGCGAAATAGTGTGATAGGGCCACAAACGCGCCAGAAGCCCGACGCACGCGGTCGAAATCATCCCGGATGAGCGCCCAATGGCGCTCGAGGTCGTCCTCTTTCAGCAGCCAGGTGTATTCGGATACCATGGGCACTTCGATCACCTCCGCCTTGTAGCGGAAGGGATGCGGGGGCACGTCGCTCTGCCAGGGATCGGGAGCATCGTACTGGCGATTGATATAGCGCCAACCCATCGGGTTGACCACCAGGTTGGAGCTCCAGCGGATGCCCTGCCCGGCCAGCGCCCGATACATGGCCTCGCAGATCGAAAGACACCCCGAGCGGAAGCCGCGCGGCTCATAGCCCAGCGCCCTCTGGAAAATGTCCCTCCCCCTGGCCAGCTTCTCGCCCAGGAGCTGCAGGGAGTGCCCGGCCTGGATGACCTCTGGCTCGCGCTGCCAGCGAGCCTTTTGCTCCGGGATGATGTCGAGCATAAAGCCGGGCGGAATGCCGAACTCAAACTCGGCATGGCTCAGCCCGTGGAGCTGGAGCTCGTGCCCCTCGTCCAGGGCGCGACGGAGCAGCGCAAGCCACTCGGGCTTCTGATCCAGCGGCTCCCCGCCCGCAAGGGGCACGACGAAGAAGGTGGCGGGAACCTGCTCGGCGCGCAAAAAGTCGAGCAGCTCGCCAAACCTCTCCGGCTGCTGGCTGCCGGCGTCGTCGTTGGTCAGGGCGAAAAGGGTTTCGGCCATTAGCCACGCTCCGTGCGCTGGATGGCCTGGCGTAAGAGGTCGGCCCGCCGCTTGCTCTCCTCCAGCGGCACCTCAATCAGCCCGCACATGACCAGCCTGGGGATGAGATCCTCCGCCGTGGGACAGAGCCCCGCCTCATAACGGTACGAGCTCACGTAGAACGGGCAGCGCAGCGGGCAATCGGGCACGTGATAGGCCGTGGAGACCTTGAAGATGTCAAAGGCGTAGGCCGGCGCGCCGGTGAACCCAAAGCGCAAGGGGAGGTTGAGCTCCTTGGCGACCTGTTTGAAGCGCTCATACTCCAGGCCGTGCTTATCCCCCTCCCAGGCGCAAACCCAGATATAGCCCGATTGCAGCGCCTCGGATGGCACGGTGCGGTTGCGCAGCCAGCGGCAATCGCGGATCGCCTCGTCGAGGAGGCGCAGGCTTTGGGTATAAGTTTCGATATAGCCGTCAACGCGCTGTAACTGCCCCAGGCCGATGGCCGCCGTGACCTCGTTCATGCGAAAGTTCAGCGTCAGGAAAGCGGGGGATTCGCCGCTAAAGGCCCACTCGTGGTAGAGCTTGTAATGCAGGTCCTCGCGGTGGGTGGTCATCATCCCCCCATCGCCGGTAGTCATATGCTTGCCCTGCTGGAAGCTAAAGCAGCCCAGGTCGCCATAGGTGCCGGCGTGTTGGCCCTTCCAGTAGGAGCCGATATTGTGGGCGCAGTCTTCGATCATGAAGATGCCATGCTCGTCGCAGATGCGGCGGAGCTCATCCAACTGCGCGCAGAGGCCCCACAGGTTGGTGACGATGAGCGCCCTGGTTTTGTCGGTGATGTTGGCCCGCACCGAGGCCGGATCCATGAGGTAGGTGTCGTAGCGCACGTCGGCGAAGCGGGGCACGGCGTTAAAGTAGAGCGCAGCCACAGCGCCAAAGTGCACGATGGGGTCGCAGATCACCTCTGAGCCTGTGCCCGCGCCGCTCACGCTGACAGCCTGGGCCAGGGCGGTCATGGCCGAGTTGCGCGCGATTCCATATCGCGCGCCGACCTTGGCCGCAAAGGCTTTCTCCAGGCGGGTGACCATGCGCCCCTCGGCCCAGCCGAGCTGGCCGCTATCCAGCACTTCCTTGACGTAGCCGAGCTCCAGTTCATCGAATACCCGAGCCATCGCGCCATCTCCTTTCCAAAGCGTTCGTAGTGTGCCCGTAAGGGCAAGAAAGCGCCTGACGGCGCCACTACAAGCGCAAAGCGTTCGTGGCGTGCCCGTAAGGGCAAGAAAGCGCCTGACGGCGCCACTACAAGCACGCGGAGGCTTTTACCATGTTTTCCTCTGTGTTCTCTGCGATCTCGGCGGTTGATCTCCCCTTTTCCTACAAGATCTAGAAGCTGTAGTCAACGGCAACCGGCCTCCCTTCCCGCGCCGAGCGAATGCCCGCCAGGCAAACGGCCACCGCCTTGGCCCCCTCCATCACGTCGGTCAGCGGCGGCTTATCCTCGCGCACGCAGTGGACGAAATGGGCGAGCGCTCGCTGGTGCGAATCGGCCTCTTCGACGGAGGTTACAAGGGGCTTGTCCCCCTCGATCCCGCCCAGGTTCTGGATGACCTCCGTCCTCTGCATGGTGGAGTGCAGGCTCCCTTCAGGCCCATAGACATTGAGCTCTACACGGAACTTGTCCTTCAGGCGCGAGCCGAGGATCAGGAGCAGGCGGCCCATGCGCCCCTCGGCGCAGCGAAAGTTGGATACATAGTTCTCGTCGAGGGGGTAAAAGGGCATCACGTGGTTGGAGAAAGAGTGCACCTCCACGATCTCGCCCAGAATCCAGCGCAAGAGGTCCACGTTGTGCACAGCCCCGCCCAGGTAAAAATCCTGCGGATCCTTGAACCGCCAGTAGTCGGGGCCAAGGGATTCCATGGCGTAGAGGTCCTGGACGTAGCAGGACTCGGCGAGGAAGACCGGCCCAAGCGCCCCGGCCTCCACCAGCTCTTTCACCTTGACAAACTGGGGGATAAAGCGGTAATTATGTACCACCATGAACTTGCGGCCAGTCTGGCGCACCTTGCGCACGAGCTGCCGGGCATCTTCCAGGGTGGTGGCCATAGGCTTCTCGCAGAGGACGTGCTTGCCCGCCTCCAGCGCCAGGAGAGCCTGCCCGGCGTGCAGCCGATCGGGGGTGCAGATGGAGACCAGGTCCACATCATTGCGGGCGAGCATCTGACGATAGTCGGTCAAGGTCGTGCCGACGCCAAACTCCTGGCTGGCCTTCTGCAGGGCCTCAGCGTTCGTATCCACCAAAACCGTGACCTGGACGCCCTCCAGGCTCTGGAAGGCGCGCAGGTGGCGACGCCCGATGCCAAGGCCGACGACGGCCACACGCAGTGAGGACAAGGAGCGCCTCCTTGAAGGGTGCTATTCACAGTGCGACTATGCCATATCTGGGGTAGTACTGTCAAGCGAGGTATGCAACCATGAGGCCGATCAAACTGCTGTGCTGGCTATTGGCCACCGTCCTGACGGCCTCGTGCTCCACGGGCCGAGCCTTGGCCGGCCCCCCGCCCCCCGACTGGATCGGGGGCCAGCCGCCGACCATCGAGGGCTGTGCCATCCTCCCCGCGGATAACATCTGGAATATCCCCGTGGACGCGCTCCCCGTCAGCCCCCGCTCGGCGGCCTACATCGCCTCCATCGGCGCGGATTCCGGCCTGCACGCTGACTTTGGCTCCGGCACCTGGGCGGGCGGCCCCATCGGCATCCCCTATTGCACTGTGCCCGGCAGCCAACCGCTGGTGCCGGTGAGCTTTTATTATGCCGACGAGTCGGACCCCGGCCCTTATCCCATCCCCCCCAACGCGCCCATCGAGGGGGGCGTCGGTTCCACCGGCGACCGCCACGTGCTGGTGTTGGACCGCGACCATTGTAAACTTTACGAGCTTTATGACGCGCATAAGCAGCCGGACGGCAGTTGGCCAGCCCCCGACTGGATCGGGGGCCTGCGCCCGGCGGGGTGGA
>Ga0315289_10016805_pt1 | contig 10071 bp, 9 predicted proteins | sample YL17G11_40_MG_FD_203452 | JGI IMG/M metagenome (GOLD analysis project Ga0315289, IMG submission 203452) | Sediment microbial communities from Yellowstone Lake, YNP, Wyoming, USA - YL17G11_40 | ecosystem: Environmental > Aquatic > Freshwater > Lake > Sediment | place: USA: Wyoming | collected...
CTCACCCCAACCCTCTCCCAGTGGGAGAGGGAGAGAGAGCGTGTGGGCAAGGGGGGAATAAGATCGATCGCAAGTGAGAGTCGTTGACGATGGGGTCGAGCATAGCTGAGAAGTATCGCAAGGTTATCGAGCAGTCGAAATCGCGCATCGAAACCGCGTGTCGGTTCGCAGAGCCTGACCGGGTGCCGGTGCAGCTAGGTGTGGGCGGTAGTTTCTTCTGCGACCTGTTCGGGTACGGTATTCGCGACTATTACACCGACCTTGAAACGAACATCGAGGTGCAGGTTCGCGGTCTCACGTGGCGGTTCGAGCAACTCCGGGACGATTGCACGGATTATTCTATCGGTCTGGACATCGGACCTATAGCTGAAGCTCTCGTCTTCGACTGCGATATACAGTATCCGGAAGGCACTTCCCCTCGTATCATCCCGCAGAAGTGGGACGAAGCGCGGATAGACGAGTTCCGGGTGGCGCATCCGGCATCATTGCAGCGCGTTCAGGATGTGTATCGCCGTGCGGAAGAGTTCCGAGATCTGGCGCAAAAGATCGTGCCGGAGGTTCCCGTATCGTCATGGCGGCTCGGGATTCACCCTCCGTTATCGTGCGCGTGCGCGATAGCCGGTTCGACCGAAGTTTATGAGCTCATGAAAACCGAACCTGAACTGATGCGCCGGTTCTTCCGGAAACTGAGGGCGACGTTCGAACGGCTTGTTGAGTACGCTGACGGGCGGTTGGGAACGAAAACCGACACGCTCGGTCTGTGCGACGACAACTCAGCATTTATTTCGGCAGCGATGTATCGAGCCCTTGTCCTTCCTGAAAACCGTGCGCTGTACGAGAGGTTCGGTATGAGCCGTCGTTCCATGCACATGGATGGACCGGCAGACCATCTCTTCGAGATACTCGCCAACGAACTGAGACTGAACTTCATGGATATAGGCGGGTTCAGCTCGCTTGAAGCGGCGGTGCGTGCTATGAAAGGGAAAACCGTGATTTACGGTAACCTGAACTGCAAGGAGTTGTACAGTCCGTTCGACGCGGAGCTCGAACTGCGGGTGAAGCAGATGCTCGCGTTGGCAGCACCGGGTGGGGGCTACATTTTTGGTGTTGGTGGCGAAGCATACGTCGGGGTTAATCCTGATACCCTCGTTCGGGTCGTTGATTTCGTCACGACTATCGGCAGATATCCCCTCCGGGTGCGGTAAAACTGCAGCATTGTGCCCTGTACGGTAGAGAGGACACGCGGGGAAAGCCGATCCGAATTTCGGCTCTATCAACCTGCGTTCAGTCGCGGTCGCCCGCCACGGCGGACACCTCTGGTGAGCGGGGAGCGCGGCAATCTCGCTGTATGCGCGTGGAACCTGAGACCATGTTTTGCAACGAGTTCTAGATTGGAGGACTATATTTTCCTCTTGCACCGAAATCACTCGGAGAAGAAGGAGGTTTCTTCCTAGCCGTCTTCCTGGCTTCGCCGGCTTGTCCGTACGGCACTCGATTCTGGAGCGATGAAGCAGCTTGTTTCGCTTGCGACAAGAGTTCCGTTTTGCACACGCCGCAGAACCGGTCAACGCCATCCATTTCTCTCCCGCATCTCTGGCACCGACGGGACTCTTCAACGGGTCTCATGATAATGAGCCCCTTTTTAGCGAGCCTTTTGAGCACTGACCGCGTGACGTTCGCCCGCTGAGCGAGCTCTGCTGGAGAGATGTCAGGGGTTGCCGCAAGCACCCTCTCGACGCGCTCGTATGCTTCGCGCTGCCGCTCGGCACACTCCGAGCAGAGTTCGACTCCGGGACGTGCCGCGATCATGCGCCCGCATTCTGCGCACTTGGCTAACCGAGCATTTTCCTTCCCCATGGTGGCTCCGAATTTGTCTCGCCACTTCCTTGCGCCCAACCCATCACTTACAATTATACCACATAGGGTGATTTTGTACGCGACATCGTTGACTGAGCGCTCCGAGTTGTGATACTTTTACGCGCAACCAGCCGACGTTTTCCAACGGTTGCCAAAGCAGAGACAGGTAACGAGGATGTAACTGTATGGTGAATGCAATCCAACTGAAAGTAGGTAACGTGATAGTCCTAGAGGGACAACTGTACCGGGTGGTATCAATCACGCACGTGGTCAAACAGCAACGGCGCGGGATCATATCCGCAAAGGTAAAGGGGTTGGCCAACGACGTGAGTTTCGAGCAGCGGTTCCGGTCGGACGAACGGGTTGAACTGGCAATGCTGGATGAGCGCGAGATGGAGTACCTGTACCATACCGGCACGGAACACGTGTTCATGGACGTCGAAAGTTACGACCAAGTGACGCTAAGCGAGGAGCTTCTGGGTGACGCCCCGCTCTATCTGACCCCGAACGTGCGTGTCAAGGCGCAGTACCACAAAGGGGCACCTGTTGGTGTGGAGATTCCCCTGTTCGTCGATCTCAAGATTACCGAGACGGAACCGCCGATGAAAGGCGCGACTGCTGCCGCGTCACCAAAAACCGCGAAGCTCGAAACGGGGCTTGTCGTGCGGGTCCCCCAATTTCTTGAAGTCGGGACAAAGATACGAATAGATACGCGGGACAATTCGTTCGTCGAACGGATCGAGACATAATCGGTTCGCCAGTAAGCGGCATCATCGCGTCACAGTATTATCTTCATCACGTTCGATAGCTGAGCACCACGGCATGCCGTTGACGAGGTTCTCATCTCATCCGCCTGTTCCGTGGAACGCTCAGATTGCGGCTTGCCTCATTCGGACAGGTTTGCTCTTTGCACAAAGCTCTTTTTTCCGCTATAATGCGAGCTAATACGTCAGCTATTTACTCGGAATCAGTCTCATGGGAGGGCTAATCGTGTCTGAAGGAGGCGAGTCATGAAGAAGGCATCGATCAAGATCGGGTTAGCGCCTACACGGCGGAACGTGTTCAGCCGTGAAGACAGTCTCAAGTATAAGAAGCTCATTGAACGGAAGCTCCGCGAGTGGAAGGTCAGTTTCGTCAATATAAATTGGCTGAACGACGAAGGGCTGCTGTATAGCGGCGCGGAAGCGGTACAGGTTGCCCGGCGGTTTCGAGAGGAAGGAGTTGATGCAGTGTTTGCGCCTCACTGCAATTTCGGCACGGAAGATGCCGTCGCGAAACTAGCGAGCGCGGTCGGCAAACCGTTCCTGCTCTGGGGACCGCGCGATGAAGCGCCGTTGCCGGACGGTTTGCGGTTGAGAGATACGCAGTGCGGACTGTTTGCCACGAGCAAGATATTGCGTCGGTTGGGCGTCCCGTTCACGTACATTGTGAACTCGCGTGTTGACAGCCGGGTATTCGAACGCGGGTTCAAGAGTTTCGTGGCAGTAGCAGCGGCTGCAAACGCTGTTATTGGAGCCCGCATCGGTCAGGTGGGCACCCGACCGCCGGGTTTCTGGACGGTCATGGTGAATGAGGGCGAACTGCTCGAACGGTGGGGGATACAGGTTGTCCCGACGACGCTCGTCGAGATCGTGGATAGCGTTGAGAAGAAGCTGAGGGCAAGACCCAGAAAGCTGCGTGATACGATAGCCCAGTTCAAGAAAACCGCTAGTTTTGGCGATCTGGGTGATGAGGTCGTTGCGAAACTCGCTGCGCTGAAACTTGCGCTTGCCGAATGGGCTCAGAAGGAAGCGCTCGACGGGATCGCGTTCCAGTGCTGGGACGCGCTTCAGGTAGCACTCGGTGTCGTTCCGTGTTTCGTGTACGGTGAACTCACGGGTGAGGGACTTCCTCTCGCCTGCGAAACCGACATTCACGGCGCTGTGACTTCTGCGATGCTTCAGGCGGCAGCGATGAACACGGCGCCCACATTTTTCGCGGACCTCACGATCCGCCATCCGGAGGATGAGAACGCAGAGCTTCTGTGGCATTGCGGTCCGTTCCCGAGCGCGCTTGCAGACGAAAAAGAATCGTGCAAAGTCGGGAAACACCGGATTTTGCCTGCTGGCGCTCCCGGGTGTGGTGAATGGAAGATCAAAGGTGGCGACGTGACTATCGCCCGGTTTGACGGCGACCATGGGGACTACTCGTTGCTTATCGGCGAAGCAACCGGTACACGGGGACCGCGAACGCACGGCACGTATCTGTGGGTGAAAGTGAAGAACTGGCCTGCATGGGAAGAGAAGATCATTTACGGCCCGTACATCCACCACGTTGTCGGCGTGCACGGTCGGTTAGCGCCGATCCTCTATGAGGCGTGCAAATATATACCGGGTCTTCAGCCGGATCCTATTGAGCCGACTGCTGAGGCGATTCGAGCGTATTGGCGCGGTGATGACCTGCGGTAGCAGCCCGTGGGGAGAGGCGCCGCCTCGCCCCTACGTGGCGGCATGCGGACGCGACAGAACGCGTCCCTCCACAAGATCGGAGGGTCACGCTCCGTCGTGACAGGAAGATGCCCATCTCTGCACGGCGTCCGGTGTAGGGGAGCCCCTCGTGGGCTGCCGCATGGACTCGTCAATCGCCCCGGAAGACATCTCGGTGTTCATGTGGAGGAAACATGAAACCCCGATTGAATATCGCACGATCAATGGCGGCTTTTCTCGCGGTCGCTGTAACCGCGGTTTTCACCGTGTACGGGCAAGCTGCACCTGTCACCGACCAGTTTTTTCAGCCAGTCATGGCGCCGCGCCCGGTTCAGGTGATGGCTCATCGAGGGCTGATGATCGCTGCGCCCGAGAACACGCTTGCGGCGTTTCAGCTCGCGGTTGACATGGGGTTCGAATGGATCGAAGCGGACGTCCAGCTCACCAAAGACGGACATCATGTCATCTTCCACGGGAGCACCCTTGACGGGAAAACGAACGGCACCGGCGCGCTCGGAGATCATACGTTGGATGAGATCAAGGCGATGGACGCCGGATCGTGGTTCGCACCGCGGTTCGCTGGAGAAAAGGTGCTCGCGCTTGCTGAACTGCTCGCGTTCGCGAAGGAGAAAATCAACATCTATATTGACTGCAACAGTGTGAATCCAGAGGTTCTTGTGCGAGAGATCCGGGACGCGCATATGGAACGGCAGGTGGTCGTGTTTGGCGACCAGCGGCTTCTGAAAGAAGTCCGCGAACTGAGCGGCGGCACCGTACCGCTCATGCCCGATTTTGACGATAACCCGGACCTCGATTTCTGGGTGCACAAGTTCAGTCCGGCAGCTATCGAGTTTGAGTTCAATCGTCTCACCCCGGAACTTGTTCGCGAAGCTCATTCAGCGGGCGTTCTTGTCCAGTGCAAATCGCTTGGCGATCGGGACAATCCTGCTGACTGGCAGAAAGCTATCGAGATGGGTGTTGACTGGATCCAGACCGACCGAGGTGAGGAGATCGTTGCGGCGCAGATTATGCGAATGCTGCCATCACCGCGCCCGGTGATGATCGTTGCGCATCGTGGCGTGAGCCAGCTTGCTCCCGAGAACACGTTACCGGCGTTTCGCAAGGCGATCGCTCTTGGTCTGGACTATATGGAGGCTGACGTCTGGATGAGCAAAGACAACCGCATGGTCGTCATTCACGACTTCCGCGTTGACGGCAAAACGAACGGTACAGGGATTGTCAGGAACCGCACGTTTGCGGAACTGAGAGCGCTTGATGCCGGTTCGAAGTTCGGCAAACCGTATGCAGGGGAAAAGATACCGACGCTCGAGGAAGTTCTTGAGCTAGCCCGAGGCAAGATCAAACTCTATCTCGATGCGAAATATATTGACCCGGCGCGATTGGTTGACGCTTTGCGGACACATAGGATGGAGAACGACACTGTCGTTTACGGGGGTCCGAGTGTATTAAAGGAATTAACGGCACGTGCGCCGGAACTGAAGGTGATGCCCCGCCTGGAGAAGCCGGACTATCTCGACAAACTCGCGGCGGAAGTCCATCCGTACGCGTTCGACGTGCGATGGGACATCCTTTCGCCGGAACTCATTGACCGGTGCCACTCGTTAGGCATTAAGGTTTTCTCAGACGCGATCGGCAACCATGAGAGCGTTTCTGAGTATCGTAAAGCTGTATCCTGGGGCATTGACGCCATTCAGACGGACCATCCGCTGAGGCTTCTCAACGCGGTGACGCGCACGCAGCAGCCGGAAATGAGGGTGGAGAGGCGCCTGACGGAGCTGCTGCGTCGTGCTGGGGCGATAGCGAGTGGTGTCAGATGCTTTGCTACGCTCAGCATGACAGGCGCGCGTTTTCTTGACAGCGCAGGAGCAGGGACTCTATAATTCCTTCAGCCAACGCTCGAGGACGAGCGGGGTGTCGTCTCGTTTCGGTCGAACCGAGTTCCTGCCCGGATTCCTCTCACAACGGTCTCGGTTTTCCGGACGAGTAATCGGGCTGCGTAAACGTCCAGGCGAACCGACGAGGACTTTTTCGGTCAGATGCGATTTGAACTGTTCTTAGGGTTGCGGTATCTGAAAAGCAAACGGCGGAACTTTTTCATCTCGTTCATCACCGTGATCTCGGTAGCAGGCGTGATGGTCGGGGTGACCGCGCTGATCACGGTGCTTGCCGTAATGACCGGGTTCGATCAGGAGCTGCGCGCGAAGATCCTCGGCAATCGGTGTCATCTCACTGTCCAGAAAATGAGCGGACCGATGGAAAACTACGAGCAGGTGGTAGCGGAGATCGATAAGGATCCGGAAGTTGTGGCGACAGCGCCGTTCGTGACCGCGCAAACGTTGCTCCAGTCTGGATCGGGCGATATGACAGGTGCGATCATATGGGGAATAGACCCTGACCGTCAGTCGAATGTGACCGAGTTCAGCAAGAACCTCAAGACGGGTACGTTGCGGGAACACGGTGTGGTGCTGGGGAGCGTTGTTGCCCAGATGCTCCAGACGTATGTTGACGACACAGTCAATTTGGTGACGGCGCGGAGGTTCTCGTTCTTTTTTGGCGACCGTCCCGCTGAAAAGAGATTTGTTGTGACCGGAATATATTCTTCGGGCATGTACGATTATGACTCGTCGTCGGTGTTCCTGCTCCTGAAAGATGCGCAGAAACTTGCCGGGCTGAAAGGGAGCGTATCAGGCATTCAAGTGAGACTCCTCGACCCGTTTAAGGCGGACGAGGTTGGGCACCGAGTCATCAACGAACTCGGCTCCTCGTACTGGGGTCAGACCTGGATCGACCAGAACAGACCGTTCTGGTATGCGCTCAAACAGGAGAAGATCGTCATGTTTGTTATCTTGACGCTCGTTATCGTCGTTGCTGCGTTCAATATTGTGAGCACGCTGATCATGGTCGTGATGGAAAAGCGGCGCGATATCGGGGTGCTCAGAAGCGTCGGGACGCCCACCCGGAGCATCATGGGCATCTTCATGTTTGAGGGGCTAACCGTTGGGGTAGTTGGCACGGTGCTTGGTTTGATAGGTGGTATAACGCTTGCCCGATCGCTCAATAGCATCATAGGAGTGATTGAAGAATGGACGGGGTGGCGCATATTCTCACCGGAGGTGTACATTTTCGAGAAGATACCGGTATCCATTCAGCCAAGCGACGTTATCTTGATAACTGTGTCGGCTATTCTGATCAGTTTTTCTGCGGCGATTTATCCGGCATGGCAGGCATCCCGGTTAGACCCGATCGAGTGTCTGCGGTATGAATAGGATGCGTGAGGTTTCAGGAATCGCGAACAGGTAATGGACGATATTTATATCTGCACACACGTCAAGAGAGTGTACCGGACGGGTCCTCAGATTGTTGAGGTGCTCAAAGACGTCAATATGACCGTCAGGAAGGGGCTGATAACCGCTGTCTCTGGGGTGTCTGGTGCCGGGAAGACGACGTTGCTTAACTTGCTAGGCACGCTGGACAGGCCGACGGGCGGCTCGATCCAGTTTCGAGACAAAGACCTGACCCGGCTTGATGGTAGGACGCTGAACCGGTTAAGAAATGCTGAGATGGGGTTCGTGTTCCAGTTCTACCATTTGCTTCCGGAACTTACGGCGTTCGAAAACGTCATGTTGCCGGGACTTGTCCGCGGTCAGAAGAGGTCTGCGCTCGCGGAACGGGCGACGAAGTTGTTGGACCAGGTAGGTCTTGGGGAAAGGTTGCATCATAAGTCAGCAGAGCTTTCCGGTGGAGAACAGCAGCGTGTCGCAATAGCGCGAGCGCTGTTCAACGAGCCGCAAGTCGTGCTTGCAGACGAACCGACAGGCAACCTCGATGAAAGCACGAGTAAGGATGTTCGGGAACTCATCTGGCACCTGAACCGCGACAGAGGGATCACCTTTGTAATCGTCACGCACGAAGAGAGCATGGCGCGTCAGGCGGACGCCTGGTTACGGTTGGTGGACGGAAGAATCGAAGAGGTGTATAATAAGTAGTGTGGGAAGGTGTCGAGCGACCCGGAAGCAGGAGGGATCGCTCGGTCTACCCTACGCAAGGGACGTTATACCAGGATGTTATGCCAGATCTGTAAAGTCAACGAAGCGGCCGTCCGTTACACCGAGATCATCAATAACAGCGTGACGGAAATCCATTTGTGCCAGAAATGCGCCCATTTTGACGAGAAGACTCCGACAGGCGGTTTCGGTTTTGGGGGTGCGCTCGGTCCCGTGCAGGAGACAACGGGCGGGACAAGCGTCCAACCGTCGGACCTCGAGCAGAAATGTGGTTCGTGCGGACACACGCTGGGCGACGTTATGTTCCAGGGACGGCTCGGATGCGCTGATTGTTACACGGCGTTCAGAGAGAAGCTAGCGCCTCTTATCGAGAAAGTTCACGGCGCTTCTCAGCATGTTGGCAAGATCCCGAGCGAGAAACGGGGTGCCCTTTCGTTGAGGAGCGAGCTGTTGCGATACCGGAGCCAGTTGAGAAAAGCGATCGAGGTCGAAAACTACGAGGAAGCGGCGCGACTGAGAGACCTGATCCGGGAAGTCGAGAAGACCATGGTCAAGGAGTGAGAAGATCGTCGAAGCATGAGTCAGGTCGTTGAGGTCATCGGTAAACAGTTCGGACGGTGGCTGAGTGCGGTCGGTCCGGAAGCCGGTATCGTGCTGAGCAGCAGGATACGTCTTGCCAGAAACCTGCTCAACGCGGTGTTTGCTCACAAGGGAAGCGCGGAAGAACAGGGAACGGTCGTGAACGTTGTGAAGAGCGCTGTGGAACGGTCCGCTGCGCTCCACGACATGTCGTTCATTGATATGACCCGGTTGGATCCGCTGGAGACGCGGTTTCTCATGGAACGGTACGCCATCAGTAAGGAGATGGCGACGGGCACCGGTGAACGAGCGTTGATGCTGAACGGCGATCAGACGGTGAGTCTCATGATCAACGAAGAGGATCACGTCCGGATCCAGTCGCTTCAGTCGGGACTTATGCTCCAGGAGGCATGGCGTTTGGCGAACGCCGTTGATGACGAGCTTGGCAAACGGCTTGACTTTGCGTTCTCGGGCATCTGGGGGTATCTGACGGCTTGCCCGACGAATATGGGCACGGGGTTGAGAGCTTCGGTGATGATCCATCTTCCGGCTCTCATCATGACGCGCAGGATAGCTTCAGCGGTTCAGGGAGTCTCTCGGGTTGGGTGTACGGTACGAGGGTTACATGGTGAAGGGACAGAGATGCTTGGCGACTTTTTTCAAGTATCCAACCAGGCGACACTCGGTCAGGACGAGGAAGAGCTGATAGCAAACGTGGAACGGGTCAGCGGAGAACTGATTTCTCAGGAAAAGCGGGCTCGCGAAGTGCTCTTAGGCGAGAATGAACGACAGATGCACGACCGGGTTGGACGTGCGCTCGGAATACTGAAAGGGGCACGAATTCTCGGTCTTGAGGAGACAATGAGTTTGCTGTCGGCGTTGCGGCTTGGAGTATGTCTCGGGCTCGTGTCCGAATACTCGGTTGGTCGTATCAACGAGCTTATGATCCAGGTTCAACCGGCGCATCTGACGGTCCGTGCCGGGCACGACCTCGACCCGCTGGAGATTGATAGTCTCAGAGCCGACATTGCCCAGAAGTCGTTTTCCTCACGCTAACTGGTGCCAACCGACCGACCTTGGCTGACAGAGGAAATCCGTTCAAGGTAGCGCGAACCGCCCAGAATCATATATAATATTTATGGAAG